>Ga0316190_10004388_pt1 | contig 10274 bp, 8 predicted proteins | sample Eddworburrow2_MG_FD_204929 | JGI IMG/M metagenome (GOLD analysis project Ga0316190, IMG submission 204929) | Coastal sediment microbial communities from Maine, United States - Eddy worm burrow 2 | ecosystem: Environmental > Aquatic > Marine > Coastal > Sediment | place: USA: Maine | collected... | reverse complement strand
CATTCGTGCCTCGCTGGGTTACACCCTGACAATGGGGTTTTTATTCGGTGGATTTATCGGTTATCTCAGCAGTTCGCAGCAGATTTTCCAGCTGCAGTACCAGTTACATGAGCAATTCCCGATCTACTTCGGCATCCTTGCCTGCGCCATCGGCTGCGCCTCGTTGTTCAATGCAAGCCTGGTGATGCGTTTCGGCATGCGCCGCCTGTCGAGCTACGCGATAAGCGGTGTCTGCCTGCTATCTTTTCCCTTCTGGATAGTCGCCGGGCTGCATGCTGGTCATCCACCGCTTTATCTGCTGATGGCGTATTTACTGCCCTTGTTTTTTTGTTTCGGGATCTTGTTCGGCAATCTGAATGCGCTGGCGATGGAGCCACTGGGACACATCGCAGGCCTCGGTTCCGCGCTGATCGGTTCGATATCGACGTTGATGTCGGTAGTCTTTGGCGTGGTAGTCGCCGATGCCTATGACCAGACGGTAATACCGCTGGTGGCCGGATTTGCGGTGTTGGGGCTGGCGGGGATGATTACGATGAGCTGGACTGAGGCGAAACCTCGACAGACGGGTTAGAGGCCTCGAGAAATTTCAGAATTTCGCTTTCGATGTCCTCTTTGTCCACCACCAGCGGGTGGGCGATCGGCCGCTTAAACAGTTTCGCAATGGCCTTCGGGATTTCCACCCCGGCGCTGCTGGCAACGGACGCCAGAGCGTCCTCGTCGGATTCAGGCTGATTGGCGTTGATGGATTTGTCCATGATCGATGCGAACTTGGTCCATTCTGCCGTTGAATAAATGAGATTGACCTTATCGGCAAATTCTGGCGCCTGGCAGGTTTTAAAACAGGTGGCGGTGTGTGGATCCAGCAGGTAATTTTTGCTGAAAGCCTGTCGAATGAATTCACTGCCTTCTTCATCAGAACAATCATCGGCGGCAAAAATATCACTGATTTGCACCTGTTCCGCAGCATCGAGCTGGTAGTGCCCGTCTGTGTCCAGCTGTCGCATCAGTTCGCGGGTGCGCGCAGCGCCGAACAGGTCAAACAACACGCGCTCGACGTTGGACGATTTCAGGATATCCATCGCCGGTGAGGTCGTCGCGATCAATTCGCGTTTGCTGAGATCGTAATTACCGGTATTGATCCACTCGGTAAGCACGTTGTTTGAATTGGATGCAATGGCAATCTTGGCGATCGGCAGGCCCATGCGCAGAGCATAAAAAGCGCCCAGGGCATTGCCGAAATTACCGCTCGGAATATGAAGTACGATGCTGTCACCAAGCTTGATCTCGCCCTGGCGTACCAGTGAAAGATAACAATGAAACTGATACAGCATCTGGAAGATGATTCGTCCGAAGTTTACGGAATTGGCGGCCGACAGGGCAATATTCAACTCTTTCAGGCGCTGGTTGAAACTGGGCGATGAGAGTAGCGATTTGAGAGCCGTCTGGGCGTCGTCGAAATTACCGTGGATGCCGATCACTTTCAGGTTGCTGGCGTCTTCTGTCACCATTTGCAGACGCTGTACATCCGAAGTGCCACCCTGCGGGTAAAGGCAGGCGACGCGAATATTCGCGCGATTGCGGAAGGTTTCGAGCGCCGCCGGTCCGGTGTCTCCGCTGGTCGCCGTGAGGATAAGATACTGTTGCTGTTGTTGTTGTGCCAGGGTCGATAAAATGACGCCGAACGGCTGTAGTGCCATATCCTTGAAGGCACGGGTCGGTCCGTGATACAGCTCGGAGACAAACAGCCGATTGTCGAGTTTGACAACGGGCACCGGATCAGAGGCGTCGTCGAAGTGATCGTAGCGTTCGAGTGCCTGTTGCAAAAGCGCCGAGTTTATATCGATTTCGAAGTGTTCGAGCAATGCCAGCGCAAGTTCTTTGTAGGAGCTGTCAAGATGGCGCCGCAGAAAATCCTCGTCAATCGCAGGCATTTTTTCAGGGCTGTAGATGCCGCCAAAGGATGCTGTCGGGGAGAGCAGGGCCGTCGAAAAACTGACCTGTGCCGGACGTGCGTCGTCGTTACCTCTGGTTTCGGTGAAAATCATCTTGATTAGCGGTTGGGTTAAGGGCGGGAGAAGTCGAATTATATCTGCATGCCCCGGCCTAACAAGCGGTTTTACGGTGATTTCCGAGCAAATGCCCTCAAAACACTGATTTGGCGCGTATATTACTTCTACTCGACCCTGTTTATGCGTAAAATTCGGGCTTTGTTGTGGTGGATAATCCCGGCCAGGCAAGCCTGTATGGCCGAGCTATAATTCCCATCCCGTGTATCCAGTCAGAGTGCCCAGATAAAGATGGGCGAGATAATAGAGTGCCAATATAACCCGATGTCCGAAGCTGCCAAAATTAATCTACTCGACTTCAATCGTGCTGCGCTTGAGGCATTTTTCGTCGCCAACGACGAAAAGCCGTTTCATGCCCGCCAGTTGATGCAGTGGGTGCACCAGCGCGGTGTCATCGATTTTGCCCAGATGACGGACCTGTCAAAAAGTTTGCGCGAGTTTTTGAATGCAAATTGCTGTATCGAAAGACCACGGATTCTTGATCGTCAACACGCCGCCGATGGCACTCGCAAGTGGTTGCTGGGCGTAGATGACAATGACAATGCCATCGAATGCGTACTGATTCCGGAAAAATCGCGTATGACCCTTTGTGTGTCATCGCAGCTGGGTTGCACCCTCAATTGCAGTTTCTGTTCAACGGCAAAGCAGGGTTTCAATCGCAACCTGACGACGGCCGAGATTATTGCCCAGTTGCATTTCGCGCATCACAGCCTGATAGCCGAAGGTTTTGCCCAGGGCGTGACCAACGTGGTGTTCATGGGGATGGGCGAACCGCTGATGAACTTCGATCCGGTGATAGCCGCGGTCGACATGATGTGTGACGATTTCGGTTATGCGCTGAGTAAACGCCGTGTGACCATCAGCACCGCGGGCGTGGTGCCGGTGATGGAAAAACTCCAGCAGGTTACCGATGTTGCCCTTGCGGTCTCGCTGCATGCGCCAAACGATGCGCTGCGTGACCAGTTAGTGCCGATAAATCGCAAGTACCCGATCAGTGAATTGTTGCGCGCCTGTCGTAGCTATGTCGACGGTCATCGAAGCCGCAAAATCACGTTTGAGTACGTCATGCTGGCTGGGGTCAATGATAGCCTCGAACATGCCCGGGAACTCGCTGCCCTGATCGCGGACCTGCCCTGTAAACTGAATCTTATTCCGTTCAACCCCTATCCCCATGCGCTTTACCAATGCTCGTCGCAGGAAGTCATTGACCGCTTCCGCGATCATACCGCGAGCAAGGGCATTATTACGGTAACGCGGCGCGCGCGCGGCGAAGATATCGATGCCGCCTGCGGGCAACTGGTCGGCGCCTTTAAGGATCGCAGTCGGCGCAGTCAGAAATATCAGCTTAGCCTGAAAGACGTCGGAGGATTGTCCGTTGCGCATTGATAAGCTGTTTGGCCTGCTGTTGTTTATCGGGTTGCTGCAAGCCTGTGTTGCTGTTGATCCGGGCCAAACCCAGAACGAGAAGGCCAGTGCCGTCAACGTTCAGTTGGGTATTGGTTATTTGCAGCAGAACAAGCTCGATCTTGCCAGCGAGAAACTGACCAAGGCATTACGCCAGGATCCAAAGTCGGCCTCGGTACATAATGCCTACGCGATTTTGCAGGAACGCCTGAATCAGCTGGAGCTCGCCGAGTACCACTACAAGGAAGCCACCAAACTCGATCCCAAAGATTCGCAGGCGGCCAATAATTACGGTACTTTTCTGTGTCGCAATGGCCGCGAACTCGAGTCCGAAAAGTACTTTCTGCAAGCGCTCGATAATCCTCTCTACAGTACTCCCGAGTACGCTTATACGAATGCTGCGATCTGTTTGTTGAAAGTACGGCAGATAGAACCGGCGCGAAAATATCTGAATAAGGCGCTAACCGAGAGAAGCGATTTCGGTCCTGCCTTGCTGACAATGGCGGGCCTGCTCTTTGATGAAGAGGATTATCAAGATACGCAACTTTATCTGGATCGCTTTCATCTGGTCGCCCAGCCCAGTCCGAGAAGCCTGTGGTTATCGATTCGCACCTCTTTGAGCATTGATCCCAACACCGATGTGAGTGAATTAGTAAAACGTCTTGGTACCGACTACCCGGATTCCAGGGAGTACCAACTCTGGAAGGGGTTTGAATAACGTGAGCGAAACTGAAGACAAGGGAAATAATATGCCGACGCGGTCGGGTGCAACCGGTCCGGGCGAGCGATTGCAGGCGGCACGCATCAAGAAAGGCCTGTCACTTGAAGATGTGGCTAACCGCATGCATTTAAGCCCGAGTATTCTCGAGGCACTTGAAGACAATAATTTCGACGAAATCACCGCACCCATTTTCGTCAAGGGCTACCTGCGAGCCTATGCCCGCATCGTGTCCTTGAGTGAAGATGAGATGATCGAGCAGTACATCGACTTCTATTCGGATGAAGATCCTCCGATTAACTCGACCAGTAACATGGCACCTGAGCTGTCGCCTGCTGATAGCCGCATCAAGTGGACAACCTATTTCGTTATTGTGGTGCTTGCGGTGCTGTTGGCAGCCTGGTGGTGGAACAAGCAACAAAACCAGGACGCTCCGGTTTCGCTGGATGTGCAATCATCCCGCAGCGACGAAAGCGCTGTCACTGACCCCGTTGTTGACAGCGATATTCAGGCCGGTTCAGAGACCGCTATTGCCGCTGAGACGACAGGCGAAGCCAGCGAATCCGATCCGGCGGCAGTAACCGATGAAGCCACGGATGAAGCCGCGCTAGTTGATGTTGACAGCAGCACCGAGGCTGATCCGGTTGTTATGGATACGACGCCAGCGGAATCGGCCGAGACTGGCCAGGCGGCTATGACCGAAGCTGTTGAGCCAGCAGTCGATGAAGGCGCAGCGTCGTTAGAGTCGAATGCTTCTGCCGTGGTTGAAGCGGAGCCGGCAGCCTTGCAACCGGTTGCCGGTACGCGTGAGCAACCCGTGCAGTCCGCACCAACAGGTACCGACAAGATGCAGATTATTGTTAACGCCGATACCTGGGCAGACGTAAAGGATTCGAATAACTATCAGCTGGTTTATGATTTGCTGCGTGCGAACAGTTCGCTGGAATTATCCGGGCAGGCGCCGTTTACCGTTTTTCTCGGCAATGGACGCGGTGTCGAAATCCTGTTCAATGGAGAGGAAGTGGGATTTGCTGCGCGGATTCGCGACGACAATACAGCGCGTCTCAAAGTCGGTGGCTAGAGCGGAGTAGTCGGTGGGAGATCAACTTCAGGTTATTCGCGGAATGCACGACATTCTGCCGGCTGACATGCCCGTATGGAACCATCTGGAAGATGAGTATCGTGCGCTGGTAGAGTCCTATGGCTATCGTCAGATCCGCACGCCGATTATTGAGAAATCGGCTCTGTTCGCGCGCTCCATCGGTGAAGTTACCGATATCGTTGAAAAGGAAATGTATAGTTTTGACGATCGTAACGGCGACAGCCTGAGCCTGCGTCCGGAAAACACCGCAAGTGTTGTCCGTGCCGGTTTGCAGGCAGGGCTGTTGCACGATCAACAGCAGCGGCTGTGGTATTACGGCCCGATGTTCCGCCATGAGCGTCCGCAAAAAGGGCGCTACCGACAGTTTCATCAGTTTGGCGCGGAGACATTCGGAATGTCGGGTGCCGACATTGAAGCCGAGTTGATCCTGCTGGCTGCGCGTTTCTGGAAACGCCTCGGCCTGCAGCATATCGAACTGCAGGTTAATAGCCTCGGGAGTAGCGAATGCCGGCAACGTTTTCGCCAGGTGCTGGTTGAATATTTCCGCGATCACCACGCGGCGCTCGACGAAGACAGCCAACGTCGCCTGGAATCGAATCCGCTGCGAATCCTGGACAGCAAGAATCCCGATATGCAGGGATTGATTGAGGCCGCGCCTGCGCTACGTGACAGCCTCGATGAGCATTCCTCAGAACATTTCAATGAATTGACGGATATTCTCGACCAGACGGGTGTCGAATACGTGGTCAATCAACGTCTGGTGAGAGGGCTGGATTACTACTGTCATACGGTGTTCGAGTGGGTTACCGAGTCTCTGGGTGCCCAGGGAACCGTATGTGGCGGTGGACGTTACGATGGTCTTGTCGAGCAACTTGGCGGCAAAGCCAATTTTGCGGCTGGTTTCTCGATGGGCTGCGAGCGTCTGGTATCGATGTTGATCGACCAGCAACTTGCACCGCCGCCAGCGGACTGCGATGTTTACCTGCTGATGCGGGGTGAGAATAGCGTTGCGCGCGCACAGCAACTTGCGGAGTCTATGCGTGATGCAATGCCGCGCCTGAATCTGGTGGTGCATGCCGGTGCGGGGAGTTTCAAGAGCCAGATGCGCAAGGCCGACAAATCCGGTGCCAGGATTGCGATAATCCTGGGTGAGTCGGAATTGGCCGCCGGTACCGTGGCGGTAAAATACCTGCGCGAGCAACGCGATCAGGTAGAGATTGCGCAGACCGAAATAGTGTCGCGGCTGATGTCGCTACTGAATTGATTAACGAGAGAGTGTAAATGGAAACCGAAGAAGAACAGGTCGAAAAACTAAAAGCCTGGCTGAAGGAAAACGGACTGTCGATTGTGCTGGGTATTGTCATTGGTATCGGTGGCATCGGCGGTTATAACTACTGGATCCACGTGCAGGAAACCACCGCTGCCGAGGCCTCGGGTCATTACACGCAAATGCTGGAAGCACTGGACGCAGGTGCTGACGATGACCTGCAGCAGCAGGCGGATATTCTGCTGGCAGATTACGGCTCGACTGAATATGCCATGCTGGCTCATTTGGCGCTCGCGCGCATGCATGTCGATAATGGCGATTTCAATGCGGCCGAGACCGCCCTGCAACAGGTCATCGGTAGCGCCGCACAGGAACCCCTCGCGTATCTCGCGCGCACTCGACTGGCCGCCGTGCAGATACAAACAGAGCAGTATGATCAGGCAATCGTCACCCTGGCGGCCGACTTCCCGGCGCAGTTTTCCGCACTGGTGGATGAGTTGCGCGGTGATGCGCTGGCGTCGCAAGGCAAGACAACCGAGGCGATAGCTGCCTATCGCAAGGCTCAGAGCGCCGAGCCACAACCGGCAAACCTCGAATTCCTGCGTCAGAAACTGAATGACCTTGGCAGTCGTAGCTAACGACAGTGCGTAAGTTATCGATACTAGTTCTGCTGGGTTTGCTCGCAGCCTGTGGTGGCAACACGGATAACACTGAGCCACCTGCATTATTGACCAGTATCGAAAATGCTATTCCCCTCGCTGTTAACTGGAAGGTTGATATACGGGCTTCAGCCAACCGTGCTGCCAATCGCTTGCGGCCGATGATTTCCGGTGATCGGTTGTACAGTATCGATACCAGCGGGTTGGTGAGAGGTATTGATCTCAAAAACGGGCGCAGGCTGTGGCGTTACGCGAGTGGTTTTGTGCCGATTATTGGTCCTGGCGGGAATGCCCAGATGCTGATTTTGACGTCACGTGACGGTGAGGTTGCCGCGTTCCGCGAGGTCGATAACGCAAAGCTCGAACCCCGCTGGAAGATCCGCCTTGGTAGCGAGATAAGGGCGAAACCGACTACCGACGGTGCCCAGGTATTCGTGCGCAGTGTTGACGGGCGTCTGCGCAGTATTTCTGCCGCCGATGGCTCCCTGCAATGGCAGATTAGCAGTCGCGTTCCAGCATTATCGCTTACCGGTAACAGTAATCCCGTGATCGCTGGAGACGCGGTAATTGCTGGCTTTGATGACGGTAAATTGATTGCCTACAATCGTAATAGCGGCAAGACCCTGTGGGAGACCACCATCAGCGTGCCTTCCGGACGCACCGAAGTAGAGCGGCTGGTCGATCTTGATGCGAACTTCGTATTGCGCGATGGGGTGATCTATGTCGTATCCTTTCAGGGCCACCTGGCTGCAGTGCAGGCGTTGAGTGGCGATATTCTCTGGTCGCGCAAGTTTTCCAGCTTTCAGGCCATCGCAATCGATGATAACGCGCTGTATCTGAGTTCCGATAATAGTGACCTGTGGTCTATCGACCGACGCACGGGTTCAGCATTCTGGAAACAGGATGTACTGCATGCCCGCAGAATTACCGCTCCGGCGATTATCGGCGATAAGCTGGTGGTTGCCGACTTTGAAGGGTACCTGCACTGGTTCGGTAAATCCGACGGCAAGTTACTGGGCCGAATTCGTACCTCCAGCGAGCGTAACTTTGTGCAGCCGCTGATCTGGGGAGATTCGGTGATTACGCTCGACAGGTCAGGTATTCTTACTTCCGTATCGTATCTGCCATGATCCCGGTCATTGCCTTGATCGGGCGCCCCAACGTTGGCAAATCGACGTTGTTCAATGTGTTTACGCGCACTCGCGATGCCATAGTCGCGAATGAGCCAGGTCTGACCCGCGATCGTCAATACGGCGTCGGCGAGCGCAATGGCAAAACCTTTATTATTGTTGATACGGGTGGGCTCAGCGGCGAAAAGCAGGACCTGGATGAGCTCATGGCACAGCAAACGCGCAATGCCATGGAAGAGGCGGATGAGATTTTGTTTCTGGTCGATGCCCAGGATGGTCTCACCAGTGGTGACCGCTTGATTGCCGACCTGGTGCGTAAATCAGGAAAATCCTGTCAGGTAGTGGTTAACAAGGTCGATGGTTTTAACCCGGATCACGCGCAGGCCGAATTCTTTGCGCTCGGTTTTGAGCATGTGCGCCTGATTGCTGCGGCTCATCGCAAGGGTACGGGTCTGCTGCTGGACGAGATATTGGCAGCCTATCCCGAGCAGCAGGAAGCGGCTGAAGCAAATGCTTCCGGGCCCATAGTTGCCGTGATCGGTCGCCCCAATGTCGGTAAGTCGACCTTGATAAACAGGCTGACCGGGGAAGATCGGGTAGTGGCCTTCGATCAACCCGGCACCACGCGCGATACCATATCGGTGCCATTCGAGCGCCGTGGCAAACCTTATACGCTGATCGATACCGCCGGTGTTCGCCGGCGTGGCAAGGTGCAGGAGACGATCGAGAAATTCAGTGTCATTAAGGCGCTCGAAGCTATTGAGAAATCGAACGTGGTTATCGTGGTTATTGATGCACGGGATGGACTGACCGATCAGGATATGACCTTGCTGGGTTATGTGGTTGAAAGTGGGCGCGCGCTGGTCATCGCGATCAACAAATGTGATGGTCTCGATCTCGATCAGCGCGATGAAAATCGCAGCGTGATGGAGCGTCGCCTGGGCTTTGTGTCCTTCGCTGCACAGCACTTTATTTCTGCCCGCCATGGTACCGGTGTTGGTGATTTGATGACCTCGGTCGATCAGGCCTATGCATCGGCATTCAAAGACCTGAACACGCGTTATCTTACCGATTTGCTCGAAGAGGCCGTGTTTAAACACAACCCGCCGCTGCACCATGGACGTCGTGTCAAATTGCGCTATGCGCACCAGGGGGGGCGTAATCCACCCGTTGTTGTCATTCACGGTAACCAGACCCAGCACCTGCCCGAGGTATACAGGCGTTATCTGACCAACTTTTTTATCGGCAAGCTGAAGCTGAAGGGAACGCCTTTACGCATCGAGTTAAAGTCCGGCAAAAACCCGTTTTCGGGGAAACAGGGCGCAAAAAAGCACAAATAGTGAGGGCTGGTTAAAAAAATAGCGCAAAAATATGCCGATACTGCTGAAAGTTGGATAATTCCGACCTAGAATTTAATGTTATGGGCCTTCAACGAATCATAGTCACAAACCCCAAGGGTGGATGTGGTAAATCAACGATTACCACCAACATTGCCTCGCATTACGCGCGCCAGGGCAAAAACGTCCGCCTGTTTGATCACGATACCCAGGGTTCATCTCTGGCCTGGATAAGCCGGCGTGATGACGAGGTCGGGGAGATTACCGGCGTTGATGCCTCAAAAAACTCTGATCATCGATTGACAAAGTCCTGGCAATTACGGGTTCCGCCGGAAACGGATGTCGCCATAATCGATTCTCCGGCGGGAACTGATATCACCGAACTGGCAGCTCTGTTCCAGCAAAATGATTCGGTCCTGATTCCGGTGCTGCCGTCACCGATCGATATCCATGCCACGGCGCATTTCATCAAGGAGTTATTGACTACCGGTGGTGCGCGCAAGCGTATGATCCGCCTTGCTGTAATCGCCAACCGGGTGCGCAAGAATACGCACATGTACCATGCACTCGAGCGGTTTCTGTTCAGCCTCA
>Ga0316190_10004386_pt1 | contig 10276 bp, 13 predicted proteins | sample Eddworburrow2_MG_FD_204929 | JGI IMG/M metagenome (GOLD analysis project Ga0316190, IMG submission 204929) | Coastal sediment microbial communities from Maine, United States - Eddy worm burrow 2 | ecosystem: Environmental > Aquatic > Marine > Coastal > Sediment | place: USA: Maine | collected... | reverse complement strand
TACTCCGATTACGCATGTTGACTTTCCGTACAACATCAATAGTCGTCTCGTCAGAACCCACGATAGCGGCGGCGGCGGTAGCGTTGTTCACGCAAGCGGTATGGCTATTGTTTCTACTGCTGCGTCTACACAGTCTAGTGGTGTTCTTCATTCGATCCGAGCCGCACACTATACTCCAGGACAGGGGCTTCATGTTCATGCTGCTGTCAAGTTCACTAGTGGCGTGGTTGAATCTCAACAGCTTGTTGGCCTTGGTGACAGCCTGTGTGGCTTCTTCTTTGGCTACAGCGGTGTGCAGTTCGGTGTTGTTCATCGTTGCGTAGCAGCGGACGATTTCATTCCACAGTCTGAATGGAACAAAAACACTTACCCAACGTTGGACCCAACATTGGGAAATATGTATAGTATTCGTCTTCAGATGGGCTTTGGTCAGGCTACCTTTGGTATTGAAGACGGAGTAACTGGCGAAGTGATCGATGTGCATAGGATGGAATTTTCAAACGTACAACAAAATCCTTCAACACTGAATCCTCATCTACCCATCAATATTTCTACCCTCAATACCGGCAATGATACCGTATTGTCAATCGGTGTTCATTCCGCTGGTGCTTTCACTGAAGGTAGAAGAGTTGAACGAGGCATCATCAATGCAAGTGGCACTACTGGAACCGCTGGCGTGGCCCTTACGCCGATCATCTCGTATAGAGTCAAGGACATCTTCCAGGGTCGCGAGAATCAGACTATTGTGGAGTTGTTACTTGCGTCCGCTAACAATCAAAGCAATCAAGCCGTCGAGTTTATTTTCATTGTCAATGGCACATTGACTGGAGCATCGTTCGTAGATTTCAATAGTGATACGTCTGTTGTTGAGATTGATACTGCCGCGACTGCCATTTCTGGTGGTTCTGCGGTGGCAGATGGATTCGTTTCAGCACTTCTAAGTGACAGATTTGATATGACGAGTTTGGATTTAGAACTAGCGACTGGAGACGTTGTTACCATCGCTGCTCGAAAAGTTAGTGGTGGTGCCGATACAGTAGATGCCAGCTTGATTTGGCGAGAGATTTTCTAGTGTACTATATAGTAAGCCATGGTTGATTTATACGATATTTGGATTGGAGATGTAATTCCCGAGAGTGGCACGGCCATTTCTCTGGGAAGGAACACCTACGATGGAGCGGCACCGACGGTGCCGGTCCACGATATCCACTCGCGACAACTAAACTTCCATGACTCTGGAGACCCTGGGGGCTCCGGAATCGTGCAGTATAACGCTGAAAAGAACGTCTTGCAATTGAATCCCGGCAATAGTGGCGTGCAGAATGTAACTACTGCTGTGTGTTTCGACGCCTATGATGATGCTGGTGGCGGTTCAATCGGGACGACGGTTACAGTAGTCAATATTGATACTGAGCGTTACAATAGTCATCCAGATGTGTTCGTGTTGGCTGCCGATGAAGTGCAGATCAATATGTCTGGCGTTTATGAGATCAACTATAGGGCGTCGGCAAACAACGCAACGACTACACGCACCAATGCCTTGTGGGCACTACAGAGACAAGAACCGGGCGGTTCGTTTGCTGAAATTGACGGGTCGCGTGGATACTCGTACCATCGTACTAGTGGGAACGGTACAGGCTCCTCTTTTGGCAAAGCAATCATCAGCCACATAGGAGTTGGTGATAAGATTCGTTTGATTGGTATTATTACGGCTGGCACATCTAGCATTTCTTCTATTGCCGATGGTTCGTCATTGACTATTCGAAAACTTGGCTAATGGTTGATCTTTATGATATTTTGATTGGCGATGTGATTCCTGAGAGTGGAGTTGCTATTTCGATGGGGCGTAATACGTACGACTCACTGGCTCCCACCGTACCGCTTCACGATATTCATTCCAGGTCATTTGAGTTACACGACTCGGGAAATTCTGGCGTAGCGACATATCATGCTGAACAGAATAGATTAGAGTTTAATCCTAGCAACAGTGGAGCACAACCAGTTACAACTAATGTAACTATTGACGTATACGGAAATGCCGGGCTCGGTCTTAGTGTCGGAACATTTTCTCCTTTGGCAGCAAGTTTTACGACAAGATATAACAGCAGTCCAGCAGTTTTCAGTGTACTATCTAGTGGTATCATTCAAATCAACATGTCTGGGGTTTACGATTTTCGTCATGACGTTTCGATGGAGGATACTCTACCTGTAGGTAGATATTCATCCACTACTCGCTGGGCTCGCCAGCGAGTAGGTGAGACTGGATTCACTGTTATAAATGGAACTAGAGCAGATATGACTACTCGGGGTGCAACAACGTCCGATAGAGATTCGGCGTCCGTCAGGTTTATTCAAGATAATGTTCAGGCGGGAGACCTATACTTTGCTTTTGTCGAGGGTGGAGCTGGAGTGTCTGGTCCGTCTACAGCAAGTAATGCTTCGCGTATTGTGATTGAGAAAGTAGGTTAGATAATGGGATTTCCGATTAATGGCGACTTGGTACCGAGCACTAGTGGTCGGTCTAATCTTGGCGTGAATGTAGGGCCGAACGCAGCAAATGCGTTCGATATCTCTACCATTCGTCCGTTCAATCACATCCATCAGGTCAGTGGTGTGTTCCACGATCCTGTTGGCGGGCAGTCTGGCGTCCTGAGATACTCTTTGGAGGCTGGTGCCTTCCAGGTCTCTGTCGATGGTGGCCTTACCTTCAACAGCTTGTCTGCTGGTGCAGGCGTTGATAGCGTCGGCGTACTTGGCGGCACGAACCTTACTGGTAACGTTGACTTCGCTACGGCCAGCAGTGGCTTCTTGAGCATTCAAGATTCCGCAGGGGCATCACCGCTGCTATGGAGCGTAGATCACCTTGGTCTATCTGGCCTATGGGGCTTCCCTACACAGGGCTTTAGTAATCTAGCACGCTGCTATAGTGAAACATTCACTGCGACCACAAGTTTGGTAGTGACTCATGGTCTCGGCACATCAAACGTAAACGTAACCGTTCTAGACAATACATCGCCTCCCCTGGTAATTCTACCCGACTCAATCCAAATTACAGATGCCAACTCTGTTACAATTGGATTCAACGTTTCGCAAGTTGGCACGGTTATTGTACAAGGATGTTGATCAATGAATAGTTTGCAAGAAGCGTACGATGGCGGCAATGAAATTGAAGCCACTAACCCCGTTCTCATTACCAATGTTTTGGCGTCTGGCGTAGTGCCTGGTCAAACAGAGTTACATCCCGGCCAGATTACCCTAACTGGTTCTGGAGTGGGCGGCGGCACTCTTAATCTAGCGTCTCTATTGGCACCTCTTTTTGGAACAACGTCTCTTGTTGTATCTGATGGCAAGTTGATTTTGTCCGCCCTTGGTCAAGAGCTATTGGTATCTCAGGGGAATAACGATGCCTCTATTCTAATGGAGGGCGGACAAGTTACCTTGAGGCCATTCCTAGGAAGCGGTCAACTGGAGTACCAGTTTGGTGCTAACGAAGCGTGGGCAACCAAGAGTCTAAATGACCCTGCCGGTGGGCCTAACGGTGACGGATGGTGGCCCATCGCACACTCTGGTCAGGTAGAAGAGATGATCAATGTTGCGGTATTGCGTTCGATGAAACAACACTTGAAAACAAAGCACCCTAGCGGAGTAAGCTGCTACTAGTATGGCACAGAAGGTAGGAGATCTATACCCTCATGCGAGTGGTTCCAGTAGTCTGGGCGTCGAGCAAATCGGCGGCCCGGATTCTGGACATACTACTGACGTGAGACCGTTCAACCACATTCATATGAATAGTGGTATTCTTCACGATCCGTTGCACGGAACGTCTGGAGTATTCCGCTATGATAATGATCGTGGGATGGAACTGTCGTTGGATGGTGGCATTACCTTCAAGTCGTTCGTGACAGATTTACAGACTGCTTATAATGGCGGGAATAATGTAACGCTACGCTGCTTCCCTACGCCATCGTTTCTAGTAGGAAGTTTGTTCAAAACATCTCACGATGGCGTAGTGCTCGGCACCAGAACTCCTGGTGCTGGAATGCCTTCTGATGGTAGCGAGCTTCAGCAGCAAGCCAGTGCTCACATTATTGCGAGTGGCTTTACGCTAACTCCGAACCTACGAAATACTTATCAGCAAACTGGTATTGGCCCTGGATTCTTGTATATTCAGGGATCTGGCACGCCTAGTTTCAAGCCGCCGTACTTCTCTGTTCTGACCGCTTCAAATGGCCCAAGCATTGCTGGTGATTTTGTTATCATGACCACCAGTGGAACGTTTATTTGTAACTCTGCTGGTTCACTTACATTCAACGTAGGTGGCCAGGGTGCTACGGATATGCTTTTCAACAACCTTGCCGGAAGCAACGGGGTTGGTGGACAGATTACGTTCAAACCGTTTGCTGGCAGTGGCCAATTGCAATACCTAATGGGACCTTACGAGTCGTGGCACCAGGCCAATAGCTCGGATTTCGGCACCTTCCATCCTATTCCTCACTCCGGTCAGATTCTTCAGATGATTTTGGAGAACGGTGGCGGTGGCGGAATCACCAATCTACAAGAGGCATACGAGGGCGGCAACACAATCACGACTGTCACCGCAGATGGTGCGGTGACTGTCGTGGGGAATACGGAAGACGCCCTTCATCTTTCAAGCCTAGAACAATCAGTACTAAACCTATCTGGCGTGTTTGCACCAGGGGCAGGCAAAGTAAATCAGGGTGATATTTGGTTCGCTCGTCATCAACTGACTCCCGAACACAATGATTTGCCTGGTATTGTTGGGGATCAAGACGGCGGCAACGGTCTAGCCGGTGGAACTCCAACGCTGTTCTTGCACACTGGCGGCTCTGGTATTACTAGTGTTAGGGTTGCGTCTGGCATTGCTCAGTTCTTCAACATCCCTGCCACGGACTTCGATAGAGACGGAGCATACGCGGACTTTAGAAACGCTGGACAAGTTGCTAAGGATAGGCACTTCAGGGCTATCAATGGTAGTGGCGTTGCCGTCTGGGCCGAAGGATGTTATCGCTGCACGTACAGTGCCAGTATCGAAAAGACCGACGGCAATCTAATGCAAGGCGTCGAGGCCAACATTCATATCGGTGGAAAGCAAGGACAACTTTACAAGATTGCTGGTGGAGAATCATTCTGTCAGCTTCGTGACTCGGCCGCTCTAAACGGCAACACCGCTAACGGACAAGCCGTAATGGATGTGTTTGCTGGCGAGGTTGTTAATATTCGTGTTCGAACAACCGAAATCCCAGTGGCACCCAATCAGGTTCGTATCGCCTCTCAAGGCACAAGTATGATTCTAGAGTTCCTTGGTCCTATCAGGGGCACCTCTAACGCCAGAAGTCCTACCACTATCTAACATGTTACAAGAAGCATCAACACTAATCAGTCAACTAATCGCAGAGCACGGCCTCACCGGCCTTGCCTTTGGCTCTCTATTAGCATTGCTTTTACAGCAAAATAAGAAAAACAACCAAAGAATTACCGAGCTTGAGAAATCCCTACTAAAACAACAAACAGAGAATCTTGAAGCCCACAAAGAGATGATCGCACAGTACGTTGAATTGGTGAAAAGTAAGACCAAAGTGATTATGGATCTCACTGGTTGTTTGAAGGCCATCAAAGACGCTATTGATAGACTAGAAAGAAAACAGGAGAATTGATATGGGTAAAAGAGGACTACCGGCACCGAGCCAAGCAACGATTGTTGTTGAAGAAAACAAGATCACTGTCTTGAAAACAGGTCAGGTGATTACAAAGGATCCGTGGGGCAAGCCCATGGATGGATACGAGATTGCATATGCCATCAAGAACCATGCACGCCCTGGCGATGTCATCGGCGTAAAGGGTGAGAAATTCAAAGGCTTGAGCATTGGCGGCGGATCTACCAACCAGAGAAGCACAGTATTCTGGCCGAACAAAGAGCCGGTACATGACATCGAGATTATCGGGCTGGACGCCAATCGTGGAGCCTCGATGTTTAGCGTCACCTTTAGTGATACTGAAGGCGGGGCTGATAATGTCCTTTTCCAGAACCTTACCATCTTGGGCACTGAACGCCCCATCTCGACTACGATGAATCAGATCTTCGGTCTATTGAAGTTCTATGACATCTCTGTTGAGACTTCAGATCCTAAGGCGTACAAGGGACGCGGGATGAAGTGGGGTATTCGTGGTCATGGCCCCGCTCAATGGGATCTACGTTATGTTGACATTGGCATGACTGAGGAGCACGCCGTTTACCTGGATAACATCCAGGGCAACAGTAGGTTCCTATACGTGACCACACACAAGAGTGGTAGAACTGGATTCCAGATCGTGAACCGCCCTAAGTCCGGACCTAGTGGGTTTGGTAGGCTACAATTTTTCAAGTGTAACGTATTGGGCAATGACGTATGGGCTGGCGGCGGCAGTGACTTCACTATCGCTGGACACCTGGGCATTGTCTTGATCGAAGAGTGCCAATCTATTGGTGACCCCAAGAAATCATCCGGTGCCATCGCTGTTTGGACCGACAAGGACCCGAAAAAGGGCGGGGCATATCTCAATAAGAATGGTTACTCCGTTGACAAGATTATCATCAAGGATTTCATCGCCATTCATCCAAAGTCTGATCGTGATCACATCCAGATTTCTGGATGCGAGAGGATTGTTCTAGATGGATTTGATGTCACTGGAAACAAAACTGCTATCAGTCTAGGCTGGAATGGCAGTGGTGGTATCCATAACGGCACATATAATGTGAAGACGCCTTGTCCGTTTGCTCTTTACGAGGGCTTCAACTCTTGGAAGAAGATGCGTACTTACAACTACAGTAGCAGGCAAGCTATGTGGCTGGACAATGGCGACATAAATGCCCTTGCAGGCTGTTAAACGATTCTGGGCTTAGCGTCGTGAATTGACTGCTCGCCAGTCTGCTTTGCTCGGTCGGCTGCCATGCTCGCTTCTGCGGTCATGACTGCTGCACCGAAGACCTTTTTTTCGGGACGCTCAAAGAATGCCATAATCTCGTCATGCAATGACGAGCGTACTTCGGCTGGGACATTGAATTGTTCCAGCCGTTCTCGTAGAATGCGTTCCAGTGTGGTCTTCTTGTCAGTTTTCTTGTCGCTTACCATGCCATTGCTCCTTGAATGATTGGACCTTCTTGGTCCGTCTGTTGATGTCGTTGACCTTGTTGGCTCTGATGAGTTCGTTAGGATCGATCACGACAATGCTCTTGTCTTGTGCAGTACGAATGCGTGCGGCAACGTAGTCAGGAGATTTTTTCCTGAACAGCACACACGCTTTGATAGTAGGAAGGACTGAACGATTGATGACAGAGTGCCAATGTCCGCACGTACTGTCGTTAGGTGTCGCTACACCATTGAGTTCGTCAATAACCCTGCTGTCGTTGTAGACAGTGATGTCTTCTATTGAGGAGAAGCTTACCAACTCTTGTAGAGCCCTGAAACACACACCGTACAGGTGGTGGATGGGATTGAAGACTCTATTGCCATCAGTATCGACAGCAGGGGAACAGGATTGAACAATCTCAATCCCGTCCCCCTGGACACTATAGCCAGTCTCGTTGAAGAACAGACTAATCACTTGCTGAAGTCAGCGTCCATTACCATGGCCTGCACTTGTTCTTCGCTGGTGACGATACCGGCGGAACGCAGGGCGTCAGCGATAACCTGTAGCATGTCCTTCGTGCGGGGCGATAGATTCACGACGCCCGTGGTAGGATCTAGAACGCCATCAAGTGCCCCACGAGCCATCAGTTCTTGCTCTGCGATCAGCAGCACGAACACGGCTTCGTCGTTGGTTAGCCCGGCTTCAGCTAGAGCGTCCTCAAGAGCGGTCTTGATGATTGATGTGGCACCAACCGTTACTGGCTTGGTCGCTACAGTTTCAATTACGCCAGCCATCAGTTCTAGCTCGGTGTCGCTAAGCACCCCCTCTTCGATAAGACGGTTGGCACCGATCTTCACGCCCAATTGGATGTAGAGTTTCCACCTGTTATAGTCAAGCTCCGTCATATTTTCTAGGGATTCAATGCCCTGCTCACCACTGCTGGTTGACGCACAGCCAGCAAGTGTCATCGGCATGGCGGCTAGTACGCCCACCATAGCAATCATTAGTACTTTTCTCATATCATTTCCTTTACGTTAACGTTTTTTAGCGTGGTATCCCTCGCGAGAACCCCTAGGGGCTCCTGCCGAGGCCTCGGCATCTCGCTCGGAAGTTTTTTTCAGCGGTAGTTTCGCACCACAATCCTTGCAGTTCACATACGCTGAGTTCTCTGTCATCTGAACCCTAGTACGATTCATATGCGGGCAGTCGTTTTGGTCAACAGGCCCTTTCTCTTCTTCCTCCTCTTCAGGAGGAGATTCTTCCTCAAGGCGTTCCTTGTGGTCAGCCTTGATTTTTCGAGCGAGAGCGTCGTCTTCGTCTCTATTCTCTGCATCGTCTGCCTGCTCCGCTAGATGTAAGCGTCTAGCGGAGGCAGACGCCCCCCTTCCAGCTTCTAGTGCAGCAGACGCGGGAGTGAATAGCGGCTCGCTGATGAACGCCCACCCCTCAGGTAGTCGTTCGCCAGCGGTTAGTTGTCCTTCGAGTAGCTTAGCGGCCTCGTCTGAGATCTCGTACTTCCTGCCGACCTTGCCGCCACGTTTGATCGTGATGGTCACCGTCTCGTCAGGGTCGTACTCACGCTTAGTGAGGTCGCATTCATATACTACTTTTCTAGCCATGTCTTTCGTATTCCTTGTATCGTTTCAAGATCTCTCTGACGATTGGACTGCGTTGTACGGTTTCAACGTCGTTCATTTCGATCACACCGACGTTCGGTAGGCCGTCCAGTACGTTGATGGCCTCTGCCAGTCCGCTCTCCTCACTGTCAATGTCGCACTGATCTAGATCTCCCGCAATTACCATCTTACAGTTTTTGCCTACTCGTGTCAAGATCATTTTCATAGCGTTACCATTTATAGGTACGTTTTGAGCTTCCTCTACGATGACGAAGCAGTTGTTGAATGATCGACCCCGACACATACTGAGTACTGTAAACTCAAAGCTGTAGCGTAGTAACTTAGCGATTTCGGCCTCATCCGAGATCATTTCACGCAAGTTATCTTTTACAGACTCTACGTAAGGACCAACCTTCTCACGAAGGTCGCCCGGCAATGCACCAAGCTTTTCACCAGTGTTAGACTGAACGTAGGGACGAATCACAACGATGCGATTGATCTTTTCGGCCTTTGGTTTATAGAGTCTATTCAGGGCTGCGTTCAAGGCGAGTAACGTCTTTCCTGTACCGGCTAGGCCAGTACAGAACGTAACTTGGTTGTCTTCGATGGACGCATAGTACTCTTCTTGACCGGCCTTGGGTCTGACCGGAACGAAACCCCTTTTTTGCATACTCTCTCCCTCATACTAACGATTTCTCTTGCGAGCAGTGCGAGCCAGCTTGTTTTTGGCTCGACGCTTGCGGATTGCTTTAGTGCTATCGGGGGTAATATACATGAAGCCTTCTTGGTTCCTGAAGGATCGTGACCTGCGTGTAGTGGCTTGCTGCTTCTCGATGTGCTCGATAATCAACGTGCCATTCAGGTGATCCATTTCGTGCATGACAGCACGAGCCCAGAAGCCTCGGAAGTCTTCAGTGTGTGTGTCTCCATCAAGATCTTGGAAGTGGATCGTGACGGCTTTCGGTCTCTTGAAACGTGCGAAGACACCGGGTAGAGACAGACATGCCTCGCCGCTAGTGTGCTTCTCGTTACTCACGCTGATCAGCGTGGGGTTGATGAAGACCTTGTTCTCTTCGTTACGACGCAGCATGAAGATACGCTTGGGGTATCCAATCTGCACCGCAGCAAGGCCAGCGGCCTCGTCGCCAAGCTCAGTCAGCACGTTATCCATGCGTTCTAGCTCGCTAATGTCGCTGCTAGTCAGCGGGAAGTTGCACGGCTGTGACTCAATTTCAAGCAGAGGCCAACGAGCATTGTCGTAAGGGGTAATGATAGGATTGGCGGCAGCCTGATCCACCATGTTCTGTGCTTCTTGCTCTAGTTCGTCTTGTTTTTCCATTATATTTTTCCGTCGCTTAGATCTATCTCTACAATCTCTAGCATGGTCTCTTCGTCTCCGAATAGACGGCCATTTTCATCAAGCAATTCACACGAGGGAAACTCTCGGCCAATCATAGATACGGCGTCGGCTGCCAACACAAACGCACCCTCGATGCTGGTCGTGCCTTTTCGTTCTTCTCGCAATACGATAT
>Ga0316190_10004384_pt1 | contig 10276 bp, 10 predicted proteins | sample Eddworburrow2_MG_FD_204929 | JGI IMG/M metagenome (GOLD analysis project Ga0316190, IMG submission 204929) | Coastal sediment microbial communities from Maine, United States - Eddy worm burrow 2 | ecosystem: Environmental > Aquatic > Marine > Coastal > Sediment | place: USA: Maine | collected... | reverse complement strand
GGCAACCTCTCCATTCAACTTTTTTCACTAGCAGGCATATTTTGCATAAATCAAACTAACTGAATGCCCGAGGGGCATCTTGAGAGGGAGGCAGAGAAATGGGGAGTAATATTGAAGCGCTCACCACCGTGTTCACCGAGTTTTATTACTGGGTGACGGTGGTGATGATGTTTTTGATCCATGTCGGGTTCTGTATGTACGAGGTAGGCGCAAGCCGCCGCCGCAATCACATGCACACACTCATGAAGAACACGATGCTGATCCCGCTGGTCACCATCACCTTCTTCTTCTTCGGCTGGTGGATCTACTGGGCCTTTCCAAACGGCCCCGGCTTTATCGGCGGCCTGGAAGACGGCTCGGCCAACGCACCATGGTCACCGACCATGGCCACAAACCTGAGCGACCGGATCACCGGTGTGTTCTGGGCAGCCTTCCTGCTGTTCTCCTGGACCGCTGCCTCGATCGTGTCCGGTTCGGTTATCGAACGCATTCGTTCAACGGCTTTCTGGATCCATGCCGTTTTGATCGGATCGGTGTTCTGGATTATCGATGCATCCTGGGGCTGGCACTATGCCGGCTGGATGGTCAAGGTACTTGGCTATCACGATGCCTACGCGTCCGGCGTTATTCATGCCATCGCGGGCGGTTATGCATTGGGTGTTCTGGTGGTTCTCGGACCGCGCCTCGGCAAGTTTGCCGCCGACGGCACGCCGCGCGATATCCCGCCGCACAATCCCTGGCTGGTCACCATCGGCCTGTTCATGATCTATACGGGCTTCTGGGGCTTTTACGCCGCGTGCAACGTGCCGATCATCTCGCCTGAAGTCATTGACGGCCAGATCACCGGTGTTACCTGGACAGCAACCAATATCTATCTTGCTCCAACCACGCTTGGTGCCATTACCTTCAACTTCCTGATGTCATTGTCGGGCGGATTGCTGGTTGCCTACGTGGTGTCCAAGGGCGATGCCTTCTGGACGTATTCCGGTGGCCTTGCAGGGATCATTGCCGCATCTGCCGGTAACGATCTCTACCATCCGATACAGGCCATGTTCATAGGCGGTTTCGGCACTTTCTGTGCCTACAAGCTGCACTACTGGGTCGAACGCAAGTTCAAGATCGATGATGCAGTTGGTGCTGTTGCAGTCCATGGTTATGCCGGCTTCATAGGCGTAACAATTGCCGGCTTCATGCTCTGGGGCCAGCCATCGTCGCCATATGAAGGCTATGCAGCCATCAACCCGCTGGGTAACTTTATCGGTGCCATCATCATGTTCGGTGTCCTTGGCTTCCTGCCGGCGTACATCGTATCGAAGATCATGGCCGGCATGGGAATGTTGCGTATTCCTGCAAAAGCCGAACTGCAGGGCCTTGATCACCACAGCGAGCTTGCCTATCAGGCGGCCATCGACGATGTCCGCGCTGCCGAGCGTGAACTCGCTGCAGCTCAGAAATAAGGAGGATAGATCATGTCTACCAATGGTATGGAAAGCTGGGCTGTCGATCTGAAGGACGTCGGTGCCATCTATCCCTTCCAGGGAACCGAAGTCATTCTGGTCATCCTGGGACTTGCGTTCTGGATCGGGTTTCATGTGCTGCAGGCACGGGTCGAAGCCGAAGAACTGGCTGACGCTGAACGTGACTTCAATGCAGAGCACTCGAACAAGAGCATTGATCGATACTAGATCACCTTGCTAAGGCAAGGGCGGATGTGGAAATCGCATCCGCCCTTTTCTTTTGCCTGTAAAGAAAAAAACATTCCTCTGAGTTGAAAACGTTTCCCGTTGGTGATAGCGTTTTTTGGAGATGGCAACCACCTAATTGGATAGAACAATAAATGTGCGGGATCGTAGGATTATTCCTTAAGGACAAATCGCTGGAGCCGAAGCTTGGCTCGATGCTGACAGACATGCTGATTACCATGACCGACCGCGGTCCAGACAGCGCTGGTATCGCCATTTACGGCCGGGACGAAGACAGCAATACCAAGCTGACCGTTCAGTCGGGAGACCCCGCTGAGGACTTTGCAGACCTGGACAAAGCACTGTCCGAAGCAACCAACACACAGGTTTCCATGCGGATCAAGGATACCCACGCGGTTCTTGAAGTCTCCGACGATCACGCAGACGATGTGCGCAAGGCACTGGCGGAACTGCGTCCAGGCATTCGCGTCATGAGCGTCGGTGACATCATCGAGATTTACAAGGAAGTGGGCCTGCCGAAGGATGTAGCCGAACGATTTGAACTGGCTGAGATGAGCGGCAGCCACGGCATCGGGCACACCCGGATGGCGACCGAGTCCGCGGTGACCACCATGGGTGCACATCCGTTTTCCACCGGTTCCGACCAATGCCTTGTGCACAATGGCTCTCTGTCCAATCACAACAGCCTGCGGCGCAAGCTGAAGCGCGACGGCATTGTTTTTGAAACAGACAATGATTCAGAAGTTGCCGCAGCTTACCTGACCAACAAGATGAACCATGGCAGCAATCTCGGCGAAGCGCTGGAATCCAGCCTTGATGACCTCGACGGGTTCTTCACCTTCGTTGTCGGCACCAAGGACGGGTTCGGCGTTGTGCGTGACCCTATCGCGTGCAAGCCCGCCGTCATGGCCGAAACGGATCAGTACGTGGCGTTCGGGTCCGAGTATCGGGCACTGGTCAACCTGCCGGGTATCGAGCACGCCCGCGTATGGGAGCCCGAGCCTGCAACCGTCTATTTCTGGGAGCACTGAGCCCATGCAAACCATCGACATGGCCTCTACCGAACTTCGCGAAGTGAACTCCACGCTGCAGGCCCAGAAGGCCGACACCAACCAGAAGGCATGGGAGATTGTAAACCCCAAGGGCAGCCACGCCATTGCCTGCGGTCTCGACGGTCCCATAGAGGTTACCGTGCGCGGCTCCACCGGCTATTACTGCGCCGGCATGAACAAGCAGGCCCACATTCATATTGTCGGTTCTGCCGGTCCCGGTGTTGCGGAAAACATGATGTCGGGCACCGTTGTCATTGACGGCGACGCCAGCCAGTATGCCGGCGCCACCGGTCATGGAGGGTTGCTGGTCATCAAGGGCAATGCCTCATCGCGCTGCGGCATTTCCATGAAAGGCATCGACATCGTCGTGCATGGCAATATCGGCCATATGAGCGCCTTCATGGCCCAGTCGGGCAACCTGGTTGTGCTGGGCGATGCCGGCGACGCGCTTGGCGATTCCCTGTATGAGGCGCGGCTTTTTGTGCGCGGCACTGTCAAGAGCCTGGGCGCGGACTGCATCGAAAAGGACATGCGGCCCGAGCATCTCGAGATTCTGAAAGATCTGCTGGAGCGCGCCGGCGCAGACGCCAAACCGGAACAGTTCAAGCGCTATGGCTCAGCCCGCAAACTCTATAACTTCGACGTTGATAACGCAGCTGCGTATTAGGGGGCGACCATGAACAAAATGACCAAGGACGTATCCGGCATTCCACGCACTGTGCCGCAGAAACCTGCGACATTCACCGACCCGGTCAATGCCGAAATCCGCCGCGCCGCAGCAACCGGCATCTACGATATTCGCGGTGGCGGCGCAAAGCGCAAGGTACCGCATTTCGACGACCTGCTGTTTCTCGGCGCTTCGATTTCGCGCTACCCGCTGGAAGGATATAGAGAAAAGTGTGAAACAAAGGTTGTGCTCGGCACCCGGTTTGCGAAAAAGCCGATCGAACTGGACATCCCGATTACCATTGCCGGGATGAGTTTCGGTTCGCTTTCCGGCCCGGCCAAGGAAGCGCTGGGGCGCGGCGCAAGTGCTGCCGGCACATCGACCACGACCGGCGACGGCGGCATGACCGAAGAAGAGCGCGGCCATTCCGACAAGCTGGTGTATCAGTATCTGCCATCGCGCTACGGCATGAACCCTGACGATCTCAGGCGCTGCGATGCCATCGAGGTCGTGGTCGGCCAGGGCGCGAAACCCGGCGGCGGCGGCATGTTGCTGGGCCAGAAAATTTCCGACCGGGTTGCCGAAATGCGCAACCTGCCCAAAGGCATCGACCAGCGTTCAGCCTGCCGTCATCCCGACTGGACCGGCCCGGATGACCTGGAAATCAAGATCCTGGAATTGCGCGAAATCACCAACTGGGAAAAACCTATCTATATCAAGGTCGGTGGCGCGCGGCCCTATTTTGACACCACGCTGGCGGTCAAGGCGGGTGCGGATGTCGTCGTTCTTGACGGCATGCAGGGCGGCACGGCGGCAACACAGGACGTGTTTATCGAACATGTCGGCCAGCCGACGCTGGCTTGTATCGGCCCGGCCGTTCAGGCCCTGCAGGACCTCGGCATGCATCGCGAAGTGCAGTTGGTTGTATCAGGCGGCATTCGCTCCGGTGCCGACGTTGCAAAGGCACTGGCGCTGGGTGCGGATGCGGTGTCAATCGGTACGGCGGCCCTGATTGCGCTGGGTGACAACGATCCGCGCTGGGAGGCTGAATACAACGAACTGGGCACCACGGCTGGTGCCTATGACGACTGGCATGAAGGCAGGGACCCGGCCGGCATCACCACTCAGGACCCCGACCTGATGGCCCGTTTTGACCCGATCGCAGGTGGGCGCAGACTGTCCAATTACCTCAAAGTGATGACGCTTGAGACACAGACCATCGCGCGCGCATGCGGCAAGAACCATGTCCACAACCTGGAACCGGAAGACCTGTGTGCATTGACGGTGGAAGCATCGGCCATGTCGGGCGTACCGCTTGCCGGGACGAACTGGGTTCCCGGACGCGACGGTAACTACTAAAACACGAAGACAACAATCACAGAGAATTCCGGGAGGACACAAATCCATGGCAACTGATCTGGCCCAATTCGCCAAGGAAAACGGCGTCAAATATTTCATGATCTCGTTCACCGACCTGTTCGGCGGGCAGCGCGCAAAGCTGGTCCCGGCGCAGGCCATTGCCGACATGCAGAAGGACGGTGCCGGGTTCGCCGGATTTGCGACCTGGCTCGACATGACCCCTGCCCATCCGGACATGCTGGCGGTACCTGATCCTGCGTCAGTCGTACAACTGCCATGGAAAAAGGACGTTGCATGGGTGGCCGGCAACTGCGTCATGGAAGGCCAGTTCGTTGCTCAGGCACCGCGCAACGTGCTCAACCGACTGGTCGCGGAAGCGGCCGACGAAGGCATGCGGGTAAAGACCGGTATCGAAGCCGAGTTTTTCCTGCTGACGCCGGACGGGTCACAGATTTCCGATGAGTACGACACCGCTGCAAAACCCTGCTATGATCAGCAGGCGGTGATGCGGCGCTATGATGTCGTCGCTGAAATCTGCGATTACATGCTGGAACTGGGCTGGGGCCCCTACCAGAACGACCATGAAGACGCCAATGGCCAGTTCGAGATGAACTGGGAGTTCGACGACACCCTGAACACCGCCGACAAGCACTCGTTCTTCAAGTTCATGACGAAGTCCGTTGCGGAAAAGCACGGGCTGCGGGCCACCTTCATGCCGAAACCGGTTGAAGGCCTGACCGGAAACGGCTGTCACGCGCACATTTCCGTCTGGGACAAGGCGGGCAAGGTCAATGTGTTTGCCGATGACGATATGGAACTGGGCCTGTCGGCAAAGGGTCGAAACTTCCTCGGCGGCATCATGAAGCATGCATCGGCGCTTGCTGCGATCACCAATCCGACGGTGAATTCCTACAAACGCATCAATGCGCCGCGCACCATGTCGGGCGCAACCTGGGCACCGAACACGGTGACATGGACCGGCAACAACCGTACCCACATGGTCCGGGTACCAGGTCCGGGACGGTTCGAACTTCGGCTGCCGGATGGTGCTGCCAATCCGTACCTGCTGCAGGCGGTTATCATTGCTGCCGGCCTCGACGGGGTTCGCACCCAGGCTGATCCGGGCAAGCGCCATGACATCGACATGTATGCCGAAGGCCACAAGGTCAAAGGAGCGCCCAAGCTGCCGCTCAACATGCTCGACGCCTTGCGCGAGTTCGACAAGGACAAAGGCCTGAAAGCCGCCATGGGTGATGAATTCTCCGCTGCCTACCTGAAAATGAAGCATCAGGAATGGAATTCGTTCGCTTCGCATTTCTCGCAGTGGGAGAAAGACAACACGCTGGATATCTAGTTCAAATACCGGCTGGTAAACAGGTGTCAAAACTGATTTAATCCAACGGGTTATCAGCCACATTTAATGGAGCGTCCGAGTGCTTCCCGATGATCTGCGCAATCACTTCCTGACCTGGCAATGCCGCATAAGGCAAATCGCCATGCGGGAGGAAGAAGGCCGCCCCAGCCAGGGCATGCGGCCACGTGTTCTTGATGCCACAGGAGAGCAGTTGTCGGCAGGCATTATCGTCCTGCTGGTACGCGATGATTCATTTGAAAGCACCGAGTTTCTGAAATTCCAGGTACAGAAGTACAATGACCCGCAGGACGTCTACAAAAAGGCGCTGATCTTCCTGCAGTCCACCCATTATCACCGCGCCGCTGAATTTTCCGACGAAATGACAGGGTTGTTCGGCACCGGCTCGGAGTTGGTCGAGCGCATGACGGGCGATGGAAAAGTCAAGCTTGAATTCAGCCAGTTTTCCCAAACCTACCGAATTCCCTGCAAGACCCGCTTGCTGGATGCTGACGAAGAGGCTTATCAGGCGACGCTGTGGCACAACCGGGTCTTCAATCCGAATATCGGCTCAGACATCGAAATCGTGGGTTTCCAGCCGGACTGGGATGCAGCAGTTGCGCTGCTGAATAATGACGCAAAAGCAGCCAGCTAAGCCAACTCCTTCAACAGATTTATGACGCTATCTGGTGAACCCGAGCCGATGTGGTAGTTGTAAAAAACCGCGTCCCTAGAGTGCGATGAGGTTAATGGACACCTTTGATCATATTATCATTGGTGGCGGCGTTTTGGGCCTGTCCATCGCCTACCACCTTGCCCGTGACAGCCGGGAGAGCGTGCTCGTACTTGAACGCAATGAACTGGCCAGTGCCGCGTCCAGCAAGGCGGCGGGCCTGATCTTGCAGGCCACGGGAAAGGCGCCGCAAACACCGTTGGTCAAGTTGACCCGCGATACCATTGCGCTGCTCGAAGAGCAATTGGGCGAAACCATTGGTTTCCATGGCGTGGGTAGCCTTCGGATTGCCGCTTCGGCTGAACGTGAGGCGGAGTTACAGGGCATGGAGCGTGACGCTGCAAGTCATGGTATTCCATTCCAGCATTTGAGCCGCCAGGACGTTGGCGCCTGTGCCCCATGGTTGAATTCATCGACGGCCCATCGCATCACATTGTTTCCCACCGATGGCTATGTTGATCCCTACATGCTCAGCACGGCTTACGGTCGGGCGGCGCGCCAGCTTGGAGCACAAATCCGGACACGTACCGCGGTAAACAATCTGATTATCAGTTCTGATCGCGTCACGGGCGTTCGTACGGCCTCTGGCGATATCTTCGGCGGCTCGGTAATCGACGCCGCCGGGGCCTGGGCGTCCCTGATTTCCGCCCGCGCCGGGTATCCGCTGCCCATGGCGCCCACCCGAAGCCATTATTGGATTACCGCGCCGGATGCATCCTATGGCGGCGATTTTCCGGTCACCCTGCTACCCGACTGCCGGGCCTATATGCGCCCGGAAGCGGGTGCCATGGTGGTCGGAGTACAGGAGACAAACTCGGCGACTTTCGACGCGCGCCAACTGCCGGATGACATCAACACATTTTCCCCCACCCAGGGTGAGGATCATTGGGACGTTATCGCCGGGGCCATGGCGTCGATCTCGGCATTTTTCCCGGTTATTCCACAAGCAATGTTTGCGAGCTATGTCAGCGGTCTGTCCACCTATACGCCGGACGGGACCATCCTTCTGGGCGCGGTTCCGGGATCGTCCAACTTTTTCACTGCCACCGGATGCTGTGGAAACGGAATCGCACTGTCCTCCGGGATCGGTTCGGCCATTTCAGCATTGGTGCGCGGCGATGAGCCAGTGTTTGACATAACGCCTTTTGCTCCGGGCCGTTTCGGCTCAGTCGATCCGTTCTCGCGCGAATTTCGGGACCGCTGCTCCGCCGCGCGCGCCTCCAAATCTCACAATACCCCGGCTTCTTGATGCGCCACCCCCTCGGCGGCCTGTTCGCACTCACAGACTTCTGGTCCGAAGCGTTGTTCTTTTACCTGCAACACCAGGTGCGCGATTGACGCATACCCAACAACGATGTTTTTGTTTCAGCACGACCAACCATTCCGGGCAGGAAGGCCAGCAAGGCGATGACGGCGAGAGCGGACAATCAAGCGTCATCGTATATCATCTGCGCGACGCCGAGAAGCGGCAGCACGCTGCTGTGCGACCTTCTGCATGATACCGGTGTGGCCGGAAACCCTCATTCCTTCTTCCGAAGCCAGGACTTTGCCGAATGGGCAGAGGAGTTCAATGTGCCCGTCGCAAAATGGCGTGATCGCCAGGCGTTCGATCAAGCCTATCTTGATGCGGTCGTGACCTACGGCACCGGAGGCACCGGGTTGTTTGGCATGCGTGTGATGTGGGAGAGCCTGCGTGATCTGGCGATCAGGCTCGAAACTCTTTTCCCGGGACTGCGCAATGACAGTGCCCGTTTCCAGTCAGCTTTCGGACTTCCCGTCTACCTGCATCTGTTCCGCGAGGACAAAGTTGCTCAGGCAGTGTCACGGTGGAAAGCCGAGCAAACCGGTTTGTGGCACGTCGATGCGGACGGAAATGAACGCGAGCGTCTCAAGCCCGGGCAAACCCCAAGCTATGACGCCAACGAACTCTCAAGGCTTGTAACAGAACTGGAAGACCATGATGCAGCGTGGGCGCAGTGGTTCGCCCGGCAAGGCGTGGTTCCGGTCAGCATCAGCTATGAGATGCTCTCATCCCGCCCGCAAGCCACATTGGCACTCATCCTGTCTGCGCTCGGTCAGGACAAAACGATCGCAGAAACAGCTGAACCCAGAACCACCAAATTAGCGGACAATGAAAGCCGCGAGTGGGCAGCTCGTTTCCGGGCAGAGCGGCGCATTCCGACTATGTAAGACACTGCACACACTTCTGCGTGGCCATACGCCCCGTCGAACTTTGACCTATTTTGGCCCTGTTGACGCGATCAGTTGACCATCTGCGGCCATTATGATTTCACCACTGCTAAATGACCGCCAGGACTCATCGGTCAAAGGAACACTTGCGATCAGAACGTCACGCTGATGTGCCGCGTCCACAGTGAGCCCTTCAGCCTCAAATTCAGCACCGGAAGGCGGACATTCGCGGATGAGGACGTGAAGGCCCGGCGGGCCGATGACACCAGAGGTTTGATGACGCCGGTCGCCGTGAGCGATCATCACGTCACCATCCCAGTAAAGAAAATTGGCCGGACCTAACGGACGCAGGTCCCGTGCAAATCTGGACACTGTCTCAAAGCGCGCTTCAAGTGATGGTGGCCGGTCTTTATCCAACCAATCAGTCTCCAGCCGCTCGAGGAGTGCGCAAAACGCATATTCGGAATCTGTTTCGCCTACCGGTCGATGTCGACCCAATGGAAACAACTTGCCGTTCGTTACATCGGGAACATGACCGTTGTGCGCGAAGGCATGAATGCGCCCTCCGAGTTCGCGAATGAAAGGCTGTGTATTCTTGAGAGCCAGTGTGCCGGTGGTTCGCTTGCGGATATGTGAAATCACCGCCCGGCTGCGAATGGGATGGTTTTCCAGGAACTGCAGCCAGGGGCTGCTGCTTGCAGCCGTCGTGTCCTTGACAACACGAACGTCACCGTCCTCCGCAAATGCGATACCCCAGCCATCCTTGTGTGGCCCTGTCAGGCCGCCATGCTGAGCGAACTCCTCAAGTGAAAAAGTGACCGTCGCCGGCACGCTGCTGGACATGGCAAACAGCTCGCACATGGGTCCTCCTTTTGTCCGGTGTCGTGCAGCGGCGCATAGCAAAATGTTCGAGTGTCGCTTATCTCGACGTTAGTGGGCCAAAACCGGAGTTTCGCCAGTTCACTGATCGATGTCGGCAACAGCCAGCGCTTTCAGGAAGGCGACGAGATCACAATCACGTGCTTCATCCGTTGTGCCGTGCGACTGTAATTTCACACAGACTGAACCTTGGGCCAATGCTTCATCCTCGCCAAAATACTGCTTGGCGAGGTGGGCTGGCGAATGGCAGATTCTGCAGTGCTTCGCGAACAGATCGCGCCCTCGCACAGCATTGCCAGTCTTGCCATTTCCCTCAAGCTCAACCGCAGACGGCAGTTCCAG
>Ga0316190_10004383_pt1 | contig 10276 bp, 6 predicted proteins | sample Eddworburrow2_MG_FD_204929 | JGI IMG/M metagenome (GOLD analysis project Ga0316190, IMG submission 204929) | Coastal sediment microbial communities from Maine, United States - Eddy worm burrow 2 | ecosystem: Environmental > Aquatic > Marine > Coastal > Sediment | place: USA: Maine | collected... | reverse complement strand
CGCGGACAATGCTTTTTTCGAAAGGCTATTCAAGAGGAAGAACTTCAACGTACCAGCGGTTCGCGCGAGGGCAGGCATTTTGAATTTCCTCCTGGGTATAGCCCTGGTCTTCCACCTGTTCCTTCCTGGATCGGTTACGGCACTGTACCTGTCAATCTTTCTGCTTTTTGACATGCTGATGGCTGTCTCATTCGGCCTCACGCCTCTAAGTCCAACGGGGATTCTGGGAACATTGTTATCTTTGAAAGCACGGCCAGTTCCAACGCCCCATCTGCCAAAACGATTTGCCTGGTCGATGGGGGCATCACTGTCTCTGATCCTCATCATCCTGTTCCTGACGGGTTCTGCCGATATCTGGATCACCTTAGTCCTGGCTCTCTTTTTCGCATTGACATGGCTGGACGCAGTACTCGGATTCTGCTTAGGTTGCTGGATATATTCTAAACTTTTCAGTTGCCAGAGCTGCCGCTTGGATTAGTCTGGATCGATAGGGGCAACAGCCGACAAGGGTCGTGCGTCGTAAGTGATTAAAAAGCACTGAGAAGCACTGGGGTCAGAATAAGTTTTACTTAAATAACTGCAATGCAATTAGCTCGTATCGTTTGTTTCAAGGGTACAGGGGATTCGTAATCGCCAACCCACCCTATGGACTTGGATTAGAATGTTCGTTGTGGACAGTCTCAATTCCATTCAGCACCTCATCTGATAGCACTACCTGAATACTATCAATGTCAGCTTTAAGTTGTTCCATGGTTGTTGCGCCAATAATGGTACTGGTGAGAAAGGGGCGACTGTTCACATAGGCCAGCGCCATTTGCGCTGGATCCAGCCCATGCTCTTGCGCCAGGGCGACATATTTCTCTGTTGCTTTAACTGCTGCAGAACCACAATAACGTGTGTAGTCTGGAAACAGGGTAAGGCGTGAGCCAGCAGGTGTAGCCCCGTTGAGATACTTGCCAGAAAGTGTTCCCATGCCCAATGGTGAATAGGCTAGCAAGCCCGCTTTTTCTCGCCATGAAATCTCCGCTAATCCAATTTCATAACTGCGATTAAGTAGGTTGTAGGGATTTTGCACACTCATTACACGTGGCAGTTGGTGCTGCTTTGCCAACTGTAGAAATTGTATCACGCCCCATGGTGTTTCGTTAGAGAGGCCGATGTGCCGAATTTTGCCTGCCTGCACCTGCTCATCCAACGCCTGGAGGGTCTCCAACAGTGGCGTGAGATCTGCTTCGCCTTCTGCTTCAAAACCCAGTTTGCCAAAGAAGTTTGTCTTGCGTTCCGGCCAATGCAGTTGGTAGAGATCAATATAATCCGTCTGCAAGCGCTTCAAACTACCGTCCAGCGCCGAGAGAATATCCTGACGATTAAAGCGAGTACGGCCATTACGGATATGCGGCAGCCAATCCTCTCCTGGCCCTGCAACCTTGCTCGCCAATACAATCTGCTCACGGCTGCCACGTACCTTCAGCCACTCACCAATGATCTCTTCAGTACGCCCATAGGTTTCTGCTTTTGCAGGAATAGCATACAGCTCCGCCGTATCAAAAAAATTCACACCCTGGGCAAGCGCATAATCCATCTGCTCAAAGGCTTGCTTCTGACTATTCTGCTCACCCCACGTCATCGTCCCAAGACAGATAACACTGACATTAATACCAGTGTTCCCAAATTTTCGGTATTCCATGCTCTTCCTCATGTACGTTGTTTAAGGCAAACCTTCACTCTCTATCGGTAGCACTGTTTTTAATTTCAGGATAGCAATCAGCTCCGCGCGTACTTCAGGATCAGGGATCCCTTCAAACTCCATCTTGGTGCCAGGAATAAATGCTTGCGGGTTAGTAAGCCAGGTATCCAGATTCTCTACAGTCCATACGATACCTGATGTTTTTACAGCACGGGAGTAATTAAAACCCTCTGCTGTACCTGCCTTGCGATTCAAAATACTGGCAAGGCTTGGGCCAGTATAGTTAAGTTGCGGCTTCATAGAATGGCATGAAATGCATCGCTGAAACGCTTGTTCGCCACTTTCAATATCCCCTCCACACCCAGACAATAGCAGCATAAAAAAGATAATTAGGCATATCATAAAATTACGTAATATCTTCATACACATAATCCACTACCCTTTATCTTGATAATGGCACAAAAAGCTAACCAAGAAGCATCTTTAAGGCTTAAGCAAGGATAGCTGACAGCCCAATAATTGCTCTACAGCATAAAAAACCATTGCTTTTTAGGCGAAATCTCTTTGGCAAGCGCAGAAATGGGAGCTATAACTACCGTATGCCAAATAACGAAGACTTCTCTAAAGTGGACACTCAAGGGCAAAATGTTACGGCATATAGTCAAAAACGACCACAAGGCAATTTTAGGAAAGTTTTTCTGCGACTTAAGCCCAGCAAGGGTATTCAAGCTCTCTTTTCAGCCTTCTCTGCTATTATATTAAGAGAAGTGGCTTAGGCTGTTTTCAAGATGTCACCTAAACAAAACATGGCCTGGCAATTGGTGCCAATGCACGCATTAGCTGTTATCACTTTTGCATTGGCAGTTTTGTTCTTAGTTCCCCACTATATAGAAAAAAAAGCTAAGGAAAATGCTGTTGTTGCTGCGCTCGAAACAGCGCAGGAATTCAAACTGCTCCGTGCTTATTATACTGACAGAGTTGTAAGTAAGGTTCTTGCTGGCAATTCGGGCCTGACTGTCAGTCACGAGCACAAGTCTCAGCCAAACACTATTCCACTTCCCGCAAGCCTTATCCATGATATGAGCGCTTTGATTAATGAGAATAACAAAGATATTCACATCAAATTTTATAGCCCCTTCCCATTTAAGAATCGCCAGGAACGGACAATGGATGCTTTTGGCAAGGCAGCCTGGGCAGCACTTAAATCCAACTCTGCAACTCAATACTCACAGCACAAAAAAATCGACGGTCGGAGCATCATCCGGGTTGCTGTAGGCGATACGATGATTCGGCAAATTTGCATTGATTGTCATAACAGTCATCCATTAAGTCCAAAAAAAGATTGGGAATTAGGAGAGCTTCGCGGTGTTTTGGAAGTTTCTTATGACATTACCTCATTGACTGAAAGTGGCCAAAAAACGGGCCTGTTTTTAGCTCTGGGGCTGATTGTTTTCTTTGGTGCAATTTTTGCTCTGACCTTCCGAAAAACATATACAGAAATCCAATACTGGACCAGAGAATTAGCACTCAGTGAGCATGAGGTAGCTGCACGTATATTTGACACTATGAACCAGGCCGTTGTCGTTACTGACAAAGCCAACAAAATTGTCTCAATCAACTCTGCAGGCACTAAAATCACCGGCTACACAATTGAGGAAATTAAGGGTAAAAACCCAAGAATCTTCGCTTCTGGTCGACAGAATCGAGAGTTTTACATAGCCATGTGGGAATCATTAACCACCTCTGGGCACTGGGAAGGTGAAATTTGGGATCGGCGCAAAGATGGTGAACTGTATCTAAAGTGGATGACCATCAATGTCATCTATAATCGGCAAGGCGATGTTAATCTATATGTCGCTATCTCTTCCGACATTACCGAGCGTAAGAGAAAAGATGAGCTCATCTGGAAACAAGCGAACTTTGATGCATTAACCGGGCTAACAAATCGTTCCCTATTTCAGAAACAGCTTCAACAAGGGCTAGAGCATTGCAAGCGTAGTGGCAGCATGTTGGCGCTCATTTACCTTGATCTCGATGGATTTAAGGACATCAACGACAGCCTTGGACATACCGCCGGAGACGAATTACTGCTGGAAGTTGCACAACGCTTGCAGGAGCGTGCCCGTCAAACCGATACGCTGGCCCGTCTGGGAGGGGATGAGTTCACCCTGCTGGTCACCAACTTCCAAAAGCCTGAGCAGATCGGTTCTCTGGCAGAGCATATTTTGGAGGTTTTGACTGAGCCTTTCGTCATTCAGAACAGGGAGATTCACATTGGCGCGAGCATCGGCATCGCGATCTACCCCGATGATGGGACATCACCTGAAGAGCTAATCAAGCACGCTGATATTGCCATGTACCATGCAAAAGCAAGTGGGAAGAATCAGTTTCAGTTTTTCCGATATGAGATGAATACAAAGGCTGTTCATCGCCTGTCAATGATCCATGATCTCCACAAGGCAGTTGCTGACAAGGCCTTCAAGCTTCATTACCAACCTAAGATTCGCCTTGCTGACCACAAAATCATTGGCATGGAGGCCCTGATTCGTTGGCCCCAGACAGATGGCCAGATAATTTCTCCACTAGAGTTCATCCCCTGCGCAGAGGAAACGGGACTCATCATCCCCTTAGGGAATTGGATTTTGGCTGAAGCGTGTCGCCAAACCGAGGAATGGAACCAACAGTTTGACACGCAATTGCGTGTTGCAGTTAATCTCTCAGCCCGACAGTTTCGTGTCAACGACATAGCCAACAAAGTACTGCACGCGCTAAGGGCACAGTCCTTATCTCCACATTTATTGGAGTTAGAAATCACTGAGAGTATCCTGATGGATGATGTGGAAGAGGCTATTCAGATCATGACTGTACTACGTGATTATGGTATCTCTATCGCCATTGACGACTTCGGTACGGGTTATTCCTCACTTAACTATCTGAAGCGCTTTCCCATCAGCACACTGAAGATTGACCAGTCTTTTGTTCGTGACCTCACAGAAGATTCGGAAGATGCAGCCATTGTATGTTCCATTATTTCCCTCGCCAAGAGCCTGAATCTGGAGGTTGTGGCTGAAGGGGTCGAAACAGCAGAGCAACTCTCATTTCTCTCCCACCAACACTGCCATTCCATTCAAGGCTACCATATCGCCAAACCGATGCCCCCCGATCAATTTGAGGCATTTTTGCGCTCAAGAAGTAAAAATTTGATCTAAAGAATCAATTACATCTTAGAATTGCCAACTGCTATGGTTTACTGAATACCAACTTCTACAGATTGCACTCAGTATGCAAACAACCATTTCACATATGGCGTTAGCATTGGGCTGTATGGGTCTGAGCAGCAAAGTGGGCTTGATTGGGCACTTCCTGCACCCAACCTCATAATAAAAAAGCCCCCTGAGCGGGGGCTTCCTTATTGGCGGAGAGGGAGGGATTCGAACCCTCGTGGGGCTTGCGCCCCCAACGGATTTCGAGTCCGCGCCGTTATGGCCGCTTCGGTACCTCTCCTAAACTGATATATTTTATTCAAAGGCCTTATCCAACGGATTTCATTCGGGACTCCTCGGCAACTGCTCCTGCGTTGCTCTACCACCTACATCCCTGTAGGCGTATCCCTCTCCCTTCGGGCAACACTAACGCGTTGTGAAAATGGGCTTCCTGTCCATTTTTCAAGCCCACGGAATCATAGCGACTTCGGTACTTCTAACTAATGTGTTCCGCTCAAAAGCTTGGCGCTACGAATATTATTCGGGTCACATTTTTACAAATGTGCGATTTAAAAGATATTACATCATTCATCATCCACAAACATCATAGGTCAAGTATCCATTTTAAGAGTAGAATTATTGAATGCGCATCTTTCTCTTAATTTTCACAACTTGCATGCTGCTGGCCTGTAGCAGGCCTACCCCTATTTTGGATCAAATCAAGCAGGATGGGGAGCTGGTGGTAATTACCCGAAACAGCCCCACTACCTACTATGAGGGTGCCGAGGGGTTTACAGGGTTCGAGTATGACCTGGTTCAGCGCTTTGCTGACGAACTTGGCGTGTCTGTGCGCTTTATTATTCCTGATAGTTTCACTGAAATTCTGCCTGCAATCAGCCGCAAAGAGGCTCACTTTGCAGCTGCCGGGCTAACCGTCACTAAAGCTCGCGAATCTTTGGTGCGTTTTGGGCCGGCCTATCAAAAGATCACCCAGCAGCTGATGTACCGGACAGGCACCTATCGGCCCCGTAAAATTACAGACATCATCGGTAGCACGTTGGAGATCATAGCTGGCAGTAGTCATGAAGAGGAGTTGAACCGTTTAAAACAAAAGCACCCTGACCTGGAGTGGGAGGCCCGGAAAGATATAGAAAGCGATGAACTTCTCTACCTTTTAAAAGAACAGGTGATTGACTACACCATTGCCGACTCCAATGAAGCGGCGCTTAATCAACGCTACTACCCAGAGCTAAAACCTGCCATAGACTTAACTGAACCACAATCACTGGCATGGGCCTTTCCTCACTCTGAAGATTCAAGTCTCTACAAGGCCGCATTAAAGTTTTTTAAGAAAGCAAAGAAAGATGGCACATTAAAACATCTAATAGAACGTCATTATGGACATGTTGAAAAGCTTAATTTTGTAGATAAACGCACCTTCAAGCGACACTCTATCACGCGACTACCACAATATAAGGCTTTGTATAAAAAGGCCGCCCTGGAGAATGATATTGATTGGAAACTGCTTGCCGCCATCGGTTATCAGGAGTCACATTGGAACCCACGGGCAAAATCCCCTACTGGCGTACGCGGCATCATGATGCTCACTATGGCAACAGCTAAACAGTTAGGCATCAAAAGTCGGCTGGACCCTGCTCAGAGCATTGATGGTGGCTCCCGCTATATCAAAATGATGGAAAAAAAGATTCCAGAACAGATTAAAAATCCAGACCGCCTCTGGATGACATTGGCAAGTTACAATATCGGTTATGGTCATTTAGAGGATGCCCGCAAGCTCACCCAGAAAACCGGCGGCGACCCTAACAAATGGGCTGATGTAAAACAGACGCTACCGATGCTGAGCAAAAAGAAGTGGTACAAAAAAACCCGCCATGGCTATGCACGCGGGCGCGAAGCCGTAACTTATGTCGATAGTATTCGCAGCTATTACGATATTTTAGTTTGGTTGGAAAATCAGCAGAATAAACAACCTGAAGTGGCAGAACCCGCACCACTGAGTATTTCACCAGCTGTACTGTAGGCTGTTATCGGCGCGCTTTAAAAAAGGCTTTTAACTGCTCTGCGCACATCTGTTCCAATACACCACCTTCACACACCACCCGATGATTAAACCGGTCATCCGAAGGAAGAAGATCAAAGACACTTCCCGCCGCCCCCCCTTTAGGGTCATAGGCACCAAACACCAGCCGTTTAATTCGGGCATGAATGATAGCACCCGCACACATCACGCAAGGCTCTAGCGTAACGTAGAGTGTTGCATCAGGAAGGCGGTAATTGCCCACGCGTTGACCGGCATTTCGCAAAGCCTCTATTTCAGCATGGGCACTGGGGTCGTGTCTGCTGATAGGTGAATTCCAGCCCTCACCAATTATCTGTTCATCCCGCACCACAATGGCACCAACGGGAACCTCACCCTGCTCTTCAGCGTGATTAGCTAGCGCAATAGCCTGTTTCATCCAGTGTTGATCTGTATCTGTAATCACAATTCAACAACTTGGTACAAAGAGACAACCTTCAAAGAGGACTGTATTTATTCCCACTCAATGGTGGCTGGTGGCTTACCTGAAATATCATAGGCCACACGTGAAATCCCTTTTACTTCATTGATGATGCGCCCCGATACCAGCTCCAGAAATTCATACGGCAGCTTGGCAATATGCGCTGTCATAAAGTCCACAGTCTCTACTGCCCGCAAGCTAATGACATACTCATATTGACGCGCATCACCGACCACGCCAACAGACTTCACCGGTAGAAATACAGCAAAGGCCTGGCTCACCTTATTGTAGAGATCGTGATTATGCAGCTCTTCTATAAAGATGTGATCAGCCTGGCGCAGTATATCGGCATACGACTTCTTCACCTCACCCAGAATGCGAACCCCCAAGCCAGGGCCAGGGAAAGGGTGGCGGTAGATCATGTCATAAGGCAAGCCCAGCTCAACACCTATCTTGCGCACCTCATCCTTAAACAACTCGCGTAGCGGTTCCACCAGCTTGAGTTTCATATCCTCCGGCAGCCCGCCCACATTGTGATGGGATTTGATGACATGAGCCTTACCGGATTTCGCACCTGCCGACTCGATCACATCAGGATAAATAGTGCCCTGCGCCAACCACTCAACATTTTCCAGATGACTTGCCTCATCCTCAAAGATATCAACAAACAGGTTGCCGATAATCTTGCGTTTCTGCTCAGGATCAGAGGTGCCTTTTAGGGCATTTAGAAAACGTTTTTCCGCATTGACACGGATCACTTTGACGCCCATATGCTGGGCAAAGGTCGCCATAACCTGATCACCTTCATTCAGGCGTAGCAACCCATTATCAACAAAGACACAGGTCAGCTGATCACCAATAGCCCGGTGCAGAAGGGCGGCGACCACAGAAGAGTCAACACCACCAGAGAGTCCCAGCACTACTTTGCCATCACCAACAGTTTCACGCACCAGGCGGATACTCTCTTCGATGATCTGGTCAGAGGTCCAAAGCGCTTCACAATTACATATTTTGAACAAAAAGCGTTCGAGAATGCGTTTACCCTGCTTGGTGTGCGTCACCTCAGGATGAAATTGCAATCCATAGAATCGCCGCTCTTCATCGGCCATTCCTGCCAAAGGGGCATTATCGGTAGAAGCGATTACCTTAAAACCTTCAGGCAGCTTTTCCACTCGGTCGCCGTGGCTCATCCAGACATCCAATAGACCATGCCCTTCTGGACTGGTGTGATCCTCAATATCCTGTAGCAGCGCAGAATGCCCTCGCGCCCGCACTTGGGCATAACCATATTCATGGGCCGATGATGAAGCCACCTGTCCATCCAGCTGAGCTGCCATAGTCTGCATGCCATAACAGATGCCCAATACCGGGATACCCAATTCAAATACCTGTTGAGGCGCACGTGGCGCATCGTCCACTGTCGCCGTTTCTGGGCCACCCGAAAGAATGATGCCTGCAAACTGAGACTCGGCAAGCACCTCTTCTGCATTATCGTAAGGGTAAATCTCACAATAAACCCCAGCCTCGCGTACCCGGCGGGCAATGAGTTGAGTGTACTGGGAGCCGAAATCCAGAATCAGGATACGGTAAGTATGGATATCTTGGGTAGAATCAGTCATATCAAATCAATCTCAGAACAACAGAGGCGCATTCAGCCTTTAATCACGACGGTAGTTTGGTGCTTCTTTTGTGATGGTTACATCATGGACGTGAGATTCTGCCATACCGGCATTGGTCACCCGCACAAATTCCGGTTTGGTGCGCATCTCTTCAATAGTGGCGCAACCGGTATAGCCCATACTGGCCCGAACACCGCCAATCAGCTGATAGATAATATTCAACACTGTACCTTTATAAGGGACACGACCTTCAATACCTTCAGGCACCAGCTTTTCGGTATCATTCGTGGCTTCCTGGAAGTAGCGATCACTGGAGCCCTCTTTGCCAGCCATGGCGCCAAGTGAACCCATGCCTCGGTAGGATTTATAAGAGCGCCCCTGGAATATCTCGATCTCACCCGGTGCCTCATCTGTACCCGCAAACATGCCGCCGACCATTACTGAGTATGCACCTGCGGCTAATACCTTGGCTATATCACCTGAATACCGCAGCCCACCATCAGCAATCAGAGGGACGCCACTGCTTTTTAGCTCAGCAGCCACATTGGCAACAGCTGAAACTTGTGGCACGCCAACGCCCGCCACAATTCTGGTGGTACAGATAGAACCAGGACCGATGCCGACTTTTACGCCGTCAGCTCCTGCATCAACCAGCGCCCGTGCTGCTGCCGCTGTGGCAATATTACCGCCAATCACCTGCACATCCGGGTAGTGTTTCTTCACCCATGCTACGCGATCCAGCACGCCTTGCGAATGGCCATGCGCCGTATCCACGATAACGACATCAACCCCAGCCTTTACCAGTGCATCAACCCGTTCTTCCGTACCGCCACCTGTGCCAACCGCTGCACCAACCCGCAGGCTCTCCTGTTCATCGCGGCAGGCATTTGGGTTCTCTTTCGCCTTTTGAATATCTTTTACTGTAATCAGACCTCGCAGGGCGAACTCTTTATTAACCACCAATACCTTCTCAATACGGTGCTTGTGCAGCAGCGCAATCACCTCTTCACGTGGCGCCCCCTCCTGTACCGTCACCAGCTTCTCTTTGGTAGTCATGATAGAGGAGACAGGGTCACTCATTCGGGTTTCAAAGCGTAGATCACGACTAGTCACAATCCCGACTAGAACCTTACCATCCACCACCGGCACGCCTGAGATATTGTTTGCCCGCGTCAGCTCCATCACTTCCAAGATACTGGTTTTAGGGGAGACAGTGATGGGGTTGCGGATTACGCCGCTTTCATATTT
>Ga0316190_10004382_pt1 | contig 10276 bp, 10 predicted proteins | sample Eddworburrow2_MG_FD_204929 | JGI IMG/M metagenome (GOLD analysis project Ga0316190, IMG submission 204929) | Coastal sediment microbial communities from Maine, United States - Eddy worm burrow 2 | ecosystem: Environmental > Aquatic > Marine > Coastal > Sediment | place: USA: Maine | collected... | reverse complement strand
CGACACCACTACCTGCAAATAAACCCATTCTTTGGCCGCGACCGATAGTTAACAAGGAGTTTATGGCCCGGACGCCTACATCCAGAGGTACATTAACAGGTGTACGTTCTAAGGGGTTAATAGGCTCCGGAGATAGAGATACAGAATGTTCACTACCTATTTCTCCTTTATTATCCAGCGGCATCCCATTACTATCAATAACTCTCCCTAACAGGTTATTTCCTACCTTAGCCATATACGACTTTCCTGTAGGAATAATTTTCGCCCCAGGTAACAAGCCTCGAACATCACCACTCGGCATAAGGTAGGAGTTATCACCTGAAAACCCTACCACCTCTGCTTCAATAAAGTTGTTATTGCTGGATATGTAACACTTCTCACCAATTGCGGCCTTGCATCCTACTCCCTCAAGAGTCAAGCCTACCATTCGATTGAGCCGACCAGTTACTTTAATTGTATTAATAAGTTGTATTGAATTATTACAATTCAATAGTGGTTCAGAAATTATATTATCCCAGGTCTCATTAAGTAACATCATTCGCTCTGCTTCCACCTATTATTTCAGATGCTATAACACGTATTTGCTCTTCAATAGTGGCATCAATAGTCGATGTTTGTGAAAGTATTTTACACCCCCCCCTTGTGATTGATGGATCTTCCTCGAGAATAAGGTTCTTGTCTGACGCTATTGATAATAATCCTGCAACAACCGGAACATCTAAAGGATTTAAGCAGATAGACAATTTTCCTGTAGTGGACCCCAGAGCCTCAAGTGATTTCCTAATGGCTGAGACAACATTGGCACTGTCTGCACTTATCTCACGACGTATAATTTGTCCAGCAATTATTAACGCCATATCCTTTATGTTGTTGACAGTATTATCAGAAAGTCTTTTATATGGTGAGGAAATATTTCTAATAATATTCGCAATTAATTCTATATTTATAGAAATCTCCTTATGGGATTGTGAGAGCCCGTCCTCATGGCCCTTTTTGAAACCCTCATCATATGCTTGTTTGTATATTGTCTGCACATCATCTGCAGTAGGTAATCCCTTTTTACTAGAACTTTCTGGCGGCCTGTTACCGTTCTTTGGAAAGTTTGGCGCCACCCATTCGTCATAATTCTTTATATCATGAGCATCAGACATACTCATCACCACCACCACCTCCACCCAGAGACAGTTCCCCTGACTCTTCCATTCTACGTGCTATCAGCAATATTTCTTTTTGTGAAGCTTCTACATCACTTAAACGTACAGGTCCTTTTGCATCAAGGTCTTCTTTTAACATATCACCAGCACGCCTGGACATATTACTGAATATTTTTTGTTTAATCGTTTCGTCTGAACCTTTAAGTGCTACCACTAATGTTTCCGATGAAACTTCGCGTAACAGCATCTGTATTCCTCTATCATCGATACTAGCAAGATCATCAAATACAAACATAAGGTCCTGTATACTTTCTGCCAATTCACTATCGATTTCCGCCACTCCATCAATAATTGCCCCTTCAATAGAAGGTTCCATTAGATTCAGGAGATTAGCAGCAGTTTTAATACCACCAACTGAACTCGATTTCACATGGTCATTGCCAGAAAACTGACCTTCAATGACATTGTTAAGTTCTAATAATGCTGATGGCTGCAGTCTATCAAGCGTTGCCATTCTCAGTATTATATTACTTCGAATATTTTCAGGTAGGAGTGAAAGAACCTCTGCTGATTGTTCACTATCAAGATATGATAATACTACTGCGATTATCTGCGGATGTTCGAGTTTAATAATTTCTGTTATTGCACGTGGATCCATCCACTTCATTTGTTCAAGACCAGATACATTCTCCCCCATTAACACCCTGTCTATTATACTTCCAGCCTTGTCTTCACCGAGCGCTTTAATCAAAACGCTCTTCAAATATTCCTCACTACCAACACCAAGCGCGGTCTCTGATCCCACAATTTCATTAAAATCAAACAGTACATTAGTCACCTGGTCCATCGAGACATTTCTCATGGATGCCATAGCGGTACTTATTTTATGGACTTCTTTAGGACCAATATGCCTTAAAACTTCTGATGCCGACTCCTCGCCCAATGAAAGAAGGAATATTGCGGCCTTTTCAATACCTGATACGCCAGAAGATTCTTTTTTAGAATCAACCATCTGTGGATACCCAATTATTTACAACCTGAGCAACGCGTTTCGGATCATCTGTAGCCATTGATTGTGCCTGCTTCATATTAGTTTCATAGTTTGACTTCATTTGTTCCTGTGTGTTGCCACCTTCTTGCAACAGGTCTTCCATACTAGAAACATTGGCGCTTGTTGCAGCAACTACCTGTTTAGTGGATCCTGCGGCCAACTCCTTCATAATTGGCTTTAATAATCCAAATACCAGAATCAGGATTATGACTCCAGCACCTAAATATTTACCAATTGTCATGACATTCGGGTCATCGAAAAAGCTAGTTTCCTGAACTACTTCTTCAGTGCTAACCTCAAAGAAATTAGAATTAATAACATTAATCATATCTCCTCTGGCCACATCAAATCCTACTGCCTTCTTAGCCAGATCAGTGATTTTAGCAAGCTTTTCTTCACTGATAGGCCTTGATTCTATTTCACCATTATTATTTGTAATATGCTCATTATTGACTACTACTGCTACAGAAAGTCTTCTTAGTGAATTACCACCATAGCGTATATGGCTAATTGTTTTATCTAACTCATAGTTTCTTACAGTTCTACTTGACATCTGACCTGGCGACTGTTGTCCATCCAGCTGATTGTCTGTATTTGATGCGATCTCGTCTGGTTGGTTACTTAGACTCCCAGGAACCCCCCCTGAAATCCGCCCTCTTGATTCTTCTTTAACCAACTGCTCACTTCTTATTGCAGGGAGGTCAGGATTAAATGATTCCTGGGTTTGCTCTGTAATAGTGAAATCAATATCAGCTGACACCTGCGCCCTAACTGATCCATCGCCAAGCAATGGTGTTAAAATATTTTCTATTCTAGTGATATAATAAGCCTCAAGGTTTTTCCTGTAGTCAAGCTGAGTAGAAGTCATCATGCCTTCATTTGAAGAATTCGAGCTTGATAACAACCTTCCTTTTTGATCAACAACAATTACATTGTCAGCCTCTAAGTCCTGAATGCTTGCCGCGACTAGATGTGTAATTGCTCCAACCTGTCCATCATCAATATTTCGGCCTGGAAACAAATCTATAGTTACTGATGCCGTGGCCTTCTTTTTCTTTCTTAAAAATGCTGTATTCTTAGGAATAGCAAGGTGAACTCTTGCATTTCTCACAGCTTTGATTGATGTAATAGTTCGCGACAGCTCTCCCTCTAACGCCCTTTGATAGCGAATATTTTCCATAAAATGGCTAACACCAAATCCTTTCTCTTTTTCCAGTAGCTCATATCCAGTCCCGACGCCTTTAGGTAGGCCTTCAGTTGCCAGCATCATTCTAGCCTCCTGTAAAACTCCCGCTGGAACCATAATTGTCCCACTTGCTTCTGATAACCGGTATTTAATGTTGGACCTATCTAGAGCAGCGGTGATCTCACTGGAATCTTCTAACACAAGGCTTGAATATAGTACTCGGTAGTCCGGTGTTTGTGACCAGCTAGCAATACCTACCCCTATTGCAATACTGGCAGCCAGCCCTAGCAACAAACCTATTTGCCTAATAATAGCAAGATTAGAAAATCCTTTTGATATCATTGCTCCAGACTCTACAACAGCCATTTACAACGCCTCCAATTTATATATCAATATAGTCATATCTGCATTCTCATTATTTCCTGGTACGCCGAAAGCAATTTATTCCTTACCTGCAGTAATGCCTGAAATGATATTTCTGACTTTTGTGAGGCGATCATTACCTGCGTCAGGTTTACTGTAGGGTCCCCTAGCTCATAAGATTTTTTTAACGCCGCGGCATCTTTTTGAAGTTCATTTACAGATCCGACAGCATCTTTAAACATAGATGAAAAGTTATTCTCAGAAACATTTTCACCAGGATCTATGGATTCTCTTTTTGCAACAGAGGCCATTTCCTGCATTTTCTGCAACAAGGATTCAGTACCTATAGTATTCATGATTAACTCCTGAGCTCATCCTGCCTGGATAGCATATCCAGATTCCCGCATCTTTGACATTTTATAACGCAAGGTTCTTTCGCTTATACCTAACTTTTTTGCAGCCTTCTTTCTACTCCAGGCTACAGATTCAAGAACATCTATTATTAATTTGTATTCATGGCCTTTAATATCAATATTGGAGTTATTTTCAATAGGAAGTGACCCTGATTTATCTTCCTCATCTATCTGCAATGAATCTTTATCAATAATCGTACTATCAGATAGAATAATTGCTCTCTGTATCACATTATCCAGTTCTCTCACATTCCCTGGCCAGGTGTGTGACATTAATAGCTTTAATGCACTACTCGATATGTTATTAACACATGAATTATTTATTTTTGCCCATTTATTTACCAGGTATTTCGCCAGCTCTGGTATATCTTCTTTTCTTTCATTAAGGCATGGAACTCTAAGCGGAAAGACATTCAACCTGTAATATAGATCCTCCCTAAACCGACCTTCTGCAACTTCTTTTTTCATATCTCTATTAGATGTCGCGATTACTCTTACGTCTAGAGGTATAACCTTTCTTCCACCCAGTCGCTCCACCTCCCGTTCCTGTAATACACGTAAAATCTTGGCCTGTAACAACAAATCCATTTCAGATATCTCATCAAGAAGAATCGTCCCCCCCTGAGCCATTTCGAATTTCCCAGGGCATGATTTATATGCACCAGTAAACGCACCCTTTTCATACCCAAACAATGTCGCCTCAAGCATATTTTCTGGTATTGCCGCGCAGTTAATTGCTACAAACTTACGGTCAAATCGACTGGAATTATCATGTATAAACCTTGACAAAACTTCTTTCCCAGTCCCACTTTCTCCTGTTATCATAACTGTGGCATCACTTTTTGCTACTCTTAAAGCAAGCTGTGTAAGATTAATCATGACCTCATCAACAGCTATCATATTATTCTCGATATTATTTTCCTCATCCTTGATATGCTTTAAAACAACAGAATTTAGTATTTCAGAATCAAATGGCTTAATTAAATAGTCTTTAGCCCCGGACTTTATAGCATCTACTGCACGCTCTACACTTCCATATGCAGTAATAAGGATTACAGGTATTGATGCATCCTTCCTATGTATGCTTGCCATTAAATCAAGCCCATTAATTCCTTCCATTTGCACGTCACTTATTATTAATGATGGCTTTACTTCATTAATACCAGACAATGCATTACAGCCATCTTCGTAGTCATATACTGTATATCCGGAATCTAGTAATGTTTCGACGATGGCCTCACGAAGCGAACTATCATCCTCTACAACCATGATTGACCTACTATTCATATACTATCTCTATTTATATTTATTCTACTTAGTGAGTATTTATTACAGGAATATTTTTACTATAGTCCATTCATTAATTGATGATCTAATATCTAGAACACCACCATGTGATTCTATTACTGATTTGGCGACTGATAATCCAAGTCCGGTACCATTAGTTTTAGTAGTAAAAAAAGGTTCTTTTATATGATTTATATAATCATCTTCAACCCCTATCCCATTGTCTTCAACAGTTATCATTAATGAATATTTATAATCATTTACTTCTATTTTTATTATTGGCTTATACTCTTCAGCGCTGTTGTTCTGCCTGGCTTTGCATGCTTGCGCTGAGTTTACAAGAATATTACTAATAGCAGACTTTATCCCGTGACGGTTTAATATAATTTCTTTATCTTTTGCTTTATCAGCCACGATAATTTCACACCCATATTCTTGCATTAAGCTATCTGCATTGAATATTAGATCAGCCACTAACTCCTTTGTTGTCAATTTATCATCACCTTTCTTCCCATCCTTTGAGAACATAAGCATATCTTCAACCATAGCTCCAATATGCTTTAATTCATACAGACCTTTTTCCAGGCTTGAATATGATTGCGATGATTTATTAAGTGTTTTTTTTATATTCGAAAAGAACAGCATACTTGCTGCCAGTGGTGTTCTAATTTGATGGGCAAGTGCCGCCGCCATTTCACCAAGCTCAGCTAGCCTTAAATGCTGGTTGCGTATATTTTTTAGATCACTTGCTCTTGTTATATCGTTAAAAGTAAGTATTTGTCCTTTTTTGTCGGCTAGTGGACATGTTTCAAGATACAGAATACGCCCATCTCTCAGAACTACCTCATCATCATTTGGCCCAGCAACAACATATAACTCTATTACCTTTCTCCATAACTGACCTATTATTGTGGCTCCGAATATATTTAGTGCCTTTTCATTACAGTATTCTACGTAGCCTTCATTGTTGAGCGTTACGACAGCAATCGGGAGGTTATTGGAAACATTTGTCAGATATTCCTCTCTGGAAACGCTGTCCTTATTCGTAACCTGCGTGGCATCACTCTGATGTAATTCTGTGCATGATGCTGTAGGAGCTGCAATTGGTTGCAGTAAGCCCGCTTGATGTACCTGGGCTGGGTGGTCATATAGATATTGGTAAGCTTTCATTTCAGACATATCCCAATTCATTAACGTTCTGTGCTCGGCAAGCACACGTCAATTCATTAGCAATATCTATGCCTAATAATAAAAACCTTTATTTAACAATATGTTATAAATACAAAGACAGTCTGCCGTCAATTCTATGACACGCTATCAGTACGCTGCAGATCATATTTCCTTAATTTTTCAACTAGTGTTGTACGTCGAAGCTTTAAGCGGTTAGCTGCATGAGCTACCACACCATCAGCTTCATCCAGTGCCTGCTTGATGAGTTTATATTCAAGATCAGCTAAATGTTCTTTCAAATCAATACCTTCTCGCGGGAGTCGTGGTTCTTCATAGGGGTCAAAGGTGATCATTGATTCAATTGGCAGCTTATTTTCAGTTATCTGAACGGGATCGGCCTGAAATTTATCTGGCAGGTCATGGCTATCGACGACACCATAGGGATACATGATAACAAGGCGCTCCATCAGATTAGCCAGTTCTCGCACATTACCCGGCCACTGATATTGACACAACGACACCAATGCCCCTTGAGTGAGCCGTACTGAGCCTCTATTTTCATGTTCCAGGCGTTTTATGAGTTCATTTACGAGCAGTGGTATATCTTCTATTCGATCACGAAGCGGTGGCATATCTATCGGAAATACGTTAAGCCGGTAGAAAAGATCCTCACGAAAATCACCTTTCTCAATCGCCTCTTCCAGGTTTCGATGTGTTGCAGCAACTATCCTGACATTTGCGTCAATCTGCTTGTTACTGCCCACTCTGGAAAAATTTCTCTCTTGCAGGACACGCAACAGCTTGACCTGCATATGCATACTCATATCACCTATTTCATCAAGAAACAGGGTGCCACCATCAGCCAATTCAAAACGCCCCTGCCTGGTACTTATTGCCCCTGTAAAAGCACCCTTTTCATGCCCAAACAACTCACTTTCCAGCAAATCTGACGGAATCGCACCACAGTTGATTGGCACAAAGGGCTTATCACGGCGCTCTGAAAAGTAATGGATATTACGGGCTACAACTTCTTTCCCCGTACCTGACTCACCTAGAATCAATACCGTAGCTTCTGATGATGCAACCTGCTCAATCATCGTACGCACACGTCTGATACCGCGGCTATTGCCTACAAGACTACGAAATAACTCTGTAGAATAGGTGCCCGCAGATTGGGTCTGGTTACTCTTATATACGCGAGCCTGATGGAGAGAATTTACAACATCTTGATATTTGAACGGATATTCTAGAACCCGAAGAACCGCGCCTGCTGGAACTTCTGGATGTTGGGGGTTTAAGCCATGCTTGGATAACAGGATTAGCGGGACCTTAGGGTTCCAACCATGAATATCATTGATTAATGCCTCCAGCCCATCATGTATATCCGCAGCCAGGAATATGGCAGTAATATCCCCCCCCCCTTCCAGTTGGTCACGCCATTGCTCATGACTTGTATAAATAACTGATTCGCATTCTATAAACTCGAGTAAAGTCCTGAGCTCTTGATAAGATTGCGTTTTTGAATCAATTACGAGTACCGCATCCATCATTATTCTCCTAGTCCGTCATAACAGCACCCTGACCAACATAGAGTAAACTGTTTTTGCATCGAATGTCAAAATATCGGCACATATACACCAATATGGACACATCAATATATTATTGTTTTAGTTATACTTTTTGGCTATTCGCGATCTCGGCGAGACAAGGCGATCATTCTTCTATGCTTAAGGAAGATAAACTTCTCTAATAACTCCTGAACAGGCAAGCTTATATGCTCAAGTTCAAGCTCAATGCGATAAATACCTGTCTCAAGATCTGTGACACTACTCACTATACCAGGCAGACTCAGGGGACGTGGAAATCGACGACTCAGATATATATCTACTAGTAGTGTATCGCCCTGGTTACAGGTGCGGTCAGACCGCCACACCAGACGAGAAGATGCCAAAGCAATGGGACATTCAGGCGGTATATTTAACTGGCTCGAGAAAACCTGTACCATCAAATCAAGCAGTAGATTTAACTTAAAATCTATATGCGCAAGCTCACTCGCATAGTGGTCAGATTCATCGTCAGACAACTCTGAATGATGCTTTTCAAGCATTAAAATATTTTTCAGGATCTCTTCATTAACTTCATTAATGCCAAAGAAATAAGATGATTCCGATACTATTTCATGCAAGCGCCAGCTAATAGGCAATATATCTTCATATGCCAGTGCCTCACCAAGATGAGAAGTGCTATTTGTCATACTCGAACAATACAAAAAACAGCGGCTTATGACAATTAAAAATAAATTAGTTAAGCTAAATCGACAAACTGGCAGGATGAGCGGAGATAATCAATATGTATAACTGGGGATGTTATACATCACGTATATTCAGGCCAATCTATTAAAACTATGCGCTATTGGCCACATATGCAGCAACAACCTTACGCCCTTGGTGATATTCTGATAACTGACGCTGACAATCACCTGCCTCATTGCTACAGATAGATATTATACGTCGATCGATTTCGAGCACAGCTTCACCCATGCTTCTGATTTCTGGCATAAGCCCTTGAGCATTAGAAATATCATCAAATATAAGTGGTAATAACTCGTTACGCTGAGTTTCAAGCTTAACCAGCATATCCCAGTCAGATGACAAGGTGGCAACAAGCATTGAATTTGAAATTTCGAGAATATTTCTTATTACATCATGATAGTTTGGCATCATATCAATAATCAGCCAACCTGTTGACTGGGAATAATTTCAGGGCCAATAGCATCCCAGGCAGATTTGATTTCTTTTACAAGCCCCATAACCTCATCGAGTATGGCTATATTGCTACTAAGATTGGCCTCAAGAAGTCGTCTTTCCATATAGTCATACAAATTATCCAGATTTTCAGCTATCTCACCACCCCTTTCTTTATCAAGGCTAACCCGTAATCCACCAACTATAGAAATGGCCATCCCTATATTTTCACCTTTACCAGAAATATTTTCATTGTCGATGCAATTTTTAGCGGACCCTATTTTGCCAATCAGTCCTTCCATCAGCATCTGAATTAGACGGTGGGGGCTTGCGCTTTCTACCTCGCTTTTTAGGTTTAAACTTCTATACTGCTGCGCAGCTTGTTCGGCCTTTGATTTTCCCATCTGCTATATTTCTCCCTATTTAAAAAATCACAAATTAAGATATTGCTATCTATTTATTTCGTGAAACTGTAATTGTTCCAATTTTATCAAGCTGCTGCGTGAGAAAACTTCCGGTATTCTGCAATTGATTAACTAATGAATCCAGTGCAGAAAATTTCGCCTGTAAACGCTTTTCTAATGCTTCAAGTCTACGACTCAGAATTTCTCGTTGATTTTCTATATCATCAACACTTCGTTTTATGCCATCTACCCTGTCACCGATGACATCATTATCCATATATTCAGATATGTATGTAGACAATTGATCGGCAATGCCACGGGAAAAATTAACCGTTCCCCTGCTACCCACACTGCCACCTGTAATCTCGAGCTTAATACCAGTAGCGTTGCCATTACCTGTCAGAAACTGACCATTACCGGTCGCACTAACACCACCTATAGTACCTGTTACATCAGCGCCATCAATCCCGACCAGGGCGGTATCAAAACCTAACTCGGCGACAG
>Ga0316190_10004381_pt1 | contig 10277 bp, 6 predicted proteins | sample Eddworburrow2_MG_FD_204929 | JGI IMG/M metagenome (GOLD analysis project Ga0316190, IMG submission 204929) | Coastal sediment microbial communities from Maine, United States - Eddy worm burrow 2 | ecosystem: Environmental > Aquatic > Marine > Coastal > Sediment | place: USA: Maine | collected... | reverse complement strand
ATTCACTCCTGGAAGGAGCGTATTGGCAAAAACGGTGAAAGGCAGCATGGGTTTTAAGTTAGAGAGTGTCTCTGTTTTGATGGTTTCGCCGCTGGAGTTATAGAATGTCAGGGTTACATCGGTATCTTCTTTGCCTACGTTAACAATCACTGGCGCAGAGGTAAGACCCTCTGTAATCGGGAGGAACCCAAACATCAGCTCTTCTCCCCAGCGGCTATGCTCTTCTCTATTAGAAGACAGATCCTGATATTCAGGACCCCAGCATCAACACGGGTAAAAACATGAAACCATCTCCTGGTCAGGATGTCCTTTTAGCGGCTGCGGGTGGTCAGCAACTAAGGCAGTCCCAAGCAAAAAAAGCAGACACCCACAATTTAGAAAACCATAGAGTCGTTATGTAGTTTTCATTAGAACTGTTCCTGGTGATTCGGGGATGATATGCCGAAAAGGAACAGGTAAAATAGTCTTATCTTTCCCAAGGATTCTCATGTATGATTTGGTGGGTGTAATACATTCTTTTAATTTGAACCGTCCCCAACAAACCCGCATATTTGTTAAAGAGCAGCTAGATTTTTTCATTTGAGGTGGCCGCTTCATGAATCATCAAGATAAACCAATAAACGTTGAAAATCCCTATGATCTTATCGATGGTGCATCCAACAAGAGCGTTGATTTTTTTTCTGAAAGGGAAGGGCAGATAAACGCCATCCATAATCCGGAACTCTCTTTTGATGAAAAGCTTGAAGCTTTTGAAGATATTATGGAATCTGAAGTGGGGGATACGATCCTGGTACGTGCACGCAATCTGGAAAGGGAATTCAGTCTGCGCCAGATATTTCTGAAATTCGAGGGTGGAAATCCGACTGGCACCCAAAAAGATCGTATCGCCTTTGCCCAGGCCATGGACGCGATGCGTCGTGGCTTTGATACCATGACCCTGGCGACATGCGGTAACTATGGAGTGGCCTGTTCCTTGGCCGCATCCATTGCTGGCCTAGGATGTAAAATCTTTATACCAGAATCCTATCATGCAAAACGGGTGACTGAAATGGTGAAACTCGGCTCGGAAATTGTTCGAGTGGGTGGAGATTATGAAGGGGCAGTTGATGTTTCAAGAGAAGCCGCCAGTGCCGAAGATCTCTATGATGCCAATCCTGGGGGTGATAACATCAATCTCCAATTAAAGGCATATGGGGAAATCGCCTATGAAATTTATGATGAATTGCGTGATGCGCCCTCTATACTGGCAGTGCCTGTTTCCAATGGGACTACCCTTGCAGGCATCCATAAAGGGTATGTAAGTTTGTATCGCAGGGGGAGAACTTCCAAAATTCCACGGATCATAGCAGGCTCTTCTTTTAGGAAAAACCCCATCGTTCAGGCGATACTGCTAAACAAGAAAACCTGTGAAGATTTAATTCCCAAAAAAATTAAAGAATCAAAAATCAATGAACCTCTTATTAACTGGCACTCCATTGATGGTGATCTGGCGCTTGACGCAGTTCGATCCACGAAGGGGTGGGCAGCCGATGCTACTGATAAGGAAATGCGGCAACTGGCCAAAATTATTCAGGAAAAGGAAGGCATTTCGGTATTGCCAGCCTCTACTGCCGGTTTAGCAGCTTTACTTGCGCAACATCGCACCAAACCGTTACTAAACGACCGTTATGTAGTCGTCTTAACGGGAAGAAAATAAAGGGGAAAGCAAATGAAACTGGATGGAAACTGCATTGTTTATTGTGAAAAAGCCTTTAATACTACGAATGGAAAAACGGCACATGGCCTGGTACGGTTTACAGAGCGCTACAATGTTCTTTCGGTTATTGATTCCCTTTATGCAGGTAAGGATGCGGGCGAGGTTCTTGATGGTACTGAGAAAGGGATACCTATCCATGCGTCACTCACGCAGGCTGCAAGTTGGTGTGATAGCCAAAAGCACAAGATATCCAGTTTTGTGGTAGGTTTGGCTCCCGACGGTGGACGGTTGGACTCAGAAAGTCTTGGAAACATTCGCGAAGCCATCAAACTTGGATTGAATGTCGACAGTGGGCTCCACGATTTTATTTCTGAGAATGGTGAGCTGAAAGCGCTGGCACGGAAGCATGGCGTGCGATTGAGGGATATTCGCAAACCACCAGCAAGAAACGATTTACATTTTTTCACCGGTGAAATTGAGCAGGTGAAAGCATTCAAAATTGCCTTGCTTGGGACCGATTCAGCTGTAGGAAAGCGAACCACCGCTTGGATTCTTGTGCATGCCCTTCGTTCTTTGGGGTATAAGGCGGAATTGGTAGGAACGGGGCAAACCGCATGGTTACAGGGTGCTAAGTTCAGTATGGTGATGGATTCTATTATTAATGATTTCGTCAGCGGAGAGATCGAAAATGCGGTATGTTCAGCCTGGCGGGAAGCACGACCCGATTTTATTATTATCGAAGGTCAGGGCAGTTTAATGAACCCAGCATATCCAGGTGGGTTTGAAATTTTGGCCGCCGGCAGGCCTGATGTCATAGTGATGCAGCATGCGCCTGCTCGAAAGGAATATGACGGTTTTCCAGGGTATGTGCTTCATCCTCTCGCAGACCAGATACAGGTTGCTGAGCAGCTTTCTGGGAAACCCGTGGTAGCTGTCACTTTAAATCACGAGAATCTTGACCGCGACAAGATACCATTTGTGGCGGACGCAATTAGCATGGTCACAGGGATCCCCTCAATGGATCCGCTTTTACCGCAGGCAGGGGAAGTCCTGGCCCAACTAATGGTCAACTCCAAAGCAAGGTATAGAGGAGCATCCCGTGGATCAGATTCAAACTATTAATGAAATCAAGGTTCTGGAAGTTTTTGATACGGTAGAAGTGGGGCCAATTAAACTCGAAAAAAACAGGATTACAGCGCCCTATCTCATCAGGCAGGGAAACCGGACAGACAGCAATGAATTGATTTACAGTTATGATGAGTCGGTGTTCAATCCTCAAGATGAATCGGATATGAACCTTGCCAATATGATAGCGGCTCAGGTGGCTCTCAATTATGGCTTGTTCTCGAAACAAATCATTTTTAACGGAATATTTGACAATGTGGATAGACGGACGCTGCGGGACTGGGCAGAGAACACAGCCAAAGAAATTTATGTCAATAAGTTGTTTAATGACAATCCCTTTCTACAAGGGGAGATTACCCAATTAGAACCCGTTAAACTCAAGTCCTATCTGCGGGCAGAACTTTTCTTCAAGGGCATTATTGATGAACCGGTAAAAACCAAATGGGAGCTGTGGGATACCAAAAAGGACCGACACTGCATTCTCTCTAGCGGTGGGAAGGACAGCCTGCTGTCATACGGACTTCTCAGTGAGATAGGTGTCGAAACACATCCCCTGTTTATCAACGAGTCAGGGCGACACTGGCATACGGCCCTTAATTCCTTTCGCTATTTCAAGGAACATATCCCTCACACTACCAAAGTCTGGACCAACTGTGATCGAATTTTTCCTTGGTTTCTTCGTCATATGCCTTTTATTCGCAAGGATTTTTCCCAAATGAGGTCCGATATTTACCCCATTAGGCTGTGGACTGTACCCGTTTTCCTTTTTGGCGTATTGCCCCTTTTAAAGAAACGTGGGATTGGCAGGCTTGTAATTGGTGATGAATACGATACTTCTGTGCGGGGAAGTTTTCGCGGAATTCCCCACTACTGCGGGCTTTACGATCAAAGCCGTTATTTTGACGAACATATTTCTCGATATTTCATGAAAAAGGGTTGGAACATCACCCAGTTCTCGGTGCTTCGTCCGCTTTCGGAGCTTCTCATTGAGACCATATTGACCAAGAGATACCCCGTTCTGCAGGAACACCAGATCTCTTGCCACGCAACCCATATCGAGGCGGATCGCGTCAAGCCTTGTGGGAAATGCGAGAAATGCAGACGAATAGTAGGTATGTTGACTGCCATAGGAGCTGACCCGAAAAAATGTGGCTATAGTGAGAGCCAGATTGAAGCCTGTATCCAATCCTTGGAACGCGTGCATCTTCATCAGGAAGAAGCAGGAGCCTCGCACCTCAACCATCTTCTTATCAGCGCTGGAATTCTTAAAGTTTCAATGGGGAGCAAGGTGAAGGCTAAGGCTCATCCCGAAGTAGTCTCCATACGCTTTGATTCGGATAAGTCACCTTTTAACGTCCTGCCCTGCGATATAAGGTTACCCCTATTCCGCATTTTCCTTAAATATGCGACGGGCGCCAGTAAACGTGTTGCAAGAAAATGGCTCACCTTTGATTTGCTAAAAGCAGAGGAACTCAATATGCCTTATCCCTTTGATTCGGAGATGGCGGACAAAACCTCAGTGGCTACTGACAAAAAAAGTTCAGATCAAAAAATCCTTTGGGGAGACCTGACATGGGTGGATGCCGAGAAACGGCTGGAGAAAATGGATGTTGCTCTTCTTCCTGTGGGTGCTATTGAACAACATGGGCCCCATTTACCCCTTGATGTGGATGCTTTTGACGCTGATTATCTAGCACAAAAGGTGGCGGAGGCCTGCAGTGATCCAAAACCGTTAGTTCTTCCTATGGTACCCTATGGTGTGTCTTACCATCATGAAGATTTTAAAGGCACATTAAGTGTTTCAAATAATGCGCTCGCCAGTTTTATTTTTGATATTGGTATGAGTGCTGCACGCAACGGAATCAACAAGCTGATCATTATCAATGGCCACGGCGACAACAGCCCTACATTGAATTATGCAGCTCAGATGATCAACCGGGAGGCCAAGATCTTTGTGGCCGTGGATACTGGTGAAACCAGTGATGTGGATCTGGAAGACATCTGTGAAACCGTAAACGATGTGCATGCCGGTGAAATTGAAACCAGTACCACGCTTGCTGTGAGACCCGACCTGGTTAAGATGGATCTTGCTGAGAAAGAATTGTTACATTTTAAAAGTCGTTACCTCAATTTCAGTTCACTGCGCAATGTGCCTTGGTATTCGAGGACCAAAATCCTCAGCTCTAGCGGAGTTATGGGAGACCCCACCAAAGCCACTGTTGATAAAGGCAAGAAAGCCTGGGCCATGATGATCGCTCATCTTGTGGCGCTTGTCGAGGATCTCCGTAACCTGGATCACAATGATATTCATCAAAAACGTTATTAATAATGAGAGCTTATGAAAATCAAAAGTATGGAGTTAGTGTCTGTTGATCTGAAACTTTCTGAACCCTACAGCATTGCCTATGAAACCATTGAACACGCAGTAAATCTTTTTCTTAAAATAGAGACCAATAAGGGTCTTTTCGGGTTTGGCTGTGCCGCACCGGACCTGGAAGTTACTGGAGAAACGGCTGAGAGTGTGCGCAAGGTCTTTAATGATTGGATCGAACCTCGGATGCATGGTTGTGACCCTTTGAGGTACGTCTACCATCTGGAAAGGCTGAGATCTGGACTACAGAAGCACCCTTCGGCCATGGCAATGCTCGATATGGCCCTGCTTGATCTCCTTGGAAAAGCCAGTTGCATGCCGCTGTTTAAATTGTTAGGTGGTTTTAGGACCTGCATGAAAACCAGTATCACCATAGGCATTCTGCCTTTAACGGAAACCGTTGAAAAGGCAGAAATGTATGTGAAAAAAGGGTTTGCAATTCTGAAAGTAAAAGGTGGATCTGATGTGGACCTTGACATTGAACGAATTGCTCGAATCCGCGAACGCATTGGTATAAAAACACTCATTCGGTTTGATGCCAACCAAGGCTATTCTTTTGAGGACTCTATCAGGTTTATCAACGATACCCGTTCATATAAAATTGAACTTCTTGAACAGCCTACTCCCAAAAAAGAATGGGAGGTTTTGGGGCACGTCACACGAGAAAGCCACCTTCCTATCATGGCCGATGAGAGTATTATGAACCTGGTAGATGCTTTTAAACTGGCAAAAAATGACCTGGTGGATACCGTTAATATTAAGATCCAGAAGGTTGGTGGAATCAACGAAGCACTTCACATCAATTCGGTCTCCAAAGCAGCTAACTTTGAGGTAATGGTTGGATGTCTTGACGAATCTGCCTTAGGCATTAGTGCTGGATTGCATTTCGCTCTGGCCAGACCGAATGTACACTATGCCGATCTCGACGGTCATTTTGACATTATCGATGACCCCTTTGCTGGGTCTGTTATTCTCAAAAAGGGTACCCTTTACCCCAACAATCTGCCAGGTCTAGGGGTTGTGAATACGCTTTTTTAAATCAAAATTGTAAAGGATGGCACGGACGGGTTCCACTAGTTATTAGAAAGATCAGAGTCTGAATTTGCGATTGGGATCACAGCGTACCGGTTGGAAGTTGGTACTAGACTGTCCCACAGAGAAGTGCTAAATAGGGAAACGGGCCACGGGTCTGCAAACACTTGAATTAGTCCTGAATAGAAGGCTTTTATTGTCCGATCGTAGAATGGATCTCCAGATCCGTTTTCTGAATATGAAGTCATAAATGTGTAGTGTGCCGAACCTAATTGTAATGCAACTCCAAATAGATATTCATTGTAAACTTTATCCGGTTCAGGAGAACCGGACTACATTGAACGGATCTCCAAAGGTGAGGTTGAATTTGAAACAGGGGTTTTAGCCGGGATTGTCCAATTTAAGGCAGCAATCGGTGAGAGGTTAGAGTTGCAAATTTTATTTTGTATCTTCGGTGTTTTGGTGTCATGATCAGCTTCAAGTACTTCCAATTCAATCTGATAGGAGGATGACGATGACTCATGGAACCAGGGAAATTTGATAACCCATTAATCGTTGGAGAAGTGCCCGAAGCAGCCACCGTGCCTGATCATGGGCCAACCCAGAGGTCTCTGGTTTCCCTCAAGCTCCCTGATGATCTGCTGGACCAGTGGAATGGCGGATTTGTCATCTATTGAATTCTGGGAATCGACCTCGATCACCTTGAAAAAATATGGATCAATACCCAAGTGGACCCCAGGTAATTCATGGTAGACATCGTGAATTTCCCACCATGGTGTTTTGACCTAAACGTGTTTTCCACCCGTTCCGAAGCCAGAGAGCTTCTATCTCTGTGGAGAAACCATTGTTTACTTAAGCAGTTTTTGGTATTTTAAATTGCAATTGTACTCTATTTCCCCATACGTCGTTTCAGCGAGAAAAATATGCAATTCGAAAAAATAACAATACTCCAGGATAAGATTGCCTCTCTAACCAAATCTATAATGGGGAGAAAGAAAGCTCGAAAGGTGATAATTGAACCCAAGTCATCCAAGCTTGGTCCCCTAATTGGAGTTTTTACACCCACCATTCTGACTATCCTTGGCGTTATTATGTATTTAAGATTTGGATGGGTTCTGGGACAGGTGGGACTTGCAAAGACTATTTTCATCGTCCTGTTAGCGAATAGCATTACGCTTATAACTGCATTATGTCTCTCTGCGATTGCCACCAACACAAATGTAGGCATCGGTGGTGCCTACTTCATTATTTCGCGCAGTTTGGGGCTAGATATCGGGGGGGCAATTGGAGTTCCTCTCTTTCTTTCACAGGCGCTATCGGTGACTCTTTACTCCTTCGGCCTTGCTGAGTCCTTGCGAATAATCTGGCCAGGAATCCCCGTGCAGGGAGCTGCGCTCATAATTACATTGGCTGTGGGTGCCTTATCGTTTAAAGGTGCAAAATTTGCCTTAAAAACTCAGCTACCCATTATGGGATTAATAGCTCTGTCTTTAATTGCCATGGCCTCGGGAGCCCTATTCAGTGAGGTCAGCCCCACTGTGGGAACGACTGTGGAAGGGCCCAGTGCCAACTTTTGGATGATATTTGCTGTTTTCTTTCCCGCAGTGACTGGGATCATGGCTGGGTTGGGCCTCTCAGGAGATTTAAAAGAGCCAAGAAAGGATATTCCAAAAGGTACCTTATGGGCTTCTTGTGCAGGTCTTGGAATTTACTTATTAATTCCGTTTTTGCTCTCGATGGGAGCATCTCCTGAACAGCTGCGTTCGGATCCCATGATTTGGTCGAAAATCGCTATTTTGGGCCCCTGGCTTATACTTCCCGGTTTGTGGGGGGCCATCTTTTCTTCTGCTGTAGGTTCAATGCTTGGAGCCCCAAGGACTCTGCAGGCTTTAGCCTTTGATCGCCTAGTCCCGAAATTTTTATCAAAAACAGGGGGACGCCACCAGGAACCTATTTTTGGCATGTACGCTTCTCTAATTATTGCACTTGGTGCGATCTTCCTTGGAGACTTGAACACAGTGGCATCTGTTGTCACAATGTTTTTCTTAACAGTGTATGGGATGGTTAGTTTGGTTGCGGCTTTAGAGAGTTTGTCTGGAAACCCCTCCTGGCGACCAAAAATAAAAATCCCTTGGTGGATCAGCTTACTTGGAGCTATGGGCTGTTTTGTGGTTATGATCCTTATTAACCTGCCTGCGACCATTGCCGCTTTGGTGATTGAGCTTGTAATTTGGCTCTGGTTTAAGCGCCTTGGGAAAAAAGGTCGGTGGGGCAATATTTGGAGGGATATATACGGGGCGCTCATTCATTATAGTCTGCATGCCCTTGAGCGACATCCAATGACTGCCCGCAACTGGCGACCCCATATTCTTGCTTTTACTGGGAATATATATCAGAGATTGGATCTAATCAGATTTGCAGCCTGGTTCAGTAAGGGCCGAGGGTTGGTTACCGTTTGTGAACTGATTGAAGGAGATCTTTTTGATCTTAATATTGACCAGAAGTCCAGGGTAAGTGAAGTTGATCGTATTCTTGAAGAAAATGGAATAGATGCTTTTGGTGAGGTTGACATTGTTCACAATATAGAAAGAGGTATGGTGGCGGTATGCCAAGCTAATGGCATAGGCAATTTTGCGAGCAACACCGTTATGATTGGTTGGAGCGACAGCACAGAACGCTTAGCTGTATTTCTTCGCGTGGCCCGATCCCTTCAACAACTCAAGAAATCCTTACTGATTGGGAATATTAAATATATTGCCCCTCTTACACTTGGTAGGCAAAAAGAAATCCATATTTGGTGGGGAGGTCTTCAAAGGAACGGAGACCTTATCCTCCTCTTGGCATACTTGTTGACCTGTAACAATGAGTGGAGGAATGCGAAAATTATAATAATGAGCATTGCCTCAAGTAATTTGATGAAACGCAAAACGGAGAATTTTCTTGAACAATTGATTCCAGAAATTCGTATCGAAGCTGAAGTTCATGTCATTCTAAAAGATGGCGACTCCAGTATTAATGAAATGATACGAACACAAAGCGGTAATGCAGATCTGGTGCTTCTGGGACTGGCAATTCCTGAAGTGGGGGAAGAGGAAAGTTATGCCCAAAAATTAACCGAGCTCGTCAATGGTTTAGACAATTTTTTCTTGGTCAGGAACGGAAGCGTATTCCTTGGTGAATTGGTCCTCCCTGATAAACCACATGGAGTAAAAACCTAAAACCTCAATTGAGTGCTTGTCAGTGGATTTCTGATGACTGAAAGCTCGGGCTTAAAACGGAATTAAACATCAACCTCCAGACTTCGGGTTTATCCCGGATGGCGCAACTCGCTCACATCGTAACGCACAACTCGGGATAAATCCCTGACCACAAATAAATTTAATGTCAATGCAGCTGCCAACTCTATCAAGCCCTTATAAACGCTGCGGTGGCAACATGGCAGGAACCTGCGAATCTTCACATGAGAGAAATGGAATAAGAGTGGCCCTTGTCTGGTGACCCTGGTCTAGGCTAGCCTTCTACGAGCCATAATGAGATTAATACCGATAGGCTATTTTCATACCTAATTCTTTTGGTTTTCCGGGACGAACCGCCCATGATCCGGGAAGGATGGTGTGGGGAATGGCCATCGGGTAATAGGTCTCATCCGATAAATTCTTACCCCAAAGTGAAATATCAAAACCCTTGTAACGGATTCCCAAATTTGCACTCAGGAGTTCTACAGGCTCTTGGCTTTGACTGTTCAGATTGTCGTAGTAGATACGCCCAATCTGAGACAAAGCCGTCTGTGCATGCACCAGGATAGGGCCTACTTGCTGGTGATAGGAAAGGGCAACATGGCCATTTTGTTCGGGAACCAACGGTAAGGTTTTGCCCTTCACATCGGAACCTGTGGTAGGGTCCACATAGGATTCAAAGGATGCATCATGAGATCCGAAGGCTGCACTCAAGTCGAAGTGAGTGGATAGAATGGCATTCAGTTCCAGCTCGAATCCTTCACTCTTGCTATCGGCCACATTATCCAGATAAAACTGGCCCGTTTGACCAGGAAGA
>Ga0316190_10004379_pt1 | contig 10279 bp, 8 predicted proteins | sample Eddworburrow2_MG_FD_204929 | JGI IMG/M metagenome (GOLD analysis project Ga0316190, IMG submission 204929) | Coastal sediment microbial communities from Maine, United States - Eddy worm burrow 2 | ecosystem: Environmental > Aquatic > Marine > Coastal > Sediment | place: USA: Maine | collected... | reverse complement strand
ACCAGACTGTGGGACCGGGTGGGTATGGAATTCGACGGGGCCTGGGCCCTGGACAGCGAGACCAGCGGATTCGAGAAGATGGAGGCAGGTCTCAACGCCCGGGCCATTGATTACGCCAAACTGGGCCGGCTGTTTCTCGAGGGTGGGGTTTGGAACGGCGAACAGGTCGTGTCGGATGACTGGATTCGCGAATCGACCTCCCTGGATCCATCGACCCACCACGGCGACTACTACCCCGATCATTGGGGCCAAATCGTCTACGCCGACGGTGGCGGCTACTACAAGTACATGTGGTACGGGGCGCTGCGAGACACCGGCGAGTACGACTTTTACGCCGTCGGAGACCACGGCCAATACCTGTATGTATCCCCAGCCGCTCAGATGGTCATCGTGCGCAACGGCACCGAATTCGGCATGCCGAGCGAGGATTGGACCGACGCGTTCTACGAATTCGCATGGGTTGATCCGGATGCCTGAAGCCAACCCTCTCCGCCGCCTCCTCGCTTATTGGATCGACATCACCCTGCTCTACGCCACGCTGGTGGGCCTCCAGCTTGGTTTCAACTCCCTTACCCACGGGGTGGTGGCCGATTGGCTGGGAGACCGCCTATTCCTGCTGTGGGTTTGGATCTTCCTCACCATCTCTCTCCCCATCTGGCTCTACTTCATTCTCTTCGAGAGCGGTCCACGCCAGGCCACATTGGGGAAAGCTCTCCTGGGACTGCAAGTGACGGACATGGTGGGCAATCGACTCGGACGCCACCGATCTACCTTGCGCACCGCCGCCAAGCTGGCCTTCTTCGAGATCGGGCACCTCGCTTTGTTGTATCCCACACCGTTGTTCGACGACCCGGCGCCATCCTTCCGGATTGGGATCATCGTCGTGATAGCACTCATGATCACGTATCTTGTGGTGGCTCTCATCACGCCGCGTCACCAGAGTGTCCACGATCTGGTGGCCAGAACGTTGGTGGTGCAAAGCCATGGGGTGGCAACAGAAACTGAGTAAGTCGCCAACATCTAAGTGAATCGAAGCGTCCATCGCCTCGTCCAGGTGGAATGCCGGCCAGCCCTGACGTCTAGAGGAAGCACCGGAACCGAGCCTGTTTTGTGACCCTCCGAAACTGACCTCGAAGACGTGACAGATCTCCAGTCACCCGGTTGCTTCAGCCGAGAACAGCGTCACTCGCCTTCAACGAGGAGAGCCTCGACCTCGGGGATCACCAACCCTGTGCGATCGGCAAGAAGATCGGCGACCCAGCGGTAGGCGGTCACCTGCTCCCGCATGGCATCGGCGGCTCCGGCAAGCATGCCGACCTCTTCCGGACTGCTCGTCAGTGATACGACCATGTGATGGAGGCGCATGGTTGCCGCGTGGGCATCGAAGTAGCCGAGATCCGACAAACGTCGGGTCGCCAACGATCGATAGAGGTTCTCGAGTTGCTGCCTGGCCTCGTTGCCGAGATACGCACCTGCCAACAGCAGTGACCAGGCCAGGTCGTACCTCCGATCGAGGACGGTAATCCCAGTCCAGTCGATCACCTTCAGGCGACCGCTCTGATCGACGAGCACGTTCCACGGATGGAAGTCGCCGTGAATGACGGCTGGCGGTTCGGGTGTTATCTGGTCCAGCTCGGCCAGCAGCCAATCGGCGGGAGCGGAGAACCCGGGGAGTTCTCTGAGGTCGGATCGCCACCCTTCGAGCAGGCGACGGGCCCGACTCAGCGGTTCGGGATTGGTTTCGCCTGTCAACGGCTCGGCGAATGGCCGCCAATCGAGTTCGTGCATGTCGACCATGAGCCGCACGAAATCGAGGGTGGGGGCTTCGTGCAGTTGGCCGTCGTCGACCATCGCTTCGCCCAACAGGGTGCCTTCGATCCGCTGCATGATCAGGAAGGGGCGACCAAGCGCCGTCCCTTCGGAGTCGAACGAGACGACCTGCGGTACCGGATATCCGCAACGGGCGAGTAGACCGATACCCGAGAACTCACGGCTCGCTTTCCGTCCTCCTTCGCCTCCTGAATACACCCGCAGGACAAGTCGATCTAATCCGTTGGACAGTGCCGGACTGACGTCGAATGAGTAGATGTCCGCCTCCCACCCCCCGGCCAACTGAACGAACGAAGAGACCTCGACGACGACGGCCGACGACCGTAGGTATTCAGCTAGACGTTCCTCGATTCGCAAGGGGTCCACCGTCCAGAAGCTAACCGAAACGAACGAGCCCAGACAGACCGACATCGCAACGCTCTACTTGTGGTCATCTGGGCTGCGTCCGGGCAAGGCTACTTCTGGCCAGTCTGGCCGATCGCCGGGTGGGGAGTCGGTCTGGCGTTCAATGCGTGGAGCGCGTACTTCGAGAGACCGATCTCAGAAGACGAGATTCGTCGGGAGATGGAGAGAGGCACGTAACCCCCCGGGCAGTTTGTCCACCGTGCGTCTAGCCGGGTGCCTTGCTGAAGCAGGCTGGGTCTGGGTAACACCAGACCCACTCCTCTCCTGGCTCGATGGATCGTATGAGCGGTGACCGATCTGCTCATGATGCCTTCGGGCGTGCCTACCCGGGGAGCTATCGCAATACGCCACCTCGCCACACGTGAGACACATGCGGTTCCCAACGAGCTACCACCGTGGGACCTGCGATCCAGCCCTCCCGGGCAGACCCATCGCCTGAACACGATTCTTCTAACGGATCTTCTAACGGACGGGGCGTCACGGGGCGTTATCCACAGGCATCGGCCATCATGCCGAATCCGCGAAACCCCTGGTAGTGAGCATTATTGGGCACTAACGAGAACCAACCAGCACCCCCCGGAAGCAACTCATAACCCGAAGGTCGTAGGTTCAAATCCTACCCCCGCTACTGAGAACCCCCAGGTCAACGACCTGGGGGTTTGTTATTGGGTGGGGAAAGGCGGCGTGATTCCATCCAGATTCCATCCGACCAGTCCTTTTCATGTGTGGAACTGACGGACATTGGTTACACGTTGGGTTCTCCGAACAACGGTGAGGAGATCCAATGACTGAGAGAGATCAGCAGCGACTGGTTAAGCACCGCCTGGCGGTGATCCGTCATGTAGAGGAGGTGACGGGCAACGTTGCCCGTACCTGCCGTTATTACGGGATCAGCCGTCCGACCTTCTACCGGTGGCTGCGCCGCTATGAGGAGAAGGGACTCGAGGGGCTCCGTGACAGGTCGCCTCGTCCCCATCACAGTCCGAATGCCACCAGCGCCGAGGTGGTGGGCAAGATCATCTACCTGAGACAGAACTACCACTTCGGACCCGGCAAGATCTCGATGTATTTGAAGCGCTATCACGACCTTGAGATCAGCAAGTCGGGAGTGTGGCGCATCCTGCAACGACTCGATCTCAATCTGCTGCCCTCCTCACAGAAGCACAAGACCTACGAGAAGCGATGGAAGCGGTATGAGAAACCGCAACCAGGACACGCAGTCCAGGTTGATGTCAAGTTCATCACCCCGATCGGTGGGGCCGGCAAGCGCTTCTACCAGTTCACCGCTATCGACGACTGCACCCGACTACGAGTGCTGCGCATCTACCCCCGCTGCAACCAGAAGACCGCCATTCAGTTCCTCGACTACCTCCTCGCCAAACTGCCCTTCCGGGTGGACGTGATCCAGACCGATAACGGAGGCGAGTTCGGTTCCCAGTTCCACTACCACGTGCTGGACCGGGGCATCAGACACGTCTACATCAAACCGGCCACCCCCAGGTTGAATGGCAAAGTGGAACGATCTCATCGTATCGATGAAGAGGAGTTCTACCGGATGCTCGATGGGGTTGTTATCGACGACACCCAACTCTTCAACGACAAGCTGCAAGAGTGGGAAGACTTCTACAATTTCAATCGACCCCACGGCGGCCTCGACGGACAGACCCCCTACGAACGGCTAAGACAGAAAACCCAGGACCCGCTGTAATCCATCACCGTCGGCTGCACATGATCCTCTCGCTTCGGGGTGTGCGGGTATCGAGACTTGACAGTCCGCAGAGGATCTCAGAATCGATAGCTGCGCGGCTCTTCGCAAGCCATGACTTCCACCCCAATGCGCGCGAAGTCCTCCTTCTGAGCAATGATCTGCTCGGGGTTCTTGCGGGAGCGACCGGCGAGGGGTTCTACGCCAAACCCACGTACTCGGCGAGGTGCTGGCCGGTGAGGGTCGAACGTGCGGCAACCAAATCGGCCGGTGTGCCTTCGAACACGACCCGACCACCGTCGTGGCCGGCGCCGGGGCCGAGGTCGATGATCCAGTCGGCGTGGGCCATGACCGCCTGGTGATGCGCGATGACGATGACCGACTTGCCCGAATCCACGAGCCGGTCGAGAAGACCGAGCAGGTGGTCGACGTCGGCGAGGTGGAGACCGGTGGTCGGCTCGTCGAGGACGTAGACGCCGCCCTTCTCGGCCATGTGGGTGGCCAGCTTGAGCCGCTGACGCTCGCCGCCGGACAGCGTCGGGAGCGGCTGGCCGAGGCTCAGGTAACCGAGCCCGACGTCGGCGAGCCGACGGAGGATCGCGTGCGCGGCAGGCGTGCGCGCCTCGCCGGCGCCGAAGAACTCCTCGGCCTCGGTCACCGGCATCGCGAGCACCTCGCTGATGTCGCGGCCGCCGAGGTGGTACTCCAGCACCGATGCCTCGAACCCCTTCCCTTCGCACTCCTCGCAGGTGGTGGTGACGGTGTCCATGAAGCCCAACTCGGTGAAGATGACGCCGGCGCCGTTGCAGACGGGGCAGGCGCCCTCGGAGTTGGCGCTGAACAGCGCCGGCTTCACGCCGTTGGCCTTTGCGAACGCCTTGCGGATCGGGTCGAGTAATCCGGTGTACGTCGCCGGGTTGCTCCGTCGTGAGCCGCGAATCGCGTCCTGGTCGATCGACACCACACCCGCGCCGGTGCCCCCAACCTGTTGGGGCATCGACCCGTGTATGAGCGAGCTCTTGCCGGAACCCGCCACGCCGGTGACCACGCAGAGCACCCCGAGCGGAATGTCGACGTCGACGTTCCGGAGGTTGTGCGTCGTCGCACCGCGGATCTCCAGCGTGCCGACGGGCGTCCGTACCTTCTCCTTGAGAGCGGCCCGATCGTCGAGATGGCGGCCGGTGATGGTGTCGCTGGCCCGCAGCCCCTCGATGGTGCCCTCGAACACCACCTTGCCGCCTGCCGTGCCGGCGCCGGGGCCGAGATCAACGACGTGGTCGGCGATGTCGATCGTCTCCGGCTTGTGCTCGACGACCAACACGGTGTTGCCTTTGTCACGCAGCTGCACCAGCAGGTTGTTCATGCGCCGGATGTCATGGGCGTGCAGCCCAATCGTCGGCTCGTCGAAAACGTAGGTTACGTCGGTGAGCGACGACCCGACGTGGCGGATCATCTTGGTGCGCTGTGCCTCACCGCCCGACAGCGTCCCCGACGCCCGGTCGAGCGAGAGGTAGTCGAGCCCGATCTCGACGAACGCGTCGAGGGTGTGCTGCAGGTTGGCGAGTAGCGGTGCCACCGACGGCTCGTCCAGACCGCGCACCCATTCGCCCAGATCGCTGATCTGCATCGCACAGGCGTCGGCGATGCTGATCCCCTTGATCTTCGAAGACCGGGCAGCTTCGCTGAGCCGGGTGCCGCCGCACTCGGGACAGTGGGTGAAGGTCGCCGCCCGGTCCACGAACGCCCGGATGTGCGGCTGCAGCGACTCCCGGTCCTTGGAGAAGAACGACTTCTGGACCTTGGGGATCAGCCCCTCGTAGGTCACGTTGATCCCCTTCATCTTGACCTTGACCGGTTCCCGGTGCAGGAAGTCGTGCAGCTCGGTCTCGGTGTAGTCCCGGATGGGCTTGTCCGGGTCGAGGAAACCGGACTCGGTGAACGACCGCACCATCCAGCCACCCGCCTTGTAGCCGGGAATCGTGATCGCGCCCCCGGCGAGCGACTTGGAGTCGTCGAAGAGCTGGGTCGGGTCGATATCGGAAACCGTACCCCGGCCCTCGCAACGCGGGCACATGCCACCGGTGACGGTAAACGTCTTCTTGATCGTCTCGCCCTTGATGGTGATTGCGCCGCTCCCCCGCACCGAGGGGACGTTGAAGGAGTACGCGTTGGGCGAGCCGATGTGCGGTTGCCCGAGCTTGCTGAAGAGGATTCGCAGCATCGCGTTGGCGTCGGTGGCGGTGCCCACTGTGGAGCGGACATTGGCGCCCATCCGCTCCTGGTCGACGATGATCGCGGTCGTCAGCCCGTCGAGTACGTCGACGTCGGGCCGCGCCAGTGTCGGCATGAAGCCCTGCACGAAGGCGCTGTAGGTCTCGTTGATCATCCGCTGCGACTCCGCGGCGATCGTGTCGAACACCAGCGAGCTCTTGCCCGAGCCGGAGACGCCGGTGAACACCGTCAGCCGGCGCTTCGGGATCTCGATGCTGATGTCCTTGAGGTTGTTCTCGCGCGCTCCGGTCACCCGGATGAGGTCGTGGCTGTCGGCGACGTGCATCCGGTGCACGCTATCAGCTTCCCGGCAGCCGGCGAGTCGGTGGTTTGCCGTGTCCCCCCGGCAGGACCCATCCCGGTCGCGTTCACCGGCGATGGCGCCGTCGTGAATGTGGCCACTGTCGAGGGTTGTGCAGCGCGAAACGGCGATGTCTGCATCTTTGACAGCGACGATGAGGGCTCAATCTCGAATCGGGGTCTCTACTGGGCCTTCACCCCGGATTCTGGAAGACCCACGCATTCAACGGCACATCCGACAATGATGCCCGGCCGGTCGCCGGCTACGGAGGCCCAACAGTCGATTACGCCGGTATCTGTGACGTCTTCAGCAACGCCGGCGACTTTGTCCCTTGGGCTCGCGTTCAAGTTCCTTTGACTTTGACGACGCTGGCAACCGTCATCTACCCGCGACTGGGGCTGCCAGTCTCGTCGGCAACCACCCGCGTGCCTGCGATCAGATCGTGGAGCGATCGATGCCGGGAGTCGAAGGCCATGGTGACGATGGATGCCAGGACGAGACCCTGCGCGGCGATTGACAGCACCACGTATCCCACCGCGGTACTCCCGGCAACGAGGTGGAATACCGCCGTGTGGGCCATCTGCCATGGGGTGAATTTCACGACCGATCTGGCCAGAGATCGGCTGCGGGTCAGACGGCCCCCGTCCGGGTTGACGACGACAAGCCCGAGCCTGCGTTTCCCGGGGGTGGCCCGCCGTGGTGACGCTTCCAGGAGGGCAAACGTGAGCACGACCGGCAACACCAAGCTGGCGAAGGCGTAGAGATCCCAGGCGGCGGCCGTCTCAAAGTCCAGATCGAGGAGGCGGAGTACCCCGCCGACCACACCGGAGAAGACCGCCCAACCCACAATGATGGGGAGGTCGAAGGCGGCCGCCTGCAATCGCTGCAGCCACTGCCGGCGACCGGACGGCTTGATGTCGCCCGTAGGCACCTCACACTCCTCCGATTGCGACGGTGTCCAGTGTCGGTTGAGAGACCAAACCGCCCGGCTCGGGATTTGATGCCCGGCCGGAACGGATGGCTTCCATCCCGTACCAAAGGTACCCGATCCCGAACAAGGCCCGCTGCACCAGACCGGCAATCCCGGTGACATTGAACATGACCATGGGGATCACGAAGGCGGCCACTATGGCTACCCAATCAAAGAACCGGGCCCAGCCGGCTTCCCCTCAGCTTCTTCTCAGCTTCTTCTCAGCTACTTGTGAGTACTGTCTGATGCAGGTTGGGAGGGCATCTTGCGTCTGATAGGTGAGTGATCGATGCGTTTGCTGGTGGTTGAAGACGAACTCAAGCTCGCCTCGTATTTAAAGCGGGGTCTGGAAGCCGACGGCCATGCGGTCGATGTCGCCGGCGACGGTGAGGAGGGGCTATGGCTGGCCCGTAACCAGCCGTACGACGTGATCGTGCTCGACATCATGCTGCCCAAACGGAACGGATTCCAGGTATGTGCCGACCTTCGAGGTGAGTCCAACTGGACCCCGATCTTGATGCTCACGGCGAAAGACGGAGAATTCGATATTGCCGAAGCGTTGGATACGGGAGCAGACGACTATCTGACCAAACCGTTCTCTTTTGTCGTGTTGTCTGCTCGGATCAGGGCGCTGGCCCGGAGGGGAGCGCCGGAGCGGCCCACCGTTCTCGAGGTCGATGACCTCCGCCTCGACCCAGCAGCTCACACCGTCGAGCGGGGCGAGACCGAGATCAAGGTGACGGCGAAAGAGTTTTCTCTGCTCGAGTACCTGATGCGACATCCGGGGGAGGCGGTCGGGAAGATCGACATCCTCAACGCCGTGTGGGATTGGGACTTCGACGGGGATCCGAATGTGGTCGAGGTCTACATCGGCTATCTGCGGAGGAAGATCGACGATCCTTTCGGCCGGGCATCGATCGAAACGGTACGCGGGGTCGGTTACCGGCTGAGAGCCGACCGATGAGCCCTCGCCGAATCCCGGTCGGCAGTCTTGGGGTTCGTGCCCGAACTACGCTGATCGCCACCGCCGTGGTTGGTCTCGTTCTCGCCGGCTCCGGCTTTTTGCTGGTGGCGGCGACCAGATCGGCGTTGTTCCGGTCGGTTGAGACCACCGTGACCGCCCGTGCGGTCGACCTGGTGTCTCAGGTCGCCGGTGGCACGACACCTCGACCCGTGCCTCTGATCCGGGGTATCTCGGTCCAGATTGTGAGTGACGGCACGGTCATCTCCTCGACCGAGGACATCGAAGGCCAGCTTTCGATCGTCGATCTTGGCGCGGTCCCCGGTGCCGTGGCCACAGTCCAGGTGCCTTCACTCGATGCCGGGGAGAACGAGGGTGAAGCACAGAGCCAGGCTGGCGACGAAGGGCCGTTCTTGGTGGCGGTCGGCGGCGTGAGCATCGAAGGACGTGAGGCGACGGTGCTGGCGGCCGCTTCTCTGGACGCCGTCGAGAACGCCACCCGGACCCTCATTCCGCTCCTGGCCCTGGGCATTCCCGCGATCACCCTCTTGGTAGGTCTAACCATCTGGCGCCTCACCCTGCGGGCTTTCCGGCCGGTAGAGGCGATGGCCCGCCAGGCCGAGGCGATCTCCTACCGCGATCTGCATCTCCGCGTGCCTGAACCGGAACCCAAAGACGAGATACGGCGGTTGGCGGTGGTGCTCAACCGGATGCTCGAACGTCTCGAGACCTCAGTTGCCCTCCAGCGCAGGTTCACCGCCGACGCCGGACACGAACTGAAGAGCCCGGTCGCCACCCTCCTCACCATGGCCGAGGTAGCGGAAGCGAACCCGCAGGGTTTCAATGTTGCCGAACTTGCCGCCGACGTCGCCGGTCAGAGCCGCCGGCTGGCCACACTCGTCGACGACCTGCTCGTCCTGGCAAGAACCGACGAACACCGCCTCGAACTCAACCGCGAATCATTCGATCTCGCCGAGATGGTCCGCGTCGAGATCAGCGGCGGCGGGCCGGCGCCCATCTCGATCGATACAAGCCGGTTGGAACCGGTACAGGTGTATTGGGACCGTCGCCGGATCGGCCAGGTCGTGCGGAACCTCCTCGACAACGCCACCCGTCACGCCACCGCAACCGTAAGGATCGAAACGCACGCCACCGGGAACGAGGCCACCGTCCGCGTCGCAGACGACGGGCCCGGCATCCCAAACCCCGATCGTGACAAGATCTTCGAGCGTTTCATAAGGCTCGACGAGGCCCGATCCCGCCAGGTGGGCGGAACCGGACTCGGACTTTCGGTAGTCCGCAGCATCGTCGAGGCACACAGTGGCCGGATCACCGTCGGTGACGATCCCGACCTGGGCGGTGCCGCGATTGCTGTTGTTCTGCCGACTGGACTAGACCAAGACTGAGCATCCGCCACGCTGTGAATCGTCATGGGGACCCTCTCGGAAGGTGTAGCTATCGTCGTCCCGCAACTAGTTTGACCCCCCGGACGCAGAAAGGCCGGACCCGGTTGGGTCCGGCCTTCCCCGTTGGGAGGTGAGGGCTCAGCCGTTGGTGGTGTCCTCGACCTCGTTGGCATCATCGGCGTCGGGGATTCCGTCACCGTTGTTACCGACTTCTTCGCCTTCGAACTGGTGGTCGACTCCGTCGACATCCTGATCGCCGGGTGCTTCGACTTCGTCGGCCTCATCAACCTCGGCGACGTCATCGGGAGCCTCGGTCTGCGCCTGGCCGACAGTCGGTGCGGGAGAGCTGGGCGGCGGGCTGGCAGCCGCCGCGATACCCATGGTCCCGAGCGCGAGACCAATCGCCGCAGCGAGCGTGTAGAGCCGCTTG
>Ga0316190_10004378_pt1 | contig 10279 bp, 3 predicted proteins | sample Eddworburrow2_MG_FD_204929 | JGI IMG/M metagenome (GOLD analysis project Ga0316190, IMG submission 204929) | Coastal sediment microbial communities from Maine, United States - Eddy worm burrow 2 | ecosystem: Environmental > Aquatic > Marine > Coastal > Sediment | place: USA: Maine | collected... | reverse complement strand
AACCTTCATCACAGGCTCAAGCAGGACAGGATCAGAATCCATAAAACCTTGCCTAAAGCCAATCGAGCCGGCAATTTTAAACGCATTTTCGTTAGAGTCAACATCATGATAAGACCCATCAAACAAGATCACCTTGACATCCACTACCGGGTATCCAGCCATGACACCGCTGACCATGGTCTCCTGTATACCCTTATCTACTGAAGAGATGTATTCGCGTGGCACAGAGCCGCCAACCACTGCATCTTCAAATAGATAGCCCGCACCTCGTTCACGGGCCTCCAACCGGAGCCACACATGACCATACTGGCCGCGCCCCCCCGATTGACGAATAAACTTACCTTCCACCTCGACACTGCCGCGTATCGTTTCACGGTACGCAACCTGAGGCGCGCCCACATTGGCACCAACCTTAAATTCACGCAGAAGACGATCAACAATAATCTCAAGGTGAAGCTCACCCATTCCAGAGATAATCATCTGACCCGACTCTTCATCGGTACGAACACGAAATGAAGGATCTTCCTGCGCCAATTTACCCAGCGCCAAACCTATCTTTTCGTAATCACCCTGCGTCCTAGGCTCAATCGCTACAGATATCACTGGCTCTGGAAAATCCATCCGTTCCAGAGTGATTATATCTGAGGGGGCGCAAAGTGTATCACCAGTTGTTACGTCTTTCAATCCCACAACTGCAGCAATATCACCTGCAAACACCATTTTTATTTCTTCACGACTATTGGCGTGCATCTGCACAAGACGACCAATCCGCTCTTTTTTCCCTTTAACAGGATTAAAGACAGTATCACCAATCTTGGCAACACCTGAATAGCAACGTAAAAAGGTTAGCGTGCCAACAAATGGGTCTGTCGCAATCTTAAAAGCAAGCGCTGCGAATGGTTCAGCATCATCACTATGACGCTCAGCCTCAGCACCAGCCTCGTCCACCCCCATAATTGCAGGAACATCAACAGGGGACGGCATATAATTAACAACAGCATCCAACATCGCCTGCACACCCTTATTTTTAAAGGCGCTACCGCACAGCGTTGGAATAATCTCATTACTAATAGTACGTATCCGCAAACCCTGATGAATCTCACTCTCGGACAAATCACCCCCTTCAAGGTATTTCTCCATCAACTCATCAGAAGCCTCGGCCGCAGCTTCAATCATTTTTTCGCGATACTTGTGCGCCAACCCCAACAATTCATCAGGAACTTCTTTAGCCACATAGCTTGCGCCCATGTCGGCCTCGCTCCAATAAATCGCCTTCATTCGCACCAGATCTACAACACCCTCAAACCCCTCTTCAGCCCCAATAGGAATTACAACTGGAACAGGACTACAACAGAGACGCTCTTCAATCTGAGCCACTACACGATAAAAATCCGCGCCCTGGCGATCCATCTTATTAATGAATGCCATACGCGGAACTTGATATTTTGTAGCTTGACGCCATACGGTTTCGGACTGTGGCTGAACACCACCAACCGCACAAAAAACAGCACAAGCACCATCCAGCACACGCAACGACCGCTCTACCTCAATCGTAAAGTCCACGTGCCCGGGGGTGTCAATGATGTTAATTCGGTGTTCAGGGAACTGCTTATCCATTCCAAACCAAAAACAAGTAGTCGCCGCAGAGGTAATAGTAATACCCCGCTCCTGCTCCTGCTCCATCCAGTCCATAGTGGCCGCACCATCATGCACCTCACCAATCTTATGTGAGATGCCAGTGTAAAACAGTATTCTTTCGGTCGTAGTAGTCTTACCAGCATCAATGTGAGCCATGATGCCGATATTACGATAACGCTCGATTGGTGTTTTACGCGCCACCTAAAGCTTCCCTTACTAACCGAATTATTAAAGAACTAAATCAGATGACGCCATCTAGGACGTCATCCGTTAAAAACTACCAGCGATAATGCGAGAATGCTTTATTCGCTTCAGCCATACGATGCACATCTTCACGCTTCTTAACAGCCGATCCGCGACTCTCAGCAGCATCAATAATTTCACCAGCCAGACGCAAACCCATAGATTTTTCGCCGCGCTTACGAGCCGCATCACTCAACCAGCGCATAGCCAGAGCTACACGACGAGCAGAACGAACCTCAACAGGCACCTGATAAGTTGCACCACCAACACGACGCGACTTAACCTCAACCATTGGGCTTACATTCTCAAGTGCTTTTTCAAACATCTCCAATGAATCTTTGCTACTGCGCTCAGCCACAACATCCAAAGCACCGTAAACAATCTTCTCAGCAATAGACTTCTTGCCGCTCATCATGACTATATTCACAAACTTAGCCAGAGTCTCACTTCCAAACTTAGGGTCTGGCAGAATCTCACGCTTTGCTACTACTCTTCTTCTTGGCATCTGTATTACCTAATCTTTAATAAAGCCTAAACAATTAACCCTTAGGACGTTTGGCGCCATACTTAGAGCGACCCTGCCTACGAGCAGCAACTCCAGAAGTATCCAGTGTTCCGCGAACCGTATGGTAACGAACACCTGGCAAATCCTTTACACGACCGCCTCGAATCAAAACCACACTATGCTCTTGCAGATTATGGCCTTCACCACCGATATAGCTTGTCACTTCCATGCCATTGGTCAGTCGCACACGTGCAACCTTACGCAAAGCCGAGTTAGGCTTTTTAGGCGTAGTTGTATACACGCGAGTACAAACGCCACGCTTCTGAGGACAAGCTTCCAGAGCAGGTACATTGCTCTTTTCTACGTTTCTAGCACGTGGCTTTCTAACCAACTGATTAATTGTTGCCATTTAGATCACCTAAAATCTTATTTCTATAAGTATGAAAGACCCTTGTCGCGCGCCTCTTACTCAGAACGAACAACAAATAGTCAAAAATCATTAACTTAGCAATTTAATGAGCCCGGTACAGATGGACCCTACAATTATGAAGCCGGAATTCTAGAGATCTACAAGCCAACTGTCAAGCACGATCTTCATCCAGCCCCACCTATTAACAGAGTCGATGCCGGCATATTTACCGGCATCGCTCAACCTGTTGAAACAACAGGAAATTACAACGCCTTACTTAATGCCTCTTCAACTTCGCTAGCAGTCGGTGCTTTTTCAAGCGCAGCCACTGCAGCATCAGCTTCTTCACGCCTACGACGACGTTCAGCATGATAAGCAAGACCGGTACCCGCAGGAATCAATCGACCAACGATTACATTTTCCTTAAGACCATGCAGGCTATCCATCTTGCCTTGAACTGCGGCCTCGGTCAGAACACGCGTAGTCTCCTGGAATGACGCTGCTGAAATAAACGATTCAGTCGCCAAAGAAGCCTTGGTAATACCCAGCAATACCGGATCAAAGGTCGATGGTATCTTACCCGCTGCAACCAGCCTGTCATTCTCATCCATTACACGTGAACGCTCCAGCTGCTCACCCTTAAGGAATTTACTATCTCCACCATTGGTAATATCAACCTTGCGCAGCATCTGACGGACAATAACCTCAATATGCTTGTCATTGATCTTAACGCCCTGTAGACGATAAACCTCCTGCACCTCATTGACGATGTAGTTAGCCAGCGTAGAAATACCCTTCAAGCGAAGAATATCGTGTGGTGTTGGCGCACCATCGACCACAACCTCACCACGCTCAACATGCTCACCTTCAAACACAGTGATATGACGCCACTTTGGAATCAGCTCCTCAGTACGCTCGCCATCTTTGTCGGTAATGACCAGACGACGCTTACCCTTGGTCTCTTTACCAAAACCAACCGTACCAGTCGCCTCAGCCATAATGGCCGGATCCTTAGGCTTACGAGCTTCAAACAAGTCAGCAACACGTGGTAGACCACCAGTAATATCGCGCGTCTTAGATGACGCCTGCGGGATACGAGCAAGTACATCACCCACACCTACTTCTGCACCATCTTCCATTCCGACAATCGCACCGCCTGGCAAGAAGTACATTGCAGGAATATCAGTACCTGCGATACACAGATCATCACCATTGAGATCAACCAGCTTAACCATTGGTTTCAAATCTTTACCAGCAGTTCCGCGAGCCTTAGGATCGGTAATTACCAAACTGGTCAAACCAGTAATGTCATCCGTCGTACGCTGCATGCTGACATTTTCGACAAAATCACTGAACTTGATTTGGCCGGCAACCTCGGTAATAACCGGATGGGTATGCGGATCCCAGGTAGCCACTATCTGACCGGAGGTGATTGCATCACCATCATCCGCAGACAAAACAGCACCATAAGGAATCTTGTAGCGCTCACGGTCACGACCGTGCTCATCAACAACAATCAGCTCACCAGAGCGCGAAATCGCAACGTTGTGACCGTCTGCATGCTTCACCAGCTTGATATTATGCATACGCACAGTACCGACAGATTTCACTTCAACGTTATTTTCCGCAGCCGAACGTGATGCCGCGCCACCGATATGGAAAGTACGCATGGTCAGCTGAGTACCCGGCTCACCGATTGACTGAGCCGCAATAACACCGACAGCCTCACCAGAGTTAACCTGATGACCACGAGCCAGGTCACGACCGTAACAAGCGGCACAGATACCGTAACGCGTATCACAGGTAATCGGTGAACGCACCATTACCTGGTCTACACTCGCATCTTCAAGCTCATCAACCATGCGCTCATCAAGCAAAGTTCCAGCCGCAACCAGAACTTCATCAGTGCCTGGATGACAAACATCCTCAATCACAACACGACCCAGTACACGCTCGCGAAGCGGTTCAACAACATCACCACCCTCGATCAATGGCATCATCAACAGACCATTGCTAGTACCACAATCATCCTCGGTAACAACCAGATCTTGTGCCACATCGACCAAACGACGTGTTAGATAGCCCGAGTTAGCCGTCTTCAAGGCTGTATCAGCAAGACCCTTACGCGCACCATGTGTCGAGATAAAGTACTGCAGTACATTCAAACCTTCACGAAAGTTAGCGGTAATCGGTGTTTCGATGATTGAACCATCCGGCTTGGCCATCAAACCACGCATCCCAGCCAACTGACGAATCTGCGCAGCACTACCACGAGCACCGGAATCAGCCATCATATAGATTGAGTTAAACGAGTCCTGCTTAACCTCATTACCGTCTTTATCAATAACCAGATCGCTACCCAGCATATCCATCATCGCCTTAGCAACGCGGTCATTGGTGTGAGACCAAATATCAACCACTTTATTGTAGCGTTCGCCATTGGTTACCAGACCAGAGATGTACTGGTTCTCAATCTCCTTAACCTCGGCAGCAGCCGCACCAATGATCGACTCTTTCTCAGCAGGTACAACCATGTCATTGACACCAATGGAAATGCCGGACTTGGTTGAAAAACTGAAGCCGGTATACATCAATTGGTCAGCAAAAATAACGGTTGCCTTAAGCCCCAAACGGCGATAACAGGTATTAATCAGACCCGAAATTGCCTTTTTGGTCATGGTTTGATTAAACAACTCAAACGGCAACCCCTTTGGCAGCAACTCAGCAAGCAGAGCGCGACCAACTGTAGTATCAACAATCTTGATCGTTGAAGTAACCACACCAGATTCCGTATCAAGAACATCTTCTTTAATACGTACTTTTACCTTGGCATGGATATTGGCGGCCTTGGTTTCCCAGGCGCGACGCAGCTCGGCCAGACCAGAGAAGGCCATACCTTCACCCTTGGCATTGATGCGCTCGCGGGTCATGTAATACAGACCTAGAATTACGTCCTGTGAAGGTACAATAATTGGTTCACCATTGGCTGGTGAAAGCACATTATTGGTCGCCATCATCAGGGCGCGAGCTTCAAGCTGAGCCTCAAGTGACAATGGCACGTGAACAGCCATCTGGTCACCATCAAAGTCAGCGTTATAGGCAGTACAAACCAGCGGATGTAACTGAATAGCCTTACCTTCGATCAACACAGGCTCAAACGCCTGAATGCCGAGACGATGCAGTGTTGGCGCGCGATTCAACATAACCGGATGTTCACGAATTACATCTTCGAGAATATCCCAAACCTCAGAGCCTTCACGTTCAACCAGCTTTTTGGCAGCTTTGATTGTTGTTGCCAGGCCACGCAATTCCAGCTTGCTGAAAATAAACGGCTTAAACAGTTCAAGCGCCATTTTCTTCGGTAAACCACACTGATGCAGTTTCAGGGTAGGACCAACCACGATGACAGAACGGCCCGAGTAATCAACACGCTTACCGAGCAGATTCTGACGGAAACGACCTTGCTTACCCTTAATCATGTCGGCCAGAGACTTCAGCGGACGTTTGTTAGTGCCAGTGATTGCCTTACCACGACGACCGTTATCAAGCAGTGCATCGACAGATTCTTGCAGCATACGTTTTTCATTACGTACGATAATATCCGGCGCGTTCAGATCCAGCAGACGCTTGAGACGATTATTACGATTAATGACACGGCGATACAGATCGTTCAGATCAGAAGTCGCAAAACGACCACCATCCAGAGGAACCAGTGGACGCAATTCAGGCGGCAAAACCGGCAACACAGTCATTACCATCCACTCGGGTTTGTTACCCGAGTCAAGAAACGCCTCCATCAACTTCAGACGCTTGGTCATTTTCTTGATTTTGGTTTCAGAGTTGGTGTTTGGAATCTCCTCACGCAGCTTGGCAACTTCAGTCTGCAGATTCATTTGTATCAGCAACTCACGAATCGCTTCGGCACCCATACGAGCATCGAAATCATCGCCATACTCTTCAATCGCGTCGAGATAACCTTCGTCATTCAACAACTGGCCTTTTTCCAAGGTAGTCATGCCAGGATCGATAACAACAAAGGCTTCAAAATAGAGCACACGCTCGATATCACGCAGGGTCATATCCAACAACAGCCCCATACGGGAAGGCAACGACTTCAAAAACCAGATGTGCGCAACCGGGCTGGCAAGCTCAATGTGCGCCATACGGTCACGGCGAACCTTGGCTACCGTTACTTCAACACCACATTTCTCACAAATTACGCCGCGATGTTTTAAGCGTTTGTACTTTCCACACAGACACTCGTAGTCTTTTACCGGGCCAAAAATCTTGGCACAGAACAGACCGTCACGCTCAGGTTTGAATGTGCGATAGTTAATGGTTTCAGGCTTTTTAACCTCACCAAAGGACCAGGAATGAATCTTCTCTGGTGACGCGAGTCCGATACGAATCGCATCAAACTCATCATTACTTTGGCCTTGTTGCTTTAAAAGATTAAGCAGATCTTTCACTCTGTAGTCTCCTACTCAATGTGACATGCAAGATGTCTAGTTGTAAGTCAAACCGCAGCCTGAATTATTCGTTTTCCAGCTCGATATCGATACCCAGCGCACGAATTTCCTTCAGCAATACATTGAAGGACTCCGGCATACCAGGTTCCATGCGATGATCTCCATCGACGATGTTTTTATACATCTTGGTACGACCAGCGACATCATCCGACTTCACTGTCAGCATTTCCTGCAAAGTGTAAGCCGCGCCGTAAGCCTGAAGCGCCCATACCTCCATCTCACCAAAACGCTGACCACCGAACTGCGCCTTACCACCCAGCGGTTGCTGAGTTACCAGACTGTATGGACCTGTTGAACGGGCATGCATCTTGTCATCAACCAAGTGATTCAGCTTCAACATATACATATAACCGACGGTAGTCTGACGTTCAAAAGCATCACCCGTACGACCATCATACAACTGCGTCTGACCTGATGTAGGCAAACCAGCCAACTCCAACAGACCCTTGATTTCGGCTTCACTGGCACCATCAAATACTGGTGTTGCCATTGGTACACCACCACGCAGATTTGCTGACAACTCAAGAATTTCTGCATCTGAGAAAGACTTAAGGTCTTCAGTCTGGCCACTGGTGTTGTAAACCTTTTCCAGGAATTCACGCACCTCGGCAATCTTGCGCTGCTGATCCAGCATCTCACCTATACGGCGCCCCATACCCTTGGCCGCCCAACCCAGATGAACCTCAAGCACCTGACCAATATTCATACGCGAAGGTACACCAAGCGGATTCAGAACGATATCAACCGGCTCACCATTCTCATCGTATGGCATATCTTCCTCAGGTACGATCATAGAGATAACACCCTTATTACCGTGACGACCAGCCATCTTGTCACCCGGCTGAATGCGACGTTTAACCGCCAGATAGACCTTAACCATCTTCAGCACACCAGGTGCCAGGTCATCACCGGAAGTCAGCTTGCGCTTCTTCTCTTCGTAGCGCTCATCGATTTCTTTGCGCGAAGCCTTGGCCTGCTCACTCAATTGCTCAAGCTGAAGATTTGCATCATCGTCCTGCAGACGAATCTCAAACCACTTGGCACGGCCGATATCTTCCAGGTAAGTCTTAGTGATTTTATCACCTGACTTGAGCTTGTTCGGACCACCACCGGCAACCTTGCCAGACAGCAGTTTTTCAACACGCTGATAGATATCTTCTTCAACAATGCGGAACTGCTCATAGAGATCTTTTTTGACCCGAACCAATTCAGCATTCTCAATTTCAAGCGCACGAGGATCCTTATCAACACCATCACGCGTAAAGACCTGAACATCAATAACCGTACCACTCATGCCTGATGGCACGCGCAGTGAAGTATCCTTAACATCAGAGGCCTTTTCACCGAAGATGGCACGCAGCAGTTTTTCCTCAGGCGTCAGCTGGGTTTCACCTTTAGGTGTCACCTTACCAACCAGGATATCTCCCGGCTTAACTTCTGCACCGATATAAACAATGCCGGACTCATCCAAACGTGACAACGCACTTTCACCGACATTTGGAATATCTGCTGAAATCTCTTCTGACCCAAGCTTGGTATCACGGGCAACACAGTTAAGCGCTTCTATATGGATAGTTGTCAGGCGATCTTCTTTAACAACACGTTCAGAGATAAGGATGGAATCCTCAAAGTTGTAACCATTCCAGGGCATGAATGCGATCAGCATATTCTGACCCAGGGCCAGCTCGCCTATATCAGTCGAAGGACCATCAGCCAGAACATCGCCACGAGCGATCACATCACCTTTTTTCACCAACGGACGCTGGTTAATACAGGTATTCTGATTTGAACGGGTGTATTTAGTCAGATTGTAGATATCTACACCTGGCTCACCTGGGATAGTCTCGTCATCATTAACACGCACAACCACTCGCGCCGCATCAACAGAGTCAACCACACCACCACGTTTACCAACAACCACAACACCAGAGTCGATCGCAACAGTACGTTCCATGCCGGTTCCACAAAGTGGTTTCTCAGCACGCAGAGTAGGAACAGCCTGACGTTGCATATTAGAACCCATCAAGGCACGGTTAGCATCATCATGCTCAAGAAATGGAATCAATGAAGCAGCAACCGAAACAATCTGTCGTGGTGAAACGTCAACATAGTTAACACGATCACGTGGAGACAGAGTGAATTCATTCTTATGACGACATGAAACCAGGTCATCAAGAAGATTATCATCATTATCAACCGCGACACTGGCCTGAGCGATTACATACTCACCCTCTTCGATAGCAGACAGGTAATCAATCTCATCGGTAATACGGCAATCAACAACCTTGCGATAAGGCGTTTCCAGGAAGCCATACTCATTAGTACGCGCATATACCGCCAGCGAGTTGATCAAACCAATGTTTGGACCTTCAGGTGTTTCGATAGGACAAACACGACCATAATGGGTTGGATGAACATCACGCACCTCAAAACCAGCACGCTCACGAGTCAAACCACCAGGCCCAAGTGCCGAAACACGGCGCTTGTGAGTGATCTCAGACAGTGGATTATTTTGATCCATAAACTGAGACAACTGACTTGAACCAAAAAACTCTTTCACAACCGCTGAAACCGGCTTGGCATTGATCATTTCCTGCGGCATCAAGCCTTCGTTTTCAGCCATGCCAAGACGCTCTTTAACTGCGCGTTCAACACGAACCAGACCAATACGGAACTGATTCTCGATCATCTCACCAACTGAACGAATACGACGATTACCCAGATGATCAATATCATCAACAGTATCAAAACCATCTTTGATATTAATCAATGCCTTGATGACATCAACAATATCTTTTTTGTCCAGCGTGCCTGATCCAACAATCTCTTCACGTTTCAGACGACGATTAAACTTCATTCGACCAACAGCAGACAGATCATAGCGCTCATCTGTGAAGAACAGATTTTTAAACAAAGCGTTAGCAGATTCTTTTGTTGGTGGCTCGCCTGGGCGCA
>Ga0316190_10004376_pt1 | contig 10282 bp, 8 predicted proteins | sample Eddworburrow2_MG_FD_204929 | JGI IMG/M metagenome (GOLD analysis project Ga0316190, IMG submission 204929) | Coastal sediment microbial communities from Maine, United States - Eddy worm burrow 2 | ecosystem: Environmental > Aquatic > Marine > Coastal > Sediment | place: USA: Maine | collected... | reverse complement strand
CGGCAAAGCCTCCGCTCCAACCCGCCCTTCCTCGATCCCAACGACAGCCCCAACAGACATGGAACCACCCAATATACTGAACAAACAACCAGTTACAAGGGGACACTCTCCACCCCCCTAACCCACGGAAAACAAAAGAGAATTAAGAGAAAGATCGCAGCGTCAAATCCTTGAGGAAATTGCGGTGTCCACTTGAAACAAGCGAAACAAAGCGCTGCGATCTTTGGCTGGGGAGGGGTGTGATTTCGGGGGGTTAGGGGGGTGGAGAGTGTCCCCGATCGTATAGGTGGAGGATGCCGGCGGCTATGCTTTTTAGGAGGGACATGGCCATGGTGAAGTGGTCTTCTAGGACTTCGAGGAGGAACTCCTGATCGATGCGGAAGGCGACTAGGTCTTCGGCGACTTCGGCTCGGAACCAGCGCCGTTCGTCGGCCATGGCATCGACGGCGCCTACAGAGTCGCTCGGGCCCAGCTGGAAGTGTTGATCTGGATCGGTGGCTCGGCAGTCCACGACACCACGGAGAGGGAGCAGGAAGTACGTGCTTCGATCGCCGACGTTCCAGAGGACTTCACCTTTGGGAAGGTGAACCTCTTGAACGTCGCGCGCGAGGTCCGCGATCGCGTCGATCTCGCTGTCGCCGAACGAAAATGTCTTTCGAAGGAATGCCATTCGCTCGACGAGATCGAAAGGTCGATCAGGAAAAGTAAACGGCTCCGACACGGGACCGAAGCCGGCGCTCTCTCCGAGCTTGCGTCTTGTGTCGAGCACCTCGCGGCTGGTTCCTCGGAGCACGCGCTTGAGCAGCACGAAATGGTCTTCGAAAATCTCCTGCGAGTCTTCGACGGCTATCGCGAGCGTGACCATGTCTTCGAGTGCTACGCAGTCGTAACCGAGCTCTTCACCTGCGAGTGCGCTCACGCCGCCAACCACGCTGCGCGACCCCAAGCGGCGCACTGCTCTGCCATTGCGAATGATCTCGCACTCACCACTCACCACGTATTGAATCTCGAGCGCCGGGACCCCGGCTCGGTAGAGGTATTCGCCCTTCGGAAATGATCGCTCGCGCGTGTTTGCCGCGATGACCTGGGAGACTTCCGGCGGCACCTCGGCGAGCCCCGGCATGGTTCGCAGGAACAAGAAACGCTGGAAACGGTCCATTTGAGGCGGTTTTTGAGCTTTTTCAGGCAATGGTCTGAACCTCCTGCGCCGTGTCCTGCGCCGACCTCTGGCCGAGCTCGGCCGTGTGGTGAGTCGCGATCCCGCGCACGACCTCGCTCCGGTCCTGCATCATTTGCCCGACCGCTTCTTCGTGGGACATCTGGCGTGCGCTTGCGCCAAGCGCTGCCGCCGCAATGCGTGCACGGCGCGCGGGCGGTTCTCCGTCATCGATGATCGCCAGCACGGCTTCACGGAATGACCCGGGCAATGTTGCTTCCAACACCTCGTTACCCGCAGCTTGTAGCCGTGTGTTGTCACTCGTCACTCCCCGCCAGACCAAGATGAAGTTCTCCTCGGGATACATGAGGCTCATCAGCCCAAAGGCACGCTCGAGGGCTGCTCGCTCTTTGTCCCGGAGCGCCATACGCAGGAGCTCGGCGTCCGATGTTTCGGGCGTGCCGTTGCTTTCAATGGCAGCGCGCCATTGGAGCAGCTGGACGACACGCAACAAGCTTTCCCGAAGCTGCTCTTGCAAGAGTGCGTCGTCGAGCACCATCGATGGTTGGGTCGTCCGTAGGCGACCTAGCGCCCGCAAGATCTTCAATCGCACACCGCCTTCGCGCTCCCGCTCCAAATGCTGAAGCAGAATGTCGGCAGCTTCCTGTGACTCGAACATGATGATCGTGTGAGGAATGCGCCTGCGCACCTTCCGAGGCGTCGATGGGTCGGCAAGGGCGTCGTCGAGCGCGACCAGGGCCTGGGGCCCAATGGCCACGACGGCCTTGCGCGCTGCCGCACGCAGATCGGAGCTTCCCAACAGTGGCAGGAGATGCGGCAGGTAGCGTGCGTCCGGGCTCCCCTCCATCGCTCGCAGCGTCTCGAGCCGAACGGAGGCATCGTCGCTCGCGATGAGCTTGATCAGCGTTTCGTGAAAGACAGGCCCGCCCTCGTGCCGAATTGCGCGCGCGAGAGACGATTGGGTTTGCGGGTTTTCGGAGCCCGTCCACTCGTCTAACTTCGAGACCGACACGGCGCCTCCGTTTCCCGTCTCGTGGTTCAACGACAGGAGACCTACCAATGCCGTGGCCCGAACGATCGAGGCCTCGAGGTCGAGCTTCTCTTCGAGCAGCTCCCGGCTTGGAACGACTGCCGTCAAGGCTCGAAGCGCGGCCGCGCGAACATCCGGGTCGTCGTCCGAGAGCATGCGACGCGCGACTGGAATGAAGCGGCGATCGGTTGCTTCTGCGAAAGCCTCCAACGCCCGGCTCCGGACATCGGTCGACGGATGATAGAGAACCAGGACTGGGATCAGGTCGGCTCTCCCGTGCCGATCGAAGATGTCGATTGCAGCGATCACTTCGGCATCCTGGTCACTGCTCAGCGCATTGAGCAAAACGTCGAGCGAGTGACGGTCCAGCTCCTCCAGCTCGAGCTGGGTGTCGATCATGCCCTGCCGGAGTCGGGCACGAAACTGATCCACGTACTGGCGCCGCGTCGACATGATCGCCACGACCCACGCAACCACTAGGAACAGCAACACCACACCCAGTTGCTGTGTCGTCAGGCCCACACCGACCGCCGCGATGATCAACAACGACGCGACTGCTTGCCCGACACGGTGTCCAAACACTTCGATGAGGCCCTTGGCGCGCTCTCGCCGCCTGCTGTCGAGCGGCAGGTAGAGCACCTCGACGGCACTACGGTAGAGGGTGTGTCGAAGGCTTCCGTCGACCGCTTTGAGCGCTACGGCAAATGGAAGGACCGGCCCCACTGCGAGGCCGATGGAGCCGCCGAAAACCAAGAGTGGCAGAAGCGCGGAGGTCCGGTGCGCGCCGAATGCGCGTAGGAGCCAGCCCGCACCTACCACCTGAACGAGCAAGGCCACGGTGTTCAGACCCAGGTAGAAGCGCGCGAAGAATGGACCGAGCCCCTCCGCCGGGATTTGATCCGCGACGGTGCTCTTGAAGACGAAGTCCACGACCGTGAGCGCGATTGTTCCCATCAAGACCAGCGTTAGAACACGAGACAGATAGCTATCCCGAAGGAGCCAGCCGAGCGGACGCCTAGGGTCCGACGAAGGCTGATCCGTCGCCGCGACGCTTCGTATCTTCCAGAGAAACGGCGTCGCCGAAGCGAGCGCCAAAATCACCGTGGCCGCAAACACGAGCGCGCTGGGGGAAGCCACTCGTAGCAGACCCTCCGAGAGCAACGAACCCAAGGTAGCGCCTGTGACCCCGCCCGCCGCGATCGCGGGAAAGATGCGTTTCGCTTGGGTCACGGTCACCGCGTCGTCCAGCAATAACCAGAACTCGATCAGGACGACGGTGATCAGAAGCCCGGTCCACACGTAGAAGCCGAACGGTGCCCACGCGCCCATTTCATCGAGCAACCCCCAAAAACCCAGCGTCACGAGCGACCCAAAGACAAGTGACGCAGCCAACAGCGTTCGGCGGTCGCGTACGTGACGGAGCACCCGCTCATGGACCTTGAGCTCGAGAATCGCGAGCAGGGCGATCGCTAGATACGCACGCGGCAGATGTGTTGCTGGCAGGCTCGTCAGAAACAGGGTGTCCCGCGCGGTCTCCATGACCGAATGGGCCGTCATGATCGCCAGCAAGCCGACGAACCCCACGGCGAGGTTCCTACGATCCTCTCGGCGAATGGAAAAACGCATGTGTCAGACGCAACGTACCGTCAAAATCGAGACAAGCACATTTCTAGTTCGCCCGACGCGCCCTCCGAGGCAGCTAACCACGACGCAGGGACTCGAGCTCTTCGAGGGACCGCGGCCAGTCTCCCCTGAGCAGCCTCGAAAGAGCGCGATCGGCGAGTAGCTTTCCACCGGTTTGGCAGGTCGCGCAATAGTTCGTTTCACGATCCGTGAAGACGATTCGTTGGATGGGATCGCCACATGCCGGGCATGGCTCGCCGTACTTCCCGTGCGCCGCCATTTCGGGGCGAAACGCGGTGACCTTCTCCGGAAAGTCATCGCCATGTTGTTCGCGCAATCGCGCCACCCATTCCGAAAGCACCTCCTGGGTCGCGCCGTGCAGGCGCCGAATCTGCTCCTCGGTCAGCCGCTGGGTCCAGATCAGGGGGGAGAGCTTTGCGCGGAGGAGGATCTCGTCGGAGTACGCATTGCCAATCCCACTGAAGATCCGCGGATCGGTTAACGCGCGCTTCACCGTGTGGTTGCGCTCGACCAGGGCACCTCGAAAGCTGGCCTCGTCGATCTCCAACGGTTCGATTCCACCGGGGTCGTGCTCGAGGAGGGCATCTTCGCCCCGGCACACGTGCAGGGCGGCGCGCTTCTTCTTGCTCGCCTCGGTCAGCAGTAGCGTCCCATTGTCGAAGTCGTACGCACACAGGCCCACGCGGCTAGGGATCTTGTGTCCTGGCGACCTCCAGCGAAGCCGGCCGGCGATCATCAAGTGCAGCACGAGGTACAGGTCTTCTTCGAGGACGAACACGAGCCGTTTGCCGAGCCGGCGCACGTCGAGCACTCGTTTACCCTCCACTGCAGCGATCGATGGGTCCACGCTCCTGAGGAGGAATGGTGACGCCAGGCGAACGCGCTCGAGCACGCGGTCGACCACGCGGGAGCGGAGCGCGTGACGGTAGAGCTCGACGTCGGGAAGCTCAGGCATGGCTATCGAAGGCGAGGGTCGAGCCGGTCTCGCAACCAGTCGCCGGTGAGATTGAAGCCCAGCACGGTCAGCGCGATCGCGCCGCCCGAGAACAGCGCCACGTGCGGGAAACGCAGCAGCACGCTCGTGCCCTGATCGAGGAGGGCGCCCCAGGACACGGCTTTGCCGGGGCCAAGGCCGAGAAATGAAAGCGTCGATTCCGCCAGGATCACCACGCCCAAGCCGGTGGTCGCCTGAATGACGAGCGGACCGAGTAGGTTGGGAATCACGTGGCGCCGCAGGACCTCGTGGGTGGGCACGCCGAGCGCGCGTGCCGCTTCGACGAACTCACGCTCTCGCAAGGTTAGCGTTTCGGCGCGCGCCAGGCGCGCGTACAGGACCCAGCCGTTGACGGCGAGCGCAACGATCAAATGCATGAGACCCGGCCGCGCGACCAGGGCAAGGACGGCGATGTTCAGCACGATCGCCGGGAAAGCCTGTACCAAGTCGGCGATGCCCGTGATCACATGGTCGGCGAACCGTCCCGCGTAACCCGCCCAGGTACCGAGCAAGGTGCCCAACACGACGGACACCCCGACGACGACGATTCCAACGATCGCTGCGAGCCGCGCGCCGTGGAGCAAGGCGCTCAAAATATCGATCCCGTTGTCTCCGGTACCGAGGAGGTGCGTCCACGATGGCGGCTCGTACTCGTGAAGGAGGTCGATCGCGAGTGGATCATAGGGGGCCACCCATGGACCAATGACTCCCAACACGAAGAAGCCGACCACGATCGCCAAGCCGATCGGGGTTTTCCGAAGGCGTGCACGGACCCGCTTCATGACAGCCTCACACGTGGATCCACGAGCCCGTACGCCAAGTCCACCGCTAGGTTCACTACGACGTAGATCACCGCGATGATGAGCACGCAGCCCTGAACCACCGGGATGTCACGCGCGAAGAACGCGTCGAGAAAGAGAGTCCCGAGCCCCTGGCGTTCGAAGATCTTCTCCGTAACCACGGTGCCGGAGAGAAGGGCCCCGAGTTGAGCAGCGCCGATCGTCATGACCGGAAGCAGGGCGTTTCGCAGGGCGTGCCGGAGCAGGAGCGGGACGGTGGGAACCCCGCGGGCGCGTGCGGCGATGATGTATTGTTGGGCGAGCACCTCGATCATCGCGGCGCGAGTCTGCCGGGTCAGCACGGCCGCGAGCGCGGTTCCGATCGTGATCGCTGGGAGGATCAACGCCTCGGGGCCTGCGAGGTCGTCGCCTGGCAAGGGCAGCCACCCGAGCTTCACGCCAAACGCTAGGATCAGCAGGGGTCCGAGCCAGATGTTGGGGATCGCCAAGCCCGCCACGGCGACGGTCGATGCGATCTTGTCCCAACCCTTGCCTGCTTTGGCCGCAGCGATGGAGCCAAGTGGAATCGCCAAGGACCAGGCTACGAGCAACGCCGCGAGGGCGAGCACGATCGTGTATGGCAGCACGTCTCGCATCATCGACCACACCGATCGATCGGGCCGGCGGAACGACGTGCCCATGCTGCCGTCGGCCATGTCACCGAGGAACGACAGGTACTGCTCTGCGACAGGGCGGTCGAGGTTGAGCGCACGACGAAGCTCGGCCTTCTCTTCAGGTCCCGCTTGGTCGCCGAGGATTGCCTCCACAGGGTCGCCCGGGATCAGGCGTACCAGCAAGAACACGATCGTCACCAGACCGACGACGGTCAGCAGTGCCCGCAGAAGGCGGCCTGCCAGATACCGCAAGAGGCCCGGGGACATCATCCGGACCATACTACGCTCGATTCGTTCCGGCGTCGGTTTCCCTGCCGGATCCGGCTACAGCCCCCCGTCGAGCTCGGTCTGCGTCAGCGCGTCCGGCTCAGGGCTGCCTGGAGACAGGGCCACGCAGATCTTGGCCTCGGCTTTGTAGGCGTCGAGGTCGATGATACGCGCGACCCGTTCGTCCACCGGTAGCGTCGGGTCGAACTCTCCGTTCATCGTGAGGTTGGCTGGCAAGACACACGAGTACTCGAAGCGGCAATCCCCTGTGTTGTCGCAGGTCTTCATGCACCAGGTCTCCGCCGTGCGGCTCGGGATGAAGCGCCACTCGACGCACGCTCCCTCGGGGCAGGTGTCCGGGTCGCACGAAAACACCGTGCAATACCCACCCGGCTGAGCCAGGTCGCATTGGCGCTCGCCGGTGACCGAGCAGTCGGTCGAGTTGCCGCAGCTGTCTCCGATGTGCTCCTTGCACCCCGTCCCAACAAGACTGGCAAGACCGGCAAGCAATAAGATAATCGCGCGTCCCATTGTCAGCGGCGGAGCATACGGGACGCATTGGACGATCGCCAATCGCTCTGCGCTCGGGCCAATGAGTGTTAGATTCCCTCCGTATTGCGACGTTTTTGGTTTGGGGCGGGGTTCGCATTGCTCGTCGGCGCTGGGGCGCTGGCCGAGGAGGGGCTCGATCGTGTCGCGTCCTTGGTCCGAGTTGGCGATCAGGGCGGCGCGCTAAAGGCGATTGAGCTTCTCTCAGAGGATAGTCGCGACTCGGATGCGCTTCGCTACCTCGAGGGTCGGCTGCTCCTGGCCGTCGGCCGATCTTGCGACGCGATGGAGAAGCTCGCCCGAACTCCAGCGACGCTACCGGAGTCGATGCGCCATGATTCGATGCGCCGCTGGGCAACCGCCGCTGCGCAATGCGGACACTGCGCCGAGGCGCGACCGGTGCTGCTCGGCATTGCGTCGAGTGACATCACGGTGACCCGGCGCGACCGTGCGATCGCTGCCGATTGCGCGATTCAACTCGGTGAGCTGGAGATCGCCGCGGAGGAGCTTGCCAGCCTCACGCGCCGCAAAAGCGGTGTAGCCAATCGCGTCGCGCTGCTCGCCATCCTGTCGGATGTCTATGTGGAGCTCGAACGCCCCGACGATGCGAGGGACGCTGCCCTCGAAGCCTGGAAGTCCGCCGTGGAGCCAGGGCAACAGGACGCCGCCCGCAAGTTGCAGGAGCGTGCATCGCCCACCGCTTCGGATCGAGTCTCGCGCGCCGAGGAGCTGATCGACGCGCGTCGATTTGGCAGGGCCGTAGAGGAGCTAGAGGCGGTCGACGTGGCGGGCGACCCTGTGCTCGCCGCCCGCTGGCGCCACGTCTACGGTATGGCCCTATTTCGAATGCGCACCCGGTACCTCGATGCGGCTCGCGTTCTTCACCAGTCGGCGTTGCTGGGCGGCGAGCACGAGACCGAAGACGCCTTTCACTCGGCCAGGGCCCTGTCGCGCGCTGATCAAGACGCCCGGGCGATCCGTGCGTACAGGCGGTTCGCCCAACGCTACCCACGCAACAAGCGGGCACCGGAGGCACGGTTCCTCGCGGCGTGGCTGGAGATCCGACTCGGTCGTACCAACGGCCAGAAGCAGATGGAGCGGCTCGTGCGGGGAAAGTCCCAAGTGCGAGGGCGATGGCGTCGTTCCGCGGTTTGGGAGCTCGGCTTTCGCGCCTTTGAGACGCGCCGCTACGCCCGGGCGGCTCACTACCTCTCTCAGTACACCACATTGGTCACCACCTCGATGGATGCGGCACGCGGCTTCTACTGGCTGGGACGTGCCTACCGGCGGGGACCGAAAGCAGTTGACGCCTATCGCAAGGCGATCGGTGTCGAACCGCTGCATTGGTACGCCGTTTTGGCGGCCGGCCGGCTAAAGCGACTCAAAGTGAAGCCACCAGCACCGTTTGAGAATGCAAGCTCGCCAACCTCGGTCGAGGTTCCGGAGGGTGATCTACCCATGCCCGACACCTTCGACGCCTATCGGCGCCTGGGCCTCGATCTCGACGGCATTGCCTGGCTCAACGCCCACGAGAACGCGCTCGTTGCGGAGTATCCCCAAGCACAACGCATTCCGCTTCTCAGTAGGCTCTATCGTGACGCAGGCGCCTATCGCGACGCGCTCCTCACCGCGCGTCGGCGCATGGTCTATCTGCACAGTGATCCGTCGGAACACCGCTGGTGGTGGGAAGCTACTTATCCCATGCCGTGGCGTTCGATCGTCGATGAGCACCGCGCCGACCTCCCACGCGCGTTGGTCTACGCGACCATGCGTCAGGAGAGCGGCTTTCGTCCCGAGGTGATCAGCAGAGCGGGCGCGGTTGGTCTGATGCAGCTGATGCCGGAGATTGCGACGAAGCTCGCCGGCAAGCCGGTCACTCGGTACATGCTCCGTGTACCCGAAACCAACATCGCGCTTGGGCTCGAAGAAATGGCCGCGCTCGCCGCGGAGTTCAATCACGTGTACCCGCTGAGTATCGCCGCCTACAATGCAGGAAAGAGTCGAGTGAAACGTTGGCTGAAAGAGAGCAGAAGGATGGAGCTGGATCGGTTCGTCGAACGGATCCCATTCAACGAGACACGCAACTACGTACGGCGAGTGACCACGCACTACGCGCGATACTCGTATTTGGACGATCCCGACTCTGGCTGGCCACCGCTGCCCGCCTTCGTTAAGCCCTGATTTGCTCGGCTTCCCTCGTTCGATAGACGGTCTCGGACGATTCGGGTTGCTCGCGATGGGGTCGAAGGCCAATAGATCGTGCGACCGTTTCTGATTATCTCCGATTGTCCTTTGGGGCGCGTGAACACGAATGAACTTCATTGCTGCAGGGCTCTCCGACGTCGGACTTCAGCGAGAGCACAACGAAGATAGCTACTGCATTCTGTCCAAGCATCGCCTGTTCGTGGTCGCCGACGGGATGGGCGGCCATCGCGCCGGCGACGTAGCCAGCCACATGGCAACGACGGAGATCACCGCCTTCTTCGACGCCACCAGTGCTGATGGGGATGGCGTCGAATGGCCGGCCGATGAAGACGCGCGCTTGACGCCCGACCAGAACCGCTTGGTGTCTGCGGTGAAGCTCGCGAACCAACGGATCTTCCAAGCGTCGGTTGGCAATCGTTCGGTTCAAGGAATGGGCACTACCGTCGTTGGCGCTTTGTTCAACCGGGATGACCGCAACATGCACATCGCACACGTTGGCGACAGCCGTGCATACCGAGTTCGCGGAGGCGACATCACACAGCTCACCCGCGACCACTCCCTGTTGAACGACTACTTGCTCGTCATGCCGAACATGACTGATGCGCAGAGGGAGCGCCTACCGAGCAATGTGATCACGCGGGCGCTCGGGATGCAGGACGGCGTCCCCGTCGATGTGTCCTTCGAGAATGTCGAGCCCGGTGACGTGTACGTGCTCTGCTCCGACGGCCTCAACGGGATGGTCAGCGACGACCGCATCCTCGACATCGTTCACGGCGCTGGCGCGGACGTCGAGACCACGGCAAAGGCCCTTGTTGCTCAAGCCAACGAGAACGGCGGTGAGGACAACACCACTGTCGTCGTCGTTCGAATCACAGAGTAGTCATGGCGAAGAACCTTGCGATCCGGCAGCTGCTCGACTGCCCGGAAAAGGAATTCTGGAAGCGAATCTTCCGCAGTGAGGAT
>Ga0316190_10004375_pt1 | contig 10283 bp, 10 predicted proteins | sample Eddworburrow2_MG_FD_204929 | JGI IMG/M metagenome (GOLD analysis project Ga0316190, IMG submission 204929) | Coastal sediment microbial communities from Maine, United States - Eddy worm burrow 2 | ecosystem: Environmental > Aquatic > Marine > Coastal > Sediment | place: USA: Maine | collected... | reverse complement strand
CGTATTTATGACGGACAATGTATTGCTCTCGATCTTTAAAGCTGACGCGTTTCACACCCTTGAGCTTGTCGCGTAAGTTTTGCAGGTACCACTTCATTTTGTGGTCAGGCAGGCTTACTTGAGATATAAACTTACCAAAAGACCCCTGTGAAAACTGTAATGTCTGCGCTGCTGGAGCATACGCATAGTATGGACCCTTCAGTAAGTTAACGGCCGCTCCGATGTGGGCAAATGACTTGTTTCCCTGACCATCGTTTTCTGGCAATAACGCAACCGCGTCGTTCTGGTAAACGGCCCTTAACAATGGCAGGTTTTCATAAGTTTTTGCACCTGCTGCGTCAGTGAACTTGGGTTGGCCGAAGGTGTAAATACCCGCAATTTTTACGCCATCTTTCCGCAGATAGATGCCAAGAATCGCAGCAATGGCACCGCCGAGAGAATGGCCAGTGATATACGTCCTGTATCCGGGCTTTAGACGTGACTTGACATCCTGGTAGATTGTCCGCGCCGCAGTTCGAAAACCGCGATGCATGAGAATACCAGCCTTCTTATCTCGGACAATTTCTGTATCTTTATTTAGGGACCAATTTTTATCGTTTGCCGTTCCTCGGACTGAAATACCCTGTAATTTCTGCTTATCATTGTATCCAATGAAGTACTGAACATCTGCAGTGCCTGGTGTGGCGACACTAGCAGACTTACCCTTCAGGTCAGCAATAATCTTGGACTTGCCATCGTAAGCCTGGTTGGACAATTGTGCGGCGCGATACAGTAGGTTGAAATCAATGTCCGGGGATTTTGCCAAAACCGTAATGGGCTGACTTACGAGAACAGCACTAATTAAAAAGTATGTCAGAATAAGCTGGTCCCAACGAGCAATACCAAACATCAGCTATTTCCCTAACTAGTGGCTCAGGCGGTAAAAACATATCCGACCGCATCACACTCTCAAAATGCACGCCACCGTCGCCCAAAACGTTTCTGGAGAAACCCCAGCTGATTGGGACAGACAACAAAGAGGGCTACACAAACGCACGCTCCACCGGTCTTGGAATCCCATCTGGCGCTTCATCTACATTTCAAGGATACCAAAACGGCTTTCCTTCAGCTCGACGCGGTGCGACATGATCGGCGAATACTTTACTCCGTGAGGTCGTCCTTCAACTTGGAAACGATATCGCCGCAATCTTTGCCCAGCGTCGCTTGGTTTGAAGCGAGGCAAGAAACCAGACGCCCCTGCCCCATCTTGACATCACTGCAGTGCTTTTCGATATCCGGAGAACATGTTGCATAAGCCTCACGAATGCCGGAAAAGAAACCATCGATCAGGTCGCCGAGATCAGCCGTTGCTGCATCGCATGCTTCCGTCACACTATCTTCATGCGCGTACAGGCAAGAGATTACACGACCATTACCGGGTGAAACTTTGCTGCAAAGCTGAGCAATATCGGTGCTGCAGCTTTCCAGTAATCCTTGTGCACTTGCAACACCAGACGCGCCTGTACCAGTGCAAAGAATGGCAGCAACGGCCATCGACTTGATCATGATTTTCATTGATTTGTTCTCACTCCAAAAATTGAACTTCGTCCGGTTAACTGACGATCACTCACGGATTTACAACGACATAGACAGTAACGCCATTCTCGACGATCGGCCGATAGTAAACACCGCCACATGAGTAGTAGGCACGGTAGGGGGAGCAGCCAGCAATTGAATGACGGCGAGCGACGCGACGAGATGTACGGCGGGAAGTGCGGCGAGCAACGGCCCGCCCCCGGGCTTGCGCTTCTGAAACTGCAAAATCTATTGGCATTAACGACAATCCCGACATCGGCGCCGGTCCAAGCCCGGTAACTCCAACGATGAGCATTGCGCCCCCCAGCAAAAAAGGGGCCCAGTTCGTAACACTCTTTGTTTTCTCAATCATTCAAATATTCCTCCATTTCTTTTTATGTGCATCGCACGTCAGTAACATCGTCTGGGGTCAGGGGCCCATCAATTGAACGGCGCGATGACCGCTGTAGGATACCTGCATCCCCGACATGGGCGACGGGCTCGCTCCCATCACCCATCACGCTCGAATGTCAATTGTCGATCAACACGAACTCACCAGGTTGCCAGGTCTTGTCGAACCAGGGTTCCAGCGGCCCGTAAAGTCGAATGAGAACGAACCAGCCCTTGCCCGGAACGGTTTCGACCCAGTTACGTTCCTTGCCTTCCGGCGCTTTAGGCCCGAAGTAAAGGTCGACAGAGCCATCCTCGTTCTCGATCAAATCATCACGCTTGTTGTTCTTGCTCGGGAAGGGCTGACCGGTCTGCAATTGAGAGCGGGTCTGCGGATCGTATACGACGACTGACCAGAAATCCTTGGCTGGTGCATCATTGGGAATGTTCAGTTTGTAGGACTTCGCCCCATCCAGAAAATCACCATTTGAATCGGTTGCGTTGAAGGCATACTGCGATCCTTTGCCAACAATCTTGAGCGCCATTGCAGGTGTGTTGACTGTTGCCGAGTAGAAGAACAGCGTGCGCGCGTCCATATAGCGACCGCCTTCGCCTTCGTCGCGCAGCCACCGGTGATCGCCGCCAACAAATCCAGTGTACCAGCCACTTTTCTCGTAAAGATAGGCGCTCTTGTCCCGCGGCTTCAGCCAAATGGAACGGGCAGTTGCATTACCAATTGCGACCGCATCAGTAAGGATACCACGCATGCGCTCGTCCGGAACGAAAGGTTTTCCCTTTTGAATTCCGATCGAAGCCGCCAGACCCCGCAATTCGGGGTCTATGAAGCTGACAGGTTCCTTTTCGAGGACTTCGTGCAGCTCCTCATAGAACGCATAGGTGTTCGCATGGATCGTATTGAACGGAACAGTCGAGCCGTTGATGTGCTCCATCGATGGCTGGTTGTCTTTCGCCGATAGCGGATAGATCTTGATGCCTTCCTTGAAAGACTTCACGGCGGCGGCGGTTTTTCCATCTACAAGGAACCCGCGCAGGATCAGCCAGTTGCTATAGCTAGTGGATTGCGAGACAAAGTAAGTCTCTCCATCAACCTCTGCCTCGAAGCCACCCACAGGTGGATCCAGATCTCCTTCATAGTCTGGTGGAAGGATAAGATATTTGCCGCCCTTGCCCTTGTCAGGCCCGGGGCCACCCATATCGATGACAAAGCGGAAGAACGCATCGTTGACCGTGCCCGGTCCGGTCTTTGGCGGAACTTCCACGACAGTCGCTCCGTCACGTTCAAGATCCAGCATTGCACTGGCGTAGACAGTGTCTGTATTGCCGGTCAGAAACAGTGGATTTGAATCCATCAGATCGTCGAAGATCACCAGCTTGTTCGACGCATTGGCGCCAAGCTCAAGCATTCCAAGCCGAATGCCCTCAATCGACGTAGCCGGGACAAAGTTCAGGAACACTTCGGTGCCACGGATGACGTCAAGGTTATCATAGGTGCGTTGGATCGTTTCGGGGGTCGGGACACCGTCAACGAAGTTGAGCGTGCCAATGCTGGTGTCCACAGAATCCGGCGTCATAATGACTTCGGGGATCGGATTGTTGTAGCCTGGCGTGGGGTCGGCGGCAAAAGCCGTTCCTACCGATGCCGCTATCCCAACAGCAGCTAAAAGTGCCAATTTCTTTTTCAATTTACGTCTCCATAATTTCATTGTCGCTAAAGGCAAATCGTATAGGTCAAACGCGGACATCGACCGGTGTGACCTCAATGGTACGCTTTGTCCCCACAGCTGAGGTCAGCACACAGATGGTCATCAGGATGGTCAAAGCGATTGCTATATTCCGTTGCTTTTTTCACTTTGTTTGTCTCCCTCATTCACATTTCGCTCCTCAGCTGAGTCGCCGGCTCGTGAGACGACTCACTGGCCCGCGTACCAGGGTATAAGGGATTACGCAAAGGATGCAGGCCATTGCAATCGCTTCAATCAGATGCACTGCGTCGCTGGCGACATATTGGAACACGCAGTCGAGGAGGAAGGCCATGATCGCGACCTTTCCCGCCGACGCCCAAGCTTTGCGGATCCGCTCCGCGCGCTCACCTGACCGAAAAACTAGCGCCCAGAGATACGGGGGCTCCTGAGTTCTTGCGTCCTGTATCCCATCGCGGACTGCGAAATAGAGCGCGATGCAGGGTTGAAGAAGCAGTCGAGCGCTCATCGGACCATGGAGTCGCTCCATAAGTTCTGGCAGAGCGAATGCTTGTTCTTCCATTTAATTCACCTAAACTCTCATCCTGCAGTGAAGAATGTTAATCCCATAGACTTCAAAAGGTGCCAGCAATTATTCAAAAGGTGCCGGCAATTATACGTGTCGCTGGCGCAGCGTGCCGCCGTGCTACCCTGGCAACGCTCTCTGGCCTTAGCGGACGCCTGAGCTTGACCTCGGCAGGCGAGACGTTCTTCAAGTGTGAGTACTGCGCCGTCTTGAAAATTAATTGCCATTTTCGGACAAATATGGGCATTGAGCTAATTTCGAATCCTTTGTGCTTCCCGCCGCGACATGCCGGCCAGCAGGCAGCAGTACCCACCAAATACACTTAACTGCGCCGCGCTCCTCGAACTAACGGTTGGCTTTCATCAAAGTCTCTGCAAAGATACCGGTGTTGATGTTTCATCTGACGCATATCGGGTAAATTTGGATTTGAGATCTGACCGGATGACAATAACCTACGAAATCGTCAGGCAGGATATTTTGAAGTGGGAGGTCGATAGCCTGCCCTCGATAGATGATTATCAAGTGGCAATGCCCGGTACGCTTGAGGCGATAACGTCAGCCAATATCAGTAAATTGTTGATCATTCTCAACCTCGTGGATGGAAAGAATACACCGCAGGCTATGAGTTTTACTGAATTTGCGTTCAATGACTTGAAAAAGTACATCAACAAGGTCGCTGTTGTTTGTTCGTCGGCTCACCAGGTCAGGATGAAAGAGGTTTTGGACCCTTTGCAGAATCAAGGAAAAGAGATCGCTTTCTTTGATTCCAGTGAAGTCGCAGAAGATTGGCTTACGCGATAGCATCAAATAGCGCTTTGTTCCTGATGCCATCGTCACCGACAAACTGCCATCATATGGTGCTGCCTCAGGGATCTGGGACTATCCAGTCGCCATGATTTTGATGGCAGGAAGAACAACCCTGCAGAGAATTCACTTCTGCCGGTTCGGAGGAGGGAGCGACGACTGCAGCGCTTCAAGCCGGCACAATCAGCCCAACGGTTCCTCTCTACCCACGCTACCATCTACAACACTTTCAACGTCCACCGTCATCTGATTTCCCGAAGAACATTGCGCCAGTTTCGCGAAGAGGCGATGAGAGCATGGCAAGCAGTCACGGCCACAGCATGACCAATTCCTCTTTGCCAAATTCATTCGTCTTCCATTCAACAACGTGACAAGCGCCCTTTGCTTGCTTTTTAGGCCTACTAGCGGAGAAACTCCGATTAGATTAGTTTAGGCTCCCATAATGTTATATCTAGGCTGAAAGTGTAGTCAGTTGGCGCAGTATCCACTTATCTCATCACGCACTTTGAGCGGTCTTACAGATGGAATTCGCTCTATCGTCGGCGAACATTCCATGGACTTGGCCATTTCCCAAGCTGAATTGCCGGTATCTGCCTTCCACACCAAACGAGCCTATATTCCGCAACTTCGCCAGCTTGCCTTCTTCGAGCATCTAGCACAGGAATCAAGTTATGCCGAAATGGCGCTGACACTGGGTCCAAATGCCTCGATCATGGAATATGGCATTTTCGGTGATTATGTCACCTCTCCTGAAACCTTCGGTGGCGCACTGCGCCTGACAACGGCTATGATGTCGTATCACAGTTCCTTCGACCGGATGTCGCTGGTTCCCTTAGATGACGACATTAAGTTCAACTATCATGCTGCTGTCCGCCATGCGATCGGTTATCGCCATTACGCGATACTCGCCATATGCGTGTTGAGCACGATCGCATTGCCCTATTTTGGACGGAAAGATGTCGCCAAACGGATCGAATTTGATTTCGCGCGGCCGCCTGATTGCGATGCATTCGAGACCTTCTTCAAGTGTGCGGTACATTTCGACAAGCCCAGTTTGTGTCTGGTTTATCGCCGTGATCAATTGAGCCAGAGACGCCTCGCTGAGCCCCACCGAACCGTTTCTATCTCCGATGTCGTGCGAGACGCCATGAATCCGGCACCTCGTGAAGTTTTCGGGGCGGTCGAAGCGTTGGTTCGTCTCGGCATCGAGGATGGCGACACCTCGTTGAATAGCATCGCCTGCCAGTTAGACTGCGGTGAGCGCACATTGCGGCGACGGCTGGATGCTTTCGGCATTTCCTACCGCGATCTGGTCTTGAAGACCCGGATCGACCGTGCGCGTGAATTGCTGACACAGACGAAATTGCCGGTCACCCAGATTGCAATGGAGGTTGGCTATTCCGACAATGCGCATTTCACCCGAGCCTTCCGAGGGCTGACCGGCATGTCGCCGCGGGAAGCACGAAGGATTCGAAAATAGTTCCCTGCGCATATTTGTCCGAAAATGGCAATTAACTTTCAAATCGACGTAGTAAACACGCGAAAAGCCTACATTGCGCACAACGATCGTGAACGATTGCGGCGTCGAATTACTATCGAGGGGTAAGCATGAAGAGCTCAATCAGATCAATGGCGCTGGCGTTCTTTGCCAGTATGCTTTTCGCACCCGTTGTTATGGCCGCCGACCCTGAACCTTATAATCCGGACACCGGTGTTCATGGATCAGTAACTTTGTATGGTTGGTATGTGTTTCCCGGAGGGGACATTACCATCGGCGACGAGACAATTGGTATCGGCGGCGGCGATGGCAGCATTTTCGACATTCTTGACGGTTTCTTCATGGCCAACGGTGAACTCCGCTATGGGGATTTCGGAGTGTACGGCGATGTACTGTATGCAGGTCTGAGTGACGACAGTGCCAATAGTGGTTGGGAGCTTGACACGCTGGTGGTGACCGGTTTGCTGACCTATGATGTGATGAGATCATCGTCAGGTTTTGTTCAAGTCGGGGTTGGCGCGCGTTATTGGGAGATTGATGCCGGTTTCTACATTGGTCCAACAATTGAAAGGGATAGAAATCCCAATTGGGTTGATTTTGTTGGCGGGTTCCGGGGCCAGCAATATCTGTCTGATGCTCTTTATATCGAGGGAACAGCGCTTGTAGGCTTTGGTGGCTCGGACTTTATGTGGGACGTATATGGCGGCCTCGGCTACAATTTCACCCCCAACTTCTCAGGCAGTATTGGCTATCGCGGCATGGGCGTGAATTATGACGCTGGGTTAACTGAACTGGATTTGACGTTCCACGGTCCAGTTGCAGGGCTAACCTTGCGTTTCTAGCGTAAGAAAGAGCTTTCATGCACCCCGCTAACGGCATTAACGAGCTCCTCCCATGGGCCTATCAGGCCATGGTCAACGAGCAGAAAGCTGGCGCAGCCGAAGAAAAAGAGGCTTGATCAGCTCGAGCGTTGATGCTCACGCTGAATTGGTAGTGCTATTCTCTGGTTTTCCAAGAATTGCAGTATTTGTGTGACAAAAATGAAATGAGAATTAGGGATAGCGGTATCTTCAAACTTTAATCTGACAATGCCGACGAAACCTATCTGCGAAATATTAAGCTTATGCCCTTTGGAGGACTATATGCAGAAAATGTTTATGAAAAATCGTTCGATCGCTAGTCTCGCTGCGATCGGCTTAGCGGTTGCGCTAGGCTGCGCATCGGCTCCGGCCGAGGCGAAGGAACCTGTCAGCTACAAAACATTTGTGCGGGCTGAAACCGACCGGACCATGGCAGCCTATGTGAAGCAAGGCGGCTTCGGAAAATTCGTTCATATCCGACAGCCCGTACCGTTGGACAAACAGGACGTGATCAGGATGAATCGCGACACTCTTTATTCGCTTGGTGCGTTTGACCTGACAAGCCCGGTGACGATCAAGCTACCCGAAAGCGACGGCCGGTTCATGTCAGCGCTTATTATCAATCAGGATCATTCCATGCTGCCGGTTGAATACGCCCCGGCCGAGTTTACGCTTACGCGGGAAATGATGGGGACGCGGTACGCAGTTGTTATCTTGCGTACATTCAACGACGCCAACAACCCAGATGATATCAAGCTGGCCAATGCGTTGCAGGATGCGGTGACGGTCGTGCAGGACGATACAGGCTCGTTCGAGGTTCCGGACTGGGATCTGGAACAGCTGGAGACGCTCCGTAAGGCATTGAACGTGGTGGCGGCGACGGCGACGGACTCCACTGGTATGTTTGGGGACAAGTCAAAGCTTGACCCTGTAGAGTATCTGCTTGGTGCAGCCTATGGATGGGGGGGCAATCCAAAGGAAGGAGCCATCTACCTCAACGGTGCCCCGGAAAAGAACGACGGTAAGACCGCGTACTCAATGACCATAACAAAAGAGGTGCCGGTTGACGGGTTCGCGTCGATCACCTTCTATAACAAGGAAGGGTATATGGAACCCAACGACCTTGGCGTAAACTCGGTCAACAATGTAACGGCTGTGCGCAATGAGGACGGGTCTGTCACTGTGAATGCCGGCGCATGCGAGGATGGCCGCCCGAACTGTATTCCCATCACCGAGGGTTGGAACTATATTGTGCGGATGTACAAACCAGGTGCATCAGTTCTTTCTGGAGAGTTTAAATTTCCAGAGTTTGAGGTCGCCAAATAACCTCTTAAAATGGCAGGCATCTAGTGGATTGATTCCAACGTTTGTAACCCTCGGTTTCGAGCTTCGATGATTTTGTCCAGGTACAACTTCCGACTCATCTTCAAGTGGATCATGGCTCTTTGGCTTCAAATATGCTGGGCGAAAGCATACAATGCAGGGGACTACCGGTGACACCGAAACCGCTCTGTACGGCCGCACCGCTCACCGGTAATTGGGATTTAAAAGTGACCCACACCCTCACAAGCACCATACGCCTCCACCAGCGCGCGAAACGGCCTGCTGAGTCCCTCGGCACCGGAAGCGGCAGAACGCGCATCAGTGACTCGCTCAGGGGATGCAGTGGCGCTCTGCCTGCCATCTGCCGTGAGCGGCAACGCCAACCCCAAAATTAAACTTATACAGGGGATGGATTGTGTTGGCGCTTTCCCATGACGTGCTAGGCTTTCTTCTATAGCTTGATGCAGGAATGGGAGCCAACCAGCGGAGGAATTGTGATGGCTGTTTACCTTATAGCGAATGTGAAAGTCACAGATGATGCATGGATACCGAACTATGCTGCGAATGTTCATGCAATAGTTCACAAGCACGGTGGCGAGTATCTATCGCGGAGTGCCAACATCACCTCAATGGAGGGTGACGCTCCGGACACAACCCTCATCGCAGTAATAAAGTTTCCCTCAATGAAAGCTGCGCAGGGCTTCGCAAACGATCCAGATTATGCGCCATATGGCGAGGCAAGAAGAGCAGGCAGTGATAGCCAGTTTTACATTATCGACGACACAGACGTTGCCGGTACGATTGACTACCTGCCAAGCGGTGCAGCATAGAAAGCTGGGTGCTTTGACAACAACAGCGCGCAAAAAGACTTGCTCAGTCCCCACCACCAGAACCGGCAGAACTCGCGTCAGTGACTCGCTCAGGCGCTTCTAGAGTCATCCTGCTGGTAGAGGCAGTTATCACTGGGCTTGATGTCCGCTCTTAGGGCGAAAGCAGCCGTCACACTCTGATTAGCGCATGGGGGATCGTTATATCCTCGCGTTTTTAGGCAAAGCGCCTATATGCAGAGAAATTGCGCAACTGAAACGCAAAGGTCAGTCATGTTAACCAAACGCTCAAAAATCGTATGGACAATTGCAATAATTGCCTTGGTTCTGGGCATAGCGGCCATCGCCGCCGGGCCAATCATGAGTCTTGTCGAGCAACCTAAATACAAGGTGACGACTTCCAATGGAGCGATCGAGGTCCGGGACTACGGTCCGATGATAGCGGCGGAAGCCGAGGTGGTTGGTGAGCGCCAAGCCGCAATCAGAGAAGGGTTCCGCCTGATCGCAGCCTACATCTTCGGCGCCAACAAGCCGAACGCCAAGATTGAGATGACTGCCCCGGTCCAGCAGCAGCCTAAGCAGACGATCGACATGACGGCACCGGTCACACAGCAAGGCAATGGCGGGACTTGGAAGGTCCGGTTCATAATGCCTAGAAATTGGACCATGGAGACATTGCCGGCACCCAACGACGCACGCGTCAAGCTGATCCAAGTGGCGGCCAAGAGGATGGTCGCTATC
>Ga0316190_10004374_pt1 | contig 10283 bp, 7 predicted proteins | sample Eddworburrow2_MG_FD_204929 | JGI IMG/M metagenome (GOLD analysis project Ga0316190, IMG submission 204929) | Coastal sediment microbial communities from Maine, United States - Eddy worm burrow 2 | ecosystem: Environmental > Aquatic > Marine > Coastal > Sediment | place: USA: Maine | collected... | reverse complement strand
GCGTTTCGCGAGGCGATGACGACGACGGAAGCGCCGACCGGTGAGCGCGCCAGCAGCGGCCCGGCAGCCGACAACAAGGCCGCGGCTGCGGTGGTGTTCACGTCGATCGTACGGGCCCAGTCGGCCAGATCGAGCTCGATGATCGATGCGCTCGGTGGGAAGACGCCGGCGCCGACGACCACGATGTCGAGCCCACCAAAGGCCTCGACGGTCTCGCGCACCGCGTCGGCTTGGGCGGCAACATCGGTGACGTCGACTTCGCAACCGAGCCAGGCGTCACCGGAGAACATGCTCGCGATGGCGCTCGACCGGTCGAAACCGGCCACGGCGGCACCGAGGTCGAGCAGCCGGCGGGCGCACTCGCGCCCGATGCCCGACGCCGCGCCGGTCACGATGGCCACCCGGCCGGCCAGTTCGGCCGGCGGGCCGGCCAACCGAAGCTTGGCCTGTTCGAGATCCCAGTACTCGACGTCGAACACGTCGGCCTGGTCCAACGCGAGATAGCCGCCGCGCCGATCTTCGAGCCGTTCCAACACGGGGATGGTGTGCTGGTAGATGTCGGCCGCGATCGAAGCCGCGCGCGCCGTCTCGCCCACGGTGAGCATGCCGACCTCTGGATCGAGGATCACCCGCGGTGCCGGATCGAGCATCTCCAAGGGTCGCGGCCGGCGGGCGGCATGGCGTTCGAAATAGGCCCGGTAGCCCTCGACATAGGCGTCGACATCACGACCGATCATCGGGACTCGCTTGGTGCGGATCACATGATCCGGCGTGAGCGGACCTCGCTGTGTCACCTGGTCGAGGTCGGAACGGGAGACGAAGCGGCGCACGTCGGGACCCGTGTGGCGGGTGACGATGAGCGGCCTACCGGCCTTCTCGGACAACAGGCGGCGCAGATCGGCGAGCTCGGCTAGCACCGAATCCGCGCACGGGCTCACATCGAGGCCCGGCTCGGCGTACGGAGCGTGCTCATCGAGCCAGGACTGGGCTCGGCCGAGGAGCCGGACATGGGCCTCGTACGCGTCGCGGGTGCTGGCCCCAAAGGTGAACAGACCATGGTGGAGCAGGACGATGCCCACCGTCCCCGCGTGGGCCTCTGCGGCCCACCGCTTCTTCACTTCGACGGCGAGATCAAAGCCGGGCATGACATAGGGCACCACAACGACGTCATCGCCGTAGACCGCCCGCACGGACTCCTCGCCATCATCGACGTTCGTGAGCGACAGCACGATGTCGGCGTGCGAATGCTGGACCGCCCGGAACGGGAGAAACGCGTGCATCAGGGTCTCCACCGACGGTGCCGGTGCACCGGGAGAGAGCCGCGCCGCCGACAGCTCGGCCATCATCTGCTCGTCACTCAGCGCGCCCACCTCGAGCAGGGCCGCCATCCGATCGAGGGGCAGAGGGGTGAAGCCCGGCGCCTCGATGGTGGCCAGGTCCCAGCCCGATCCTTTGACGTACAGGGCGTCGACCTCGACGCCGGTCACGTCGGGCCATGGGGCCTTCACCGACGTGTTTCCCCCTCCATGGAGCACCAGAGCCGGATCGGACCCGAGCAGTCGTGACCCATAGACGCAGGCGTCGAGAGGTGAGGCGGAGTCGGGGCAATGGGCCAGATCCCAAGCGGCGGGCATACCCCCTCTTAGCCTTGGATCCACCCCGAGGCCAAGCTGTTCTGGGCAGTCCGGTGGCGATTCTGCTGTCTGATCGGCCGTGTGACCGGTTCGGGCGGCGCGGTCACCAGTGGGGGTTGGTCGACACGCCGCCGTCGACGACGAGGTCGATGCCGGTGATCCACGATGCGAGCGGCGAACACAAAAAGAGGCAAGCGTTGGCCACATCGGTGGGGGTGCCCAACCGGCCGAGCGGGGCGTTGTTCTGCCACCGTTGGACGCCTTCGGGCCAGTCCCGTTCGATCCCGTCCCGGCCGATCAGTCCCGGTGAGATCGAGTTGGCCCGCACCCCCCTCACCCCGTACTCCAACGCCACGGCCTTGGCGTGCATGATGAGCGCCGCTTTGGTCACCGCGTAGTGGGCGTGCATCGGGGCCGGCGTCGAACCCTCGATCGACGCGATGTGGACGATCGAGCCGCGGGACTCGATCAGGGCGGGCAACGCGGCGGCGGTCAGGCGGTGCACCGCGGTCATGTTGGTATCGATCATCTGTTGCCATCGGGCCCCGGTCATCGCATCGAGTGACACAAGATCCTGGCTCGCCGCGCCGTTGATCAGCCCATCGATCCGACCGAACCGCTCGATGGACCGGGAGACGACAAGGTCCGGTGCGACCGTGTCGGTCAGTTCCGCCTGGACGGCCAGAAATAGGTCCGGATCCTGGTCCGCGGGTGGCGTGAACCGGTAGGTACCGACGACGCGGGCCCCGGCGGTCGTGAAGACCCGACAGATGGTCCCTCCGATGCCACCGCTGGCGCCGGTCACGATTACCACTTGGCCGGATAGATCGATCATGCCCTCATCAACTTGTCCTCATCGGCCTCTCTGTTCTCGGGCTCTATTATCCGGGCCTTCATTGCGGAGTCTCCCTGCTCAGCGCCATGATCGTCCGGGTCATCGACGGATAGGCCGCGATGAGGGTGGCTCGATCGCCCAGCTCGAATCCTTCCACCGTGAACGGCGGTGCCATCGTCGTGCCGAGCAGGGTCCACTCGCCGGTTGTGCGGGACCCTTGCCACACGCCGCCGGCGATGGGCACCGAGGGTCGTTGACCCGCCCTGAGATCCATCCCCAGCAGATGGCGGCCGGCGGTACCGTCGGGCCTGAGCACCACCACCTCGGCCGGGTCCCCACCATAGAAGTGGTACAGCTCCATCGATAGGAGCCGGTGCAGCGCGGAGAAGTCCCCCTCGCGGAGCAGGAAGTAGATGCCGGTCGACCGCTCATCGATCCATGTCTGAGCCCACATACCACCCTCGTCGGGTAGGGGTTCGAGGCCGAGGGTGGCGATGATCTCGTCGGCGGTCACCGACTCGCCAGACGAGCGGAACGGGCGCTCAGCTCCGCGGTGGCCCCAACCATGTCGACCGTCGTGCAGCGGCCCTCCTCGACCACCTGACGTCCGGCGACCCAGACGCTTCGGACCGCGTCCGGGGAGCCACCCCACACCAGATGGGTGATCAGATCCTGCTCATCGAGCACCGGCGCCAAGGCGTTGGCCTCCAGATCGATCTCGATCATGTCCGCGGCACAGCCCGGCGAGAGTCGACCGAGATCGGGTCGCCCGATCGCATCAGCCGCCTCGGAGGTCATCATGGCCAGCACCTCGTGATGAACCAGGTCGGCTGCGTCGGACGAGCGTAAGCGGGCGTAACGCATCGCCAGGCGCGCCTCCTCGAACAGGTCCAATCGGTTCGAGGAGGCCGGACCGTCGGTGGCCACACCCACCGAAACACCCGCACGGCGCAGGTCACTGATGGGCGCGATCCCCGATGCGTGCTTGCCGTTGGATCCCGGGCAGTGGGCCACCCCGACGTGTCGCCGGGCCAGGAGATCGATGTCCTCGTCGGCGAGCCAGACCCCGTGAGCGGCGATCGCCGGACCGTTCCACAAACCGAGCCGGTCAAGATACGCGGGCACGGTCAGCCCGGTCCGTTCGGTGACGGCGTCACCCTCGTGGCGGGCCTCGGCCACATGGATATGGACCAGGAGGTCCTTGGCGGCGGCCAGCTCGGCCACACCGACGAGCGCTCCTTCGGAGAGGGTGTAGGCCGAGTGTGGCCCGACCCCGATGGTCGTAAGCGGATCGCCGGCTCGGGCGTCGGCCAGCTCGCCGACGGCCTGGAGCTGATCGGCGATGGTTCCGTACCTTGCGAAATCATCGACTTCGATGAGCGGGCCGGTCACCACCGTCCTCAGACCGAGACGGGCCGAGGCCTCGATGATCTCCTCCGCGGCGAAGTACATCTCGACGCTGGTGGTGATGCCGTTGGCGAGCAGTTCGGACCCACCGACCGTCATGCCCGCGACGACGTCGCCGCGCTGAATTCGCGCCTCTCGGGGGAACATCACCTCGTTGAGCCATGGCAACAGGGGCAAGCCCTCGCCGGCGCCGCGCAGCAAGGTCATCGGGGTGTGCGCGTGGGTATTGATCATCCCCGGCATCAATAGCCCGGCCACCTCCACCGTCGGCCTGTCCACCGTCTGCCCATCCACCGTCGCGATGGTCTGCTCCGGCGCCTGACCGGATGGGCCGACCCAGGTGATGATGCCGTCGTCCACGTCGACGACGCCCGGAGAGATGAGGGTGACGTCGCCAACCATCGTGAGCAGATGGCGAGCGCGGTAGCGCACCGAGCTCACGGTGCCGTCTCGGCGAGCGTCTCGCCCCGATCGAGGCGGACGATCCGCCGGTCGGTGACGATGGCGGTGATCAAGGCCGCAGGGGTCACGTCGAACGCCGGGTTCCGGGTGTTGGTGTCAGGCGGCGCGATGGCCGCACCGCGGACACTGCGGATCTCGGCCGACCCACGGTCCTCGATCGTGATGGCCGAGCCCGACGGGGTGTCCATGTCCACGCTCGACTCGGGCGCGACCACCACGAACGGGACGCCGGCGTGCTGGGCGCCCAACGCCAGGGAGAATGTCCCGATCTTGTTGGCGGTGTCACCGTTGGCCGCGATCCGGTCCGCCCCGACATACACGATGTCGGCCTCATGGCGGGCGAGGAGAAACGGGCCGGCGGAGTCGACGATCAGCGAGTGAGGGGCACCCATGCGGTCCAGCTCCCAGGTCGTCAGCCGGCCACCCTGGAGCAGGGGCCGGGTCTCCATGGCTATGGCCTCGGTGAGCCGGTGTTGGTCGTGGAGGGTGTGGATGACGCCCAGGGCAGTGCCGCGGCGCACCGAGGCCAGCCCTCCGGTATTGCAGACCGTCATCGCCGTCACGGGCCCTTCGCCCAGCAGCTCTGTTGTCAGCCGCACGCCCTTCTCGCCCATCGCCAGCTCGGCCCGGATCTCGTCGGTCTTGACCCGGTGAGCGGCGTCGAGCATCGCCGAGCGGCCCTCCGACACCAGCGCCGCAACGCGGTCCACCATCCGAGCCAGGTTCACCGCGGTTGGTCGCGCCGTGCGAATGGTGTCGACCAGCGCCATGAACGTGTCGCCGACCCCACCGGCCTCGTCGTGGGCGAGGACCACCCCGTAGGCGCCGGCCACCCCCAACGCGGGTGCGCCTCGAACCGCGAGCCGCCCGATGGCGTCGACCAGATCCGCGACGCGCTCGATGTCGAGCACCCAAAGCTTCTGGGGGAGCAATGTCTGGTCGATGAGGCGAACCGCGCCATCCGACCATCCGACGGTGTCCAACCCGTCCGCATCCAACCCGTCGGTGTTCACGTCGCCAACGTAGTCCGACACCGGAGCCTCTCTTGGACCAAGCTGTTGCGATGTCCACCGAATTGCCTCAGCCCGCACTATCGACCAAGCCCGAGATCATTGCCGGCTTTTCCCACTGCTGGGACTCGATGGTGCCGCTGGCTCGGTCGCTGTCCGAAGAGGAGTGGGAGACCGATTCCATCTGTCCCGGTTGGCAGACGAAGCACGCGCTCTTGCATCTCGCGGCTGCGGAGACGGCGTTTTCCCAATGGACGGACTTGTTGAAGCCCCCGTTGCGTGAGATCGACACGTACTTCAAAGCTCATGCCGAGGAGACCGGCGCCGAGATCCTCGACCGGTTCGAGCGCATCACCGAGGTGCGGCGGGACCAGTTCGAGGCGATGAGCGAGGCCGACTTCGATGCCGAGTCCTGGACCGCCGCCGGGCCGGGCACTTACCGCCGCTACATGGAGATCCGGATCTTCGACCATTGGGCTCATGAACAGGACATCCGGGTACCGCTCGACCGGCCCGGAAACCTGAGCGGGCTCGGCGCCGACTTCTCGCTCGATGAGGTTCATATGGTGTTCGGCTATCTCGTCGGCAAGCGGGCGGGAGCGCCCGATGGCTCTCGCGTGACGGTCCATGTGACCGGGCCGACCGCCCGTGACCTGCACGCCGTCGTCGACGGGCGGGCCAGCGTGGTTCCCGAGCTCGCGGACCCGACCGCCGAGGTGACCGTCGACTTCGGCACGTTCATGCTGTTGAGCGCCGGCCGCATCGACCCCGACGCCCCCCTGGCGGACGGCCGGGTCACCCTCGCCGGCGACACCACCCTCGCCCGCTCGGTCGCCACCAACCTGGCCTTCACTCTGTAGCCACTCGTCCCACGGCCACTATCGACGGCCAACCCGCCTGAGTATCCTGTCGGGTATGGCCCTCATCGGTCGAGTGGTGGTCCCTCGAGGGCGGCCGCGGTGACGTGGGACCGAATTGGCTCCTACCAAGACTCAGCGAGCTCCTCTGGACGAGAGAACCGTCGACGTCGGTGTCGACAATCCGTTCGTGACCGAGCCACCCGATGACGCACGAACCCCGACTCAGCCGCCCATAACCGGCACCAAGGTCGTGATCGACAACGTGCCAGGCACCACCCAACATGGCGGTGTCTGGCACTAGTACACGAGACCGTCTCGATCTGCACCGGCGTGTCGAGCTGTCGAATCAGCCGGGTGATGTCGCACAGGCCCGGATCGCGCGGGGGTCCGACCTGGTCGGGTACCGTCTCGGGCGATGGAACAGCCGCTTGAGGGGATCCGGGTCGTGGAGCTGGCGACCGGGATCGCCGGTCCGTACGCCGGGAGACTGCTCGCCGACTATGGCGCCGAGGTGGTGAAGATAGAACCGCCCGGCGGTGACCCCAATCGACGCATGGGTATGTGCGTCGGTGACGAGCCGGGGCTCGAGGACGGTCCGGTCCATCTCCACCTCAACACCAACAAGCGGTCGATCGCGCTGGACATCGATGATGCGGCAGACCGAGACCGCCTCCGGACCGTGCTGGCCGACGCCGATGTGCTCATCGAGTCCGAGACCCCCGGACGGCTGAACCAACACGGGCTCGACCATGAGACCCTCGCGGCCGCGCAGCCCCGGCTCGTGACCGTCAGCGTTACCCCCTTCGGCCAGACCGGCCCCTACGCCGGCTACAAGGGGGCCGAGATCGTGCACTACGCCCACGGTGGGCCGATGCACTCGGCCGGGCTGGCCCGTCGTGAACCGGTGAAGATGAGCTACGACCTCGGGCTCCACCACTGCGGCACCATGGCCGCGATGACCGCTCTCAGTTCCCTGGCCTTGGCCGAGCGCGACCAGAGGTCGGTCCATGTCGACCTGGCGACGAGCGAGACCCAGCTCGTTTCGATCGACCGGCGCATGACCTACCTGCTCTACTGGGCGTACAACCAGCAGAACGCGCTGCGCTCACCAGGACGCCGACTGGGCACGTTGCCCAACGGGCTCTATCCGGTGCGCGACGGCCATGTGCACCTGGCCTGCATGCCGGCGTGGGTACCGCGCATGCTGAAAACGCTCGGCGACGACGAGCTCGCGGCCGGCTACGACCGGCCCGGTTGGGAGGCCGACCCCGAACTGGCCGAACGCCTGGACGTGGCCCTGACCCTCTGGGGTTTCGAGCGAGATCGCTATGACGCCATGCACCAGGCGCAGGCCAACGGTTGGCCCCTGACCGCCGTCAACCATCCGATCGACGTGCTGTCGGACCCCCATTTTGTGCAGACGGGCTTCTGGCACCACGTCGACCATCCGACCGCGGGCTCCTACCGGATGCCGGGACCGGCGATCATCATCGACGACGGCTGGAAACGCCGCCGTCGGCCCCCTCTGCTCGACGAACACTCGAGCGAACCGTTCGAATGGCCCGAGCGAGCCGAGCCGACACCACCCCACGCGACATCCCCAACGCCTGGCCAGCCGGGGCTGTCGGCGCCGCCGGAGAGCCCGCCTCTGACCGGTCTACGGGTCCTGGACCTCACCGTGGTCTGGGCGGGACCGTTCGCCACGATGCTGTTGGGTGATCTCGGTGCCGACATCATTCGGGTCGATAACCCCCATATCTTTCCGTCGGCCACCCGTGGGCTGTTGCCGCGCCCACCGGCCGAAATGGTTCCCGAGCTCGGACCGATCTTCGCCACCTACCCCGACGCCGACCCCGGCGACCGGCCGTGGAACCGGGCCGGTATCTTCACCGCCCACGCCCGCGGCAAGCGCAGTGTCACCCTCGACCTGCGCACCGAGCTGGGCCGCGAAACCCTGCTCCGGCTGACCGAACACTGCGACGTCATGATCGAGAACAACGCCGCCGGTCTGCTCGACAAGTTGGACCTGGGCTGGGACGTGCTCCACGAGCGCAACCCGGGATTGACACTGATCCGCATGCCCTCGGTGGGGCTGAGCGGCCCCTATCGCGACTATGTCGGCTTCGGGGTGAACTTCGAGGCGCTGAGCGGGCTCACCGCGATCAGGGGCTACCCCGACGAGGACCGCACCGATGTCGACCCCCTCTTCCACATGGATGCAGCGAGCGCCGGACTCACCGCCTTCGCGGTTCATGCCGTGCTGCGACGGGTAGCGAAGACCGGGGTCGGCGAGCTGGTGGAGCTGAGCCAGACCCAGAACATGATGAACCAGATCGGGGCGGTGTTCATCGACGCCGACCGCACCGGACGCACCCACGGCCCGCTCGGAAACCGTGACCCCAATCGGGCGCCCCAGGGCTGCTACCCGTGCGCTCCCGAAGCGAGCCCGGCCGGTGATGCCAGTGCGTCCGGACCACCGGATGATGACGACCGCTGGGCGGTGATCTCGGTCGGCGACGACACCGAATGGCTTGGCCTACGGATGGCGATGGGCGATCCGCCCTGGGCGAAGGACTCCCGCTTCGACACGCTCGCGGGCCGCCATGAGCACCACGACGAGCTCGACGGCCGCCTGGCCGAATGGACCGGGGCCCTGAGCGACACCGAGGTCTTCGAACGCTGCCAGAGCCACGGCGTCCCCGCCGCTCCGGTGTTGAGCGAACAGCGCTGCTACGCCGACCCCCATCTCCGGGCCCGTGACATGTTCCGCCCTAACGGCAGCGAGGAGCTCGGCACCCACGAGTACGCCGCCCATGTCTGGCACTGGGACGGCCCACCCCTGGCCTGGGGGCCGATCCCGATGCTCGGGGAACACAACGACGAGGTGTTCCGCGACCTGGTCGGCCTCGACGACACCGAGATGGCCGCCCTCGACGCCGACGGCCAGCTGTCGAGGGATTATCTCGACGGCGACGGCAACCCGCTCTGATCTCACGCCTCGCCTGGCCCGCCCGCATGACACCGCGCGCATGACACCGCGCGCATGACACCGCCCGCATGACACCGCCCCGGCGCGGATCGTAGGGTCCGGGCATGTTGTTGCCACTATCCCCCGACGAGATGCTCTCCACCACCCGCTCGGTCCGGCGCCGACTGGACATGACTCGGGACGTACCGACGAGCGTGCTCGACGAGTGCCTCGACCTCGCCCTCCAGGCCCCGACCGCGTCGCTTCGCCAGGATTGGCACTTCGTGATCAGCAACGACCGGGACCAATGCCGGGCCGTCGGCGAGGTGTACAAGCGCGTCTGGCTGGGGATGATCTCCCAGAGCTACCTCGACAAGACCGCCGGCGAGGAACCCGACGAGACCGCCCGGGGCGACTGGCTCAACATGATGGGGTCAGCCCGCCACCTCGCCGAGAACTTTCCCGATATCCCCGCCCTCCTCGTGCCCTGCATCGAGGGACGGCTCGACGGGGCATCGGCCATGACCCAAGCCGTGAGATGGGGCTCGGTGATCCAGGCCACCTGGAGCTTCATGCTCGCCGGACGCGTGCGGGGCCTCGGCACGTGCTGGACCACCGTGCATCTCAGCGAGGAGGCGGAGGTGGCCAACATCCTCGGTATCCCCCACGAGACGGTGCAACAGGTGGCGTTGATCCCAATCGCCTACACCCTCGGCACCGACTTCAAACCCGGCCGCCGCAAGCCCACCGACAACTTCATTCATCACAACGGCTGGTAGGACAACGGCTGGTAGGACAACGGCTGGTAGGACAACGGCTGGTGAGAATCGAGCCGAAAGGAAACCTTTCGGCTCGAGGTTCTGTGCGATGTCGCCTACGGCGACAACCGGCCTGTTCAGCTCGGACCGGCGAAGCCGGCTCCGAGCTGGTCGGGGGGCGCCAGGGGAAAGCGGTCGCCGGGGAGGGCGAAGATGGTGGCGTGGGCCACCCAGACGCGGGTGGCGGTCAGCTGGCCGGGTCTCGTCCGACCAGGCCGAGATAGCGGCTGGCGATGTCGGCATCGGCCGCCACCGCCACCTCGTCACCGATCAGACCCATCTTGGACAT
>Ga0316190_10004373_pt1 | contig 10283 bp, 12 predicted proteins | sample Eddworburrow2_MG_FD_204929 | JGI IMG/M metagenome (GOLD analysis project Ga0316190, IMG submission 204929) | Coastal sediment microbial communities from Maine, United States - Eddy worm burrow 2 | ecosystem: Environmental > Aquatic > Marine > Coastal > Sediment | place: USA: Maine | collected... | reverse complement strand
CGGTATTGTTGACTCCCCGTCTAGTTGTTGCCCAGATCTATTCAGTTGGCGTTTTGTCACTATTAATTATAGTGGTCTCTGGGCTCAATGTGGGTATGGTGCTTGGGTTGCAAATGTACAATACCCTGGTTGATTTTGGCGCTGAAACGACACTGGGGCCAGTTGTCGCCTTGTCATTGGTGCGGGAGCTGGGCCCGGTGGTAGCCGGATTATTGTTCGCTGGTCGTGCAGGTTCGGCATTGACGGCCGAAATTGGCTTGATGAAAGCTACCGAGCAATTGTCGGGAATGGAGATGATGGCTGTTGATCCGGTGAAGCGTATAGTTGCGCCACGCTTTGTCGCTGGTTTGATTTCCATGCCCTTGCTAGCCGCCATGTTTAGTGCGGTTGGTATTTTAGGTGGATATTTTGTCGGCGTCGGGCTGTTGGGTATTGATGACGGTGCATTTTGGTCGCAAATGCAAGCCAAGGTCGATTTACACGAAGATGTCATGAACGGTGTCATCAAGAGTGTGGTGTTTGGCGTTGTTATAAGCTGGATCGCTGTCTTTGAAGGCTATGATGCGGTGCCAACGACAGAAGGTGTCAGTCGGGCAACAACAAATACAGTAGTTTATGCATCGTTGTCTGTATTGGGGCTAGATTTTGTTTTGACTGCACTGATGTTTGGGAGTTGAGAATGGGAAATAATCGGGTAATAGAAATCGTGGTCGGCATGTTTATAGCTCTGGGTATTGCTGCCTTGTTTATGCTGGCAATGAAGGTGAGTAACCTGAGTAGTTTCGGGACCGATGAGGGTTACACAATAACGGCTCACTTCGATAATATTGGTGGGTTAAAAGAGAAGTCGCCAGTGACTGTCGGTGGCGTACATGTTGGACAGGTCATGGCCATTACCTTTGATCAACAGCGCTATCAAGCAATAGTCAGTATGGAGATTAATCCCGCGTACAATAAATTGCCAACGGATACCTCGGCGAGTATTTTTACTGCGGGCCTGCTCGGCGAACAATATATTAGTTTGGAGCCGGGTGCAGAGGAAAGCTTTCTAAAGGACGGCGACGTACTGCATCTCACGCAATCTGCATTGGTGATGGAGCAAATTATCGGGCAGTTTCTATTCAGCAAGGCGGGTGAGGGCAGTCAGTGAAATACGCAGTGCACAGTAGGCAATGCAGCTATTGGGCGAGCGCTATTCTCGTTTGTACGAGTTTGATGGCGAGTCTGACATTGCAAGCAGAAGTGCTAACGCTTGAAGCTGCGATTGATCGGGCGATGAAAAATGACGCGCGCATCAGTGAGAGGGAGAAGCTGGTAGGCGTTGCTCGCGGGATGTTGCGCGAGGCGCTAGGAAGTGATGGTTTGATATATGATGTCAATGCGTTTACCGGATTAACGACTCAGCTGGACGGAGGTTTCTTTAAACCTGACAACAGTACGCCACGCTCAGATCGCTATCAATGGAACGGCCTTACAACCTGGTCCACTGTGCAGTTCAGTATTATAAAACCCTTGTATACATTCGGAAAAATTGAGAATTATGCTGAGGCGGCGCGTTCCAATATCGACATAAAAGATCAGGATGTGCGTTTGCAACGTGCCAATACGGTTATCGATGTGAGTCGGGCCTATTATGGCTATCTAACCGCGCGAGATACCCGCTATTTGTTTGACGATGTTGTCAAAAGACTCGATAAAGCTATTGCGCTGGTGCGTCAATGGCTGGAACAAGGTAGTGGCGAGGTGCGTCAATCAGACTTGTATGCACTCCAGGCCGGCAGTGGATTGATCGGCAACTATCTGAGTCAGGCACAGGGTGTTGAAGACATTGCCCTGGCCGGATTACGCATGCTGACTGGTATCGAGGCGGGTGAGGCTATCGAGATTGCGGATAAACACATTTCGCCGTTGCCCATGCCTGAGCAGTCTCTGGAGCAAATGCAACAATTAGCCTTGACGCAGCGGGCAGAGATGTCACAACTGAATTCAGGGTTGAAGGCGAGACGTTCTTTACTGGCGGCAAAGAACGCAGAAAAGAAGCCGAATATCTATGCGGGTGTAGCAGGAATGGCGTCTTATTCACCAGGGCGTGATCGGCTGGATAATCCTTATATCTATGATCCCTTCAATGATTATGGGGCTACACCATTAATCGGTGTTCAGTGGCATTGGGCCAGTGGTGCTCAAACGGGTCAGGTAGCGCAAGCGCAAGCCGAGCTTGATGCGCTGATAGAAAAGTCCAGTTTTGCCCGAAAGGGTATACCCTTTGAAGTGGCCGAACAGTATCACTACGCGCAATCGTTTTCTGCGGCTGTAGTAAAACTGAAGGACGCCAGTCGATCTGCTCGTCGCTGGATGGTGAGTAGTTATGCCGATTTTGAAGCGGGTATTGAAACAGCTGAAAATGCCTTGACGGCTTTTCAAGGCTATGTGCTTACCTATAGCGATTATTTATCAACGGTAAATGATAATAATATGCATATCGTACGATTGCGGCACGTAACAGGAGAGGTGCAATGATGATGACTCAAAAGTGTCGAGTGTTGTGGGTCAACACACTCCTGATAATCATGCTGATCTTTTCAGCCAGTGTCTGGAGCGATAACCCTCTGGGGCCACAAGAGTTGGTGCAACAGACCTCAGATAAAATGCTCAAGGCGATCAAGGCCGAGCGCGCAGAGATTGATAAGGATAATTCCCGTTTATACGCGCTTGTCGAAGAGATTATCCTGCCGCATTTTGATTTTCAGCGCATGTCGATGCTGGTGTTGGGGAAATATTGGCGCCAGGCTAGCGATGATCAGCGACGCCGATTCACCGAAGAGTTTCGATTTTTGCTGGTACGGACTTATGCTACCGCGATGCTGGAATATACCGATCAAAAGATCAGTTTTTTACCCTTTCGTGCTGCCGCCGGTGATGAGAATGTAACGGTACAAACGGAAGTGGATCAGGCCGGCGGGTTTCCGATTCCTATTGATTACAAGATGAGTAAAGATAATACCGGACAATGGAAGGTCTATGAAGTAGCGATCGATGGCGTAGGTTTGGTGATCAATTATCGTTCCTCATTTTCGACCGAAATCAGGGGCAAGGCCGGATTAGACGGCTTGATCAGCAAGCTCAAACAACGTAATGACGAAGCGGGCAGATGAGTGCGGCTTGTGATATTGAGTTATCAGGGCCTGATACCTACGTAGTACGGGGTGAGTTCAGTTTTGCGACTGTGTCGGGTTTATCGCGTAAGGGCGCAAGCCTATTATGGCAATCAGACCATGTTACATTGGATCTGGAGGGTGTAACCCGAACCGATAGTGCAGGTCTGGCTCTGTTGATTGAGTGGGTTCGGGAGGCCAAGCGCAAGGGGAAAACCATCCAGTTTCGTAACATGCCACAACAGATGATGGCAATTGCACAAGTGGTTGGGCTCGATAGTCTGTTGCCGGTGGCATCATAAGCGAGACATTCTTTGATATGATTGGCAACCGGCACGATACTACCTATTGTCCCAATACTGAGTAAGATAATTATATGAATGCAGAGTATATTAAAACAATGATAGAGGCGGGTCTCCCCGGCGCTAACGTCCAGGTCAGTGGTGATGACGGTGTGCATTTTGAGGCTGTGGTGATTAGTGATGCGTTTGCCGGTAAAAATATGTTGCAGCAGCATCGTATGGTCTATGACACCCTCGGTAATCAGATGCAGGCGGGTGAGATACACGCCCTCGCCTTACGTACCTATTCACAGCAACAATGGGATGAACGCTAACACTCAGGCTGTTAGCTTGTGCGCACAAAACTATGGATAAATTGATAATTAGTGGAAGAGGGCCGCTTAACGGTTCGATTCGTATATCGGGGGCCAAAAATGCAGCCCTGCCTATAATGATGGCCGCTCTGCTGGCTGATAGTCCAATGACTGTCTGCAACGTGCCACATCTTCACGATATCACCACAACTATGGAGTTGCTCGGTGGTATGGGTGTCGATCTTATGGTCGATGAAAACATGAATGTCGAGCTCGATGCATCGACTATCAGTGAATTTTATGCGCCCTATGAAATGGTAAAAACCATGCGCGCGTCAATTTTGGTTCTGGGGCCATTATTGGCACGCTTTGGTCAGGCCAATGTGTCATTGCCCGGTGGCTGTGCTATTGGTACTCGCCCAGTCGATCAACATATCCATGCCTTGCGGGCAATGGGTGCAGAAATTGATGTCGAAGCAGGGTATATCCGCGCCCGTGCCGACCGTCTAAAGGGCGCACACTTGATGTTGGATATGGTCACGGTTACAGGCACCGAAAATATAATGATGGCTGCGACCTTGGCAAAAGGTACAACAGTCATAGAAAATGCTGCGCGTGAACCCGAGGTGGTAGACCTCGCCGCCTGCTTGAATAGTATGGGTGCCCAGGTCAATGGAGCAGGCACAGACACTATTGTTATAGACGGTGTAGAGACTTTGTCGGGCGGTAGTTATACGGTTTTGCCAGACCGTATTGAAACGGGTACCTATCTGGTGGGCGCTGCCATTACTGGTGGCTGTGTGACATTAAAAGATACGCGCCCCGATATTCTCGACGCCGTGTTACTCAAGCTTGAAGAGGCTGGTGCGGAAATCGATTGTGGTAATGACTCGATTAAGCTCGATATGAAAGGTCGACGCCCCAAGGCGGTGAATATTCGGACAGCACCCTATCCGGCTTTTCCTACCGATATGCAGGCCCAATTTACTGCCCTTAATGCCGTAGCTGAAGGCACAGGAACGATTACCGAGACCGTTTTTGAGAACCGTTTTATGCATGTGCCTGAATTGCAACGCATGGGTGCCGATCTGGCCCTGGCTGGTAATACAACTGTATGTACAGGCGTCGAGAAGCTAAGGGCTGCTCCAGTTATGGCAACGGATTTACGAGCCTCTGCAAGTCTGGTATTGGCTGGGTTGGTTGCTGAAGGCGATACCATCGTGGATCGTATTTATCATATCGATCGCGGCTATCAATGCATTGAAGAAAAGTTGGCACAATTGGGCGCACATATACGGCGTGTGCCTTCATAATTCACATGTCTGCACGTGGGTGGAATATGGCTCGGGCTGTCCAGCACCTGTCCCGGCTGGCATAATGCCATCTAAATTTAGAACGCTGAAACAGGAATAAACTAGTGGCAGATACGCTTACGATTGCATTGTCTAAGGGGCGGATTTTCAAAGAAACACTCCCATTACTGGCTCATGCCGGTATTGAGGCAATCGATGATCCAGAAACAAGTCGAAAGCTGATTCTGGATACCAATCAACCTGATATCAAATTGGTGGTCATTCGTGCCACTGACGTGCCGACATTTGTTGATTATGGGGCGGCGGATCTGGGCGTTGCAGGCAAGGATGTATTGATGGAATATGGTGGGCAGGGGCTGTATGAGCCGCTTGATCTCAAGATTGCCTGCTGTCGGATGATGGTAGCGGGACCGGTGAATTCTGCATCAACCGGTGGACGTATGAGGGTGGCGACTAAATATATTGAAACCACGCGTCGTTATTACGCGGTACAGGGTGATCAGGTCGAAATAATCAAACTGTATGGTTCTATGGAGCTGGCGCCGTTGGTTGGTTTGGCTGACAGGATTGTCGATCTAGTTGATACAGGGAATACACTGAGGGCCAATGGGTTAGAGCCGCAGGAGCATATCGCTGACATCAGTTCACGATTGATTGTTAATAAGGCATCGATGAAGATGAAACATGCCCGGGTCAAGGCATTTATTGCCAAAATGACTCAGGCTGTTGAACAGTTACAATCCCGTTAATTAATTTTATACATAGAGAATGTGTGATGGAGATTAAAAGACTTACAACAACGTCAGATGATTTTATGTCACAACTGGATAGTTTGTTGGCCTGGGAGAGTGTCTCTGACGCCGCAGTCGGAAAGCGTGTGAGTGAAATTTTGGCTGCAGTACGTACCCGCGGTGATGCGGCCGTCATAGCATATACCAATCAATTTGATCGTATGAGCTGTACCAGCATCTCCGAGCTTGAGATTCCGCAGCAACGCATGGATGACGCCTTGGGGAAACTCGATCAATCACAAAGAGTCGCACTTGAGTTTGCGATTGAGCGACTGTATGCCTATCACGAACACCAGAAAATGACATCATGGACGTACACGGAAGCTGACGGCACTGTTTTAGGACAGCAAATATCGGCCCTGGATCGAGTTGGTCTGTATGTTCCAGGTGGCAAAGCCGCCTATCCATCCTCGGTGTTAATGAATGCGATCCCTGCCAAGGTCGCGGGCGTGGAAGAGATTATTATGGTTGTGCCAACGCCTGATGGTGTTGTCAATGACCTGGTCTTGGCCGCCGCCAGTCTTGCCGGTGTCAGTCGGGCGTTTGCTATTGGTGGTGCCCAGGCAGTGGCTGCTCTGGCTTATGGAACTGAGACAGTTCCCGCTGTGGACAAGATTGTTGGTCCCGGTAATATCTATGTGGCGACCGCCAAGGGTATGGTGTTTGGTACTGTTGGCATCGACATGATCGCAGGCCCATCCGAAATCCTAATAATTTGCGATGGTCAGACAGACCCGGATTGGATAGCAATGGATCTGTTTTCCCAGGCCGAACACGATGAGGATGCGCAATCAATATTGCTGTGCCCGGATGCTGCCTATCTGGATAAGGTTCAACAGAGTATTACGCGTTTACTACCTGAAATGGAGCGTGCCGAGGTTATACGCACTTCATTGGCCAAACGAGCGGCATTGATTCAGGTCAGGGATCTGGATGATGCAGCGGTAGTAGCAAACCATGTTGCCCCTGAGCATCTGGAGCTGTCTGTCGCTGATCCGCAAACGCTGGCAAGCAAAATCCGTCATGCCGGTGCCATATTTATGGGACGCTATACTGCAGAGGCGATTGGCGATTATTGTGCCGGCCCCAATCATGTATTGCCGACATCACGCACAGCACGATTTTCATCGCCACTGGGCGTTTATGATTTTCAAAAACGTTCGAGTCTGATTATGTGTTCTGAACAGGCGGCTACTACGTTAGGCCATACTGCGTCGTTACTCGCTCGGGGTGAGGGTCTGACTGCGCATGCGCGTTCTGCCGAGTATCGCATAAAGACTGATAAATGAAGGCTGGAATACCTGCTGAACTACGTACGTTACGATAAAATGGGTCTGGTTTGTGATGGGCAGAGAAATAATTCGATGATTAGAAAAGATCAAATATTCGGGCAGGTCTCACGTGCTTGCTTGATTAAAGGAGAGGCCCATGGCTGAGCGCAAGGCTACAATCAAACGCGATACACTGGAAACACAGATTCAGGTTAGCATTAATCTGGATGGTAATGGCAAGACTGCCTTTGAAACCGGGTTGCCATTTTTTGATCATATGATGGATCAAGTCGCTCGCCATGGATTGATGGATGTTGATATCAATGCGGTTGGTGACCTGCATATCGATGCTCACCACACAGTTGAGGATATCGGTATTTGTTTTGGTCAAGCCTTTAACAAGGCGCTCGGCAATAAACAAGGCATACGACGATATGGCCATGCCTACGTCCCGCTGGACGAGGCCTTGTCGCGTGTTGTCATCGATCTGTCTGGTAGACCCGGTATGACGTTTGCGGTTGAATTCCCACGGGCGCGGATCGGTGAATTTGATGTGGATCTGTTCCATGAGTTTTTTGCCGCATTTTGTAATCATGCCGGTGTAACCCTGCATATAGACTGTTTACGTGGCAATAACGCCCACCATATTGCCGAAACGATATTCAAGGCGTTTGGTCGTGCCTTGCGCTTAGCGCTTGAGACAGATCAACGCATGATTGGGCAGCTACCATCGACAAAAGGTAGTCTGTAGGCAAATCATCAGGATCATTGGCGATCGTCAAAAGGGATAAGCATCAATGTCTGTTGTAGCTGTTATTGATTACGGCATGGGTAATCTTCGCTCTGTAGCCAAGGCTATAGAGCATGTCGCGGATCATACTAAAGTATTGGTCAGTAGCGATGCCGATGAAATAAATCGAGCCGATCACGTGGTTTTCCCCGGTGTTGGTGCCTTACGTGATTGCATGTCGGAGTTGCAGCGACTGGAATTGATCGATGTGATTCAGCAATGCGCTAAGGTTCGACCATTCCTCGGCGTGTGCCTGGGTATGCAGGCCATGCTAGATAGTAGTGACGAAAATGGTGGCACCGATGCACTTGGGCTTTTCCCTGGTAAGGCGCATCGCTTCACGGCAACTGAGTCGATGAAGGTTCCACATATGGGTTGGAACCAGGTACATCAGTCTGTCGAACACCCGTTGTGGCATGGTATTGAGCAGGATAGCCGGTTTTATTTTGTCCATAGCTATTATGTGGCGCCTGCACAGGCTGCAGTTGTGCTTGCAACAACAGATTACACTGTTGAATTTGCGTCGGTAATTGGTCAGGGCAATGTCTTTGCCACCCAGTTTCACCCTGAAAAAAGTCAGCATATGGGCTTACGTTTGTTGAAAAATTTCATCGCCTGGGATGGCAGCAGTTGACGCCGTGTTATGATTGGCAGGCCTTGTGGCAGCACGCTAGCGCTGTTAATCTGAGCGGAATTTAGTAAGACCTGACTACTATTACAATCATTTCTATATTGCTTATGTTGAGGAAATCATCATGTTGTTAATTCCAGCCATCGACTTGAAGGATGGGAAATGTGTGCGCCTGCGCCAGGGGCGTATGGAAGATGATACTGTCTTTTCCGTTGATCCGGTGGCCATGGCAGAGCGCTGGGTTGAGGCGGGCGCCAAACGCCTGCATCTGGTCGATCTAAACGGTGCGATCAGCGGCCGGCCGGTGAATGCCGAAGTGGTTCATCGCATCGCAGAGGCATTTCCTGATCTACCGATACAGGTAGGGGGTGGTATTCGTGATGACGATACTATTCAGAGCTATCTTGACGCCGGCGTAAGTTACGTCATTATCGGTACCAGCGCTGTGAATCAACCGCACTTTGTTGCTGATGTCTGTCTCCAGTTTCCCGGACATATTATCGTCGGGCTGGATGCCCGTGATGGCAAAGTGGCCATTGACGGATGGTCCAAGTTATCTCATCACGACGTTGTAGATCTGGCTCAACACTTTGAGCGCGACGGTGTCGAGGCCATTATATATACCGATATAAGTCGCGACGGCATGATGCAAGGCGTCAATGTCGATGCAACGGTACAACTTGCCAGGGCCATTACCATCCCTGTTATTGCCTCTGGTGGCGTATCCAGTATGGCGGATATAGATGCCCTCCAGGCGGTATCTGGCGAAGGTATTATTGGAGCAATTATTGGCCGCGCCTTGTATGAAGAAACCCTGGACTTCGCCGAGTGCCAGAAACGCGTAGGCGCTTAAGCGAGGTACACAATGGGATTGGCTCGTCGTATTATTCCATGTCTTGATGTTGATCAGGGTCGCGTCGTCAAGGGCGTCCGCTTTGTTGATATCCGTGATGCCGGAGATCCGGTGGAAATTGCTCGAATCTATGATCAACAGGGTGCGGATGAATTGGTTTTTCTTGATATCACCGCTAGTTCTGATGACCGCGAAACCATGGTGCATGTTGTCGAAGAAGTGGCCAATCAGGTCTTTATTCCATTCACTGTTGGCGGTGGCATTAGACAGCTGGATGATATTCAACGCATGTTGTTGGCCGGTGCGGACAAGGTTGCGATTAACACGGCGGCGGTATTTTCACCGGAGTTCGTCCGTCAGGCCGCCGAGCGTTTGGGTTCTCAATGCATAGTCGTTGCGGTGGATGCCAAGGCTGTACACGCTGTTGGCCAGCCTCCTCGATGGGAAATATTTACCCATGGCGGCCGCAAATCTACGGGTATTGATGTGTTGGAGTGGGTGCAGAGGATGGCAGACTATGGTGCAGGCGAAATACTGCTTACAAGCATGGATCGCGATGGCACTCGAGATGGTTATGATTTGGAGCTGACTCGTGCAGTCTGCCAGGCGGTTTCCATTCCTGTGATTGCATCGGGTGGTGTCGGCAACCTTGAGCACTTGGTTGAAGGTGTCATCGATGGCAAGGCAGATGCCGTGTTGGCGGCCAGTATCTTTCATTTTGGTGAGCACAGTGTCGGTGAGGCCAAGCAGTTCATGCGCCAGCATGGAATAGAAGTCAGGGAATGAGGGTGATTTTTATATGACTGCCCAGCCGCCAGATCAATGGTTGAATGAGATTAACTGGAATGATGCTGGTTTGCTGCCAGCTATCACCCAGGAATACG
>Ga0316190_10004370_pt1 | contig 10286 bp, 8 predicted proteins | sample Eddworburrow2_MG_FD_204929 | JGI IMG/M metagenome (GOLD analysis project Ga0316190, IMG submission 204929) | Coastal sediment microbial communities from Maine, United States - Eddy worm burrow 2 | ecosystem: Environmental > Aquatic > Marine > Coastal > Sediment | place: USA: Maine | collected... | reverse complement strand
CAAATTGTAGCAGAAGTTTCTTACATTTGCGGCTTACCTTACAGTTTGACACAAATGGCAGGAAAAACACTATTTGATAAGATTTGGGACACCCATGTGGTGGAAGAGATTAAAGAAGGTCCCTCGGTTTTATATATTGATAAGCATCTGGTACACGAGGTAACCAGTCCACAGGCCTTTGCTGGCATCGATAGCCGAGGGATCAGGGTATTTCGTCCCAAAAATACTGTGGCCACTCCCGATCACAATGTCCCCACCATTGATCAGCATTTGCCCATTAAAGATGAACTTTCACGTTTTCAGGTGAATAAACTAACTGAAAACTGCGAGAAGCATGGCATTACCCTTTATGGCCTCAACCATCCTTTTCAGGGAATCGTTCATGTGATTGGACCCGAACTGGGAATCACCCAACCGGGAATGACCATGGTATGCGGCGATAGTCATACTTCCACACACGGTGCCTTTGGCAGCGTGGCCTTCGGCATCGGAACCTCGGAAGTGGAAATGGTTCTGGCCACCCAATGCGTTCTGCAGCCCAAGCCCCGCAGAATGAGGATTACAGTGGACGGAGAACTATCTGAAGGCGTCACCGCCAAAGACCTTATCCTTTATATAATAGCAAAGATCTCCACCAGTGGAGGAACAGGTTATTTCATTGAATATGCTGGTTCGGCCATTCGCAGTCTTTCCATGGAAGGAAGAATGACCGTCTGCAACATGAGCATTGAAAGCGGGGCACGGGGCGGACTCATTGCACCGGATGAATGCACCTTTGAGTATTTGAAGGGACGGGAATTTGCTCCTGCAGGAGAAGATTTTAATAAGGCAGTTGAGAAATGGAAGGATCTGCATTCCGATGAAGATGCTGTATTTGACAAGGAACTGTTCTATGATGCAGCCGATATTGAACCCATGATCACCTACGGAACCAATCCTGGAATGGGTGCCAAAATCAAGGGAAATATTCCCAAGCTTGATGAGATTGATCAGTCAGCCCGGGAATCCTATCAAAAATCGCTATCCTACATGGGTTTTGAAGCTGGGTCAGCTATCGAGGGAACTCCCATAGATTATGTATTTGTAGGAAGCTGCACCAACGGCAGGATTGAAGATCTAAGGGAAGTGGCCAACTTCGTTAAAGGTAAAAAGAAGGCCGATGGGGTCACCGCCTGGATCGTACCGGGTTCCAGGCAGGTGGAAAATCAGGCCATTGAAGAAGGCATTACTCAGACCCTGGAAGCTGCAGGTTTCAAACTGAGGCAACCAGGTTGCTCGGCCTGCCTGGCCATGAACGATGATAAAATCCCCGAAGGAAAACTGGCAGTTGCCACCTCCAACCGGAATTTCGAGGGACGGCAGGGACCGGGATCCAGAACTATGCTTGCAAGTCCGATAGCGGCGGCTGCAGCAGCAGTTACGGGAGTAGTCACTGACCCCAGGTCACTCTTATGAACCCTTTAGCAACTATCCTGTTAATGATATAAATACATTTATTATGTCCATCGATAAATTCCAGACCATCACCTCCACGGCAGTCCCTCTGCCCATTGAAAATGTAGACACTGATCAGATCATCCCGGCCAGATTCCTGAAGGCAACCACCAGGGAAGGTTTCGGTGAGAACCTCTTCAGGGACTGGCGCTTTGACAAGAGCAATAAAACAAAAGCGGATTTTGTACTGAACCAGGACAAGTATTCCGGCACAATTCTGCTGGCAGGCAAGAATTTTGGCAGCGGATCCAGCAGGGAGCATGCGGCCTGGGCCATACATGATTACGGTTTTAAAGTGGTGGTATCCAGCTTTTTTGCCGATATCTTCAAGAACAATGCTCTCAACAACGGCTTGCTTCCGGTACAGGTTTCTGAAGCCTTTCTGGCTTCCCTGTTTGCTGCCATAGAGGCAGATAATACTACCGAAATCATAGTAGACCTGGAGAGCCAGGTCATCACCCTATCCTCCACTGGTACATCGGAGAGCTTTGATATCAATCCTTATAAGAAAGAATGCCTGCTCAATGGTTACGACGACATCGACTTTCTATTGAACCTCAAGGATGAAATTGCACAATTCGAATCAGACCGTGCATAAAACCAAGCCATCATGAAAATTACCATCATGGATACCACACTCCGCGACGGGGAACAAACCTCCGGAGTGTCTTTTACCGCCACCGAAAAGCTCAACATTGCAAAAGTGCTTCTTGGTGATCTGAATGTGGATCGCATTGAAGTAGCCTCCGCCAGGGTTTCTGAGGGAGAATACCAGGGTGCCCGGAAGATTTTTACCTGGGCCAAAGAACGTGGTCACCTTGAGAAAGTGGAGGTACTTGGATTCGTTGACGGTGACATTTCCCTAAAATGGATCAAAGATGCCGGAGGAAGGGTGGATAACCTGTTGATGAAGGGATCCCTGAAGCATTGCCAGACCCAGCTGCGAAAAACTCCGGAGGAACATATTGGCGATGTAAAGAATGTTTTGCATATCGCCGAAAAGATGGGCATCCGGATGAACATCTATTTCGAGGACTGGTCCAACGGTATGCGCAATTCACCAGAATATATGTACCAGGTGCTGGACGCACTGAAAGACGAGAAGATCGACCGCTATATGCTCCCCGACACCCTGGGAATCCTGAATCAGCAGGAAACTTTCGATTTTTGCCTGGATATGATCACCCGCTATCCGGATCTGAACTTTGATTTCCATGCCCACAACGATTATGATCTGGCAACTGCCAATGTATTCTCTGCCATCAAAGCGGGAATCACCGGCATACATACGACCCTAAACGGTCTGGGTGAACGTGCAGGAAATGTACCCCTTTCCAGTGTTATCGGATTAGTGAAAGACCATTTTAAATACGACATGTCGGTAAAGGAAGAAAACCTTTATCATGCCAGCAAGATGCTGGAATCTTTCTCCGGCATTCGCATCCCGTCTAACAAACCTCTGATCGGTGAAAATGTATTTACCCAGACCAGCGGAATTCATGCCGACGGCGACTCAAAGGACGATCTCTATTTCAACGACCTGCTCCCGGAACGCTTTGGCAGGAAAAGGTCCTATGCCCTGGGCAAGATGTCGGGGAAGGCCAGTATACTTAAGAACCTTGAGGAACTGGGCATTGAGCTGAGCAAGGAAGATGCCAGGCTGGTGACCGAAAGGGTGATTGAGTTGGGGGACAAAAAGGAGATCATTACCAGAGATGACCTCCCTTACATCATTTCTGATGTGCTGAGAGGTAAAAGGGTAGAAGAACGAATCCGCATCAAGAACTTCCAGCTCTCGGTAGCCCGCGGACTCCGCTCGGTGGCCACCGTGGCCATTGAGATTAATTGTCAGCTTTACGAAGAAACTGCTTCGGGTGACGGACAGTACGATGCTTTTATGAAAGCCCTGTGGAAGATCTATGACCGTCTGGAGAAAAAGCACCCGGTGCTGACCGACTATGTGGTAAGCATTCCCCCGGGAGGAAAGACCGATGCTTTAGTTGAATGTATGATTACCTGGAACTACGAAGGAAACCTTATTAAAACCCGGGCTCTGGATCCCGATCAGACAGTGGCTGCCATCAAATGCACCACCAGAATGCTGAATGTGATTGAGTCAACAAAGTCACAAAGTCATAAAGTCATAAAGAATGGAGTATAAGATTGCTGTATTGCCCGGAGATGGAATCGGGCCCGAGATTGTGGAACAGGCCATCAAGGTTTTGAATTCTGTAGGAAAGAAATTCAAGCATGAGTTTCATTTTACCGAGGCATTGGTAGGGGCTACTGCCATCGACCAGGTGGGCGATCCCTTTCCTGAAGAGACTTTTCAGCTCTGTATGGATTCCGACGCAGTACTCTTCGGTTCCATAGGCGATCCCAAGTACGACAACGATCCTAAAGCAAAGGTCAGACCCGAACAGGGCCTTCTGGCCATGCGTAAAAAGCTGGGACTTTACGCCAACATTCGCCCGGTGACCACCTTTCCCTCCCTGATCCACAAATCACCACTTCGCACCGACCTGGTTGAGGGAGCCGATTTCGTGGTAATTCGCGAACTTACCGGGGGCATTTATTTCGGTGAACGGGGCCGTTCAGAGGACCTCAACAAGGCCTTCGATACCATGATGTATTCCCGTCCTGAAATAGAGCGAATCCTGAAACTGGCCTTCGAATATGCTGCCAAGCGAAACAAGCGGCTCACCGTGGTGGACAAAGCCAATGTTCTTGCTTCCTCCCGGCTGTGGAGAGAAGTGGCCCAGGAAATGGAGCCCAAACATTCTGATATTGAAGTGGACTATATGTTTGTGGACAATGCTGCCATGCAAATCATACAATGGCCCAGGAAGTTTGACGTTATGGTTACCGGTAATATGTTTGGAGATATCCTTTCGGACGAAGCCAGTGTTATCACAGGATCCCTGGGATTGCTCCCTTCCGCTTCCGTAGGCATTCATACCTCGGTGTTTGAACCCATTCATGGATCCTATCCTCAGGCGGCTGGGAAAAATATTGCCAATCCGCTTGCCATGATTCTTTCAGCTGCTATGTTGCTGGAAATTTCCCTGGATCTTCTTGACGAAGCTGAAGCCATCAGAGAGGTCGTGAGCCGTTCCATGAGTGAAGGGGTAGTTACAGAAGATATCTCTGAGGGGAAGGCCTATCTTACTTCTGAAGTAGGCGACTGGCTTGCTGAGAATCTTTAGTGGCCCCTATAATTAGCCTTCTGACTTAAGCTTTCGTTCCAGGAACCAAACATTCAGATCGGCATCTGTATCATTCCAGGTATGGTAGACCTCAAAACCCACATAGCGGTATAGTTTAAGCACCTTCTCCACGGTAGTCTCAATTAGAATGGGCAGCTGCAATCGTTCCGACAGATCAAAGAGATGGTCCCTGATATCGGTCAGACCTCTTATGCTCGTTTTATCAGGAACACTGGCCAGCACCCAGACATAAATATAATCCTTATAAGGAGGCCGAAGGTTCTTGATAAACTTCTCCCTTCTCAGGGTCCGAAATAGCTGGGAAGGCCTGATGGCCTTGAGAAACATCTTTCCGTACTCCACATAATCCTGAAAGCTCCTGTGGTACTGGCTCGCCAGGTAATAGAAAAGAACTGTGGTCTTATCCTCAGAAAGATAGATGCCATCAAATTTTTCTACAAGCTGATAAGCGTACTCGGTCATGATTCGAACGCTCCTGGTGGGATTGCCCTGTTTCATCATCGCCTGTGCACGGGGATTCTCTTCAAAGGCCTTGGTGACAATGGAAATGATGATGTCACGGTCAGATTTGCTCATAAACTGGGTAGAGAATATTATTCAGAAATCAACAAGGACACTAATTTGTGGAAAATTTCTGTATTCTCATAGATGCCAATGAAGTTTTCTGCACCCGGACCATAGGCAAGGACAGGGACCAAGGCCGCCGAATGGTTGGTGGACGCAAAGGTGGGTGAAATGATGCTGTAGTCCGCACCATATCCGTTTTCCCCGGCAGCTCCAAGGGTATATCCCCCGGTTTCATGATCGGCTGTGACAATCACAAGGGTTTCCCCATCCTTGTCGGCATAATCCAACACTTCACCCACTACTTTTTCGAAGTCATTCACCTCGCTGATCATATATCGCGCATTGTTACCATGTCCGGCCCAGTCAATCTGAGATCCTTCCACCATTAGGAAAAATCCTGATTCGCCCGTGGAAAGGAAGTCCACGGCAATGGAAGTGGCCTTCTCCAAAAAGTCCTTCCTCCCATTGAGTATGGGAGGCATGCGGTCGGGGGCCAGAAGAAAGCCATACCTGTCGCCCGGTTCGGGCTTCTTAATCTTCTTCAACCTGGCAAATTCCACCTGGATATTATTCTCCTTGAATGCATCGCGGCCAGTGGTATCGATAAATACATTAAGCCCGCCACCTGCAAAAAAATCCACATCCGATGTGACAAGGTCCTCAGCAATCTCACGCTGCATATACCTGTCGGGCTGATGTGCATAGAATCCTGCTGGAGTAGCATCGGTAATGTGGGATGTAGCAATCACACCGGTCATATAACCCTGCTTTGACAAGAGTTCCACGATGTTCTCCCTGGGTACGGTATCAAGGTCCACTCCCACAGCATTGTTGTAGGTCTTGTGCCCGGTTGCCAGGGCCGTTGCGGCAGCAGGAGATTGAGTAACACGCTCAGCACCGGAAGAGGTTTTAGCCAGTCCTATGAAGGAAAAACGGCTAAACGAGGGCTCCTTGTATTTCGTTGTGTCCTCCTGGAAATAGTAGGCCGAAGAAAGCTGGGAGAGGCCCATGCCATCTCCTATCATCAGGATCACATTCCTGGGCGTCTTCCCGCTCGTTAATTCAAGCTGGCCCTTTACCGGTACCAAAAAAAGAATTCCCACTGCCAGGCTGGCAAGGATCGTATTATCGTATTTCATTTTTTTATGCATAAGTCTACCTTCCTTTATGCAATAACCACACCAGAACTAAATTGTTGAAATAAATTGCCACTAACGGCAGGTAGGATTAATTTTGTATTTAATAAAACTTTCCCTTTCCGCATCCACAAAATAGCTGTCCAGGTAAGCCACCAGGTCAATTTTCTCCTTTTCGGGAAGGTATTCGAAATTCATGATAAGCTCCGTAATTTCATCCTGGTAGGAAGCCAGCCATTTGACAGTGCGGCTGTGGGTCTCCTCATCCCGGCAGGCACCCAGGTAATAACGCTCCCTCACATTTTCAATTCCAAGTTGTTCTCCGGGAGTAGCATAAACGGCATTCACTATGCCGCTATAGTCAAAATCGTAGGGGACCGGAATAAAACCGGTGGGACCATATTCTTTCAGGGCCAGTATCTTCAAATTGTGCTGTCCCGTCACAGAAAAATCGCCCTGACCGATCATGTAAGAAAAAAAGGCTACCATATCCATAATCTCCTTATTCACTGTCCTGATGCTAAGCTTATCGCTATCCACTATCATGGCACCGTTCCTTTCGGCCATCTTATTGTTTGGTTCGATAAGAAAACCCCAGTCTTCGGACTCCCTGTTTTTGCGCCCTGTGTCTATGTACTTGATTCTTACCAGACGCGTATTAAAGCTATAATCACTCAGGAGGTTGTATATCTTGTAGGTCAGGTACTCCCTAAGTACCAGATGTTCATGCTGAGCAGTACTTTTGCAACGGGTCACCACTTTCATCTTTACTACGTCCTGAAGATCTTCTGCTTCAATCCCGGCATAGCGGATATTCAGCCAGTAGGGCGGCACGGTACAATAGTCGCGTCTGAATTTACCCCTGGCCCTCACCCTTACCGGGTGTGTGACCTGAAAGCTATCAGTCACATGGCAGGTAAGTTCCGCGGGATGGTATTTTTCATTCCGCCTGGTCTTTCCAAACTCCTTCATATTGAACTTCATGGTAAGGTTAAGGGGCTCGTCGATATAAAAAAGATCAGTGTAGACCTCCAGAGTATCCTCAAATGAAGGAACATCGTCATACTGTGCAGAAAGGGGGACAAAAATCAGGAGAAATAGTCCTGCAAGAGAAAGTGTGTAACGCATTGGTAAGGTTTTAATAACTAATAACCAACCACCAAAGGAAATGTTTCCTGATATCCATCCAAATCTGAATAAAAATACAAAAACCCAGGTGATTCACAATCCATAAACTTTCTTAAATTAGCAAGTCTAATATTCACTCCAAGCTTAATTACATATTATGAAAAGAATCATCCCCCTTTTGATCCTTTCCGCACTTGCCCTGAATACACAGGCTCAGGAAAAAAACCAGGAATTGTTGAGAATACCAGAGGCAACCGAGGACTGGTCAAGAAAACCGGAAGTAATCACCCCGGGCAAAGGTACCCAGCCTCCCTCCGATGCCATAGTACTCTACGCAGGAGCCAGTGATCTGGATAAGTGGGAGAACTTGAAAGGGGAGCCTGCCAAATGGGATGCTGGAGAAGAACTTATCATGGTCCCCCGAACTGGCCCCATAAAAACCAAGCAGGCCTTTGGAGATGTTCAGTTGCACATCGAATGGCGTGCCCCCGCAGAAGTAAAAGGGAATGGACAGGGACGCGGAAACAGCGGAGTATTCCTGATGGGAAAGTACGAAGTGCAGGTTCTTGACTCCTACGACAACGAAACCTACTATAACGGTCAGGCCGGAAGCATTTACAAGCAGACCATTCCTCTGGTGAATGCCAGCCTGCCACCAGGTGAGTGGCAGACTTATGACATTATCTTCAAGGCGCCGGTATTTAAAGAAGATGGCGGCAAAGCATGTTCAGGCTATATCACCGTCATCCATAACGGAGTATTGATCCAGAACCATGTAGAGATCCTTGGGACCACGGAATACATTGGGAGACCTAAAAACGAAAGTCATCCTGCCAAATTGCCCTTACAACTACAGGACCATGGAAACCCGGTTTCGTACAGGAACATCTGGGTCCGCGAACTATAAACACACATCTCAAACAACTATCTACTATCCACTATCTACTATCCACTATCTACTATCTACTATCTACTAACTTTTAACCTTTAACCTTTAACACCATGACCCGACCACTAACCTTGTTCACAGGCCAGTGGGCCGATTTGCCACTGGAGACTCTTTGTGAGAAAGCAAAAATCTTTGGATACGACGGACTGGAACTTGCCTGCTGGGGAGATCATTTTGAAGTGGATAAAGCCGACGAGCATTACTGCAATGAAAAGCTGGCTATGCTCGGTAAATACGGACTGAAGGTCTTTGCCATATCCACCCACCTGGTGGGACAGGCCGTATCGGACCGCATCGACGAACGTCATAAAAGCATTCTGCCTGACTATGTGTGGGGCGACGGAGATCCAGCTGGAGTAAACCAAAGGGCTGCAGAAGAAGTAATTAAGACCGGAGAGGCAGCAGCCCGGCTGGGAGTACCTGTGGTAAATGGATTTACAGGAAGTCCCATCTGGCATATGCTTTACGGCTTTCCTCCGACACCCGCATCCATGATTGAAGAAGGATTTGCCAGGTTTGCCTCCCAATGGAAACCCATTCTTGATGCCTACCTGGACCTGGGTATTAGCTTTGGATTAGAAGTGCATCCCACCGAGATTGCATTTGATATTGCCTCTGCACGGAAGGCGCTGGAAGCGCTGGACTTTCATCCGGCTTTCGGTTTCAACTACGATCCTTCTCACCTGGGATATCAGGGAGTGGATTACATTAAATTCATCACTGCTTTCAGCGATCGAATTTTCCATGTGCATATGAAGGATGCATATTGGTCGGATGTGCCTGTGGAAGCAGGAGTTTTCGGCGGACACACCGAGTTTGGCGCTCCCGACAGGTTCTGGGATTTCAGGTCGTTGGGACGAGGAATGATCGATTTCGAAGAGATAATCCGTGCACTGAACCGCATCGGTTACCGGGGACCCCTGTCCGTGGAATGGGAAGACAGCGGAATGGATCGCGAACATGGAGCCACCGAAGCAGCAGACTTCGTAAGAAGTGTGGATTTCCCACCCTCAGAGATCGATTTTGATGCGGCATTTGAAGAGTAGTAATTTAAGATAGCTTATGAATCGAAATAGCCACTTTCTCCTTTGGCTTGTTCTGCTGTGGGTTTTTCCCATGCTGGCACAGACCCAGGAAAATAATTCCTCGTGGACCCATTTTCGGGGTTCAGAACTTAATGGGATTTCATCCGGAAGCGGATTTCCCCTTACATGGAACGACTCCACACATATTACCTGGAAGGCACCCATAGAAGGAAAAGGATGGTCCTCACCAGTGGTACTGGATAAGCAGATATGGCTGACCACCGCGAGCAAAGAAAAGAAAGAGATGCGGGCCATTTGCGTGGATTTTGAGAGCGGTGAGCAGATTCACAATAAACTTATATTCACTCCCGAAAAACTCTTCAGAATACATGCCATAAACTCCTATGCGACTCCGACCCCGGCCATTGAAGAAGGAAGAGTTTATGTCCATTTCGGTCGTTATGGTACAGCCTGTCTTAACAGTGCCACAGGAGAAAAGCTCTGGGAGCGGACAGACCTGCCTGTGGAGCATATCCAGGGACCTGGCTCCTCTTTGCTTATATACAAGGATAAACTAATCGTCCACCTGGAAGGCACAAAGATTCAGCAGATCCTGGCACTGAATAAACTTACGGGAGAAACCATATGGAAAACAGAACGTCCCAGGGAGCTCTATGATCCCATGCTTGAAATTGGCAAAAAGGCCTACATCACGCCCATCATCATTCAGGTTAAGGGACGTGACCTGATGATCAGCAAC
>Ga0316190_10004369_pt1 | contig 10287 bp, 6 predicted proteins | sample Eddworburrow2_MG_FD_204929 | JGI IMG/M metagenome (GOLD analysis project Ga0316190, IMG submission 204929) | Coastal sediment microbial communities from Maine, United States - Eddy worm burrow 2 | ecosystem: Environmental > Aquatic > Marine > Coastal > Sediment | place: USA: Maine | collected... | reverse complement strand
CCCTTTTGAATCAATCTTTGCATCAAGCAGGCAGGCGTCTTTTCTTGTTTTAAGAATGTTTTCCCATGCACCTTTTAATTTGTCAACATCCTCGACCGGACCCAGCGCCCATATGCATCCGCCGCCGCCGGCCCCTGTAAATCTTGCACCACAGCCGTTTTCCAAGGCGGATTCAACAAGTGCCGTGCCGATCTCATCCAGAACTTCAGGTGTCATCTGTTTTCTGACGGCGGTCTCCTGGTTCATCATCTTACATGCATCTTTGACATCTCGCTCCATCAGAGCCCGGGCGAACTTTTGGGTACATACTACAATTTCCGTCCAAAGTCCACGATACTTTCCTGAAAGAAACTGCTGAACCCATTTTCGATTGACATTTTTCGATTCATGCGGAACTCCGCAGTAGCCCAGTAAGAGTTGTCGTTCAAATTCTCGTAGATATTGTTTCCTGATAACGGTTTTTTTCCTGAAAAACGGATCTTGATCGTTTACCGGCCAATACCAAATGTTGGCGCCGCCATAGGCAGCGGCCAACTGATCTTGAAGGCCGCACGGAACACCCGCTACACTTGCTTCAAGTTTCTGCGCAAGTAAAGCGATATTCTTTCTGGACAGGGCCCCTTGCCCCATCTCCTCCAAAACCTTTGAGAATGCTGAAATAAGCGCCACCGCGGCTGTGGAAGATCCCCCCAAACCACTCCGTGGCGGCGATGATGATTCAATATGGATATGAACACCTGAAGCCCTGAAATAGACCCCGATGGCAAACATAAGTCCAAGTGGATGATCAAAGGGCGCTTGGTCAAGGGGATATTCAGCACTTCTAAACCCTTTTGAAGAAATCTTTATTTGACCGGTATCATAAGGTAGAAGTTTTACACGTGTCCTTAAGTCCAAAGCAATGTTAACGGTACACGGAGAAAGATGGCGAAGGGGATAATAAAAGGTGCTGATATCCAGCGTGCCGCCCATGTCGATTCTGCACGGTGCCGAGGCCTCAACAGGAGATTTTATTAATACCTTTCTCATGGATTCAGTCATATCATTAAGCCGCCCCGCCTTCGAATTTGCATCCGATATCCTGTCATTGTCTAATCTGTCGCAAAAATTTTAAACTCCGGGGTTCTTTTCCCAGATGATACGGTACAAAGGCCTCCAGGAACTCTAGTCCTTCCTTCAAAGCCCGAGAAGTAAATCTGATCCGTACCGCTGTGTTTAAATCCCCTCTTTCGATCCACAAAAGCTGTTTTATGGTCCCTTTTGAAAAAAGAATTTTCCCTGAAACTCCGGAAACACATCGGTCACATGCGATTCCTCCCTTTACAAGGTTAAAGCGCACTCTGGAATTCTGGATCTTCTCCATTTCAATTCCACAGACACTGCAGTGTCTTAAATTAGGAACCAGGCCGGCGATTCTCATAAATCGCATCTGGAAAAGAATGGAGAGCGCCGCTTCGGATGTCCGATCGATATCGAGCTCTCTAAGAACGTATTGAAGCAGTTGGTATAGCCGGGCTTGCTGTTGTCCGGGTTCCATCCATTCGTTGACCAGTTCAGCCCAATAACTGGCATAGGCGGTCTTTATTATGCTGGATCTAATATCGGAAAAAGGATTCACAAACGTTGCTTCCTGTAAAATCGGAAGTCCCTTTTTCCGGCCCGTACCGTATACAATGTTTAATTCAGAAAATAATTCCAGAACACCTGCAAATCGTTTCGTGCTTTTTTTTGCAGATTTTGCAATCGCCGAAATTTTGCCTTTGGATAACGAAAAAAATGTAATGATGAGATCATAGTCACCAAAATCGATCCGTCGCAGAATAATAGCAGGCGTGGAAAAACTTGACATCTATTCATATTCCCAGGAGGAATGTGGCGATCTGGAAATAAAAATAAACACTGACAATATCGATGGCTGTTGTCACGAATGGGCCGGTGGCAACCGCAGGATCAACATTTATCCTTGCAAATCCCATGGGAACTATGGATCCGACCAGCGCTGCAATGGCCATGGAAGATATCACGGCAAGGCCCACGGAAACGGCGACCATCGCCGTGCTATATCGAAGCTGTGCCACCGTACCGATCATAACGCCATACACGGCACCCAGGATAAACCCGATCGCAAGTTCTTTAAAAACTACCTGCCAGGTATCTCGGATATTAAGACGCCCTGTGGCAAGACCCCGTACCACAATAGTGGAAGTCTGGGTACCGATATTCCCACCCATACCCATAATGATAGGAATAAAGGCGGCAAGATAGGCAAGTTTTTTTAGACTCCCTTCAAAATGACCGATAATAAAAAATGCAACAATGCCGCCAATAAAGCTTGCTGACAGCCATGGCAAGCGAATCCTTGTACTTCTCATGACAGACTGTGTTTCGATAAACTCGTCGCCGCTGACACCGGCCATTTTCAAAATATCTTCCGTAGCCTCTTCCCGGATGATATCGATAACATCATCCACTGTAACAATACCCACCAGTTGGTTGGTGTCATCCACAACCGGTACTGCGAGGATGTCGTAACGGGCGACTATTTTGGCCACTTCTTCCTGGTCCATATCCGTTTTAACCGCAAAAACATCCGTTGTCATGAAATCCTTAAGCGGTGTGTTTGGCGGAACCACAACCAGCTGTCTTAAAGAACTGACACCGATCAATCTCCCGTTTGAATCAACCACATAAAGATAAAACGGCATCTCCACATCCAGATGCTCTTTTTGAAGCGATTCGATGGCCGCCCTGGCGGTTGTATCCTCCCGTAGGGCGATGAAGTCAGGAACCATAATACCGCCTGCTGTATCATCGCCGTAATGAAGAAGGCCTTCCACCTCTTCGGAACCTTCTTTTTTCATCATTTCAAGGATGGTGTCAGACTTTTCCACAGGCAGGTGTCCCAATAGGTCAGCGACGTCATCCTTTGGCATGAGATCAAGAATCTCGACTATTTCATCCAGGTTCATCTCTTCAATGAGATTCAGAAAGGTATCCTCATCGACATTGCTGAATATTTCACCTTTTATTTCTCTTTCATCGATGAGGATAAAGAGTCTCCGCTGATTGGGAATCGACAAAGAATGAAACACCATAGACAGGTCTGCAGCGTGCGTTTTTTTCACAATTTTGCGAAGGCGGGTTGTTGCATCCCGTCTCAGAAGCCTTTTTACGCTTTCAACCAATATTTTGTCAGGATTATTTTGCATATTTCACAACGCAGAGAATGTCTTCCACCAAGGTGGACTATTGGATGATTTTAATAACGGACTGTTTCCGCAAACCCTCAATCCACTCCTTATATTTCTTTTCAGAATTTTCCTCGTACAGGATTCTTTGAATCTCGGGAGATACGTCCTCTAAAGACTTTCCAGAAGTCTTCAAAATCTCTTGGAGAAAAAAAATCTGATAACCCTGATCTGTCTCGAGTACGGGCGTAAACTCTCCGGACTTCATTCCTTTGATGGCCTTTTGAAGCTGTGGCGATAGGGAATCGAGCTCGAACAGACCCAAATCTCCTCCTTCAGCAGCCGTTGATGATTCTGAATAATTCTTCGCCATGGTTTCAAAAGATTGCCCGGCCTTCAATTCTTTTAAGATCTCGTCTATTTTCGCCCGAATCTCAAGTTTTTTGTTCTCATCGGCAAACCCGGGGATTCTTATCAGTATATGGCGAAGGTGGTATTTTTGTTTTCCACCGTAGGTATCCAGGTGATTTTCATAATAGGCCGCAATGTCTTCCTCGGTAATCACGATCTTCGATCTTACTTCAAAATTGACAAGTCTTGTCCTGAGTATCTCTTCCTTGATCTTATCTCGATAGGCCTCAATGGTTAAGCCGTCTTTGGCCAATGCAAGTCTGAGATCTTCATCGGTAAAATAATTCTTTTCTTTAATTCGCTCAATGGCTTGATCAATCTGTTCTTCACTGATTTCAATATTAGATCGTTTTATCTGCTGATCTTCGATTTTCTTGTCAATAAGCTGGTTGAGTACACCCTCACGTACTTTGAAGAGCATCCTTCGTTCTTTCTCCTCGGGATATCCAAGGGAATGGATTTTATCTTCATAAGGCTTAATTGATCGACTGAGTTCAGAAAGCGTAATGATATCTTCATTGACCACAGCAACAATTCGATCAACGATTTCAGCGCCTTGTGATTGTATAATAAGAGGAGAACCCCACATACAAAAAAATACAGTACAAATCACTAAATTATTTATTACTAATATAAAACGTCTGAACTTCATTCCAAAAAACCGTGCATTATTTTTCAAACCCGTCGATATTTCCCCAGAGCTCTTCGTTTATTTCAACGGAGTATATTTTTTTAAGTTTTTTGATCCACGATGAATATACTTTTTCCATCTTTTTTCGGCGTAAATTCTTTATGATGATTTCATCGGTCTCTTTAGACCCCTCTTCCACCTCAGAGGTTATACCATCGTCTTTTGAACATTCTTCACCATATTTCGCCATATCATCTGGTGTTATCTCAATCTGATCCCCCAACTCTTCGGCAATCACCTTCTCCATAAGCAAGCGGGTCTCTAATCTTTTTTCCCAAGTATGGTACGGTACGGCATACTCAAGTAACATTTGCTGAAATACTGTGTCGGGATAATCTCCTTTAATATTCTCAACAACCTGTTCGACTTCCATTTTCGTAATCTCGATGCCGAGTTCTTTAGCCCTCTCAAGAACAAGCATTTCCTCGACCATCTGTTGAACAAATCGCAGTCGGGCTTCTCTGAGGGTTCCGGGCTGCCGCACACTTTGGTAAGAATAAGCGGCTTTTGCAATTTCAAATGCCCTGTTGAAATCGGAAACAGTGATTCCCCGGCCGCCCACTTTGATAAAATATTCTTTACTTTGTTTTTGTTCGGAATTCAAACACCCTGAAAACGAACAAACAATCAATAAAAAGCTGATTGAAACAATCAGCTTGATAGAACATCTTATCATCGGGGTTCGACGGTTTTCAATGTCGTTGATATTAACTCGTAAATTGCCTAAATTTTTTTTAATTATTAACACGTTGCATAATCTCTTTCAAGATGTTTTTGACCTGGCTCAGAAGGCCGGTTGCATTCGCTTTTTCCAGGTTGGTCTTAAGCACCTGCTCCCGAGTAAATTTAAATCTATATTTTTCAGAATCGAGCATTTTGAATATGCCGGCAGGATTTCTCTGGTGCATCCCTGAAAAATGAAGTGAAAGCTGCTGTCCGATCAGGTCAAGCCGCTTGATCCCCGCCTTTATGGCCAAGACCCTAAGCAGGATTTTTAAAAGAAGGTTTGAAGCCTCCACAGGTAATTTACCAAAACGATCCTGAAGCTCAACTTTAAAATCCGTAATCTCGTTGAGTTCTGTTATTTTTACCAAGCGCCGGTATGCTGAAAGACGCTGATCAATATCTGGAATATAGGATTCAGGTATTAAAGCGGGCATGCTAACGTTAATTTCCGGTTCCAAACTGTCTTGGACTGCTTCTCCTTTCAGTTCAGCCATTGAGTTTTCCATCAGTTTAAGAAACATGTCATAGCCTACTGCAGCAATATGACCGGACTGGGAAGCACCCAGAATTGTTCCACCGCCTCTGATCTTCAAATCACTCATGGCGATTTGAAAACCCGAGCCGAGATCACTGTGTTCCATCAAAACCTTCAGACGTTTCTGGGCGTTTTTGCTGAGTATGCTTTCATCCGGAATAAAAAGATATGCATAGGCCTGTTCATCAAACCGCCCGACACGGCCGCGCAATTGATAAATCTGGGAAAGTCCGAATTTATCGGCTCTATTAATTAATATGGTATTGGCGGAAGGGATATCGAGTCCTGACTCTATTATGGTTGTGCACACCAGCAAATCGATCTCTTTATTCATAAAACGGAGCATGACATTCTCCAAGGCCTCTTCATCCAGACGGCCGTGGGCGACATCGAGTCTAACGTCGGGCACCAGTGCTTTCAGATGCTTTGCCATTGACCATATACTATGAATATTATTATGAACAAAAAAGATCTGACCTTTTCTGTTTAACTCTTTTTGAATGGCTTCGGAAATAACGGCATCATCAAATTCAGAAATGTATGTGATAATAGACTTGCGATGCTCAGGCGGTGTTGCAATGACACTAATATCGCGGATTCCCATCAGGGACATATGCAGCGTCCTGGGAATGGGGGTCGCAGTTAATGCAAGCACATCCACTGTGCTTTTCATTTTTTTTAGTTTTTCCTTATGCTTGACGCCAAAACGCTGTTCTTCATCCAGTATTAAAAGGCCCAGTTCTTTAAACGCCACATCCTTCTGAATCAGCCGGTGAGTTCCGATGACAATATCTATTCTTGATGTTTTAAGATCCTCGATGATTTTACGCTGACGACTTAAAGAGCGAAACCGACTTAAACATTCTATATTAATCGGGTACCGTTTGAATCGTTCGGAAAATGTAGCAAAATGTTGTTCAGCCAGCACAGTGGTTGGAACAAGTACAGCCACCTGTTTGCCGTCATTGACGGCCATGAGCGAAGCGCGAAGGGCAACCTCTGTTTTACCGTAACCCACATCGCCACAGACCAGCCGGTCCATTGGGATGGATGCCTTCATATCATTGAGCACATTTTCGATGGCATTGAGCTGGTCCGCTGTCTCCTCGTAAGGGAAGCCGGCTTCAAAATCCTGGAAATCGCTATCAACCTCCCCAAAAGCATATCCCTTCCTGATCTTGCGTTCAGCATAAAGTTCTAAAAGCTCTCCGGCAATTTTCTCCGCCGATCTTTTTACTCTGGCTTTCACCCGTTCCCATGATTTACCGCCCATCTTGTCCAAAACCGGTTCGATTCCATCCACTCCCATGTATTTTTGAACCATGTTCATGCGATCGACAGGCAGATATAATTTGTCATTATCTTTATAGAGAACGAGAAGATAGTCATTGCTCGATCCGTTTAGCTTCAGCTTTACAAGACCTTCATACCGGCCGATCCCGTGATCGACGTGAACCACAAGATCCTCTTTTTTCAAATCTTCAAACGCAAGGAGCTCCGATCGAACCCTTTGCGCTGTTTTTATTTTACAGCGTCGTTTCGATCCGAATATTTCATCCTCTGTAATGATCGCCAAAGATTCAGCCGGCCAGACAAATCCGCAGGAAATCTGTCCGAGGCATACGAACACCTGACCTTTGCTTTGTTGGATATCAGGCAAACCGTCAACACGGCTGATATGGATCCCGTAAGGTGCTAAAAGCGACTTCAGCCGCTCGGCCTGTGCCCATCTTTGACAAACCAAAAGGGTGACAAAACCGGCCTGCTTTTGCTCATTAATCCAGTTAGCCAGCGGTAAAAAAAGGTTTTTCTCCCGGCGACGTGAAAGTTCCAGAGAAGTCGGGATGTCGCCTTTAACGGAAAAGTCAAACCGTGTGGGAGGCCGTTCGGTGATGGGTGACCCTTTTGATACCGGAAGCTTTTTAAACGTCAGTGTTTTATTATGCCTAAAGAGGTCTTTAGCCTTTGACCATGTTAGATAAAGACTTTCGGGTTCGACACAGAGCCTTTCTTCATTGCGCGCAGCGATAAAACTTTTTGATGCCTGCTCCAGCGTTTGATCTGCAACCTTTTCGAGTTCGGCCGGCTCAAGCATAATAAAAAGTGTTTTGTCCGGCATATAGTCAAAAAAAGTATCCGGCTCGGGATAGATCAGCGAGATCAAGCTTTCAGCACCGGGGAACACCCCCTCCTTTTTAATGCGATCGATTAAGTCTCTGACTTTGGTTACCGGTATATCCAGCTTCGATGCCTGTGCCCTCATCCGGCTTATTATCTGATCAGTGCCGGCCTTCCTTACAATCGCTTCCCTGGCCGGCAGGATAACGGCCTCTTGGATTCTTTTTATGGTTCGCTGGGATGCGGCTGAAAAAAACCTTAATGACTCTACGGTTTCTCCAAACAGTTCGATTCTGAGCGGATCTGAATAAAACGAAGAGAAAATGTCCAGAATACCCCCCCTGATGCAGAAGTCTCCGGGTTCCTCAACAATCGCTGATCGAACATAACCGCCGAACAATAGTTTTGTAACCAAGGCATCGCGATCGATATCCTCTCCAACCATGACAAGTTCCGCATAATCGCACAGCTGTTGTCTGGGTATGACTTTCTGCAGAATGGCAGATACGGTGGTAACCACAATCTGTTGTACATCACCGACGATCAGCTGATACAAAGATCTGATCCGATTTGCTGCTGTTTCATTGTGATAGGACAGATACTTAAACGGTAAAATATTATATGCCGGAAAATAGATCATGGGCGGCCGGAGCTTTTCTGAAAAAAACCGCAGATCTTCCAAATGGGTTTCCGCTTCCTTTTCTGAAGGCGCTATAACGACGACAGGCGCCGGGTGCTGTATGTATAACCGGGATACCAGATAGGCTTTTTCAGATCCGGATACCCCTGTACATTCAATACTGCGATCCCTGTCAGGAATTATATCAGATATGCATCCGTATGATGTTTTTTCTTGATTTTGATTCATAAACAAAGTAGTTTTTTTATTATGCCGGCGTAGCTCAGTTGGTAGAGCAGCTGATTCGTAATCAGCAGGTAGGCGGTTCGAATCCGCCCGTCGGCTCCAGTTATTGTATAGGAATTTTAGGCTATTATGCTTGAAATTCCTTTTTTATTTGGTGCAGGGAAATCATGAAAATCTCGGCAAATTTCGGCTAAACTGCACAAGTTTTGCGCAAGTATTATTGTGATATAAGCAAAAAATCAATTAATAATAATTTATTGATTGGGAGAAAACGATTCAATCTCCTCCGACAGCCATTTCAAGAGGTAAACCTAAAACGCATAGGATGCATTACACGAATAGAGTTTTATATCCGCTAAATAAAGTGTGCTTTATGGTTTATGGAAACAAGTTATAATTTAATTGTTTAATTTGTCAACCTGGATACCGATCATGCCTAAACTTATAATTAACGATAACAAACTCTTACAGCTGATTGACAAAGAAAAACTAAACCAATCTCAGGCTGCAAAGGTTCTGGGTGTTAGCAGGCAGGCTGTGAGCAAGCGCCTCCAAGAAATCAGGGGCAAAACAACCAGGGTGATTGCAGCCAAAAAGGTCGATCAGGTTGTGGATCGAAAAATAGATGCCATCGATCAGCTTCAAAAAATTAATTCTGATGCAAACGAAATTCTTGATCTCCTTATGCGTTGGAACCGCGGGGACAAGGCGGCCCTACAGATCCTCAAAAGCCAAGTTAGATATGTCAAGGTTAATGGTAAAGAGGAACCTGTCAAGGAATATAAAATTAAAGATCCTCGCGAACTTGCCCTTAAGGCCATGGCCGAAATCCGAAACCAATTAGGACTACAGATTAAAATATTTCAGGCTCTATATAGCCTGAAAGAGGTTGAAGAATTTCAAAAGACTGTTGTGGAGATATTAGGCGAGGTGAGCCCAAAAATGCGAAGCGAGTTTGTGCGTAGACTTAATGCTAAAAAATCCGTGGGTTCAGCTTTACGTTATTTTTGATCCAGGAAAGTTTAAATTTTAGGATTATTCTAAGGCTGAGATACTCGTTTCATATCTTGTGTACCGAAGGAATTCAATTCACCTTACATATATTGCAGATATCGCAGATTTGCAGCTTGATTTCAAAACCCAATATGTTATGGTATACATAAAAAAAAAGCGTGGAATTGAATCAATTATCCACGCTTATTTTTTTTTGATGGCCTTGACAGCGAAAACCCCGAAAACCAAGCACCCGACTCTCGGGGTGTATGTCAGTTCCAGTCCTTATTTTACCAAAGGGATCTGCTTTGCCAGCCCGTAGTTCACTACAGCATCGATCTTGTTTTCAAGTTGGTAATAGCGTGCCACTTTCTTTTCAGGCAGAACTTTTCTGAATTTGGGTAAAAAGGATTTCATGAGCGTCACCCGTTCTGTCTCAATTGCCAAATACCCATCGATCAGTCCTTTGGCCGCTTCCTCGGTCATTGTCTGAAAGTTGGTGGCATAGTTATCGATCAGTTTGACGGTTTTATCGACAAGTTTGTCCAATTCTTTCTGATAATCCTCATAAACAGGCCAGAAAACTTTGGCTTCTGATTCCGTGAGATTCATATTTTGTGCAATAAACAGCTTTTTGTCGGTCTGGATCTTTTCACGAACTAACTGCATATTGTCGGCGGGCTTTTCTTGTGCCATTGACGGAACGATGAAAACTGTCAACATTGCAACTAATACTATAAAAAATGGATATATTCGAATT
>Ga0316190_10004367_pt1 | contig 10290 bp, 7 predicted proteins | sample Eddworburrow2_MG_FD_204929 | JGI IMG/M metagenome (GOLD analysis project Ga0316190, IMG submission 204929) | Coastal sediment microbial communities from Maine, United States - Eddy worm burrow 2 | ecosystem: Environmental > Aquatic > Marine > Coastal > Sediment | place: USA: Maine | collected... | reverse complement strand
CGACTAAAGGTCACGTTGTTGCGCTACCTGATTTTATCACCAACTTAAAATAACATGCTTTAATTACTCAGCTGGTATATTGCCGCTGTCTCTTTCTGCTGCCATAACCGTATTCGCAACCAGCATGGTAATCGTCATCGGACCTACCCCACCCGGAACTGGCGTGATCAAACTGGCAACTTCCTTTACATCATCAAAATCAACGTCACCAACTAACTTACCACTTTCCAGTCGATTTATTCCAACATCAATGACAACCGCTCCCGGTTTGACATGCTCCGCCTTGATCATCTCTGGCCGACCCGTTGCAACAACCAGAATATCTGCATTCGTTGTATGCTTTTCCAGTTCTTTCGTTTTTGAAGTACATATCGTCACTGTTGCATCTTCCTGCAACAACATTATCGCCATTGGCTTACCGACTATATTACTCCTGCCAACGATAACGGCATTTTGTCCGGCTATAGGTACTTTGCAATAACTCAACATACGCATGACACCAAAGGGTGTACACGGCGGAAAAACCGTATTACCGGTCATCAATGCACCCACATTGTAGAGATGAAAACCATCAACATCCTTATCCTGCTTAATCGCTTCCAAAACTTTACTTTCATCAATATGCTTAGGTAATGGCAGTTGTACTAATATACCGTTGATCTTTTTTGCCTGGTTTAATTCTTCAATGAGTTTCAGTAACATTTTTTCTGATACATCTTCAGGCAAATCATGAACTTCAGAATGTAGCCCGACTTCATGACACGCTTTAATCTTGTTACTAACATAAAGCTTCGATGCAGGATTGTCCCCGACAATAATGACTGCAAGTCCTGGAAGCACACCTTTTTCCTTAAGCCTGTCGGCGCGTTCTTTCCATTCTTTTCTAACAGCTTCGGATATGGCTTTACCATCAATTAATGCAGCACTCATACAGAAATTCTCCAATCGATAATATTCAAAAGTAGTAGCTTACAACATATGCATCATACCAAACCAGTCTGAATCCTGATATGCATGCGATGGCATCATTAATTTCAGAAAATAATGTCGCCCTGAATTTCAGTCAAATCACTGATTAAACTTATCAATCAAGTATAAAACGAGCAGAACGTAAGGCACTGACTACATCTGAAATGGACAATATTCCTAACAGAGAATCATCATTCATCACCGGCAGATGCCTGATCCTATTTGTCGTCATAATCTTCATGCACTCCTGCAAAAAATCACTCTGCTTTACAGTCAGCACATTTTCCGTCATCAGATCATTAACTGTAACATCCCACGTTGCCTTTCTTTCAGGCACTGCCTTTCTTATGTAATCACGCTCGGAAATAATGCCAATCAATTGTCCTTGATCATCCACTACCGGTAATGAACTGATCTTTTCACGGGCCATTATTTCAAGCGCGGCCTGAACACTATCATCACGTTTTATGGTAAATATATTATTCCTCTTTTTTTCGAGCAAATGTCCAACTGTAATCATAATTATTCTCCTCTGTTTATATACCCACAATGAATTTTGAAAAACCGAATTAAATGCCGGTAGGACACCGCAAGAGGTAGGCCAAACAATAGAATAATACAATATTATTTTTTATTACTTTATAAACAACAGCTTAATAATAATAAATATCAGAAGGAGTTTCGATACAGTAGCCACTTGATGGTTAACTGCTTTCCAGATTGGAATAAAAGTATGCGATTTAATTGAGCTATGTCAGCCTATTAAAAACAGGGAAAATCGAATAAATTTTGGAAGAAAATGAGCTGTTATTTTACTTAGATGATAATGCTCTAGCTGCTGCAATGACTACCTGTCCATAAGCCAGACCACCGTCATTGGCTGGTAGTTGCGAAGGAGAAAGAACATTTAATTGTGTTTCTTTTAATCGCTCTACTACACCTTCGAGCAATAAACAGTTTTGAAAAACACCACCATTAAGAACTACTGTTTCTACTTTATGCTGCACACATAACTGTTGCACTACTTCGCTAATTGCCTTTGCCAAACCATGATGAAAACGCGCCGCCATTATTTTTTGATCTACTTGTTTCTGTAGATCTTCTAACAATGACTGCCAAAGTGGCTCCCAGCTCAACACATCTATGTCGTTATGCCTTATTAAGTTATACGGATAGGCATTATCTGTTTCCTGCTGCCAAACACTTGATGCCAGAGCTTCCATACTAATAGCTGCCTGACCTTCGTGAGACACTTGTTCACGGCATATATTTATCGCTGCTGCTACTGCATCGAATAAACGACCACAGGAAGAAGCACGTGGGCTGTTTAAACCCTTATCTATTATGGTCTTTAAGTTTTTTACAGGCTTGTCTTTAAGAAAAGAAATTATATCCAGATCTGCATACTGATTAGCTATAGCCTGCCAATCCTTGAGCTGCAATAAATGCGCGAAGGTATTACGCCACGGTTCACGAATGGCCTGAACACCACCGGGCATCGCTACAGCTTGAAGACAGGCCAAGCGTTTAAAATCAGTGTAATCGGCCAGTAAAAATTCACCGCCCCATATCGTCCCGTCTTCACCAAAACCCAAACCATCCATAGCGACCCCTAATACCGCTTTAGTATTCAAGGGCAGTCCATGCTCTGCCATACAGGAAGCTATGTGGGCATGGTGGTGCTGTACTTCTTCTATATTCAGTTTGTCTTCACTTGCCAGTTCCTTGCCCAATTTAGTCGATACATAATCAGGGTGTTTATCAATGGCAATAATCTGCGGCTTATGTTCAAATAACTTTCGATAAAGTTGTAACTGATGTCGATAATCCTGAATGGCGCTTAACTCTTCAAGATCACCAATGTGTTGCGAAACAATGGCTTCATTGCCTTTGCTTAAACAAAATGTATTCTTTAATTCACCACCCATAGCAAGAACATCAGGAACCTGTTCAAAGCCTTCAGGCAAGGGTATAGATTCCGGGGCAAAGCCACGGGCACGCCGAAAGAAACGCGGCTTATTATCCATAACGCGAATAACGGAATCATCAAGACGATTAACTATGTCACGATCATGTAATAAGTAATAGTCAGCAATGTCCTTTAACTGGTCCAGCGCCGCTTGATTATCGATACACTGTGGCTCGTCACTACTGTTACCGGAAGTCATGACCAATGGTTGCTGCATGTCCTTAAGCAATAAATGATGCAATGGACTATAAGGCAACATAAACCCGAGAGTGTATTGCCCGGGAGCAACATCATCGGGCAATGTATTTTCTTTTGCTGTTAACACAACGACAGGCGCAGTCTTATCTTTCAGCAAGCGTTCTTCCTGATCGTTTACATTTGCATATGACATAATCATTTCTATATTACTCGCCATCAATGCAAAGGGTTTATGATAGCGTCTCTTTCTATTGCGTAACTTTTTAACTGCCTCATCATTCATCGCATCACAAGCAAGATGAAAACCACCAATACCTTTTATCGCAACAATGGAACCTTGTTTAATACGCTCGCACACGGCATCAATGACATCATCACCCTGATCTATTGTTACCCCGTCCTGATCTACTAATGAAAGTTGCGGTCCACAATCAGCGCAGGCATTCGGTTGTGCGTGGAAACGTCTATCTGCAGGATCATCATATTCCTGCTGACAGGCTTTACACATTTTAAAGTCCCGCATACTGGTATTGGCACGATCATAGGGAATGGCATTAACAATAGATAAACGTGGGCCACAGTTGGTGCAATTGGTAAAAGCATAACGATAACGACGGTTATTCGGATCAAGTACGTCTGTCAAACATTCGGGACAAGTCGCTGCATCAGCAGCAACACCCGTCATGTTAATACCTGTCTCGCTTGAGATTATCTGAAATTCATTTGGTATCGATTGTTCCGAAAGAGAGGAACGCTTCAGACTATCGATACGAGATAAAGGTGTTGGTTCATTTTCAATACGATTAATAAAATTATCTAATGCCTCAGGGTGACCCCACGCATGGATCAAGACCCCTGCTCCATCGTTAAAAACATTTCCCGTGATCCCTAACTCTTTTGCCAAACGCCAAACCATCGGCCGAAAACCCACGCCCTGAACAATACCGCAGACACGGATCTGCTCAGCATGTATAAGATTGGGATCGGGCATACTCATCATGAAATTTCTAAATATATTTATTTGCCACAGAGGACTCAGAGGAGAATGGCACTTACTTAAGCCTGTCTTTCCCGCGCACGACTACAGGGATGTAGTTGGTAGAGCGAAGCAGGAAGCCAGAGCCGAGGCGGGAATGACGAAACCAGGAAATTATGGCCTTTAGAACATAAGGAAGTGACATTCGAGTCAGATCTTTGAAACGGGATATCAAATAATTTTTGTTTGTGATCCGAAAACAATATTTTCTGATTTAAAATCACTTTTTTACCTCTGTGAACTCTGTGTTCTCTGTGGCTAAAACGATTTAGTTAGTGGACGGTGCAGACCATGCACGGATCGAATGACCTGACTATATGTTGAACAGACACAGGATCCTTCTCACCATTTCTGACAGGCGCATTCACCAAGGCTTGTTCCAATGCTCCCGGTATACCATTACTATCACGCGGAGAAAAATTCCAGGTCGTTGGTGCAATAATTTGATAATTATTAATACGTTCCTGTTTTACAGTTAACCAATGACCCAGGCTGCCACGTGCTGCTTCAACTAAACCATAGCCTTGTGTTACTTCAGGCATAACAGCATGATTACAAAATATTTCCTTTGGTTTTAAATGGCGACACCAGTTTTCCATTTCGACTAATACCAGAGCTATCTCCAGTAAACGAGCAATAACACGATTACGTACATTGCCGCCGCTTTCTTCAACTAGTGCACGTATCAGGGGATGACCATTGACCTGTTGTCTTGCTAATGCACCAACTTCGACAACCTGACCATCAAGCCTGGGTGCTTTACACCATGAATAGGCTTCTACTATATTAATGTCGGGCATGGTAATCCCTGTATAGGGATGTTGCGGCTCATCATTACCACTCATCCAACTATGACTCAGGTCTTCAGTAATATCTTCTATATTTAATGCATGTATTCCATCTTTCCATAAACCGCGATTAAATAATTGCGAACCATCACGAGAATAAACACCGTAACTCATAAAACTATCAACACTGCGACCTAATTTGTCCAAATCTAATGAATCTGCAATGTGTAAAAATAATCTGAAGTCACTAGTTTCGGCTGGTGCTTCATTTGCCCAGGCTTTTAACTGATCGTTATCTTTTAATGCAATAATTGTTTCAAGTTGATCGCCAAATAATGTTGTTTCCAGATAGCGCCTGAATTGTGCCAGGATTGCAGCAATGCGAACGCGTTCCTGTGCTTCTATTGCACGAGTAGTACCGCCCGGTTGAATGGCTAGAGAATGCGGCCACTTACCTGCCAGTATGCCCATTATATGTAGAAACTCTGTTCTCGCTGGTAAGGCATCTTTGCTAGCTGTTCCCGTCACTGCCTTGAAACGTTTTGTTACAGATTCATACCAGGATTCCTGCGCATAAACCTCTCGTGCAAAATCTGGCATAAAGAAAAGATAAAAATGGGTAAAGTGATCCGCAATATTTTCATTCGCCAATATCAAGTTAGTCGCCAATTCACCATTTTCTGGCATCGTTACACCTTGTGCCTTTGCCAAGGCATAGGCGGCAGCAACAGATTGCGACACGGAACAAATCCCGCAGATTCGCGGCGCGTAAACAAGCGCATCCATCGGATCTTTACCTTGTAGTATTTGTTCGAAACCCCGAAACAAGGGTGAGTTAACTCGTGCCGACTTGACATGATCATCTTCAATATCAAGATGAACTTCCAGATCACCTTCGACGCGATTAAAAGGACCGACGATTCGTTTTGTCATTTCTTTTCCGTTGAACGACTACGTGTAGAGGGTGAGACAACGACATGATCAGAGACTGCATTTTCTCTCAAGCGTTTTGGCGTTGCTGCCTTGGATAACGATGCCAAGGCAACAAACCAGGCCTTGGGCATATCAGTCGGCAAGCCTATAGGAATGCCAGCTATCTTCGGCGTTTTACTAAAAGCATGACCGGGCTCTTCAAATTCTGGTGCCGTACAATTGATACAGGCATAACCACCGCGCAAGCATGAACCATCACCATTCCATAAACGGGTATTACAATCTGCATGAGCCTGAGTACCAAGACACCCCATATTCTCCATCAAACAACCAAGATCAGATGGTTTTTCCGCACTGGCCTTAAACTCATAGAATTCATTTTTGGGACAACCATGATGAACCAGATGATCGGCATACATACGGGGTCGTTGATATTGATCGATATCATCAGATGAAAACTGACCATCGGCCAACATCATCAATGTTTCTGTTATCCAGTTAGGATGCGTTGGACAACCAGCGACATTGATGACTGGAAGTCCTGCTGTAGACAGGTACTCCGCCCCTAAAATACCACCCGGGTGTGTTCCTTCAAATTGCAAACCACAGGCATCACCCGGGTTATTTCCTGCTGCAGTTATACCGCCAAAGGCAGCACAACTTCCCATGGCAAGTGTATAACGTGCATGTTGTGACAAATCCTGTAACCAATGCATCATCGATTTATCGGTGCCAGACAGCATATGAAATCGCCCGGTTCCATCAGGGCCACGCATCGCTGAACCCTCAAGACATAAAGCATCCAACTGTGTATCGCCATTAATAATACTTTGCAGTAAATCGACAAACTCAACGCCACTCGCTTCACTAAATGAAGGATGCCAAAGTAAATTTATGTTTGCTAATTCGAATGTCGAAATAAGATCCGGTGATTCAGCGCAAAGCAATGACATACTACAACCACCACAACCACCGGACTGTAACCATAAAACATTGAATGGCTTATTCATGATTTAATTGACAGGGGCAGGGTTAATATAAATACAGCGCCGCCTTCACTATGGTTTTTAACCTGCAAGCTTCCACCATGTTCATCAGCAATATTATAACTGATATACAAGCCCAGACCGGTTCCTTTACCGACAGGCTTTGTTGTAAAAAAGGGATCAAAAACACGCACAAGATCTTCATCCGGGATACCGGATCCGAAGTCCCGGATTTCAACAACCGCTTTATCATCTTTTTGATAACAAACAACTTCCAGTCGCGGGTCTTTTACTTCTTCCATAACATCAACTGCGTTTTGTACCAGATTCACCAATATCTGGTGTATTTGTCCTTCATGTGCATTTACTTCAAGCTCATCCGGGATCTGAAACGAAACTTCAGGCTTAACGCGTTCTGCTTTAACCACCCATTGCACTGCTGTTCTTAACACAGTTGAAAGATTAAACCATTGTTTCTCATCGCGTTGGCTAGATGAGAAACGGCGTAAATCCTGAACGATATCCTTTACTCGCTCTGCTCCTTCCAGTGTGCCATCTATTAATGAATCAATATCAGATAGCATCGAATCAATTTTCAAATCCTCACGTAAGTGTTTTATCTCTTCTCTGTCAGCATGACTATGGATTGCTTCAAGATAACTTGTAAAACGAGCACCATAACGCTTCAAGGCATGAATATTTCCAAATACAAAACTGATTGGATTATTAAGTTCATGTGCAACACCGGCAACGAGTCGTCCCAATGAAGCCATCTTTTCAGATTGTAATAATTGTTGTTGCGCTTGTTGTAATTCCTGATGAGCCGTATTCAACTCTTTATAGGCTTGCCTTAACTCACCGACAGGACGACCGATTAACACCATTCCCACATACCTGCCTTTGTGGTCATAACGTGCACCACAGTTCAGCGCCAGGGGCACCAATCCTTTTTCTGAACTCAATAAGTTAACTTCACAATCATAAACCGTTTCTGATAAAACTTTTTTCGAATATCGGGCAAGATTATCTTTAGAAGCCTGATCAAACAATTCATACATATCACGACCAACTAACTCTTCTGCAGATTGTTCGATCAAATCCTCAAGTTTGTGATTAACCCGCTGTATCCGGTTTTGCGTATCACATACGATGAGCACATCGGTCATGGAAGATAGAACACTATTTATAAAGTGATGCGCTTCTTCCAGTTCAGTATTTTTTTCTTCGAGTTCTACCTGATAATCAACGAGATTGGCATAAACAGAATCCATTTTATGAATGACATCTATCCAACTTTCTTCAGTAATAGCATCCAGTGAATGCTTTCCTGTATCCGGCATTACCTGATTAATAAGACCTGTGTCTTTATTTTGTGCTGAATCAGTTGTCATTGAATAAAGTATATTATGAAATTGCTGTTTCCTTAATGTTTGTCTCTGTTGAATCACTATCGCCCTGAAGTTGCTCTACTTTCTCCAGGCCATAACGTTCAAGCTTGCTGCGTAAGCCAACCCTCGACAAACCCAGCTCTCGTGCCGCCTTACTCTTGTTCCAGCGATGGCGTATCAAGGTCTCTCGTAGTATACGCGCTTCCAGAGACTCTATTCGTTGCTTTAATGTACCATCCAGTTCCGATAATATTTCCAGGTCGGCCTCTTCCTCAACCGGTGCTGCACGTAAAACACGGGCGGACAATAATTCTGCACCGATCTCATCAGCATCAACAACAACCAACATGCGTTGTATCTCGTTTTGTAATTCACGAACATTCCCTGGCCAATGATATGCCTGCATACATGCCAGGGCCTCGTCAGTAAAACCTTCAACACGTTTGCCTAATGTCTTCATAGCAGATTCAAGCAGTGATTCAGCCAATAACGGAATATCCTCAACTCGTTCACGTAATGAAGGCAAGGATATCGTTACTGCAGCCAACCGATAATACAGATCTTCACGAAAACGACCGGCATGCACTTCTTCTTCAAGGTCCCTATTGGTCGCAGCCACGACACGCACATCAACCTTCCTGCGTTGGCTACTACCTAAGGGTCTTATTTCACCTTCTTGTAATACGCGCAGAAGTTTTACCTGAAATGAAGCAGAGACTTCACCAATTTCATCAAGAAAGATAGTGCCGCCATCTGCCTGCTCAAACAAACCGATACGATCTTCAGTTGCACCGGTAAATGCACCTCTTTTATAACCAAACAATTCACTCTCCAATAAATCATCAGGTAAAGCCGCGCAATTCTCTACGACAAAAGGTTTGTTCCAGCGCAAGCCATTATAATGTAAGGCACGTGCGCATAGTTCTTTCCCGGTACCAGACTCACCAATCAAAAGAGCAGACACATCAAACTGGGCAATTCTTTGCACCATATTGCAAGCGTCGTTCATGCAGCTGGTTTCTGTTCGTACTATGCCATCATTATGTTGATATTGTTTCTTTAACACCTTGCGTTTACGGGAAACACTTTTCTCCAGCGAATGTGGAGCAAGTTTCAATTCAACATTGAGCAATTCATTTTCCCTTTGCAATTTAAACAAATGAACTGCACTTTTTAGCGTTAAAATTAAATTCTCCGGATGCCAGGGCTTGGTTATATATTGATAGATGCCGGCTTCATTAACGCCTTTAATAATATCTTCAGCATCGGTATAACCCGAGATAATCATTCGAATCACTTCAGGCCATTGCTCACGCACGCTTGCCAGAAATTCAACACCTGTTACTTCAGGCATACGTTGATCACAAAGTATGACTTGCACCCATTCCTTTTCCAGAATCGCTTTGGCATCATGTACCGATGACGCCGTCCTGACATCGAATTCTTCTTCAAGAGTACGTGTCAATGCTTCTAGCACACGCACTTCATCATCCACAAGCAATATGGTAGGTAAGGGACTCATACAACACTCCTGATTAAATTCTTATCCCGCCAATGAATATCTCGATGCCGGGCAAGAGTAAGTGGTGTTCGGGATTTTAAAATCTTATATACAAAGTTATAACGGGCGACATGATAGCTCGGATCAAAACCATAAAAATTCAACCGCATACGCTCTAACTCTTCTTCACGATATCGGGCCAAGGGTTTGATCTCTTCATGCATGGCACGCATCTGTTTTTTACTACTTATCTGTTTTACATAATCCGACATGCTTGCAAGACTTTCTGCATACTGTTTAATCATGTATCTGAAACCGGTTGCGCTTTTACCAAACGCCCGGTCTATCAGACCTAAACGTTGCGCCTCGGTTGTCCCTATAGGCAAACGTGTTTCAATAATTTTTTTCGCCTGTTGTTTATTAACACGCTGTGGTAACAGGTAAGTCCAAAATTCCGAGCCATATAGATTGCCCATGTCCTTGTAATGTGGGTTCATCACTATGCCTGATCTTGCAATCACA
>Ga0316190_10004365_pt1 | contig 10291 bp, 11 predicted proteins | sample Eddworburrow2_MG_FD_204929 | JGI IMG/M metagenome (GOLD analysis project Ga0316190, IMG submission 204929) | Coastal sediment microbial communities from Maine, United States - Eddy worm burrow 2 | ecosystem: Environmental > Aquatic > Marine > Coastal > Sediment | place: USA: Maine | collected... | reverse complement strand
CACGACCAGGATGGGCTCGGAGTGTTGCGTGATTTTGAGACCGGTGATCAGCCCCTCCAGACCAAGACCGACCAGCAACGTAATCGGTTCTCCGGAGTAGGCCGGAATCGGCGCAATATCGGAGGTGCGCATGAGGTAACCCAGCAGCACCTCGTCCTGATACACAGGCGCGGCCAGCGGCTCACCTTCAAACTCGCCGATATGCGTCACCTGCGGGAAGTATTGTTGTGCCAGCGTATCCACGGAAGCGGCAACGACTGCCTGGCTCATGCTGGCCAGACCCAGCAGGCAGGCGCACAAGCAGACAGTCAGGTTGAGTCTGTCACGTAGCGGTGTTGTCATGCGGGGTCCAGGCAGCAGGATGATACCCGGGACGCTATCGGTGTCGACCGCGCACCGCCTTGACCTGCATCAAGTTAGCGCTGGTGGTACACACTCCGGATAGCTTTACACTAGTGAGTACCGCAGGCGCGCATCGCATGCGCGCCTGCGGCATTGTTTGATAATCCGTGGCGGGCTAGGCCGTCAGCCGAGCATACAACAGTGGTAGTTCCCGTGGCAGCTGCGATGGCCGGTGGATCAGCACGTAACCACCGCTGCCAAACAGGTGCGGCAGATATTCGCCGGCGCGCTTGTCGACGGTGACACAGAAGGGCTGCAGTCCCTGCTCTCGTGCCTGCCTGAGTGCATGTCGGGTATCCTCGATACCGTAGCGGCCTTCATATTTATCCAGGTCATTCGGTTTGCCGTCTGTAAGCAACAGCAGCAGGCGGCGGCTGGCCGCCTCTCCTGCCAGCAATTGCGTGGCATGCCGCAGCGCCGCACCCATGCGGGTGTAGTAACCGGGCTTGATGACATCGATGCGACCACGCACGCGCGCATTATAGGATTCGGCAAATGTCTTGAACTGGTGCACGCGTACCGGGTCACGGCGCCGCGATGAAAAGCCGTACATGGCAAAGCGGTCACCGGTAGCCGCCAGTGACTCGGCAAACAGGAACAGGCTGTCGCGGATGACATCGATCACCCGTGCGTGGTCGTTAACAAAGGCATCGGTGGACATCGACAGGTCGGCCAGCAGCAGACAGGCCAGCTCACGGGCGCCGTTGCGCATGTCACGGTAGAGGCGATCACCGGCCACCGCCTGCCCGGCGGCACGTTCGCCACTGAAGCGCAGGTAGGCATCCAGGTCGATTTCCGCCCCGTCCTGTTGTTCGTGGTGCCAGACTCGCCCCGGTGCCAGCAGCTGGAACTGCGCACGCAACTGTCGTGCGGTACGACGCAACCGTTGCGGCAGTTCAACAGCCTCGGCATCTGCCGCGACCATCGGCTGGATACGGCAGTAATCCGGCTGCAGGCGCTGTGCCTTGTAATCCCATTCGGGTACCCGGATGCCTGCACCGATTGGCTGATCGTCACAACTCTCCGAGGGCAGATCGAGATCAAAGCGCAGCCGCGAGGCGACGCTCTTGCCATCCCGCGTCACGCTGAAACGATCAATCGACTCCGCGGCATCCGCGGCCTCGTCAAGGTCCTCGTTCTCTTCTGCACCACGATCCACCTTTGCGAACTCCCCCCAGGTAAAGATGTTCTCCATGCGCACCGTGATCAGGCCACGGTCCTGTTCCGGCATATCGACACGCTCGGCCTGGCGGCGGCGCTGGTCCTCGAGTTCCTTGCTCTGGCCACGACGCTCGCCCGACCCGGCGTCATCCCCGCTGCTACTCCCGGCAACCTCTGCCGGCAGCGGCGGTGCCGGATGCAGCCACAGCAGTACCGGCTGCGGCGCACGTTTCGCAGCCGGCAGTCGATCGCGACTGCCGGGTTGCTGCAGGGCGGCACGGATAGCACGTTCCTGCGCCGCCTCGTCGGCACGCAGACGCCCGGGATCCGGGCGCTGTGTCAGGTGTGTCGTCACCAGCCGCCCATAACGTGCTCGCAGACCCGGACAGTCGTCCAGCAGCGCCCGCGTCATGTGCTGGCTGTGTTTAAACCAGTCCTTGTCCTGATCACTGCCAGCCCGTGCGGCCAGCGCCGCCAGCCACAGGTACAGGTCACGGTTCAGGCCGGCGTCGGCAAAACAGTCAATGCAGGTTGGCAGGCGCAGTGCCTGCTCATCTCGCCACGACAGCTCCACGTCCGTGTGACTGCCGGCAATTCGCTGCAGCCAGGAACGCCGTGCCCCGTGCGCGCTGGCCGTTGCCGCCTCGACTCGCAGGCCACCATCACCGCCGAGGGCGCGAAACAGGATACCAACCGTGGTGCTGACCTGTTGCAGCGATACCGCGGCCGCGGGATGGCGCCGCGTCGCGGCACGGGTGATGAGGCGGTCCCAGAGTTGCCCGACCTGCTCTTCCATCAGGGCTTCCCGGCACGTGGCCTGACGGGCCGGCCGGTGGTGACCGGGAGGGCCTGCTCACCATCAACCCAGTGCAGCAACCCGCCCGCCGGGTTGCCAGCCTGCACCTGCTCACAGGCCGCGATGCATTGCGTGCATTCAGTACAGGTAAACATGCGACGCTTGATGGTACGCGGCCGCAGCCGCATCGGGCAGACATTGTCACAGGCATTGTTGCAGGCCTGGCAGGCGCGTGCCCGCGTGCTGTCAAAGCCCACCACCAGCGCACGCGGGTTCGCCATCCAGGCGAGACTTTGAAACAGCCCGACCGCACAGCCGAAACGGCAGAACAGGTGGCGGGCAAACATGAAGTCAATGAAGAACAGCAGTGTGCCGATGCCGAGGAAGCGCGCCTGGTTGGCAGTCAGACTGGCATTCAGCAGGTTGTGATAGATCTCGAACGGCGGCAGCAAGTAGGTCAGCAGGCTCAGCGCCCAGAGAAAGGCAAAACTTAACGCCACCACGATCGTCACGGTCCAGTAACGCACATCCGGCATCACCACCCGGCCATCCGGGCGTCGCGCCGGCAGTGGCCGTGACTCCCAGATACTCGGCTTTCCAGTGGCACGCAGCATCAAGCTGTTGACGGTTTCCACCACGGAAAAATGCGGACAGAGCCAGCCACAGTAGAGGCGGCCGTAGCGCCATGCCGTCCAGACGAGCGCAGCGCCCACCAGCAACACCGGCAGGAAACCGCGCAGCATGACATTCAACACGGCATGGGTGGCACCGATATCGCCGCGCATCAGTGCATCCAGCCCCAGCGTCCACGGCATACCGAGGACGATGAAATGGCCCAGGGTCAGGTCATAGCGAAAGATATCCAGCGGCGGCGCCACTACAAACAGGATAAAAAACCCGGCCTGCAGCCAGCTGCGGTAGCGCCTCGAGGAATGTTGCCGTACGGCCATATCAACACGACCGCCCCACCAGCGGATAGCGGAAATTCTGACCGGCCATCGCCTTGGACAGGCCCACCACGCCGAGCAACACCAGCGTGGCATGGCAGGTGGTGAAGTAGATGATAACCACCATCCAGGTGTTCGGACTACGGTATCCACCGAACAGCAGGATAATAATATTGGCCACCAGCAGCAGCGCGCCCGCCCACAGGCTGGCGGACAGCGTCTGGCGCAGGTGGCAGACGGCAAGTTTTGGTGCCGCACGGATGTAGCGTTGATACACGACCAGCAGGGCGATAAACGCCAGTCCGGGCAGCAGTAGCAGGTTGGCGAGATACAAGACCTCGGCCGTCACGGCAAGACCCTGCCCGGCGGCTACCGCCACGGGCGGCAGTGAATCATGTTCCGAAGGTGGCATACACAACCTCCATCAGGGCGGCGGCAGTCTCCTCGTCATCGGTCAGCGGTTCCACCAGCGCCGAGCGACAGGCCTCCAGTGGCTCGAAGCCGCCCTTGATCAGGGTGGCGGCATACACCAGCAGGCGCGTCGATGCCGCCTCTTCCAGGTCATGGTCCTTGAGTGCGCGCAAGGCCGTGGCCAGTGCCACCAGCCGCCTTGCCAGTTCTGCCTCGATGCCGGATTCGCCCTGCAGGATTTCCGCTTCCAGCGAGGGCTCCGGAAAATCGAAGCGCTTCGCGACAAAGCGCTGCCGGGTACTCGGCTTCATGCCCTTGAGCAGGTTCTGGTAACCCGGGTTGTAGGACACCACCAGCATGAACTCCGGCGGTGCCTGCAGGGTTTCACCGCTACGCTCGATCGGCAGGATGCGGCGATCATCGGTCAGCGGATGCAGCACCACGGTGGTATCCTTGCGGGCTTCCACCACTTCATCAAGGTAACAAATGGCACCTTCGCGCACAGCGCGTGTCAGTGGGCCGTCACTCCAGTAGGTCCCATGATCGCCAATCAGGTGCCGCCCCACCAGGTCGGCCGCCGTCAAGTCATCATGACAGGCCACGGTATACAGCGGCCGTCCGAGGCTGGCGGCCATGTACTGGATAAAACGCGTCTTGCCACACCCCGTCGGGCCCTTGATCAACATTGGCAGGCAGTGGCGCCAGGCATACTCGAACAACGACACCTCGTTGCCCTGCGGTTTGTAGAACGGCAGACCTTCGAGGTCTGCCCGTTTTTCCGCGATTGCATCCATTGACTTATTCCTCGGTTCGTTCTCCGGGTTATGTCATCGCGCTTGCGAAGCGCTCCTACGGTCATACACAAGATTGTGCAGGAGCGCTTCGCAAGCGCGAATAATCCGACCCTGGTTAACCATTCTAGTCCCGACCACCCGCTTTACCATGATGCATGTTAATTCGCCAGAACACAGGCCATGGTTGCCTGGCTGCAAAAAAAACGGGCTGACACATCGCTGCATCAACCCGCTGCAAGGGTGGGCACGCCTGCCCCCGGGAGCTGCTAATCAGCCTGCCGGTTCAACAGCTGCCTCTGGCTCACGGTTACCCACAAAGAAGCTAAGTATGTAGGCCACCAGCCCGATCAGGAACACCACGCCCGCGAGTTCGCGCATCCAGTAAAACAGGGCGACCTTCTCCTGTACCACCATAAAGGATTCCGGTGACTCCGAGACACGCTGCAGGTAAGTCTGCAGAATCCCGGCACCGGTCAGGAACAGGGTGATGAACACCATGGAAACCGTCATCAGCCAGAATGACCACATCTCCAGTACCTGCGACTTGTTGCTGTTGGCCGCCGTGCGGCCGCGCAACATCGGCATGGCGTAGGAAATAATGGTCAGCACGATCATCACGTAGGCGCCGTAGAAGGCCATGTGGCCATGCGCCGCGGTGATCTGGGTGCCGTGGGTATAGTAGTTGATCGGTGCCAGGGTGTGCATGAAGCCCCACACGCCCGCACCAAGAAAGGCCATTACCGCGGTACCCAGTGCCCACAGGGTCGCTACCTTGTTGGGGTGATTACGCCGCCGCCGGTTGACCATGTTGAAAGCGAACACCGTCATCATGAAGAACGGCAACGGCTCCAGTGCGGAGAAGATGGATCCCCACCATTGCCAGTATTCCGGGGTGCCGATCCAGTAGAAATGGTGACCGGTACCGATAATGCCGGTAATCAGCGCCAGCGCGATAATCACGTACAGCCACTTCTCTATCACTTCGCGATCCACGCCGGTGATCTTGATCAGCACAAAGGCAAGGATGGCACCGAGGATCAGTTCCCAGACACCCTCTACCCAGAGATGCACCACCCACCACCAGTAGAACTTGTCCAGTACCAGGTTATCCGGCACATAAAACGAGAACAGGAAGAACACCGCCAGGCCAAGCAGCCCGAGCAGCAACACCAGGTTCACAACGGTTTTGCGACCCTTTAGCACGGTCATGCCCACATTGAACAGGAACGCCAGCGCCACCACAACAATACCAATCTTGGTGATGGTTGGCTGTTCCAGGAACTCGCGGCCCATGGTTGGCAGCAGATCGTTCATGGTGATCTCGGCCAGCGTGGCATACGGCACCAGCAGGTAACCGGCCACGGTCGCACCGGCCGCTGCCAGAAAGATCCAGAACATCACGATGGCCAGCCACGGCGCGAACAACTCGGTTTCCGATTCTTCCGGGACCAGGTAGTAGGCCGCCCCCATGAAGCCGAACAACAACCACACGATCAGCGTATTGGTGTGCACCATGCGCGCCACGTTGAAGGGTATTTCCGGAAACAGGAAATCCCCGATCACATATTGCAGCCCGATGATCAGGCCAAACAGGATCTGCGCCACGAACAAAATAATGGCGGCGATGAAATAAGGCTTGGCTACCGCTTGTGATTTATATTGCATAAGACTGTCTCCCTTTAACCCTGGACATTGGGCGGCCAGTCCGCCGTGTCGATTTCCGACGCGTACTTCAGGAATTCCGCCAGTGCGTCCAGTTCTTCATCGCTGAAGTTGAACTGCGGCATGCTGCGCCGTCCGGGGATACCCTCCACGGGGCGGCTCTTGATGAAGCCCATAATGGCCTCCTTGCTGTTTCCGTAGCGGGTATAGACATTACCCAGCTCCGGCGCAAAGTAGGCCCCCTCGCCCAGCAGGGTGTGACAACCGATACAGTCATTCTCTTCCCAGAGTGCCTTGCCCATGGCAACCACGGGCGTGATCGCTCCGCGATTATCGCGTTCGGGCAAGGTCCTGGTGGTATCGAAGGTCAGCACCAGGAACAGTAAAAAGAAGAACACGCTGCCACCGTAAAAGATGTTGCGCGCCATGGATTTTGTAAAGGTACCACTCATAGTCGACTCCTCTTCCGACACCGGGGTTGGAACACATCCTAATGGCCGGAAATCATGTTTAACCTTGACCTATGTTAACTAGGTCGATCACGCACACCCTGCTCCGCTAGCGCATCACCGACACGCCAGATCAGGACCTCTACAATCTTCGCCCGCTCAACTGGCCTTTCATAGGCAAACCCGTGCTGTGCAAGCAACGGGTACAACAGCACCGGATCGCGATGGCTCAACAGGCGCAGGTATTCGCCGGCGGCCAGTTCACTCAGTGCTGCCAGGGCACGCATCAGCGGCTCCGGTTGCTCCAGTCCTCGTACATCCAGAATCCGCTCAGCACTCATCTGTTATTAAAGCCCCCCTTGCAGGCGCACTCTGGCAAGATCACGACATGATCACCTTGACCTGTGTTAATCCATTCTCTGGTGCAGTTTTCTGCCGGATTGAGTAAGCTGGAGCCATGAACGCGAGCAAGATCCTGCCGGGGGAGTTGCGCCGCCATCCCCTCTTTGGCGGTCTGGATGACGTCCAGCTTGCACAGTTACTCGAAAGCGCACGCATCATTCACCTCGACGAGGGACAGCACCTGTTCCAGTGCCAGCAACAGGCCAGCCAGTTTTTCATGGTACGCAGTGGCACCATCCGCTTGTACCTGTCGGCACCGGACGGCGCTGAAAAGGTGATTCACCTGGTCACGGCCGGTGAAACCTTTGCCGAGGCCATCACCTTCATGGAAGGCCAGGTTTATCCCGTCAATGCCAGTGCCCTTGATTCCTGTGAAGTACTGGCCTTCTCCAACCAGACCTTCCGTGCCATCTTGCGGGACTCAACCGACACCTGTTTCAGACTGATGGCCGACATGAGTACCTGGTTGAAACGACAGATTGCCGACATCGACGCGCTGACATTGCAAAACGCCACGTTGCGCTTCACCAACTACCTGCTCCACCAGGTGCCTGCCGGCGCGGAAAACGAGGTAACCATCAAGCTCGGCGCACCCAAGCATGTCATTGCCTCGCGTCTTTCTATCCAGCCCGAATCCTTCTCGCGCATCCTGCGCAACCTGCAGCGCGAAGGGCACATCACCGCCGAAGGCAACCTGATTCATATCAAGGACATAAGCACCCTCGGCTAGATACAAGATCCCCCTGCCCGGCCATCAATCCGGCCTGCGAGCATTTAAATTGACATGGATCAACGACAGTCAGCCCTGCGGCGCCTATAAAGTGCGGGTATGAATGCTAATGTTGCCTGGCAGCCGAGCGGCTGCAAGCATCCCGAATGGAAAAACCACTGGGAGGGTCTCTATGCGCACAAAGACCCTGCCGAAGTCAGCTGGTACCAGTCACATCCGCAGCATTCAGTATCCCTGATTGGTGATACCGGCATCGGTACCGCAGCCAGCATCATTGACGTCGGTGGCGGCGCTTCTACCCTCGTCGATCACCTGCTACAGGCCGGCTATCGGGATATCACGGTACTCGATATTGCCCGCACGGCCATCGAGCGGACCCGGCAACGCCTCGGCGACCTCAGTCAGCAGATAACCTGGGTCGAGGGCGATATCACGGACTATTCACCCGGACGAACATTCGACATCTGGCATGACCGCGCGGTGTTTCATTACCTGACGCTTGAGCACGATCGTGACCTCTACCTGAAGTCACTGCACAGCAGCCTGAAACCGGGTGGCCAGGTCATCATCGCCACCTTCTCGGACATCGGTCCCAGCCAGTGCAGCGGGCTTGATATCAGGCGTTACAACCCCGAGTCACTCGACCTTGCACTGGGGTCACAGTTGCACCTGGTCGAGACATTAACCGAAGAACACCGCACCCCTGATGGTGGCCTGCAGCAGTTTGTCTATTGCAGATTCCGCCACGACTGAATCAAAGCGGCCCCCCAATCATCCGGGCGCAGCCATAAGGACATCACATGAATCTAGCGAATCTTGTTTCCATCATCTCGATCCTGTTACTTGGACTGCTGCTGGTCATCTTTACCGTGTTACTGCCAGTGTCCATCGTGTTCAACACCCGTGCCGGCATGAAGTACCGGCAGGGTATCGCCGAGCAGTTGCAGCGGCTGCGGCTCGGCAAGATGCTGGCAGCACTGGGCATTGATATGGACAGCTACCTGTCCAGTGAACGCGTGGCAGACATTCGCGAACAGATGCAACGCTGCAATAGTTGCGCCAATACCGGGGAGTGCGACACCCAGCTGGCCGAGGGGACGGTGGATGCCGACAGTATCAGCTACTGCAACAATGAGGCGACACTGCAGAAAATCGCAGCCCAGCACAAGGATTGAGCGACTGCTGTCCCCCGGTGCAGCGCGCGAGGGCTGTCAGCCGCTGTAAAAACAACCATTGCAACAGGCGTTGCAGTCAACAACAATAACCGCTGGTGGAGACAGGAAGCAGCGCTTATTCTTTTCCCCAAGTCGTTGTATCCCTGGCATCAAGCTGAAACCTGGACAAATACTAATACACTGGAGGATTGGGTGATTACCTACACTGAATTAAACGAGCAGAATCATCGTATTACTGAACTCACGAATGTACTGAGCTACCTGTTCAAGGACAGGTTGATGTGTGACACGGGTTCCTGCTGTGAACTGTTCTATCGTTATGTGGACCTGGTCAAGGAACACATCGATGTCGTTGACCGGGAAATGTACAGCGATCTGCTCAAGAGTCCAGACAAGAAAATCAACACTATTGCCAAAAACTTCATGTCGGGCTCGGTTGAAATCAAGAGAATCCTGAAGGACTTTACCAGGCGCTGGTGCCCGACAAAGAAAAAGGACACCCTGCACATTAAAGAGCATGCACAGTTTCTGAAGGATACCGACGAACTGTTCGAAATCGTGCTGCAACGCATACTCCATGAAACCGAGCACCTCTATCCGTTGGTCCGAAGTCTCAGCAAGTAATCAGCCCGGCGTCAATAGAAAGGGCTGGTGGCAAGAAAGCATGATTGTGCCTTGTCACCACCCTGTTCACAGGGTCACCCGGTGCAGTCATGTAGCCAGCATGCTGAAAGCCGTTCTTCTTGTGGCGACCGTACTGGTAACGGCAACAGCCACGGCGGCACAGCCCTGCAGCCCGTTTGAAGATGGGCGGGTTGATGCGGACCTGCTGCAACTCATGCGCGATGCGGCCGAGGAAGGCCGCCTTTACCGGGTCGACCCCGGCGAGTCACAGGTTGGATTCTGCGTGCGGCATTTCCCGGGCCAGGAATTTCGCGGTGAATTCACCAACATCGTTGGCGGTCTGGTGTTTCCCCCGATCTCGACGCAGCAGGGCCAGGCACTGCTGCTCATCCACACTGCCAGCCTGGAATCAGAAAATACCACCCTGTTGCCGCTGGTCGCGGGACATGATTTCATGGATACCAGCAACTATCCCGACATCCTGTTCGTGGGGCATACCGCACATTGGCAAAGCTACACACAGGGCCACATCCATGGCAACCTCACCCTGCGCGGCGTGACACAACCGGTTATCTTTGAGCTCGCCATTCATCCGCTCGACATCGGCGAGAACGAACGGCCTGACCGCATTCTGCTGAGGGGCAGGAGTCAGGTCAATCGCATGGATTTCGACATGAACAGCTATCGCTACTTCGTCAGCGAAACGGTACGCCTGTGTATGACTGTGGAGCTGGTGCC
>Ga0316190_10004364_pt1 | contig 10292 bp, 9 predicted proteins | sample Eddworburrow2_MG_FD_204929 | JGI IMG/M metagenome (GOLD analysis project Ga0316190, IMG submission 204929) | Coastal sediment microbial communities from Maine, United States - Eddy worm burrow 2 | ecosystem: Environmental > Aquatic > Marine > Coastal > Sediment | place: USA: Maine | collected... | reverse complement strand
TTTGCAAGCTCATCGTGCTCTGGAGCATCTTTCTCCAGCTCAAACGGATTGATGTGGTACTGGGAAGACGTGGAAAACTCTATATACTCACCGCCAACTGAACCTGCTAGTTTTTTATACTCGTTTTCTGGGTCAATGATAATAACGTCAACATCCATCATCAACATTCGCATCGCCTCCAACTTGACCAAGAAGCTCTTTCCGCCTCCTGATTTACCCAAGATTACTGAGTTTGCATTTTCGAGTGTGTAGCGATCAAATATGATCAGACTTCCGTCATGCTGATTCACCCCATACAATATCCCTTCGTTTCGTGTGAGCGAGGCGGTTGAAAAAGGAAAGGTCATAGCAAGCGATGTACTGTCCATGTTGCGCCACACCTCAAGCTTGTCGTAAAAAATAGGTAGTGAAGACTTGAATCCTTCTTCCATCTCGAGCGTTGCGGTGCGCGCGATAATAAGTAGCGATGAAAGGATTGAATCAACCTGTTTTGATATCTCAACCAATTCTTCTTTACTATCGGCTGGGATAGTAACATATAGACCAAATTGAAAGAAGCGCTCTGATCCCTTTGCAAGTTCTGCCTGTAGAGACAGCGCGTCGTCAAGCGCCACTTGTACAGTTGGATCGACTACTTTACCTGACTTCATCTCACTTTCAATGGTTGCCTCCATCTCTGCGATCTTGCGCTTTAGCTCCTCAAGCACCACGCGCGACTCAGTTGGGTAAACATACATTGAGATGTATAGCGGATGGTCAAAAGTGATAAGTGAATAAAGCCAGTTAGCCGACACGTAACGGGGGTATCCCACCACAAACAGCGTACGGTAATATTTGTCATCCACCCGCACGTGATTAAAGTCCACCTCCACAAACGAAGGGGCAATAATGTCTTTAATAGACACTGTACCTTTAGAAATAACATCGGCAACATTCACTGTGCCTTTGGGTGCATTCTTTTTTCCTTTTTTTCCTTTTTTACCAAAACCTAACATATAGATATTTCCTTATAGCTTTATAAAAATATTTTTGATTTGCAAAACAACACTATGACGTCATGATTGGATCCGTATAGCTTTGTACCGGAGCCAAGGACTTTCCCGTTGAAGAGCTGTTATACAAATTGTAAAACAAGTCGACAAGCGCCTGCTGTTGCATCGACGTTGCGCGTAAACCAATTTTTGTGAGGAGCCTTATTAGCGTATCCCGCTTGGGATATAATGCTGTTTTTGCACGACTCATAACATACTCTTTTCTATACCTCTTCACTGAAGCACCGCCTACCCCCATCTCAAGTGGAGAAAATGGAACGACAAAAAAGAACCGACGCTCCAAAACTGTCGTACGTTTCACAACGTTTTTTATAAACTCTTGATAGGAAGCGATGCGTTTCTTGGTGATTTCTTCGCGTTGGTTTTTCACCTTGCTAGATAAGTATTCCAAATATGAGGAGATATCCATACGTTTTGATAATATGAGAATTTGCACAGGAAAAGAGAGGGAGTTGAGAAGATTAGCGTAAGAAAAGATCATCGACGACTGTTCCTCCGAAGACAGAAGCCAAAAGTTCACCGCACCCACCTCAACAACGGTTGCTGCTGAAAAATCTTTGAGCAATATAATATCGTCTTGAATATCTTCAATTTCAATAAATTGCTGGGTTGTCGCCTTAATTGGTGAGGTTGGCTTGTTGATTGGCATTTTTTCTTGATAATTTATGCGCGTGCACGTTTAAGTGTGTCTAGATCATTTCTTTGGAGGTAATCTCGATCTGGTGTGGGTTAGTATCTTGTAATACTACTTTGATTGTATCAAAAAAGTACTTCTTATTTGGGTCTTGCGCCTCAAGCACATATTGCCCTGGGGGTAGCTTAGTAAAGGTGGCAAATACTCCATGCGGGTTTGTCTTGAGTAGACGTATCGGTTTGTCTTGAGAGTTTTTAACGTAAACCAGCATATTGGGGAGTGGTGTTTTCTTTTTGTTGTGTGCGATACCAAAGAAGAAGGGTTTTTTGGTTTGCTTTGTGGCGAGCGTGCGAATTGGTGCGAATCCGGCGGCGGAACCTCGAGACTTGACGGTCTTCATCGTTGCTGCAGTAAGTGGTGTTGCTCGGGCAGACAGCGCTTGATTCACCCCTTGTAATCGTGCGCTTTTTGCCACCTCTTGCGTTGGACGCGGGTGGGCTTTTGCCATATATCTGCTGAGCTTCTCCTGCGCATCAACGTGCGCAACCACACGATGGGGATCTGCTAAAAAGTAAAGATTATTTAATATTTCAAACGATTTATTGTTTTTGTGATACATGTATTGTGTGGGTGAGGTGAGGCGCTTGTAGAGATTTTTAACAAACACATCCATCGGGCGATCGTTAATGGGCACCATCGCAAAAACTATACCCGCAACACCTATCACGACAGCCAGTAGCTTGGTGAAAAAACCAAGAGGAAGAGGGAGGGGAATAAACCAAAAAAGCACGCCAAGCAAAGCAAATACCACCATATAGATAAACTGGTGTAATGTCATGAAGCCGATAAGCTTAAACTCGAAGCTGGTGATTTGGCGCGGTATTGGATGCTGCTCCATACGCATAAGTATAGACGAAAGAGTGAGGTGGTGGAAAGTAGAGAGTAGGACGTAGTCCTTGGGTTTTTAGATTCTTACAAAACGAGAGTTTGTGTAGAGATTATCGGTAAAGAACAGGTTTTTCGCTTTGATGTGGGACAAGAGAAAGGCGGCGTGATTGTTTGCTGACACGCTCGATAAATGTGCGAACCTTTTGACCAATCTTATAATCTTCACTTCCCGTTAGTTTGCTTGTGTGAATAAGACCCTCAACACCAGGCTCAAGACGTACGAAGTATCCATATTTTTCGTGTCGAACCACTTCTCCCTCAACTTCTTTGTCTTTGGGATATTTCTCTTCAACATCTTCCCATGGATCGTGACTGAGTCGTTTTATGGAAAGATTTAATTTCATATCGCTCTCATTCTTCTCAACAACAATAACATCAATTGTTTCACCAACCATAACGAGTGGCTCGATATTGGTCACTTTTTCCCATGAAATCTCGGAAATATGTACGAGACCTTCAACACCGTTTACCTCGCAAAAAATACCAAACTCTGAGAATCCAAGTATTTTTGCCTTGTGTTTACTACCGACTTTGATCTTTTCAAATGTTTGTCGAATTTGCTTATGAGAGATGTTGAGCGCTGAAGCTTTTTGAGAAACTACGAGACGATTTTTGGTAGGATCTACCTCGAGCACTTTTACCTTTACTTTTCTACCTGAGAGCTTTTGAGGATCATTAATGTAGTCTTCTGTGAGCTGAATCTTTGGGATAACGCCACGAATACCCATAAACTCAATAAATACGCCACCTTTACCATATTCACCGCAAACCACTTCGATCTCTTCTTCTTCTTCACGTTTCTTGCTTAGAATCTCCCATTTTCCATTATTGAAGAATTTGCGCATAGACACGACAGGATATCCGTCTTTTGATTCTTCAGAAATGATGCGAACAGATACTGTTTCCCCTTCTTTAAGGTGTGGAAGATAGTTTGAAAGTTCTCGGACTTCTTTGTCACCAAGAACAGCATTCGCTTTTGAGCCAATGTTGAAAACTATACCTTTTTTAGATAATGAAAGAATTTGCGCTTCAATCTCCGAACCTTTTTTTATGAGTGGTGGGCTATTCTTCTGTAGAAGTTGAGCCATGAGGCTTTGTGCGGTTTGTGTTTGTTTTGGCATATGGGCAATATGGGGGTCCTCCTGTTGGGAATTAGTATAGCACAGAGCACCCAAAAAACAAGCGGGTGTTGTTGTTATACAGATAATTATTCCCTATTCTGTTTTTTCTGGCCGTTTCCTCTTATATACATATAGTAAGGGAGGGAAAGGGGTGTGGTTTTAGGCAAATCAACAGTTTCTTAGTGGTTGATCGGAGTTGAAAAAAGGGTTCATATATGATATATTATAGGCCATTATGGAAACATATATTATTTCGTCCCTTATCGAGAAGTTTGTCCAGTTTCTCACATCACAAGATAAGTCACAATACACAATTGTCGCCTACAAAAAAGACCTTGAACAGTTTGTGGGGTATCTAAGCACAGCAGACATAACAGATATCCGTGACGTGAAAAAAGCAACAATCGACGACTTCATTAAGAACCTTATAACGCAAAACTATACTAAAAAGTCCGCATCACGAAAACTCAATTCGGTGCGCACATTTTTCCGATTTTTGAAGCGTGAGGGTATTATTGAACAAAATCCAGCGCTTGACGTATCTCATCCCAAATACACACAATCTGCACCGCGCGTTTTTAGCAAGCTTGAATACCGAGCTATTCGCGATGTAGCAAAAGATGATGCCCGCACATATGCGATGGTTGAGATATTACTACAAACAGGTATCCGTATTGGTGAGCTCACCAATATCCGTTTTAGCGATGTGGGCACTGACACACTAGACATTCGATCGTTTGGAAAGTCTGCCGCACGCACCATTCCTATGAATAAAGCGGTAAAAAAATCAATTGATGATTATATTAAAGCGCGCGCGCCTGGTTCGCAGGATGACTATCTGTTTATAACTCGCACCGGTAGGCCGCTACTTATTCGAAATATCCGTCAAATTATTTCAGGGTGTTTCCGTGAGGTGGGTGTTGAGAATGCAACGATTAATGATTTTCGAAACACTTTTATTGCTCATCAACTTTCACTCGGTCACCCTATTGACTATATTGCCAAGATTGTCGGACACCGTAGACTTTCTTCAACTGAGCGTTTCATCCAACACGCTTCAAACTCCCCCACAGCAAAAAAAGAAGCTCTTGAAGAACTCTAAATACAAGAGTTTGTGTGATCACTTTTTAAACGTGATCAGTCTTATGCTTGTATACGTACAGGCATGATAATATGCAGAGCTCCATCCATTCCCTCTTGACGGAAAACGACAGGTGCATCAGGGCGAAGTAGTTCGATGGTGATTTGTTTTTTCTGAACGTGCTGCAAGTAGTCGAGAATGAATTTATAATTGAAGGCGGTTTTCATAGCATCACCCTCAACAACAGCTTCAATACTTGTACCTGTCTCGTCCCCCCCTTCGTGTTTTGGTTTCACTGAAATTGTCCCTTTATCAACTTCCATCACAACAATGTTTGAAACATCTCGTGCAAATATCGAAACCAATTTTACCGCACGTATCAATTCATCCACGCTTACTGTGACTGTTGTGGTGTGACCTGCGGGAATAACCTTCTCATATGGAGGAAATTGTTCGCTAATAAGGCGCGTATAAAACTCCTTTTCTCCAACCACCACCTTAAGTGTCTTTTCCTTATCTGACACAGCGATCTCCATATTCTCTTTCCCTTTTGCTTGACGCACCACTTCTTGTAAGAATTCGCCCGGCACCAGCGCGCTTGCGTTGAGAATGTTCTTCTTCAGAGGAACGAGTGAGAGGCGAAATCCGTCGGTTGATACCATAACTTGACTGTTTTCCTTCTGATCAAAATTTATTGCGGTGAGCGCAGGGCGTGTTTCGTCCCGCGAGGCAGAAAACGCAACGAAGGGGACCTGGCGTTCAAGCTGAGCAACAGGAATGCTCTTTGGCTCTTCTTCAACGACTGGGGGTTGAGGAAAGTCTGCCGCGTCAGAGACCTCGAACACTCCTTTTGTTTTTGTTTGACGACACACAATTTTATTCTTTTCTACTCCGAGCTCCACTTCGCCTGGTGATAAGAGACTTAAAAACTCAATTATTCTTCGTGGTTCGATCACCAATCGCTGCTCCACTTCGCCTTTTACTGGAATTTGTGTGTGAAAAAATGAGTTTAGGTTTGTTGAATATATATGGAGCTTGCCTTTTTCAAACTCCAAACAGACTCCCTGCAAAGCTTGAGTTGTGATACTTCTTGTGGAGGTGAACTTTGTAGCGAGTGAGAGGTTTTCAACAAAAATGTCCTTATCAATGGTAACGGTCATGCTTCTTGTTTTTTAGAATTAATAAATAGTAGTAGTAGTATGTCTGGGGATAAGTGTATAAAATAGAGAAAACATTTTCAACACGGGCTAATCTGTAAAAAGACCACGTAGACAACCCGTGTATATCACGTTGACGGGTGTAGGGCTTGGGTTATCCTATCAACGTCTTTACTAAAAAGTGGATTCTTTACTAATAGGCGCTCAACCTTCTGGACGCCATGCATTACAGTAGTGTGATCACGGCGTTTCAACAGTCCAGCTATCTCTTGATGCTTCATCCCCAACTCATGGCGTAGTAGATACATTATTACTTGGCGAGGAAGAGCAACGTGCTCAGCACGGCTACTACTCTTGATTTGCGACGGCCGCAGCTCGAAGTAGCTACAAACAGACTTAATCACATCATGGTGGCTGAGGCGCTTTTCAAAACGGGGGTTTGGGAGTGTGGGAGTATTAAAAAACGACTCAACAATCTCGAATGTTATCGGGGACTTTGCGCTATAGGCACGCGTATATATCGATAGGAGTGTTCCTTCAAGCGCGCGCGAATCCTCCACTTGTTGGGCTATGATTTTTGCCATTTCAATATCAACCTCAATATTTTTCTGGCGTGCTTTTATGAGAAGAATTGCGGTTCGCAACTCAAAGTCTGGTGACTGAACATCGACAATTAGCCCGCCCAAAAAGCGAGAACGGAGGCGGTCTTCAAGCTTTTCAATTTCGCTTGGGGCGCGGTCTGAGGTGAGAATGACCTGGCCTCCAGAGCTCACAATTGCGTTAAAGGTGTGAAAAAACTCCTCCTGTACTGTATTTTTTCCGGCGATAAACTGCACGTCATCGATAATAAGTAGGTTGAGGGTTCGAAATTTCTTACGGAAACGAGAAGTTGCCTTTTCTCGAATAGACTCGATGAGTTCGTTTGTGAACTGATCTCCTGGGCTAAACTGAACTCTTGCATTCTGGTTCTGTTCGATAACTTCCCGAGCGATAGCTTGGGCAAGGTGCGTCTTGCCTACCCCTACCCCACCATAGAGAAAGAGTGGATTATAGGCGTGTCCTGGGGTTTGAGCAACCGCTTGAGCCGCGGCGTACGCTACTTGATTTGAACCAGACACTGCAAACGCATCAAACGTGTGTTTTGACGCAAGACCGGCACGCACCATTTTATCTTGGGCGTTTGGTTGATATGTAAGGAGAGGGTCTGCCCTTTTAACCTTCTTTGACTTCCTCTCTTTATGTACGAGCTTGACCTGCACTCGCTGCTTTAGATGCGCTGATATTTCCTGCTCGATGAAATCAACCTTCTCCTGCTTTTGCAAGTAGATGAGCACACCCTTGTTCTCACACCCCAAAGTAAGCTCTGATCCCGACATCTCCACAGGCAGTAGTTGGTTGATGAGTGAAAAAAGAACAGGGTTTGATTCTTTTAGTTGTGCTTTTGATTCGATGAAGGTTTTCCAAGAGTCTTGATCCATAGATTGTGTAATAAATGTGGATAACTTATCCACAAATAATAAACATGTAAGTCAGCTATTTCAAGGGCGTGTTGTTTTTGGTTGTTGGACTAGGGCGAACGTAGATTTAACCCCTCCTTTTTCGTTTCAGAGAGGGGTAATTAGAGGTGTAAATCGACAGTTATTCAATTTGCTCTTGAAGTTGAGATTGGTGTATACTTTGATTTATATGGAAGAAGTAAAGGACAATGAAAATCCACAAACACTTCTGATGTGGCGTTCTCCTCTGCGCCCATTTGTCCGACGTACGTCAGCGCTCATCCGATTTTATATCATAATAGCGCTACTGCTCTCTATCATTGTCGTATTTTTTAGTGATTTTATCTTGCTCATTCCCGTGTGGGTGATGGTTTTTATTAGCTATGTTTTTACCGCATCTCAACCACCCGAGGTGACTCATCGTATAACTCAATTTGGGGTCGACACAGCAGGAGCAACATATGTGTGGGAAGACTTATCACACTTTTACTTTATAAACCGGTACCACTACGACGTGCTTGTTTTGGTTTCTCATGCTCCATACTCAACCCACGTTTATGTCGTAGTTCCTGAAAACATGAAAACTGTTGTTGTGAACAATCTTATAAAGCACCTCATCTATTACGATAAGGCTCCTCGCACATTTATTGATCGATCAATTGATGCATTTGCTCGATTAGTTCCCCAAGAAGATGTACACGCGCACCACCCTAAGCATTCTACAAACGAACCCGCTTCGCAAACAGGTGTGCCGGCAGCTCTTTAACCCCAAACTCACGAGCCCACACGATAACCCCCTCATCGCAGCTCACCACAAACCCATCAACCTCAGCGGCGAGAGTGATAATATCCAAGTCAGCAACGCTATCTAAAAATCCATGTCTCGTAGCCTGTCGGTACCGTGCTCGCAACCCTTTTACTATTGGTCCAACCGACATTTCAAATCCTTTTTTATCTACAACCTCTTTACCCATCATGGTTGATGCTGCTTGTTTGAGCTCTTCCTCAGCGATTGTGAGCCCGCGGTAGCTGCGCAAGCGAATATCGTCGACGAGACGATAAAAAGTCGCAGCAGGAAACGTTTGTTGGTTGATTGATGGCGCCTTTATATTTATGCGCGCAAGAAAATCTTTAACCCACTCCTCTTCCCGTTGCTCATTATCAAAAAACCCTATGAACTCATCAACAACCCGAGGTGGCATGTAGAATTGAGCGCTTTTATTTCTTGTGGCGTCCGCCATGAGTTTGGTTGTTTCTTTTACAACAGTCTGCGTGTCTGCCCCCAACCCAAGCCCAGGCTCCATGTTGAAAAAGAGGTTCGTATCGAGAATATAGTTGATCATATTAATATATTATACCGCAGGAGCAATTCTTGGGCGGGTGTGTATCTTTTTTTATTTCCATTTTTCACAATCTGCGTGGTACAGTACCCTTGTGATGCGCCAAGTATATGTATGGATTCGTTCCCAAAATACCGTTAGTGTTTTGTGGTTCATCGTTGGACTAACACTACCCCTCCAGCTAGGTAAGCATTGGTTTTTACCATTTTCCTACGTATCGGGTGTACGCATCGACTATCTTGCAATAGCTTTGTATTTAAGCGATATTGCGGTTATTTTGCTGTTGTTTTGGCGGCGTTCCCATGTGCGCCAAGCGCTGCTGGATCCACGGATTCAATTCATCCTCTTTCTGTTGTCGGTAAATTGTCTATTTTCACTCTCTAAAGGCATTGCGCTTTACAAGTTTGTAAAGATAATTGAGTGGATACTGCTATTTATCGTCGCGCGCTCCGACGCAAAAACACACTTTCGCTCACTACTTCTTGGTTTGGTAATAATAAGCGGCGTAGAGACTTCGCTCGCACTCGCTCAACTTTACTTGCGGCATTCACTACAAGGTGTGTTTTATTGGCTTGGGGAGCGACGCTACAATATAATGCTTCCAGATATTGCAAAAGCACGTTTTGATGGGTTTGAGTTTTTACGCCCTTACGCAACGTTTTCGCATCCAAACTCGATGGGTGGGTTTTACGCGCTTATTACAGCGTGGCTTTTAGCTCAATTGAAGTGGAGGCGCGTTGATCTTGTTTTATTCTCGCTAAGCATAGTGTTGGTTTTTTTATCTTTTTCAAGAATTGCGTGGCTGGCGCTTGTGTGCGCGATGTTGTGGCGTGTCTTGATCTATCGTCAGCGCTCAATGGGCTTCTATGTTGCGGTGTTTGTGTTCACCCTCACACTGCTAGGAGCGGCATTTTTATTGAAGGGTGATGTGTACTCGCTCGATAAGCGCCTGCGCCTCACGCAGGACGCGGCATCTATAATTGTTACTTATCCTATTTTTGGTGTAGGTATTGGTTCGTATGTATTGGCTCAAAGCGCGTTTCCACACCCTTATGCATATTTCTTTCTCCAACCCGTACACAATGTGCCGCTTCTGTTTATTGCGGAGGTTGGTGTGTTTACAAGCATCATTTTTGCTTGGTGCGCGCGAAAAAGCGTAAAAACACTCTTTAATATCGCTATTGTGCCACTGCTTATTGTGCTATTTATAACTAGCACATTTGATCATTATTGGTGGAGCTTGCAGCAAAATTGGTTGTTGAGCGCTGTTTTGCTAGGGTTTAGTTTGGGGCAAAAAACACAACAACCCCCCAACTCCTAGGTACACATATATAAAGCACCCCGCCTTCTCTCGGTTGCGGGCCCTATGTAATAGAACCCATCGTGAAAAAGACGGGGCAAGAGTGTGTTATTTGATCATTCGTTTCAAAGATTTTCCAGCGGTGAAACCAGGAGTCTTTGTT
>Ga0316190_10004362_pt1 | contig 10295 bp, 10 predicted proteins | sample Eddworburrow2_MG_FD_204929 | JGI IMG/M metagenome (GOLD analysis project Ga0316190, IMG submission 204929) | Coastal sediment microbial communities from Maine, United States - Eddy worm burrow 2 | ecosystem: Environmental > Aquatic > Marine > Coastal > Sediment | place: USA: Maine | collected... | reverse complement strand
CACCCGCCTGACTCATCATTTCAGCCGCAACGTTCAGTGCGGTCTCCCAGTCTACAGGCTTCAGCTCACCGTCTTCACGCAGCAATGGCTGGGTAAGACGCTGCTCGGATTTAACCGCGGTATAGCTAAAGCGGTCACGATCGGAAATCCAGGATTCGTTGATCGACTCGTTTTCGCGCGGCACCACGCGAATCACGGTATTGCTGCGAGTGTGCACCCAGGTGTTCGAACCGACACAGTCATGCGCCGAGACGGCGGCATGCTGGGTTAATTCCCAGGGTCGCGCGGTATAGCGCGAGGGCTTGGCGGTCAGCGCGCCCACCGGACAAACGTCGATGACATTTCCCGACAGCTCAGAGACGATAGATTTTTCGATATAAGTACCGATCTCCATATGCTCGCCACGTCCGGTCGCACCGAGTTCGGGCATACCGGCAATTTCGTCGCCGAAACGTATGCAACGCGTGCAGTGTATGCAGCGCGTAAAATCGGTCGCAATCAACGGCCCGATATTCTTGTCCATAACGACGCGCTTCTGCTCGGTGTACTTCGACACACCTTCACCGAAGCCCATCGCGACATCCTGCAATTCGCATTCGCCACCCTGGTCGCAGATCGGACAATCCAGCGGATGGTTGATCAACAGGAATTCCATGGTCGATTTTTGCGCGGCAAGCGCTTTTTGTGAACGCGTCTGCACCACCATGCCATCCATGCATTGAGTCGCACAGGCAGGCATGGGTTTGGGTGCGCGCTCGACCTCCACCAGGCACATGCGGCAATTGGCGGCAACCGATAATCGCTTGTGGTAGCAAAAGCGTGGGATCACGATATCGTTTTCGTCCGCCACGTCGATCAGCAGACGCCCCGGTTGCGTTTCGATTTCCTGTCCGTTGATCGTGACTTTGATGTTATCGCTCATTACTAATCCGTTTACCTGATCAATTTGCCGATCAGGCTGCGTTATCGACAATCGAGCGTTTGTGCTCGATATAGTATTCAAACTCGTGACGAAAATGCTTGATAAAACTCCACACCGGCATGGCCGCGGCATCACCGAGCGCGCAAATCGTCCTGCCTTCGATCTTGTGTGATACCTCTGCAAGTTGGTCGATGTCTTCCGGGCGCCCCTTACCGTCGACGATTCGGGTCAACATACGATAAAGCCAGCCAGTGCCCTCGCGGCAGGGGGTGCACTGTCCACAGGACTCGGAATAATAAAATCGGGAAATGCGTCTTAGCGCCCGCACCATGTCAGTCGTCTCATCCATCACGATAACCGCCCCGGAACCCAGCATCGATCCCGCCTTCGAAATCGAATCGTAATCCATGTTGCATTCCATCATCATGTCTCCAGTCAATACCGGAACCGATGAACCACCGGGAATAACCGCCTTGAGCTTGTGGCCGTCACGCACACCGCCAGCCATCTCGAGCAGGTCCTTGAACGGAGTGCCCATTGAGATTTCGAAATTGCCCGGCTTGTTCAGATGCCCGGACATGGAAAAGCATTTAACGCCACCATTGTTCGGAATGCCGAGGTCGGCAAACCACTGTGCGCCATTGCGGATAATCGACGGCGCAGAGGCCAGTGACTCGGTATTGTTGATGGTAGTCGGTTTGCCGTAGAGGCCGAAATTCGCCGGAAACGGCGGCTTGTAACGCGGCTGACCTTTCTTGCCTTCCAGGGATTCAAGTAACGCGGTTTCCTCGCCACAGATATAAGCACCTGCTCCAAGCGCGGGGTAAAGATCAAAATCGACACCGCTACCAAGGATATTCTTGCCCAGGTATCCAGCGTCGTAGGCTTCACGCACCGCCGCTTCGAAATGTTGGGCGGGTTCGTCCATAAATTCGCCGCGCATGTAGTTGTAACCTACTGTTGCTCCAATGGCGTAGCCGCAGATGGTCATGCCTTCGACCAGTGCATGCGGATTAAAGCGCAGGATATCGCGATCTTTACAGGTGCCGGGCTCCGATTCGTCCGAGTTACAGACGATGTATTTCTGCCCCGGCGCATTGCGCGGCATGAAACTCCACTTCAAACCGGTTGGAAAACCGGCACCACCACGACCACGTAATCCGGATGCCTTGACTTCCTCGATCACTTGCTCGGGCGTCATGCCATCCACCATGATCATCTTGAGCGCCTGGTAACCCCCTGTTTTCAAATAGGATTCCATCGACCAGGGTTGATCGTATTGCAGGGTTGCGTAACAGACTTCGTTAGCCATTTCTACTCCAGCGCATCGAGGATTTCATCGACTTTCTCGGGGGTCAAGCGTTCGTGATAAACGTGATCGACCTGCATCATCGGTCCACCGGCACAGGCTGCGAGACATTCTTCCTCGCATTTGAGGTAAATGCGACCGTCTTCGGTACTTTCACCGATCTTGATGCCCAATTTGCTTTCAACGTGCTCAACAATGCTTTCCGAGCCCATCAGCATGCACGAAATATTGGTGCAGATAGCAACGTTATGACGTGCCACCGGTTTGGTTTCGTACATCGAGTAAAATGAAGCTACTTCGTATACGTGTATCGGCGACATGCCGAGATATTCGGCGACCGCATCCATCAGGTCAGTCGTCAGGAAGCCCTGATTCTGATGTTGCGTCGCCGCCAGCGCCTGCAAAACCGCTGAGCGCTTGTGTTCCGGTGGAAAACGCGAAACCCAGTGATCAATCTCAGCGCGCGTGTGGTCATTCAACAACTCAATCTTTGATCCGCTTTCGCTAGCCATTATCGGTCGATCTCCCCGAAAACGATGTCCTGGGTTCCAATGATCGCGACCACGTCAGATAGCATATGGCCCTGCGCCATTTCGTTCATACTCGACAAATGAGCAAATCCGGGGGCCCTTACTTTAAGACGGTAAGGCTTGTTGGCGCCATCGGAAATGAGATAGCAGGCAAATTCACCCTTGGGGTGTTCGATGGCGGTATACACCTCGCCTTCCGGCAGGGTGTAACCCTCGGTAAACAGTTTGAAATGGTGAATCAAACCTTCCATATCGGCCTTTAATTCTTCGCGACGCGGCGGTGCGACCTTGTGGTTTTCGGTAATCACGATACCTGGATTAGCACGCAACCAGTCGATACATTGCTTGACGATGCGGTTCGACTGCCGCATTTCCTCGACGCGCACCAGGTATCGATCGTAACAGTCACCATTGGTGCCCACCGGAATGTCGAAATCCATACGATCATACACTTCGTAGGGCTGCTTTTTACGCAGATCCCATTCAATGCCCGAACCGCGCAACATCGGGCCGGTGAAACCGAGTTGGAAAGCACGCTCCGGAGATACCACACCGATTCCAACCGTGCGCTGCTTCCAGATACGATTGTCCGTCAGCAGAGTTTCATATTCGTCGATGTAAGTGGGAAAACGGCGCACGAAATCATCGGCGAAATCGAGCATACTTCCCTGGCGATTCTGGTTGAGCCGATGGGCATCTTTTTTACTGCGCCAACGGCTTTCCAGGTATTGCGGCATCGCTGCCGGCAAATCGCGCGCGACTCCGCCAGGGCGGTAGTAGGTGGCATGCATGCGCGCTCCAGAGACCGCCTCGTACATATCCATCAAGTCTTCGCGTTCACGGAAGGCATACAGGAACATGGTCATCGCGCCCACGTCGAGTGCATGCGTACCGATCCACATGAGGTGGTTCAGAATCCGTGTAATCTCGTCGAACATGACGCGGATATAACGCGCACGCTCCGGGATCTCAATGCCGAGTAGTTTCTCGATGGCGAGCACGTAACCGTGTTCGTTACACATCATCGAAACATAATCGAGACGATCCATATAGCCAATGGTCTGATTGTATGGCTTGGTTTCAGCCAGTTTCTCGGTGCCCCGATGCAACAGGCCGATATGTGGGTCGGCACGTTCGATGACTTCACCATCCATTTCCAGCACCAGGCGCAAAACGCCGTGGGCGGCGGGATGCTGGGGACCGAAATTCAGCGTAAAATTCTTGATTTCAGGCATCAGTCCTGCGCCTCACCGGCCTTGTCAGCCACATCGTCATCCATCATGTATCGATGGTCCTCGCGCTTGACGCGCGGCACCAGCACCCTGGGCTCAATCGAAACCGGCTCATAGACGACACGCGCTCGCTCCGGGTCGTAACGCATTTCGACATTCCCAACCAGTGGGAAATCCTTGCGGAAGGGATGACCAACGAAACCGTAATCGGTAAGAATTCGACGCAGATCAGGATGCCCATTGAACAGTATTCCAAACAGATCGAATGCCTCACGTTCATACCAGTCGGATGAGGCCCAGATCCGGGTAACAGTCGGCACCATCGGGAAATCATCATCGGGCGCAAAAACGCGTAAACGCACACGCTGATTAAGCGCATAAGAAAGCAGGTGGTATACCGCGGCGAAGCGGCGGCCCGGAGTGGTTAACGATTCCAGTTCATCACCAAACTGTAACCGGCCCATGGTGGACACGTCGTCCACACCGCGGCTGAAACCGGCACGACTGGCGTCTTCGGTTTGCCACTCGGTACGGCCATACTGCGAGTAGTCGACACCACAGAGATCGACCAGTTGCTGGAACTGGAAGCTGTCGTTATCGCGCAATGCCGTGGCTACTTCCAGCAGATCATCGGCGGCGACCTCCACAGTCACCTCCTCGTATGCCAGAGTTGAGCTCACCAACTTGTCGCCGAACTCGGCGCGCAAGGCGTCAACCAGTTGCTGTCTGCGAGTCGACATATCAGCGCGCGATGGTGTTGGTGCGTTTGATTTTATTCTGCAACTGCAAAATACCGTATAACAGTGCTTCTGCTGTCGGCGGGCAACCGGGCACATAAATATCGACCGGCACCACTCGGTCACAGCCACGCACTACCGCGTAGGAATAATGATAGTAACCACCGCCATTCGCACAGGATCCCATCGAGATAACCCAGCGAGGCTCGGCCATCTGGTCATAAACCTTGCGCAGCGCCGGCGCCATCTTGTTAACCAGGGTCCCGGCTACAATCATGACGTCCGACTGGCGTGGACTGGGCCGAAAAATAATACCGAAGCGATCCAGATCGTAGCGCGCAGCGCCGGCCTGCATCATTTCGACCGCGCAGCAGGCCAGACCGAAAGTCATCGGCCACATGGATCCGGTGCGCGCCCAGTTGATCAGCTTATCCGCCGTAGTGGTCACGATCCCCTGTTCAAAAACGCCTTCTATTCCCATTCCAGCGCTCCTTTCTTCCATTCGTAGATAAATCCGACCACCAGCACGCTGAGGAAAATTCCCATGGCGACAAGACCGAAAGTTCCAATCTGATCGAGCACGATGGCCCAGGGAAACAGGAATGCAATCTCGAGGTCGAAAATGATGAACAGTATCGCCACCAGGTAATAGCGTACGTCGAATTTCATACGGCTATCTTCAAAGGCTTCAAAGCCGCATTCGTAGGGGGAGTTCTTTTCAGCATCGGGGCGTGACGGACCCAGCAGCTTGCCGAGCACAATGAACACGGACCCCATAATCAGCGTGATACACATGAATATCAGGACCGGCAGATAATTACCTAACATGGATTGGATTGTGCCCCCGAAGACATGCATTTTGGATGCGAGGCGCCAGTCTATTGTGGCACCTAATTAGTGTCAAGAAATCTACCAAATCGCCCTGATTTTAAGCGTTTCAACCCTGATCCCGACCTGCAACAGGACCGGGATCAACGTCTGTGATCAACAGGTTGTCGAATCACTTTTTTGTATGGTGCCGATGGCCGGACTCGAACCGGCACAGCTTTCGCCACTACCCCCTCAAGATAGCGTGTCTACCAATTCCACCACATCGGCATGATCCCGGCTATTCCGCCGGGGGTAAATCTGAATCTTGCGAACCCGCACTGTCGCCACCGCTGAGTGGCATGTCACCGGCACCCTGTTCCGCAGCATCATCATATTCCTGCGATATAACGCTGCCGGTTATACTTTGAGGATCGGCACGATTGCTGGACACGTAAGCCAAGGACAGGCACACGATGAAGAACAATATCGCGATGATCGTTGTTGCACGAGTCATGAAATTCCCCGAGCCCTTAGCACCAAACACGGTCGCCGAAGCGCCGCTACCAAAGGCCGCGCCTGCGTCGGCGCCCTTACCGTGCTGCATCAGGATTAATACGATCAGGGAGATCGACAATAAAACCTGCACTACCAATAAAATACTGTTGATGTTTTCCATCTGAATTCCTAAAGGTCTATTCCTGAACCGCCTGTGCGATAGCGAGAAAATCGTCGGACTTGAGTGCAGCGCCGCCGATCAAACCACCATCGATGTCGGATTGTGACAGCAGCTCTGCCGCATTCGCAGGATTCATGCTGCCACCGTATAAAATCTTTACCTGCTCGGCCACCGCCGCATTCTGTTGCGCCAGCCGGTTACGAATAAAAGCATGTACCGCCTGCGCCTGGTCGGGAGTTGCTACCTTACCGGTACCAATCGCCCAGACAGGCTCGTACGCGATCACCGCCTGCGCCATACTTTCGATTCCGTTCACGTCAATCGCGGCATCTAGCTGTCGCGCAACAACGGCTTCGGTGACACCGGTTTCGCGCTCGTCGAGCGTTTCACCGACACACAGAATAGGCGTTATGCCGGCCTGCAATGCCATTGCGAATCTTGCCGCCACCAGCTGGTCCGACTCACCATACAGGGCGCGCCGTTCCGAGTGGCCGACAATCGCATAGCGACAACCGCATTCTTTTAACATGCCTGCCGAAATTTCACCGGTAAACGCTCCCGATTCACGATCGCAAACGTTTTGCGCACCCAGCGCGATTTTGCTTTGTGCGAGCATGCCACCGACCTTCATCAGGTAGACCGCTGGCGGGCATACCGCGAGCTCAGCCTTGCCGGCGTCGCCTGCCATGATGCCTTCGACCAGATCGATGGCGGATTGCAGGCTGCCATTCATTTTCCAGTTGCCCGCAATAAGACTTCCACGCATGTCTTTAACCGTCATTTTAAAGGCGCCAAAGAGTACTCACCTATGCCCAATAAATCAATCGGCAAATAGCAATATGCCCTAAATATTGAGAAAGAAATTTTGCGAATGAACTCAGCGCCCAGAGGCTGTGATCACGATTTGCGCCAGGCGCTCGGCAAGTTGCGCTACCTGAACCTCGTTCTGTCCCTCGACCATGACCCGTATCAACGGCTCGGTCCCGGAGGCACGCAACAGCACACGACCGGAATCAGCCAGTTCCTCTTCGACCGCGGCTACCGCATCCTGTACCTCAGCAGAATCATTGAGATTCATCGGCTGCGAAATCGGGACATTGATCATGGTTTGCGGATAAATTCCCATATCACCACAAGCTTCGCTGAGAGTTTGCCCTTCGCCAATCAGGGCGTCGAGCACCTGCAAGGCGGCGATAATACCGTCACCGGTAGTGGTTTTATCGAGACAGATAATGTGTCCGGAAGACTCACCACCCAGCCGCCAGTCGTTGTGAACCAGCTTTTCCATGACGTGCCGATCACCGACCGCTGCGCGCTCAAAAGGAATATCGTTTGCCTGCAGGGCGTGTTCGAAACCGAGATTACTCATCACCGTACCGACAACACCCCCGTGCAGCAGTCCGCTTTTACGCCTTGCTCTGGCGATGATATAAAGCAGCTGGTCACCGTTTTTCACATCACCTGCAGCATCCATCATCATCAGGCGATCGCCGTCGCCGTCAAACGCGATCCCCATATCAGCCCGGTTCTCGAGCACATGGCTGCGCATGCTTTCGGGGTATAGCGCCCCGACCTGGTGATTGATATTCAGACCATTGGGGCTGGTGCCGACTTCGATCACTTCCGCACCAAGCTCTCTAAACACGGCAGGCGCAATGTGATAAGTAGCGCCATGGGCACAGTCGATCACCAACTTCATGCCACGCAAGCTGGTATGGAAACCGATCGAGCTCTTGCAGAATTCGATGTAGCGACCCTTGGCATCCTCCATTCGAGTCGCCTTGCCAATCTGTTCCGGGCCCACCATCTGCAACGGCTGATCGAGCAGCGCTTCAATTTCGAGCTCGGTCTCATCCGGCAACTTAAAGCCGTTAGCGTTAAAAAACTTGACCCCGTCATCATGATAGGGATTGTGCGACGCACTGATCACTATGCCGGCACTGGCGCGTTGCGATTGGGTAATGTAAGCGATCGCTGGCGTTGGCATGGGGCCCAGCAACAAAACGTCGAGACCCGCCGCAGCCAGCCCGGCTTCAAGCGCCGATTCAAACATGTATCCGGAAATGCGCGTATCTTTGCCGATAACCACCTGCCCTCGATCTGACTTACCGAGTACTTTTCCGGCAGCCCAACCAAGCTTCAAGATAAAATCGACGGTCATCGGCGCCTTGCCGACGCGACCACGAATGCCATCGGTACCAAAATACTTGCGTTTCATGCTGTCTCCCCGAGGGCCCGAACCATTGCCAGCGCGTCAGCCGTCTCTGCGACATCGTGTACCCGCACAATATCAACACCCTGCACAGCCGCGATTACCGCGACCGCCAGACTGCCGTAGAGGCGTTGATCTGCGGGTTTATCGAGAATCGCTCCGATCATGCCCTTGCGCGACATACCAACCAGGACCTGCACTCCCAATTTGCGAAACTCGAATAAGGATTCTAACAATAGCAGATTATGCTCCAGGGTTTTACCGAAACCAAAACCGGGATCGACGATAATATTATGCGCGGCGATGCCGGCCGTTAAAGCCGCATCGATGCGTGCCTGCAAAAAATCCAGCACTTCGGCAACCACGTCCTGGTAGCTCGGGTTTTGCTGCATCGTATCGGGCGTGCCCTGCATGTGCATCAAGCATACCGGCACATCCAGTTCTGCTGCGACCTGCAAAGAGTCGTCCAGGCGTAAAGCCCAGATGCTGTTGATGATATCGGCACCTGCGTCGACCGCAGCACGCATCACGGCTGATTTATTGGTATCAATCGAAATGGGTATGGCGGAAAACTGGCGAATCGCCGTGATTAACGGGATAGTGCGTGCGATCTCCTGTTGCTCGTCCACGGCCTGTGAACCGGGTCGCGTTGATTCCCCACCGATATCAAGAATGTCGGCACCTGCCGCGATCATGTGCCGAGCCTGGGCGACTGCCTTATCCAGCGTATCGAACTTACCACCATCCGAAAACGAATCGGGGGTCGTATTAATGACCCCCATAATCTGGAGTTTACTCGAAATAGTCAGCACTGACATCGCCCTGCCGAACGGTCCTGCGTGAAGATTAGCTAATGCAGTTTTGCGGGATCCAGGTCCGGATCGTCGTCGGCACTCACTTTCCCGGTAGGCTCGTCGTTCGATGAGGGCCCGGGCTCATCATCAGACCAGTCCTCTGGCGGACCGGGCACCTTACCCTGCATAATCAGGTCGATCTGCCCGACATCAATGGTTTCGTACTTCATCAACGCATCAGCCATCAGGTGCAACTTATCCTCGTTCTGCCCGAGGATCTCGACTGAACGCTGGTAGTTACGATCGATGATGGTGCGGATCTCCGAATCGATCGCCTGCGCGGTTTCGTCAGAAACAGTTTTTTGCTTGCCGTAGGATTTGCCGAGGAAAACCTCGCCTTCTTCCTCGCTGTAAGACAACGGCCCCATACGATCTGATAAACCCCATTGAGTTACCATACTGCGGGCGATCGAGGTCGCACGCTCAATATCGTTGGAGGCGCCGGTGGTTACTGCGTCGGCACCGAAAATCTGCTGCTCGGCGATACGCCCGCCAAAGAGACTCGACAACTGGCTTTCCAAATGCTGCTTGCTGTAACTGTAGCGGTCGTCTTCGGGTAGAAACATGGTGACCCCGAGAGCCCGGCCGCGCGGAATAATGCTGACCTTGTACACCGGATCGTGGTCGGGCACCAGGCGCCCGACGATGGCATGGCCCGCCTCGTGGTATGCCGTCAACTTCTTCTCGTCTTCCTTCATGATCATCGAACGGCGCTCGGCACCCATCATGATCTTGTCTTTGGCTCGTTCGAACTCGCTCATCGAGACCACCTTCTTGTTAGCCCGCGCCGCAAACAGCGCAGCCTCGTTAACCAGATTGGCGAGATCGGCGCCGGAAAAACCGGGCGTGCCACGTGCAATCACCATCGGATCGACATTATCGGCAGCAGGCACCTTGCGCATGTGCACTTTAAGTATATGCGAGCGACCGCGCACATCCGGCAGCGGCACCACGACCTGACGGTCAAAACGACCGGGGCGCAGTAAGGCCGGATCCAGCACGTCGGGACGGTT
>Ga0316190_10004360_pt1 | contig 10298 bp, 19 predicted proteins | sample Eddworburrow2_MG_FD_204929 | JGI IMG/M metagenome (GOLD analysis project Ga0316190, IMG submission 204929) | Coastal sediment microbial communities from Maine, United States - Eddy worm burrow 2 | ecosystem: Environmental > Aquatic > Marine > Coastal > Sediment | place: USA: Maine | collected... | reverse complement strand
AGCCTTATGTAACAAAAGTGTTAAATGAAATTAGGGCAGAAGTAAAGGAGTTATTAACAAGTGACACATTATAAAGTAGGAAACATAGTAAGATTGGCAGAGAGCTATGGAGGCGTACCTATACACTCATTAGGCACTGTTACTGGAACATTCCCGCATGCACATGACATAAAGCAAGATTTACTAGATGTTAAAATGGAGGATGGCACAGAGTTAAGTGTTTATGCACATAGAGTTATACTTGAGAACTCAGAGACATCTGATGTGGATGTAGTGAATAATCCGAGCCACTATACTTCGCATCCAAGTGGTATAGAGTGTATTCAGATAACCGAACACATGAATTTTAACTTAGGGAATGCCCTAAAGTACATATGGAGGGCAGACTTAAAAAATGATGCGATTGAAGACTTAAAGAAAGCTGAGTTTTATATTAAACGAGAATTAAAAAGACGTAACAAGAAGGAGAAAATGTGATACAATGAGGAACGAAGAGGTAGAAAAGGTAATTTTTAGTGCAGTATGCTTAATAATCGCGCTTGCTATATATGGTGCAGTTAGGTTAGTAGGATGAGCTGGGCAGATAACTTAGGATATGACGCGTATGATAGTGATCATATCGATGAGTATAGAGAACAACAACGTAAACGACAAGAGGAAGTAAAAAACATGGGTGAGAAGATCAGTAAATCAGTATGGGCACAAAAGACTAACACATATCCAGCAGGGACATTTACAAATGTTATGCTCTCTGATGAGAAGTGGTACGGTCTAGGTGGCGAGTATAAAGTAGCAGACGGTGATGGTATTAAGTTTGAGTTTACAAAGAATGCAAAAGGTTACTTGAACGCGGTTCCCGGTACAATCGAGATATTTCCGGGCAAAGGTACTAAGCAGCCTAAGTCTGGTGGTGGTAGCGGAGGCGCAGCACCTAAGAAAGCATGGTCAGGTGGTGTTGGTAAATCACCAGATCACGTACAAATCGCTATCATGGCACAATCAGCACAGAAGGCAGCAGTAGATATTGTTGTAGCTTGCCTTGCATCTGATAAGTTAAAGATGCCAGCTAAGAAGCAAGATCATTTTGATGCTATCGTAGGCTACACAGATGTATTAACAGATACATTTTTAGCCAAGACCGCTGGTATTATGATGAAGGTTAAAGATGGCCTAGCTATCACTGACTTGATTAACACTAAGCCAGTTGCAGTGTCTAGTTCTATTGCAGAAGATACTAAAGCAGTAGCAGAAGCGTCGGATGACTTTGTAGAGTCTACTGATGCTGAATTAGATGCAGCAATGGGAAGCGGTTTCGTAGAGACTGCTGATACAGATTTTGTAGAGGGGTAGTAAATGGCTAATGAAAATGAATACGTTTTAAAAGATACAAAAGTACAAGCGTTTCAGTTTCAGTTAGGTATGGAAGATGCGATGCCTACTAGGAGTATTAACACTCGTGGTAGGCCGCAAATAAAAACTCCTAATGGAATGAGATATGTATTTGAAGGAAGTGATACAACACCTCCTGACTGGGTACTTATCTATCCTGATGGAAATAAAGATGTTATATCTGACCAGCTATTTAAGGAACGATACAAAAAAGCACCAGTACGTAAAAAACGTACTACAACTAAAACTAGAGGAAAAACAAAGAAATGAAAGTAATTTTAATAGCACTATTATTAACAATAGGAACAGCACATGCAGGAAACTTTAACCCTACTGCTCAAGCAAATGGAGGAAACGCAAGTAGCCGCTCAACCGGAATTGGTGTAGGTATTGCAGGGGCAAAATCAAACGCTGATGCAAATGCTAAAGCCAATGCTAGTGTTAGAAATAACAACAGCAATAAGCAAGGTCAAGGCCAGTTACAAGGTCAAGGGCAACTACAGGGGCAAGGTCAGAAGCAGTCTACTAAGAATGCTAATAACTCGTCACAAGATACTACAGTAATTGTTGAAGGTGATGATCATAAAGACATTCCAGTAGCAAGTGCAGCAAGCACATTTGCTGGCGTATGTTCATCAGGTGCTTCAGTACAACGTAACACTATTGGAGTTAGCCTATCTGCTACTAGTGCATTCTGTCAGTACCTATCATTAGCTGATGCGTATCATCAGTTTGGTGATGACAAAGAAGCATTGAAGTACGTAAACAAAGCAGCGGGTGTAGCTAATCGTGATGGTTTCTATGATGCCATTCGTAGTGCAATTACTTTAGGTATTCTGTAAAGCATAGGGGGGTGAAATTCCCCCCACTTACAAAGGATAATAATAAATGAAAATAGATTATACACGTAATGACTTGCTAACAGAGCAGGGCATGACACTATTAAAGGAGTTCTATTGTCGTGATGGAGAAGATCCCCAAGAGGCATATGCCAGAGCCGCGACCGCTTTCTGTAAAGGTGAACCCGAGTTGGCACAGAGGATTTATGAATATTGTAGTAAACAATGGTTTATGTTCTCCTCACCGATTCTTAGCAATGCCCCCGCAGAGGGAGAAGATACTAAAGGATTACCGATATCGTGCTTTCTTACTTATGTCGATGATACACTCGAAAGTTTAATCGAGCATGATTCAGAAGTAGCTTGGATGAGCGTTAAAGGTGGAGGTGTTGGAGGACACTGGGGTGCTGTACGCGGCATCTCTGATAAGGCTCCCGGCCCTATTCCTTTTATGAAGGTGATAGATGCTGAGATGACTGCATACAAGCAGGGAGAGACACGTAAGGGTAGTTACGCAGCTTACATGGATGATAATGCGGCAGATGTTTTTGAGTTCATTAACTTTAAGATGCCTACAGGTGGTGATATTAATCGCAAGTGTTTTAATTTGTTTAGTGCAGTAAACATGACTGATAAGTTAATGCAAGCAGGTATTGATAACGCAACGCATGAGTTTATTGATCCAGACACTAATGAGGTCGTAGCAACATGTCCAGCACGCACATTAATAGAACGTATATGTGAAGCCCGTTATAGAACAGGTGTTCCTTATACAAACTTTATTGATACAGCTAGACGAGCTATGCCACAAACACAAAAAGACTTAGGGTTAGAAATACATGGAAGCAATTTATGCAATGAGATTCACCTTGCTACTGATAATGATCGCAGTGCCGTGTGTTGCTTATCCAGTGTTAACTTGGAAAAGTACGATGAGTGGAAAGACACAAAGATGGTTCGCGATCTTATTCGCTTCCTTGACAATGTGTTACAGTACTTTATTGATAACGCACCCACTGAATTAAGTAAAGCAGTTTATTCTGCTACACAGGAAAGAGCATTAGGACTTGGAGCAATGGGTTTTGCTGGTTATTTACAAGGTAAAGGAATTCCTTGGGATAGCGTGATGGCAGCAGTACATAACAAGATGATGTTTAAGGAAATCAAAGAGCAAGCTGTAACAGAAAGTGAGTTACTAGGGTTAGAGAGGGGCGAAGCACCAGATATGAAAGGTACTGGTAGACGTAATTCACATCTACTAGCTATCGCACCTAACGCTAATAGCTCGATCATCTGTAATGCTACAGCAGGCATTGACCCGATGCGATCAAACGCATTTAGTCATAGAACAAGAGCCGGAACACACTTGATTAAGAACAAGTATTTAGAGAGCAGGTTAGCCAGTGCGTATCAAAGAAATAACAAGGAAACTTGGGATAGTATCATAGCAAATAAGGGAAGTGTACAACAGTTTGATTGGATGACACAATTAGATAAAGACTTGTACCGGACTGCTAAAGAGCAGAACCAGCACATGGTAGTACAGCATGCTTGTGATAGACAGTCCTATATATGTCAAGGACAAAGTGTTAATACGTTTTGGACTGAAGGATGTGCTAGATCATACGTGTTATCAGTACACTACAGGGCATGGAAAGGCGGTTTAAAAGGACTTTATTACATGCGTACAGAAGCGATGGAGATTGAAGATAAAATGGGCGTACAGGTAGTACGGGACGCCTTAACAGATAATGTAGAATGCTTTGGATGTGAGGGATAGATATGAGTATAGAAGATAAACCACTTATACAATACAAAGAGTACAAAGACAAGTTAGATGTTTTTGTAAACGATGTAAAAATTGGTGAGTTAATACGATCAGAGGATGGATATTTTAATTGGTGGGCAGATAGAACTAGAAAGGGCTATCTACCTTCAATAGTTCTAAGAGATATAGCTTGTACCTTGGATAGTATAAACAGACCTTGGAATGATGAAGTACAAAAGAGTTTAGGATGAAGAAACGTACAGTGTCATGGTTTAGTTGTGGTGCAGCTAGTGCAGTTGCAACTAAGCTAGCTCTAGCCGAGCATGATCCAGATCAAGGTGAGTTTGTAATAGCTTATACTGAGGTAGTGGAGGAACACCCAGACAACAAGCGATTCTTAAAGGATTGTGAGAAGTGGTTTGGGCAAGACATCGTTATCTTAGGCAATGACTATTACAAGCGTAGCATATACAATGTGTTTGAAGCTAACTATATGCGAACACCTGCTGGCTCGCCTTGTACTAGGGCATTAAAGCAGAGAGTAAGAAAGAAGTTTGAGCAGGATACAGATGTGCAAGTGTTTGGATATACTGTAGAAGAAGAAAATAGACTAGTTACCTTCTCTAAAAATAACCCAGAAGTAAATGTCTGGCCGATACTGATAGAAAAGGGAGTCACTAAAGGAGAGTGTTTAGGCATATTAGAACGAGTAGGAATTGAACTACCTGATTTGTATAAACTTGGCTATGATCACAATAACTGCCTAGGATGCGTGAAAGGAGGAATGGGCTATTGGAATAAGGTTAGAGTTGACTTTCCAGAAGTCTTTGATAAAATGGCAAAGTTTGAGAGGCGTAAAGGCTATACCGTGTTGAAAGAGAAAGGAGGGGAACCTATCTACTTAGATACCTTAAACCCCAGTAGAGGTAATATGAAGAAGGAACCCCAAATACAATGCGGTATAGTATGTATGAATGATTTTGAGGAGAAATAAAATGTATATAAAGAAAGTAAAAGAGATGCCCACTGAAGGGCAGTTTGTAATAACGTGGATTTGGGAAGGAGTAGTCTGGTCTGGTACTTATGCGTGGATACAGGGTATCTTGTACGATTTAACTGTTGATGAACCAGCCAGTGATGAAGTACGCGAATGGGCTGGAGATGAAACTAAAGATTACTTTATAGCACAGGAGTATAAGAATGCGAATAAGTAAAGAAGAAGTAGTAGATCAGGTATTGCATTTTGTAGCAGGAGTTGCTATAGTATCACTTGGGTCGATAGTTACCTTTCCTGTATTCATTAGTGCTGTAATATCTTTAGCGGTACTTGGGATTAGGGAGACAAACCAGCACTCTAATGGTAAGTTTGGTAAAGGCAGTATCATAGATATGTTCTTTTGGATACTCGGAACAGGTGTGGGAGCATTAATATGGGCTTACTAGATCGTAGTATAGTATACAAGCCGTTTCAATACGCTTGGGCTGTTGACTTTGCAGTAGCACATGAGCAGAGCCACTGGCACGAAGGTGAAGTAGAGTTACAAGGTGATATAGATCAGTGGAGTCGTGGTACAATTAATCCAGCTGAGAAGTTACATATTACTGAAAACCAAAAGTTGTTTACACAGTCGGATGTATCAGTAGGTACTAACTACCTAGAATACTACATCCCATACTTTAAGAACAACGAGATACGTGCGGCACTAACAACTATTGCTAATCGTGAGTTTGTACACCAGAGAGCTTATGCTTTACTAAATGATACACTAGGGTTTGATGATAGTGACTACAGTTTGTTCCTAGATAATAAGGCTATGGCTGCTAAAGTAGAGTTCATGGGTAATGTAGATACACACAGTCAGGCAGCAGCAGCTTACGCACTTGTACAGAGTGTAATTAATGAAGGTGTAGGATTGTATTCAGCCTTCGCTATGTTGCTTAACTTCCAACGAGTAGGTAAGATGTTGGGAATGTGTAAGGTAGTTGAGTGGTCGATTAAAGATGAGGCAATGCACGCTTCGTTTATGATCAAGCTGTTTAGGACGTTCTGCGAAGAGCATCCACGTATTGTAAATGATGACTTTAAAAAAGATATTTATGATATGTTCCGAAAGGAAGTAGCACTTGAAGACAAGATCATTGATAATGCTTACCCTGATGGTAAAGAGATTAATGGAGTAGGGCCAAAAGATATCAAGCAATACATTAGATATCTAGCGGATAGACGTTTAATACAACTAGGTTTAAATAGTAACTGGCATGTGCGTGAAAATCCGATACCTTGGATTAACCACATTATTGGTGGTGACAGTCATCAAAACTTCTTTGAAGGCAGAGTTGCTGATTATACCGCCAAGCCTATGACAGGCAGTTGGGAATGGGGAGGAATAATAGCGTGAGTGAGCAACTAGAATTAGACTTACTTGTAACTGTAACTAAAAGTATACATGAGTGGGCGAGAATACAAGAACAGGTAGATATGCAGAGACTACGTTTAATAGATTGGCATGCAGCAACAGAGTCCTTTAGGGGAGGTGTCTCAGATATTAATTTTGATAAGTTGCATAAAAGGATAGTAATAACATGATGAATAAACTTTTAATAATAATCGCAGTATTAATGTTGGCAGGATGCTATGTTCGATGTGATTTGCCTAGCGGTGATGTTGTTCATATCTCCCCTGACTATAATGATAGAACTTCTGCTAATGTTTGCTCAGATTTACTTAAAGAGCTAGAGGAGTAGCAATGACTATTGAAGCAAAAGAATGTACTTGGATTTTACACCAATGGGCGTTTAAATATTTTAACCATATATCGGAGTTATCAGACGGTATCAGCTACCCCCTATTATTAAATCGCAGTGGTGGTGGCTTTGAATATACGGCCTACAACAATGGATAAGATAGTTGAGATATTAAGCCCATGGATGATCAAGCAGAGAAACCAAGCTGTTAATGCGTATATCGGATATAACGTTTCTAAGGTCGAGACACCAGAAGAAATAGCCGCAGAAATACGTACCGAGATTGAAAAAGATAACGTTATCGTTAAAAAGCCTGTGTTTGATATGCTAATAAAGCAAGCCAACAAATGAGGTATTTTATGATGTATGATTTACCAGTAGACTACACAACGCTAGAATGGCACGAAAGGAGAGAGGTTCGAGAGCAGTATATAAAAGAACAAAAGGGAAAATGTTTCTACTGCAAGAGTGCATTAACTGACGATCCGCCAAAGAAGATACTAAAAAATAAAATAGACTGGCGTTTGTTCCCTGATAATTTCTTAAAATATCCTGTACACTTACAGCATGACCATCATACAAACATGACAGAGGGTGCTGTTCACGCTTACTGTAACGCCTATATGTGGCAATACAAAGGGAGATAACAATGAGTTTACAAGCTGGCGTCGACGGAGACGTTCTAGTTTACAGAGCAGGCTTTGCTGCTGAGACTAGTAGATACAAAATAACTAATGCAAACTATGGTAAAGAGTACCTGTTTGATACTAAGGGAGAAGCTAAACAAGGAGTAATTGATTTAGGATGGGAAGGACGTACAGAGATAATGCGTCAGGTAGCACCAGAACCTTTAGAGAATTGTTTGCACACTGTTAAGTTACAGTTGAACAAGATCAAAGAAGCAACAGGTGCAGATGAGCTGGTAGTGTACTTATCAGGTAGTGATAATTACAGGTTACGAAGAGCTACTTTTCTGCCATACAAGGGTAATAGAGCATTGCCGCAGCAACGCCTTGATTGGATAGCTGAAGGCAAATGGTTGTACTACCTTGAAAACACCAAGTTTCATGGTCGTGGTAGACCGTTTCATTATGATGATATTAAACGGTACATGACGGAGCGATGGGATGCTCAGGTATGCCACTGGTACGAAGCAGATGATGCTTTAGCTATGGCACAGACAGCACTAGGTGATGAACATATCATCTGTACTATTGATAAGGACTTGAAGCAGGTTGTAGGTAGTTTCTATAACTTTACTACTGATGAGTTTGATAGTGTTGATCCTCTCACAGCTGAGATGAATCTACAGCACCAGAGGCTTACAGGAGACATGTGTGACTGTATCTATGGTATCAAAGGCATGGGCGAAAAGACAGCTAAGAAACTTCTTGAAGGTGTACCAGAAGAAAGTGTAGAACACACTATTCTCTGTGCATATAAAGATTGGTTTGATCGTATTAACAATGACGAGAAGTATGCTAAAAAGAAGCAGCCTATGGATGACGCATTAGTGAGTATGTACTCACCAGAAGCCTATATGGATGAGGTAACAGATTTAGTACGACTACTTAGAACAGAAGATGAATACGTTGAGATGATGAATAAAATTAAGGAGATAGGAATATGAAAAACTGGTTTAGAAAATGGTTAGGAATTGACGCGGTGATAGAAGATGTAAATAGATTTGATAGGAACTTATTAAGTCAACATTATCAAATGCAAATTTACTTAGCAGACAAGATTAATTCTGATGAAACTAGGGAACAACTAAAACGCATAGCTGATAAGCTTAGTCCTGAAACAGCAATTACAGATGAGGTGATAAGGAATAGGCATAGTGGCCCGTAGTGATAGGTGGGGACTTGAGGGACTACCATATACATTCAGAAGTAAGTTTGAATGTGAGATAGCTAATCAGTTGTTAGAGTATGAAGTCACATGGGAGTATGAAACTATTACACTCCCTTATGGACAGAATATACCTAGTGCTGAGTGCAAAGATTGTGGTAGTTATAATGTACGTAAACGTAGGAGGTACACACCAGACTTTATCGTACTTAGGCCATCATCCCCTTTATACATAGAGGTTAAGGGCAGGTTTCCTTCTACTGATAGAACTAAGATGGCAGCTGTTAAAGAGTGCTATCCAGACTTGGATATTAGAATGTTGTTCATGCGTAATAACTCAACAGGTGAGACTAGGCATAAGACATACGGAGGATGGTGCGATAACATGGGGTTTGACTGGGCAGTAGGGCAAATACCGAAGGAGTGGATATGAGAGATAGATTAACGAGAGATGAGATGGAGCGTATGGCAAGTGATGCAGCTCTCTTTGCAAAGGAGTATGGGGAAGAGACTGCAATAGACCTAATGCACTACGATAAAACACTACACAAAGAGGATTTAAAGATTTTGATAGCATATACACAACGTAAGTTAAATAAACAAGAGGAGCTACATTAGATGCAATATACATTTATAATTGAAGGAATGAGTGAAGCAACGGAGTATTTATCACCCGTAGGCAAAGAAGTTCCGAGGATCAGAATAAATACAAGTGTAGAAATCACTGCACACAGTTTTGATGACGCTTTACTTGGAGCGCAGGAGCATATTCAAGGACAAATATGTGCCCCTATTACATATAGTATTATGTTAAAATCTGTTGGCTATACATTAGGGAGCAATTAATGACTTTTAAAGAAGAAATAAAAATGTTAGCGATAGCAGCAGTAGGCATGATTGTGGTAATCAACCTCTGTGCATTCTCAATATACTTTTGGCTAAAGGTGCTACCATAATGGCTAAACTAACATACATCGACGTGGAAACTTCACCTAATCGTGGAACATTCTGGAGGCCGGGATATAAAGTAAACCTGTCGGCAGATAACATTGAGCAAGAAAGAGTCTTATTGTCAGCCTCATGGGTACATGATGATGATGAGGATATCTACTACTCTGATGCTTTAGAGTGGAAAAAAGCTCCTAAAGATAGTCCTTACAAATGGGAATTAGACGACACACAAATATGCAAAGACATCTTTGAAGGTCTTGCAGAATCAACAGTAATGGTGCATCACAATGGAAATAGTTTTGACATGCCTTGGATTAATGGCCGTTGTCTTATTAACGGACTACCTACTCTCCCGCAGTTCAGGAACATTGACACGTATCGGGTTGCAAAGCGGCAGTATAATCTTAATAGCTACCGTCTTGATTACCTTACGAAACTACTTGGAGTAAGTGAAGAGGGTAAGTTGCATACTAACTACCAGCTATGGTTAGATGTAATGGCCGGTGATGAGGAAGCGTACAACTACATGGTAGAGTACAACATTGAAGATGTTAGGATCCTTAGAGAAGTCTACAAGAAGCTAAGACCCGGGATGTCAGGTATCGTGTGGGCAAACCTCGTTGATGACGAGAACAGCGCATGTCCACATTGTGAGCAGAACCATAAGAAGTTACATAAACGTGGCACAGTGCCTAACAAATCTACATTCTATTACAGATACTTTTGTAGCGAGTGTGGTACTTGGAGCCGATCAG
>Ga0316190_10004356_pt1 | contig 10301 bp, 6 predicted proteins | sample Eddworburrow2_MG_FD_204929 | JGI IMG/M metagenome (GOLD analysis project Ga0316190, IMG submission 204929) | Coastal sediment microbial communities from Maine, United States - Eddy worm burrow 2 | ecosystem: Environmental > Aquatic > Marine > Coastal > Sediment | place: USA: Maine | collected... | reverse complement strand
AAATTGATTCAGCGATGTTCTTTTCCTGACCCAAACCCAGTACCAGGGCTCTTTTCTTCTTAACCGCAGTTTTAATATCGGCTTGCAGAAAATTGTTAATCTCCTTGACTTTCAAAGAGCTGTCCATACTAACAAAATTGGCCATGGTGTACACAATCCGCATTCTAACAACACCCCCAAAATCCTGATTCTCATCAAACCATTTAAAAAACTGGTAATACCAACTGGGCGGCATGCTGGTACAATCGATCATTACACCCAGGTCCTTACCTGCTATTGATCCCACTATGACATTAATATCAGGAATATCGGAATCTATAGTAACAAGTTCGAATTCCTTGCTCAGGAAATACTCTCTGTTTGCATCATAGGAGAAATCTTTCAAAACCTGGCTGGAAACCAGAGCCACTTTTCTGCAGGAAAGTGGCTCAACAAGTTTAGGAACCCGGGCACACCTAGTCTCAAAACCGAGTGTAGTGATAAAAATATCGGCCTTAAAATCAGGAAGTTGAGAGGGTTCTATATGTAGAATAGAGGATAGCTCCATTAATGCAAAATTATCCCCTAAAGATAGAAGGAAAATTGGAAGGAAGCAGTCCCTCCTGGCTAAAGTTTCGGGTTTGTTGTAGGGATTTCGGTGATGGGATGGTGACTCGCTTCCTGGATAGTGAAAAGATCAACCATGGGCCACTGGCTTACCTGATTTACTGCACCAAACATCATGCGGGAAGTATACCTGTGAATCCTGCCAACTTTATAGGTGCTTGTATTTGTCAAAATGACCCAGTTGACGCCATCAGGTTGCCTCACTATCAACGCAGATGAACCGGTCAGATACCCTGTGCGCCACAAGGTACCGTATTTGTCACTTCCCTTCCATCCGTAAAGCCCTTTTCCTGCAATGGAGGGATCCGACATCATGGCAATGGATTCCTTAGAAAGGATGTCAGGTTGTTCCCCAAAACCATCCACAGCAGTAAGAAATTTAATAAGTTCAGGCGCAGATGCAACCCATCCACCGGCTGGCCCCAGAAGCTCCATATCATTACCACCATAGTAAATTGGAACAGTCTCCCCGGATCCATCCATGGAATAAGTAGTCATCCTGCCTCCACTGCTGTGATACCTTACCTCGTTGGGATACTTCTCATGATAGTAACTTTTCCCAATATGCATATCATGGATATCAAGAGGCTTTAGCAGATTCATCACCACATAGTCCTGGTAAGGCATTCCGCTTTTTTTCTCAACCACAGCCCCAAGAATACCGTAGCCCAGGTTCGAATAACTATACCTGGTACCCGGCTCGTAGTTGAGATCGTGAGAGAGTGTAAATTGCAAAATCTGCTCAAAAGTGGCAGGAGCTGGAACCTTTAGTTTGCGTGCAATATAGAGTGGGCTGAACATGGGATCGCTAGATTTTGACCAGCCTGGTGTATGATTCAAGAGGTGTCGAATGCTAATATCTTCTATTCGTACATCGGTGTAGAACAGGAAGACTGAATCATTCAGGATTCCATCGGGTCCAAATACTTTTTCATCCAGATCCAGATTTCCCTCTTCATAGAGCTTCATCACAGCCACGGCAGTGATCAGTTTGGACACTGAAGCTATGCGGAACAGGTGTCCGGGTTTCACTTCCTCCCCGGTTTCACTATTGGCTGTGCCAAATCCTTTGGCATATACAAGACGTTCGTCTTTGGTAACTGCCATGCTTGCTCCCTGAATCTTCCACTTTTTAATATAAGATTGTACCTGCTTGTCGATATCCTGAGTTCCTTCAAAATCAGATGTATGATTATCCAGTAAAAGGGAAAAGGGTACCTCCTCATCATTCAACAGAGAAGGATAACCTTTATCGGAAAACGTCAATGCAATTTCCCCGAAGAGAAAAAGAAGTACCAGTGCTATAAAAACAACTATTCTTTTCACAGAAGGATTTTTGATAAATTCGGAATGCTTTTCCTATATCTAATTTACACTAAAAACACTTGGGATGGAAAATGTTCAAAGCCGAGATTTTTGATTGAAAAATATTATCTATATATCAGCCTGTTTATCAGATATTTACATAGCATAATTGAGGATTGCGAATAATATAAATAATTATCACATATATACCTCTTCGCACAAGAATCAATGCTTTGATAGAGAAAATTCAGACCGTTGATAATTCATTCTAGGCAATTGGTCAAAAGAAAAAGGGAGTGATGGGGATTTTAGCTGGAAAAAGGACCAATTCATACATTTTCGGTCTTCTAAGGGGGTAAAAACACGAATGGGAGCCAAATTTGCATCTGGTTCCCATTCCACTGGTTAGCTACCGTAGTCGCTAATTCGCGCCAAGCTACGGTTATTATGACTGGTTTACAAGGCCGAAGCCAGGTGAACCCCTTCGCTGACCGACGAATCGATCAACTTGCATCGCTCTTATCCGAAGACAGATACTTTGCTCAACTGTTTGCAACTTTCACCGCGTTTTCAGGTACACTACGGTTTCCGTTTCGAATCTCCGTTCCTGCTTTTGACAGCATTCCCGGTACTCAAGCCTCCAGTCCGGTCCGAAAACCGGGAGAACAGCATCAATACCTGATTAGCTATCCCCGTGACTCATATTCACGCTTCCGGGTTGCCCCGGTAACGAATGATAAAATCATTTAAAGAACTGAGTGGCCTTTTATCGCTCACTTGATAGAATCAAAAGTATATGCTTTGAGGCTTTGCTCCAAGAAAAATCCATCGAAGAATTGAACATAGAATGAACATGATTTATTAACAATCAGTTAATAGAATGTTAAATGAAATCCACATAGCTTTGCTCATCAGTAGTATACAATTATGTAATATATAGGTGCCTTGTTGATATCCATCCATGAAATCTCTAAACAAGGCACTAAATAATTAAAATAAGCTCCCGGTTATTTCAAAATTGTATGGCTTTATGATGTCTGGATCTGAAGGATCAGCCCCGGCACTCAAAAGGTTTGGAGCCACTGTATAAGCATGCAGACCCGAATCATCCTCCGGAAGAAGAATATGTTTTCGTTTTAGCAGTGATGTTTCGCCAGAAATCCATTCTTGTTCCATTTCCCTTTTTAATATTACTGGCATCCTGAGTTTGGTGTTGTGAATTTTTTCCATCAAAGGACTTGCAGCACATGTAATAATGGAACATGTATTTGTGATCTCTCCGGTTTCCGAATCTCTCCAACTATCGCACAAACCCGCAAAAACAAAGGGTTCCCCGCTTTTCAGTCTGATATACCATGGAATTTTTCTGCCATTAAGCAGTTGCCATTCAAAAAAGCCGCCTGCAATGATCAGACAACGTCCCGAATTCAGCGCCTCTTTAAAAGAGGGTTTTTCGTGCAAGGTCTCGGCCCTGGCATTATAAGTTCCTTTTCTGATCTTCTCGGCCTGTGTCCTGCTATTGACCCATGCAGGGATGAGTCCCCAACGTCTCAGTTGCACCTGTGTCGGATCCTCCATGCCTATTACCGGGATCAGTGGATTGCTGAAGGCCCTGTAAAAATAATTGAAATCAAAGTCAAAGAGGGAGGAGGTACTCACCGGAAACCTGGACTCAATTGCTTTCCTGGTCAAATGTATTTCAATGGTAAAACACATCTTGGTCGATTATGTCTGGATGCTCAAAGTTAAAAATTGAAAGAATAAGGCCTTTGCCATGCGTTCAAACGTTAAAAGTTAAACAATATTGAAAGATAAATTGTTAAGAAATCGTCACAGAATGAATCAGCAAGATATCATATTACCCTATTTTCCGCTAAGTATCTTTCTCTTTCCCGGAGAAGACATACCTCTGCATATTTTTGAACCCCGTTACAAACAGCTTATAGAAGATGCGCGTAACCTGGGTATCACCTTTGCAATTCCTTTTGTCATAGACCAGGACATACAGGAATTTGGTTGTGAAGTCAGGTTGAAAGAGGTTGTAGCCGAAAAGCCTGGGGGCAGAATGGTGATTGTGGTGGAATCTGTATCTCTTATCCAGATAAATTCTTATCATAAAAAGCTTGAAGGCAAGTTATATGCAGGCGGAAGCATCCACCGAATTCCTTGCTCTGAGCCTGTGGAAAGCGAGGAGCTCCTGGGTCTTATAGAAAACTATGCGGATCAATTTGATAAAGATTTTCTCACAGGGGATGCCAAGAGTGTAATCACTCATCAGGATGTAATGATTGCCCTGAACCTGTCTTCCGACGATAAGTACAAGTTTATCTGCATGCCCGGTGCAAAGCAGAAAGAGGGTTATCTGGCCGGTCAGCTACGTTACCTGGGAATGATCAGGAAGCAGGAGACCTTGCTTGGCAATGACTTCGGATTAAATTAAGCCCTTATCCTTTCCCTGTCATATTCAATTTGATGCGATCCATATCCTGCTTCAAACCTGCAACGGTCCTGACCAGCTGATTTTCAGGGATGACCGGGTCGGGGATTTCGTGACTGATAAAGTGTACAAATTTCCAGATTTCTCTGATCTCATTCACGTGAATTTCATAAGGTTCATACAGCGGATTCAATGAATAGAGGATCACTTTCCCCTCCTTTTCAATCCGGTTTTCAATGATCTTAAACACGATACCGTTGTCAAGGGTCAGAACCACGCAGGCCTCCCCTGTCTTCAACATTTTCCAATCCAGTACGTATTCCCCCGTTACCCATGCTTTTTCAGGGATCGGGAGCATGGAGTCGCCCTTCAGCTGGAAGGTCCTGTACTTCTTCTCTTCTGAAAGAAAAGGGAGTTGGAATACCTGCAATTCACGAATGTATTCGGGATCAGAGAAGCCATTGGTGTAACCTGCCTGAGCTTTCACTGGCACCAGTTCTATATTTTCCTGGTTGTCGGCATCTACTGTGGAAGCAAGAACCCTGAGGTTTCCACCTTTCAGGAATACATCCTCCCCATGCTCCAGCTGTCTTAGCTGGGTTTCACTCAACTTTCCCAGATCCACTTTCAGGATCGTATCCACCGATATCTTATAATAGGTGGAAAACAGAAGAAGGATGTCCAGCCCGGGTTGCGCTACCCTGTTTTCATAACCGCTCAATGTAGAACGCTTCATATTGAGCTGTTCTGCCACTTCATCCTGCGTAAGTTTTTTACGCTTTCTCAGCAGTTTAATGTTTGAATCAAAATACATGTTAAAAGCAGTTTTTTTTGTTGCACAAAAGATTCTGTATGATTATATTGTAATCACAAGAATGATTATATTCTAATCAAAGATATGATAAATTATGAAACAAACAAACCGGGCTTGCGAGCTCAGCGCAGCTAACTGAGCATGACACGAAGTGTAGTACATATGGATCTGGATACATTTTTTGTATCAGTGGAGCGCTTGATGAACAGCAGCCTTGAAGGCAAACCCGTGATCATTGGAGGCATGTCGGACCGGGGTGTGGTTTCGAGCTGCAGTTATGAAGCCAGGCTCTTCGGCGTGCATTCGGCCATGCCCATGAAGATGGCACGTAATCTCTGCAGCGAGGCCATTGTGATCCGGGGGGATATGGATGCCTACAGCAAGCAGTCCAGATTGGTAACCGATATCATTGCCGAGCAGGCTCCCATGTATGAAAAGGCCTCCATAGATGAGCACTACCTGGATATTACCGGAATGGATCGTTTTTTCGGGTGCATGCAGTGGACCAGTGAACTGCGGCAGCGCATCATCAGGGAGACAGGTCTTCCCATCTCCTACGGCCTTTCGGTGAACAAGACGGTTTCAAAGATTGCCACCGGGGAGGCCAAACCCAATGGAGAAATTGAGGTCCCGGGCGGACAGGAGAAAGATTTCCTCTCTCCCCTATCCATCCGGAAAATACCCATGATCGGGAACAAGACTTTTCACCTGCTTCGTTCCATGGGCATTGCCACCATTGGTACCCTGGGCCAGATCCCCATAGAGATGATGGACAGCCTGCTGGGAAAAAACGGGATGGTGATCTGGAAAAAAGCCAACGGCATCGATCCCACGCCTGTGCTTCAGTACTCCGAAAGAAAATCCATCGGGAGTGAAAGGACCTTTCAGCGCGACACCATGGATGTGGCAGGACTGCATGACCTGCTTGCCTCCATGGTGGAGAAACTGGCTTTTCAGCTGCGCAAAGAGGAGAAGCTTGTCTCCATTGTCACGGTCAAGATCCGCTATTCAAATTTCGATACCCACACCCTCCAGAAGCGGGTTTCCTACACCTCTTTCGATCATGTGCTGATGCCCATAGCCAGAGAGCTGTTTGACCGTCTTTACCAGCGGCGCATGCTGATCCGCCTGGTGGGAGTTCGCTTCTCCGGGCTGATCCGGGGCGTTCAGCAGCTGAACCTGTTTGAAGATACCTCAGAGATGGTTCACCTCTACCTGGCAGTGGATAAACTACGCAGGCGCTACGGCTCCGATTCAGTCAAAAGGGCCAGCGGCATACAGCTTCGCGACCTGGAGGAGCAGATTGCACAATCGCAGCAAGAGAAGAGCTCTTTCTCTCCGGAAGAACGCCAGCAGATCGATAACCTCAAAAACCGGAGGTACAGGTATTGGTATAGGTGAAAAGGATAGAGTGTTAGAGTGTTAGAGCTCACTTGCGTTCGCATAGCGAACTTCTAACCATTCACATTGGCAAAGCCAACATCTAACACTTGCGAAGCAAGTATATGTATTTAAACTGTCATTCATATTATAGTCTGCGCTACGGAACCATGGCAGTGGAGACCCTGGTGGAGAGAGCAGCAGGATTGGGCATAGATGCCCTGGCCCTCACCGATATCAATAACTCCACCGGAATGGTTGATTTTGTCAGGGCCTGTCACCAATACGGAGTTCATCCCATGGCCGGGATCGAATTCCGGAACGGGGATCACTACCTCTATACGGGGATTGCTAGGAATCCCGGCGGGTTCAGGGAACTGAACGATTTTCTTTCCTATCATAACGAGTCGGGACTTCCCCTGCCGGAAAGGGCTCCTCCCCTGGAGGATGTTTGGTTCATTTATGACTTCAGAAACAAGCCCTGGCAGAAGATTAAGCGGGGAGGGCGTAAATTGCGTGAGCAGGAGCTGATTGGGGTACGTCCGGGCGAGGTAAACAGGATCCTCACCTCCCGGTGGAAGCAGGACCATTCCAGGCTGGTGATCCGGCACCCGGTAACTTTTCTCAAAAAAAATGACCATGCCCTGCACCGGCACCTCAGGGCCATAGACCACAACATTCTGCTGAGCCAGTTAAAAAGCGGGCAGATGGCCCAGGAGAGCGACCTGCTCCTCTCTCCCGATTTGCTGCGATGCGCTTACGATGACCACCCCGAGATCAGGAAAAATACGGAGCGGATACTGAAGGATTGCTGGATGGATTTTGATTTTAGCACCGTGAAGAACAAGAAGACCTTTACCGGGAGCAAAGTCGATGACAAGGTACTGCTTGAAAAACTGGCCCTGGACGGAATGGAGTATCGCTACGGCCCCCGGAACAAGGAAGCCATGAAGCGGATCAGGCATGAGCTGGGAATCATTGACCGGCTGGGTTTTTCTTCTTATTTCTTAATCACCTGGGATGTGATCCGCTACTCCATGTCGAGGGGCTTCTATCATGTGGGAAGGGGTAGCGGAGCCAATTCCATTGTGGCCTACTGTCTGAGGATCACCGATGTGGACCCCATCGACCTGGACCTCTACTTCGAACGCTTCATCAACCCCAAAAGAACCAGCCCCCCCGATTTTGACATCGATTTTTCCTGGAAGGAGCGGGATGAGGTGCTTGACTATATATTTAAAAGGTATGGGCGAAAACACACCGCCTTCATCGGGACCATGTCCACCTTCAGGGACCGCTCCATATTCAGGGAACTGGGCAAGGTCTACGGTCTGCCCAAAGAGGAGATTGACCTGCTGGTGAAAGAGCCGGAGAGCATGCAGAATGACAACCACATTACAAGAAACATCTATGAAGCCGGCAGCCTCTTGATGGATTTCCCCAACCTGAGAAGCGTTCACGCGGGCGGGGTAGTGATCTCGGAGGAGCCCCTGACCTCCTATACGGCACTGGATATGCCTCCCAAGGGTTTCCCAACCACTCAGTGGGACATGTATGTAGCCGAAACCCTGGGATTCGAAAAGCTGGACATCCTCAGTCAGCGCGGCATTGGTCACATCAAAGAGTGCGCGGATATTGTGCGTCGCAACCGTGGCTTACAGGTGGATGTGCACCGTGTGGATGCCTTCAAAAAAGATGCAAAGGTGAAGGAGCAGTTGCAATCGGGCGAAACCATCGGCTGCTTCTACATTGAGAGTCCAGCCATGCGCGGACTGCTCACCAAGCTCCGTTGCGATAACTACCGCAGCCTGGTGGCAGCCAGTTCCATTATCCGGCCGGGAGTGGCTCAATCCGGGATGATGCGGGAGTATATACACAGGTTTCATCACCCCGGCGATTTTGAATACCTCCACCCCATCATGGAAGAGCAGTTGAAAGAGACCTTTGGGGTGATGGTATACCAGGAGGACGTGATTAAGGTCTGTCACCATTTTGCCGGACTGGACCTGGCCGATGCCGACGTGCTTCGTCGTGCCATGAGCGGCAAATACAGGTCCCGCACTGAGTTTGACCGGATTGCACAACGCTTCTTCGATAATTGCCGCGACCGGGGCTACCCCGATACCCTGAGTCATGAAGTGTGGCGGCAAATCAGCTCTTTTGCGGGCTACTCCTTCTCCAAGGCCCACTCAGCCTCCTTTGCCGTGGAGAGTTTCCAGTCGCTCTACCTGAAGGCGCACTATCCCCTGGAGTTTATGACGGCGGTAATAAACAATTTCGGGGGCTACTACCGTACCTGGGTCTATTTTAACGAAGCCCGCCGATGGGGAGGCTCCATCCACCTGCCCTGCGTGAACCTGAGTGAATACATGACCTCCATAAGGGGAAAAGATATAAGCATCGGATTTATCCACCTCCAAAACCTGGAACAGCAGGCTGCGCATATGATTATTGAGGAGAGGCAGCATGGGGACTACAGGAGCCTGGAGGATTTTCTGGAACGGGTACCTGTGGGGCTGGAGCAGGTGATCATCCTGATAAGGATCTCTGCCTTCCGTTTTACCGGAAAGAGTAAAAAGGAGCTTTTATGGGATGCCCATCTGTGCCTGGGTAAGCAGAAGAAGAAGGATCCCATGAGGGAACTCTTTCCTGTGAAGCAGCGGAAATTTGTCCTGCCCGAACTGGAGCAGACTGACATTGAGAACAGCTATGACGAGCTGGAGATCCTTGGCTTTGCCGTGAGCATTCCTGCTTTCGAATTGCTTCAAACCCCCTTCCGGGGTGAGATCCTCTCCCGGCAGATGATCAGTTATGTGGGAAAAAAGGCACGCATGTTGGGGAATTTGGTGACCGTGAAACATGTCCGCACCAAACAGAAGCAGTGGATGAACTTCGGAACTTTCCTGGATGCGGAGGGAGAATTTTTCGATGTGGTGAATTTTCCCGATTCACTCAGGCGCTACCCATACAAGGGAAAGGGCATATACCTCATCTACGGGGAGATCACTGAGGAATTCGGCTATCCGGGGATGACGGCGCTGAAAATGGCCAGGTTGCCCTACAAAGCCGATCCCCGATATTAATTCTCGAATCGTTTGATATTCAGAACCCCTTTGACCTTCTTCAGTTTGCGGATCAGGGCTTCCAGGTGCTGTGTATCCTTCACATAAAGGGTAATGCTTCCTTCAAACATCCCGTCGTTGGAATCGATAGAAATGGAGCGCATGTTCACCTGCAGGTCCTTGGAGATTACATCCGAAATATTGCTCACAATGCCCAGATCGTCCATCCCGGTAATCCTGAGGGTGACCGGAAAGAAGGCACTTTTGTCGCTCTTGTTCCAGCGAGCTTTGACCACCCGGTATCCATAACGGGAAAGCATCTGGTGTGCATTTGGACAATTCATACGGTGAATAGAGATTCCGGAGCTAATGGTCACAAATCCGAATATTGAATCGCCAAGGATGGGATTGCAGCAAGGAGCCAGCTTATAGTCTATGTTGGCCAGTTTCTCATCGATAACCAGGAAGTCGCCAGATTCGAAGGAAGCCGGACTCACCAGTCTTTCTACTGCCTCTTCTTCGATTTTTTCCGGTTTATTTGTAGCAGGTTTCTCTATACTGGTAAGCAATTCTTTGATCTGAAGGAGGTCGACCTTTTCGGTGGCCACATCAAAATACAGGTCGATGGCATCCCGGTATTTAAAATGCTGGATCACCCTCCGGATGCTGTTGTCGTCAAATTCTATTTTCCAGTTTC
>Ga0316190_10004355_pt1 | contig 10301 bp, 9 predicted proteins | sample Eddworburrow2_MG_FD_204929 | JGI IMG/M metagenome (GOLD analysis project Ga0316190, IMG submission 204929) | Coastal sediment microbial communities from Maine, United States - Eddy worm burrow 2 | ecosystem: Environmental > Aquatic > Marine > Coastal > Sediment | place: USA: Maine | collected... | reverse complement strand
CCCGAGTTTGTTTTGGCCTGGGCCGAAGAATCCAGCATTGACAAGGACATCGTGGTCACCCAGAAAGACATCCGCCAGATTCAGCTGGCCAAGGGAGCCTTGTATGCCGGCTGCAAGCTGATGGTCAAACGCATGGGCCTGGATAAGGTCGACACGGTGAAAATCGCCGGTGCGTTCGGCACCCACGTGGACCGTGAGAAGGCCTTGATTATGGGCCTATTCCCCGACTGTGAGATCGAGAAGATTCAGGGTGTCGGCAATGCCGCCGGTGACGGCTGCCGGGCCGCGCTGTTGAATGTCAAAAAGCGGGTGGAAGCCAACTGGTGCTCGCGTAATGTGGAATACATTGAGTTGACGGTGGAGAGCACCTTCCAGCAGGAATTTATGGAAGCCATGCAGCTGCCCCATATGACAGATAAATTTCCACATCTCGAAGGACTGGTAGACGAGGAAATTCTTCATCAAAAATAATTCCGTCCGCCTTTCGTTTTCCGATTGAATTTGACTCCCTCCCCTTTTGGGGGAGGGAATCGGAAAAAATAAAGTTTCCTATCAGCACTGCATATATAAAAAGATGCAAAGATTGCATTTCAAAACAACCACCAGGGTGTAAACGATGCAGCAAGACTCTAAAAAAATCTATTACATGGAAGATGGCCGAAAAGAGAAGGATCTTATCGCGGAGCTTTTGGAATTAGGGAAGAAATACAATATCCATGAAATCATTCCGCTAAACACGGCTGATATTTGTGTGGCACCATGGGTACGATTAAAGTGTAAATTCGGTTGTAATAAGTATGGCAAAAGCTGGTGTTGTCCCCCCGAAACACCAACGTCTGATGAGATGCAGCTTATTTTAAAAGACTACCGTAAAGCTCTATTGCTTTGTGGGGTTGTAAGAAACGGTAACTTTTATAGAGATAATCAAAAAAAGCGACGAGTTCAGGTAAATACCTGGAAAGGCACCCTTGCATTGGAGCGGCGGCTTTTTTTGGCCGGTTACTACAAGGCTTTTAGTCTGGTATCGGAAAATTGCGCACTGTGTAAAACGTGTACGTATCCCAAGGAGTGCAAATTCCCCAAAGACAGACGCCCATCCGTCGAATCCTGTTCTATTGATATATTCCGGACATTGGAGAATATCAAAAGACAATTCGAGATTGCTCAAAATGTGACTGCTGAATTTAACTGCTACAGCATCATCTTATTGGAGTAATTCTGGGCTGGTGAAAATCATGCTTTCTTTCGATATGTTACATTTAATAATTGATCCCACTTGTATTCCTCATAGATTTGGGATTTGTGATTTTAGAATTCGGATTTAAGGTATTCTGTCAATACAGCCCGGATCGCCTGGAAGTGTTGGTGCGGGTGCTGGAACTGGCTTTGCACAATCGCAAACATAATCTTCAGGATGGTCTTGTTAAAGAATATCTACAGGGAGCAAAAGAACACCCATGAACTCAGAAGATCTATCGCCAATGAATATCCGTGAGATTGTTTTTGATCCGGATGATTTTTTTGATCAAGAAAAAATGATTCATAAACTGGATCAATTAATTCAAGCCTGGGGTCAGGAACTCATTCATCATCAACATATCGACCATATCCCCGAATCTGATGAAGCCTGGCTCAGCGTCTTAGGTAGGGATATCTATTGGGGGGATCTGAATAGTCAATGGGAGCATTACGTTGTTGGGTGTCTGATCTTCTTTGTATTGCTGCGGGATGACATCAAGAGGGATTTTTTGCTTCAACCTGATAATATCCGTGGACAAAGACTCAGTCGTTGGCTTGAGCGGCTCAGACATTACCAGACACCGCTATCAAAGGATATCGTAACCAAATTTTGTCTTTGCTACAGCATGATTCTGGAAAGAAAACCCATAAAAGTGCGATATAACGATCGACGGTGAAAGGAGTTTCCACCATGGAAAAATCTGTTCAATTAAAGGACGGCATCGATTGGGTTGGCGCCATTGATTGGAATGTACGGGAATTTCATGGATACACAACTTCGTGTGGCACTACCTACAATGCTTACCTGGTAAGAGGTGAAAAGACAGCCTTGGTAGATACGGTCAAGGCCGGTTTTTTCCCGGAAATGTTATCCAGGATAGAATCAATTATGAATCCTGCTGATATCGATTATCTTATTGTTAATCATGCAGAGATGGATCACTCGGGTGCCATCCCCCAATTTATGGAGCGGGTCCCGAATGTGCAATTGATAGCGACGGACCATTGCATTAAAGCCCTGGAGCGCCATTATCACCAGGATTTGCCCATCCAAAAAGTAAGGACAGGTGACGTACTCTCGCTCGGCAATAAAACCCTTCAATTCCTTGAGGCGTATATGCTGCATTGGCCGGATAGCATGTTCACCTATATCAAAGAAGACTGTATTCTGATGCCCAATGATGGATTCGGCCAGCATTATGCCAGCTATCACCGGTTCGACGATGAAAATCCGCTTGAAACTGTGATGGGGGAAGCCGCCAAGTATTTTGGCAATATTCTGATGCCCCTGGCCCCCCTGATCCCTCCCCTTTTGAAAAAGGTTAAAAAAATGGGGATTCCGATTGAGATGATCGCTCCCAGTCATGGGATCATCTGGCGGTCTTACCCGGATAAGATTATTCAGGCCTATACCGATTGGAGCAAGGGAATTGCTGACGATCGCGTCTTGATTATCTACGATACGATGTGGCAAAGCACTGAAACCATGGCCAAAGCAATTTCGCAGGGAATCAGTGCCGCCGCAGTGGAGAACAAGCTTATTCATGTTCGTAAAAACCACCGCAGTGACATCATGAAAGAGATCCTGTCTTCCAAAATTCTGGTCATCGGATCTCCGACCATAAACGAGGGGATATTTCCGACGGTAGCAGAACTGTTGATCTATCTCAAAGGATTACGTCCCTTGAAGAAGAAGGGTGTGGCCTTCGGTTCATATGGCTGGGGCGGAGAGGCGATTCCGGCAATAAATGACGCCATGAAGGGTATGGGATTTGAGGTCATCGATCCTGGTTTGAGCGTTATGTATGTTCCGGGAGAAGAAGACCTTGAGAATTGCGTTGCCCTCGGTGAAAAAATAGCAGCAAGTCTTTAGAATAATCAGGTTGAGCGGTTCAACACACGGACTGCGCCAAGTGTGGATTTGTTAGCTGTTAGGAAACATTTTTCTGTTGATTTTAACAACACAAATTGGTAGAACAAAACTTAATTTATTCTTAAGATGTCCGGAGATACCTATCCTGCGAAATTGGCGCTGGATTTGATACTCCGGAGGTAACATAGATTCTGTGTATCAGGTGCTTTATAGCCTAACAGGGAATCCCGTGAAAATCGGGAGCGGGACCGCCGCTGTAACCCCGCCTTTTCTATTCTAAGAGAAAAGGAACGCTTTTAGCATTCGACGTGCCACTGTTCCGTTGAAGCGAGATGGGAAGGCCGCTAAAAGGGTGTGGAAGCCAGAAGACCTGCCTGATATGAGATCCATACATCACAGGAGTACGTTCACTGCTGCTGTGGGGGATGGGAAAACGGCTTTATCCCCGGGCTCTATTTTTTAGGGTCGGGGATTTTTTTTTGGCGGAGAAAAATAATGAAAGGTTGATTCATCACGAATTAAGTCCACAAATCAGCGACCACCACCAGCAGAGCTCAGGGTATGAGGGTGGCACCTGGAAGGGGTCGGGGCCACCTCTACTCGTGGCCGCTGATTTTTAAAAAGAATTTTTTTTATCTTTGTTTTATCGGATCTGTCGGTTTTGATGACCACTTGGCCGATTCATCATTGGCAGTATCTTGTCTGCTTCAGTCGGATTTGGTGTTGGTTTTTCGGCGGGCGTATACCAATTAACCGTAATAAATAAGCAAAAATTCCTTTATATCTCAATTCATAAGCCGCCGACATCGATCAGGTTTGTACCATGAAGCATGCCCGCGCAGTAACGGTAGAACCTTTTAAACTATCACATGCATATCCGGTGGCTTATGAATTGAGTTAAACTTCAACCGGAAAGGGGGAATCATGAATAAAAAAGTTGGAACCCTATATGGAATAGGCGTTGGACCCGGTGATCCCGATTTGATCACGCTCAAGTCAGTAAAAATATTAAACCGGGTGCAAGTCGTTTTTGCGGCGTCATCCACCAAAAATAGCCACAGCCTTGCTGTGAACATTGCCAAACCTCATATTCCGGAAACGACTTCAATAAGGATGCTCTCTTTTCCCATGACCAAAGATGAGAAAGAAACCCGTAAGTCATGGGCTGAAAATGCAGGTATTATTATCAATGAGTTGATACAGGGCAAAGATGCAGCCTTTATAACAGTTGGGGATTCGATGACCTATTCCACCTTCGGCTATATCCTGAACCATATTAAAGCCTCGGCACCCTATATAACAATCGAAAGCATCCCCGGTATCGCCTCATACCAGGCTGCCGCAGCTCGCTTGAACACACCGCTGGTGGAAGGTGAGGAGTCCCTGCTGGTAACTTCGGGTGTCAAGGGCGGCGACCGGTTGAGACAATTTTCCGTTAAACCGGAAAACGTCGTTCTTATGAAGGCATACCGGAATGTCGAAGATATCATCTGTGCGGTGGATGAAACCGGTTTATTTCAAGACTGTGTCGGAATTTCAAAATGTGGACTCCCAGGAGAAGAGATCGTGACCGACCTTAAGGAATTCGCTATCAGGCCGCCAAATTATTGGACATTGATCATTGCAAAACAGAAAAAAAAGGTAACACCACCTGAGGCTGAGCATAGAATAGATCGCCCTCACCGTCGTCAGGCAGAGCCAATACTGGAATTTGCGGGGTCCATGTAATTCTTCTTCCTTGCATTATCAGAGCAAAATATTTTGCCCAAATTTCAAAAGGTTATAATTTTAATCGAGAAAATGAGCTAAAATTTAAAATGAACTAAAATGATCTAAAATTGTGGTCTGCTATCATTTTTATAAAAGGAGATAGAGCGTAGCGATTCCTTAATTTTAGTCATTTTAGGCAATTTAGATCACTTTAGGTATTCATTTATTCCGCTATATCAGTATTGTAGAGCAAGGGGCCGAAGCAAAGATAAATATGACAGAGTACAAGAAATTGTTAACGATTTTCTGCGGAGATGATACATGTTAAACGGCCACGGCGGCAATATCTATGATATCGCACACAGACTTGGCTGTCTGCCTTCTGATATTATTGATATGAGCAGCAATGTGAACCCGCTGGGTCCCCCGCCCGGTCTTATAGAGTTCCTCAAAGATAACTTAAATGTCATCACGGCATTGCCTGAAGTCGACTCGAACTTACTTGTACTTTCTTTTGCCAAACGCCACGGCATCGATCCCGCAACGGTACTTGCCGGCAACGGATCAACACAATTTATTTACTCGATACCGCCGGCTCTTGGAACCAAAAGAGCGCTGATTCTCGGACCGACCTACGCTGATTATGCGGATGCCTGCAGGTTACACAATATCCATTTCGAGTATTTCATCGCCCAAGAATCACAGGCCTTTAAAGCGGATATTGATATCATAAAAGAGCAGGTGAATGGATTCGATACCGTTTTTATTTGCAATCCCAATAATCCAACCGGTACGTTATACACGGGTGCTGAGATTGAATCACTTTGCAGGGCCCGCCCGAGCACCTATTTTGTCATCGACGAATCTTACCTGCCCTTTGTAGCTTCCGGCGATCATGAAAGTTTGATTGGCCGTGGCCTGCCAAACATCATCATTCTAAATTCCATGTCAAAAATTTTCAGGATTTCCGGGTTGCGGATTGGCTTTCTGATCGCATCGAAAAGCCTCATTGAATCACTCACACGATACGCCCTCCCCTGGAGTGTTAATGCCCTCGCCCAGGCCGGCGTGCAATATCTGATGAAACACAAGGCTGAAGTAAGCGCTTTCATTGATCAGACCAAGGAATTAATCGAGAACGAAAAAAATCGGTTTGCTGAAAAACTCAAAAGCGCTGCAGGTATAAAGCTTTTTACGAGCACGACTTCTTTTATGCTTGCCAAGTTGATCAACCGGCATAGGGCCGACGAGGTCTGTCAAAAGTTGTTGGAGGACCGCATACTTATTAGAAATTGCTCGAATTTCAAAGGACTTTCAAATCATTTTATACGGATTTCGCTGAAAAACAGTGAAACAAATTCAATGCTGGCTAGAAAGCTCTTAGGTCTGAGTCTGTAGCAGCGTCATCTATGAGGAATACAACTGGGATTATTTTTCAAAAGTTATCATGTAAAGAAAACTTGATTTTCACCCGCCCTAGTCTACCCGATTCCCTTTGCTTCCAACAATCTTAAGATATCGGCCGGCATCAACAACTTACCGGTGCAAATTACCTCGCCGTCCAACACAAGCGCCGGTGTTGCGAATACGCCCAATTCAACAAAATACTTTGGGTCTTTAACTCGCTCAACCTGAACTTTTTCTCCCAGGCCTGCCATTTCTAATGCTTGCAGGATGCGGTCATAGAACAGAGATTCACACGTCGGGCAGCTTCCCAAAATCTCGAGTTTCATTTTCGCTCCTTTATCAACCCCAACCCGGACAAGCCGGAATTGACGATTGACGATTGAAGATTGAAGATTGAAGATTTGTGGTATCGCTGCGCTCTGTCTTTTCAATATAATTCGATAGCATTCCTATTTTTTTAGAATAGATCTTTTTCCGCTTTTCATACCCAATATTCCAACATTCCACAATTCCATCATTCCATGTGGCTTCCCAACGTGGATGGCTACAAAAAACGCCATATTTCGAATGAGTTGTGGAAATTCCGAGACATTTAATTACCACGATTCTGTTATTCCGTGATCGAGGAAAAAGTCGAAACAGAGCATACCCTTCGGATCTATTTGGCAAATTGAGCATATTGCGTACTGAAGACATAACTTTCATAAGCAGTCGGTTCTTCCAACCACCTCTCCAGTAAGGTTTCGTTGGCTTTCCGTTCTGGATTTTCTCTCCAGGCGAGCCAATTCTCAATGTCCTGCCACATCGCAATCACTAATATTTCCCTGGGATTATCATGGTTGATCAGTGTTTCACCGCTGATGTAGCCTTTCTGATTCATGGCATCAGAACGGAATTTGTTCAGCAGGGCAAACACTTCGCGGGCCTTACCCTCTTTGATTTTTCTTTTAATCGTAACTTTGACGATCATGATTTCCTCCTTTGAAGAGATCAGATTATGGGAAGTTTTCCCAGTGCATGAGACAATGTTAAAAGAAAAGGCCGATCAATCATATCGGGTAAATACCTGGATTTTGCGCGAGTCGGAGGCTTTCATAGGCAAGACGCACACCTTAATTCTTTGAGATCAGATGTGTGATCCCGCAAAGCGGGGGCGTCTAAGGGTGACGTCGTAGTTCTTTACTTCGAACCCTTAGCAACGCAGCATATGAAAGCCTCCGGCTCGCCCGAAGGGTGAAAATCAATGAGATAAAATCCAAGGTGATTCTTTTTACCTATTGAGTATTTTTCTTTACTTCCCAAGTTATAGCAACCTGATGTTATTAAATATTATTCAATTTTCTCATTAATTTTCATGCAAAATTCAGGAAATAACTCGTTATGCGGTACAATCCAGTCAGAATGTATGAGAAAAAGGAAAAATCAGTCGCGAGAGCACAATTCAGATGAAAGCGTCACGGGTCGTAGGGGCGATATTAATTGAGATTAATCTATTTTAAAACCGCTGTATATGTCAAGTAAAAATCGTCACAATAAACGTCACTTTGAAATTGTCCGGTACGACAGGGCGATAAAAATCACAGTTGTCAAATGGTTTAAACTTTTGCTAAGGTAGGATTTCAAATTAAAATCTCACAAATCTTCCGGCTATATGACCGCGCGTCGCATAGATGCAGCGCCGCTTACGGCGTGCGCCCAGTCTGATCGGAAAAGAAACTTAACGAAATACAATTTTATTTTTCTGACAGGATCAACTGGATGGACAGGATATAACCATACTTAACAAAAAAATCCTGTAAATCCTGTTAATCCTGTCTAATTGAACGATTCACATAAGTCAGAAAGGAAAATCCATCATGAAAGAAGTGAATGCGGCTGGGTTTAAGCCTACTGTACTGGAGAGCACCGTTCCTGTGGTTGTTGTCATCTGGGGAGTCGGCTGAGGCTTTTGTCGAGCGTTGAAGCCTCAGGTAGAGGCCTTTGCTGAAGAGTTGGCAGGTAAGGTTAATTTTTATAATATGGAGATAGGTCCCAATCGGCAGTTGCTCATTGAATTAAACGTCAGCGGTCTGCCCACTTTTCTTTTTTACAAAAACGGCCAAAAGGCAAGCTTTTTGGCAGGCAAAAATATATTTTTAGATGAAATCAAGGATCAGTTGGAAAAATTATTAACCTAAATTCAGAACTACTCAGGCGTCGCAAAATTTGATGCAACATAAATGTCTGTGGTAGCGCCAACAATACTGGATTTCGGGCGAATCGTTCTGAATTTAATTTCTTTGTTTGTTAAGCATTGCGATCGGCTTCGCCATGTCCAATATATGAGCATGAACTATATCCAACGAGTCACCCGATATGCCCAGCATAAGATGATTCGGGCCTATGGCCGACTTCATCCTGCAGCCTAAACCCAGGAAAGTAATGTTGGGAATCCCATTAAGCAAGGGTAATGCCGTAATATCCGAGCACCCGCCCAGTGCACCTCCCGATTGAGGCAGATTCATCTTGCCGCCATCTTCATAATTTAAGGCATAGAGTAACCACATGACCTGTTCACTGTTTGCAGTAAATATCACAACCTGCGGCCGTTGTTGAAATTCAGACAAGGGGGCGATGAACGCCGCCTGGGTCTTGCCTTTTTCGAGATAGTTCGACTTATGAATCGTTTCCGCGGAGGCTTCCTCAGTGCCAAAGAGCCCAACGCCGTACTTTTCCAATACACCATCGTCCAGATAGGCCGCCATATCCTTATCCTTTTCAAATCCTAATACGGAGGTTCCCAATTTGCATCCCATTTGTTCCTTTGCGAGAAGAAAACCTTGACCTTGACCGGCCAACACCAGGGCCTGGCAATAGCTTTTTAATTCCTTTTGGGCGAACGGAATGTCTGGCGGCAGTGCCTCGGTATCTTGGTAGATATCCACCCCGACAGGTTCATATTGAAGGGATAGGCTGTTCAATAGATCTTGAGAAATGTTTTGTATTCGGTTCATAGTTCGCTCCTTCAATAGTCAATTGTCAACAGGCCAAATTCAATTCCGGTTTATCCGGATCCGGCCCTGAAATGCTTATCTTTTAGTTTTGTCAAACGTGAGCAGAATGATTGTTTTGGCCGACCAGCGGCATGCTGCGCCCTCCCTGAAACAAGCGCATTATGTCCCCTGAAGGCGCATCCGCTACCGAGGGTCGCCTTCTTGCTGACACCGGTCGCGGGAAAAACTACTTGACAGATATTTCGGTTACTGGTCTATATAGGTAACTTTTTATATTCTATTTTTGTCCAATGTTCAACCCATCTTCGTGAATGCTTTGGATTAAAACCTGAAACTGAAAAATTGATGCAAACTCGGGAAGCTTTTTAAAAAAACACAACCATGGTTGGCGATAGACACTCCACCCACAGAATTATCTGGCGCAAGATTCATCGGTCTCCCCTGTTTGATATCAGCCAGTTTATCTTGCTCGTTGTGTTGATTCTCTGGTTCTTTAACAACAGTACCCAGCAGCTAGGATACAACTGGCAGTGGTACCAGATCCCCCAGTACATATTTACCCACGATGAAACCGGTTACTACGCCGGGCCGTTGTGGGAAGGATTGATGGTAACCTTTCGCATCTCGGGAATCAGCCTGTTGCTGGCCTTTATCATCGGGTTGGCCACCGCCCTTTTCCGCCTCTCCAATTCCTTTGTGGCCAGGATTATAGCCCAGGTCTATCTGGAGGCGATCCGCAATACCCCACTGTTGATTCAATTGTTCTTCATCTATTTTGTCTTAGGGCCGGTGCTGGGAATCAGCCGCATGGCCTCGGCAATTCTCGCCCTGAGCCTGTTTGAAGGCGCCTATGCCTCGGAAATCTTCCGGGCCGGCATTATCTCAATCCGACGTGGACAGTGGGAGGCAGCCTACAGCCTTGGGTTGAGCAGCTTCGACACTTATTATTGTATTATCCTGCCCCAGGCAATCCGACGGATATTGCCTCCCCTCACGAGCCAGGCCATCTCCCTGATCAAGGATTCAGCCCTGGTCAGCACCATCGCCATTTACGACTTGACCATGCAGGCCCAGGCCGT
>Ga0316190_10004354_pt1 | contig 10303 bp, 7 predicted proteins | sample Eddworburrow2_MG_FD_204929 | JGI IMG/M metagenome (GOLD analysis project Ga0316190, IMG submission 204929) | Coastal sediment microbial communities from Maine, United States - Eddy worm burrow 2 | ecosystem: Environmental > Aquatic > Marine > Coastal > Sediment | place: USA: Maine | collected... | reverse complement strand
CCCGGTGTCTCCGAAGAGGGCGACCAGATCGTCCTGGGCCCTGTCGACCGTCGTCGCCAGAACGACCTCGATTCGGTCTGCGACGTGGCTCACCTGCCGTTCGAGCGGTGTACGCTCGATGTGCCGTTCGGCCAGCGCATCGGCGAACGGCGTGGCGATCAGCTCGGCCGCCTCGTCGACATCTTCCGCGAGCCCCGCGCTTGCGTTGGCGAGCTGGGTGTGTGAGATGTCGATCGCGTCCCAATCGGCGTGCACGGCAACCCGATCCGGTGTGACACCGTCGAGCACGATCCACAACAGGAAGGGATCGTTGTCCCGGGCCTCGGCGGTGCGGTGGCGGTGGGCCAACACGCCGGCTTCGTATTGGACCCAGCTCGAGTCGAGCGCATCCTCGTCGATGACCAGCAGGGCCGCGTGGCAGTCGGCGAGCCACCCGTCGACCATCCGTCGCCAGCGGTCGCCGGGCTCGAGATCGTTCAGGTCGAGCCGTGGTGCCAGACGACAACCCTCGAGCCGATCGTGGAGTGCTCGAGCGAGGTCGCGGCCCCGGGCCGAACGCGAGGTGTGGCTGATGAAGATCCGTCGCGCGCTCACCGGTTCGCCACCGTCCCCGCAAGATCCCGCAGCGAGCCCGGCGCGCCCGCCGGATCGGGAACCGTGTCGAGCAGGATCCAGTCGTCGGCCAGACGCGGGACGAGCTCCGGTTCGAGGTCGACGTCGGACCAGAGGCTGGTGGTCCGCGAATCGTCGGGTGGGCGTACGACCACGACCTCGGTCCGGTCCTCGGGTGGCTCCGCCTCGAGCGAGCGCGGCACGGTGAACGCTGGATAGTGCACCAGCTCACGGCTGGCGCCGTAAGAGTCCTCGATCGTCATCGGTGGGGTTCCCTCCAAGCCGGCGATCGCCGCGCTGAGCACGTCGAGCACTCGATAGCCGGGCCCGTCACGACCCAGGTCATCGAGATGACGGGGTAGCAGCGTCGGCCGGCGGGCGTCCAGATCCAAGGCCACCCACTGGAGCCAGTCCGCCGGGCGATCGGTCGAGTCGAGATCGGTGAACCTCGCCGCTCTCTGCTCGGCCGCGGTCCAGCCCGCCGCTTCGGCCAGCCACTCGGCGAGGACCTGATCGACCCACGTCGAGGGGAGTGTCCATCCCTGGCGGCGGTACCGGATGCGATCGCGTATCGGTGTCGTGGCTGCGAGTGTGCCCAGCCGATCACCGAGCTGGATCAGCTCTGGCTCGCTTGCCCCCAGAAACCCGGCGAGTGCGAGCACGGCGCCGCCGGTGCCCGAACCCCACCACCGCTGGGTCACCCGGCTCTGCAGAGCATCAGCGAGGATGCGGGCGAGATGGGGAGCGTCGACGAACCGTCCGATGACGACGACGTCGGCGCACGTCGGTTCCGGTGGCTCGGTCGAGGGGGAAATCGGAAGAGCTTGAGAGACTTCCGATGCCGGCCCGACCGTCACCTCGCGCTCCGGGCGTCTCCGCAGGGCGGCACGAATCCCGTCGTAGTCCTCGACGTGGATCGCGTGGAGGTGCCGCAACGGCTCGGGCAGCTCTGCGTTTTCGTCGAGAAGTACCGGCACGAGCGGTATGTCGTCATCCTGTGAACGGCGCGCCAGGGTGTCCGCTTCGAGGCTCAGCCATTCGCTCTCCTGGCCCGAGCGCGAGAGAAAGACCAAAGCGCCGTCGGCTCCGGCGATGGCCTTCTCGAGCTCAGACTTCCATTCGGAGCCGGCCTGAAGGTTTTCGATGTCCAGCCATATTTGGAAGCCGTCGGTGCGGAGCCGGCGTACAACCGACTGCACCACGGCCGAATCGGCGCGTGGGTAGGAAACAAAGATGCGCGGGTTCGAGCCGCTGTCTCGAGCGCCTTCGTCCATTCATCCCTCCGTGGCCTCGACCTCTACGAAGACCATATTCGCCCGCCCGAAGATACACACCGGCCTCCCCGGTTCGTCGCACCAAACGGCGAAGGCCTTGAGAGCGCTGTCGGCCCCAGGCCAGTCGCGCTAGCCGGGGAAGTTCACCTCCGGCAGGCTCTTCATCGCTTCGGTGATCGCCGCTTCGGGGTGGTCATAACGTTCGAGCTCGCCGGCCGCGAACTTGCCGTACGCGGCCATGTCGAAGTTGCCGTGGCCGGAGAGGTTGAAGACGATGACCTTGTCCTCACCCGTCGCCTTGGCGGCGAGGGCTTCATCGACCGCGACCCGAACCGCGTGGTTGGACTCCGGGGCGGGCAGGATCCCCTCGGTACGAGCGAACATCACACCCGCCTCGAACGTGGAGATCTGGTCGACGGCGACGGCCTCGACATGCCCGCCGTGCACGAGAGCTGACACCTGGGGTGACATGCCGTGGTAGCGGAGACCACCGGCGTGGATCTCCGGCGGGATGAAGGTGTGCCCGAGGGTGTGCATCTTGATGATCGGGGCCAGCCCGACCCCGTCGGCCGCGTCCCAGGTGTAGGTGCCGCGGGTGAGGGTGGGACACGCCGAGGGTTCGACGGCCACAATGCGCGTGCCGCGGTCATTGCGGAAATTCTCCCGCAGAAACGGAAACGCCATACCGCCGAAGTTGGAACCACCGCCGGCGCTGGCGATCACCACATCGGGATACTCCCCCGCTCTTTCCATCTGTTTGAGCGACTCCTCACCGATCACCGTCTGATGCAACAGCACATGGGGTAGGAACGAACCGAGTGAGTACTTCTTTTCCCCTCCCGACGTGACGGCCGCCTCGATACCTTCCGAGATGGCGATACCGAGCGACCCGGGCTGGTCGGGGTCAGCTTCTAGTAGTTGTTGGCCGCTGTGGGTGTTCTGACTCGGGCTGGGGTAGACGGTCGCGCCATAGGTCTCCATCACATGGCGCCTGGCCGGCTTCTGGTCATAGGACACGCGGACCATGTAGACCTCGCAGGCCAGATCGAAGAAGCTGCAAGCCATGGCCAGCGCCGATCCCCACTGGCCGGCGCCGGTCTCGGTGGTGAAACCCTTGCCCCCTTCCTCTTTGAGGTAGAACGCCTGGGCCACGGCAGTGTTGGGCTTGTGGGAGCCCACCGGTGAGACACCCTCGTACTTGTAGTAGATGTGCGCGGGGGTATCGAGGAGCTGCTCCAGGCGCACGGCTCGCATCAGGGGGGTGGGGCGCCAGAGCTTGTAGATGTCGCGCACCGGTCCAGGGATCTCGATGCGGTCCTCGGTGGAAACGTCTTGACCCATCAGCGCAAGCGGGCTGAGGACCGACATGAACTCGGGGGTCACCGGCTCTTTGGTCTCGGGATGCAAAGGGGGCATCATCGGCACCGGCATGTCCGGGTTGATGTTGTACCAAGCCTCCGGCAGCTCGGTCTGTGGAAGATCGAAACGGATCTGGTCGACCATGGTGGCACTTCCCCTGTCTGCCAAGCGCGACACCGGTTGCCGGCCTGCCCGCACAGTACTCCCTTGAGCGAATCGGGATCCGCCGGTGACCGATCCCGCTCAGCCATTGGGTGGTCGGTTCGGTTCGAAAGTTTACTTTTGAACCGAAGCACTGAGCCGTTCGACCGTCCAGGACACCGGCCGATCCCCGTCATAGGGCATCGTGCCGTGGAACGGGGGGAGGCCGTCGAAGACCAGGGGGACAAAGTGGCGATCTCCGGCCCACATCGGCAGCGCGGCCACGGCGTCGGGTACGTCCGTGCACGCGTCCAGCAACCGGGAGCGAGGGACCCATTCGAGCGAACCCTCGTCGTTGTTCGCCGGCGGAGTTCCTTCCCACCGGTCGACGAGAAAGATGAACCCGAGCCAGTCCTCCCGCTGGGGGCCGAAGTTGGTCCAGGTGATGGTCCCTCGCAACGAGAACGATGTCAGCTCCACCGTCGCCTCCTCGCGCAGCTCGCGCCGCAAGCCCTCGGTAACGCTCTCGTCGGGTTCGAGCTTGCCGCCGAGCCCGTTGACCTTGCCGAAATGATCGTCGTCGGTTCGGGCGTCACGGCGGATCAGCAACACCCGGTCGGTCGGCCGGTCCCAGAGGTAGGCCAGCGTTCCCACTATGGGTCGGAAGCGGGCCGCCATCAGCGGTATTGGGCCACGGGAGGGGTTTGGCGGCCCAGCGAGTCCGCCAGCCACCGGTCATAGATGGTCTGCCAGGTTCCGTCGGCGCGGGCCGCCTCGAGCACCCCGTTGACAAAGCCGGTGAACTGGTCGTCCTGAGGGGTGGCGATCCCGTACGGCTCCTCGGAGAACAGGCGACCGTTGACCTCGGCGAGTGGATCCTGGGCGGCCAGCCCGGCCAGGAGGGTGTCGTCGGTCGAGATCACCTCCAGCTCCCCTTGCTGGAACTTCCGCAGACAGTCGGTCCACGACTCGACCTCCACCACGTCCACCCCGACCGCCCCGAGATTGGCGGCCGATGTCGAGTTACGTACCGCGCAGGCCGGCACACCGGCAGCGGCAACATCCTCGATCTCGGCGTACGGAGAACCCTCGCGGACCAGGATGCGCTGGCCGGCGTTGTAGTACACCGTCGAGAAGTTGACGAACGCCCATCGCCCGCACGTGATCGTCATCGTCTGCACCACGATGTCGACCTCCGGGCCACCGGTATCGGAACCGATGTCGCCCTGGAGTTTCGTGATCCGCTCGGGGCTCGAGGTGGCGACCAGCTCGATCCGGTCCGGGTCACCGAAAATGGCCTCCGCCACCAACCGGGCGATGTCGATGTCGAAACCCTCGGGTTCACCCCCCTGGTCGAGATAGGCGAACTTGAACGAGCTCTGCGAAACCCCGGCGCGCAGCGCGCCGCGATCCGCGATCCGCGCCATGTAGGACCCGGCGGGCATGGCCCCCGGCGAGGGCAGCGGATCTAGGGCGGCGACGCTCTTCTCGGGTCCGACTCTGCTGCAGGTCGGGTCCGGGTCGCGCGCTTCGAGGTCAGCACCGGCGTCGTCCCCCTCGTCGCTGATCGCGGAGCTGAAGGGATCCTCCGCTGATGCCGTACAGGCCCCAGCGAACAGACTCACGACCGTCAACACGCCGAGCAGGGCCATGGTCGACCGGCGACCGGCGCGCCCCCGGGCGGTCATCGGTACTCCGCTATCCGTTGCTGGATCCCGTACCAGGCAAACAGCGCGATCAGCAGCGCACCGATCGCCGGCGCCACCGTCAGACCACCGAGCGCGTCTCGAGCAGCACTCATGCGGGAGTCGAACTGGTCCTGGTTCGCTTGAAGCGCATTCGCCGACGCCAGATCGAAGGCTTCGAACTCGTCGATGGAGCCCTCCAGGGAACTGCTCAACACGATCTGGAGGGCGTCGGCGCGCCGCCCGCTCTGTTCGGCCCGCAGCGCTTTCACGTGCAGATCCTCGTAGGCGGCCCACATATCGCTCGCCTGGCGCCCCTCGTCCCGTTCGAGCGTGGAGTCCGCACCGCCGGCCGCCTCGGCCACAACACCGCTCAGGTCACGATTGACGAAGCGGGCCTCGAAACGGTCGCCGTCGCCACGGGCGATCAGATACTTGGCCTCGTCGCTCTTGGCGCCAAAGGCGAGCGCCCGGGCGTCGACATACGAGCGAATACCCCCGTAGCCGTCCTCGCGAGCGCTGCGCAACGCTGAGCTGTGGGTCGCGAACCCGAACAACATCCAGATGCTCAACCCGACGGAGATGACGGTGGCGATCCCGACCGCGGGATTGACCACCCGGCGGAATCGTGCTGCCATGAACCCGAGGGTCCCCACCAGCACCACGCTCAGGACCACCATCGCGCCCGCCGCCAGACCCACGAACGCCCACGAGATGCTCTGCTGGTCGTTGTACTCATCGCGATATCGCTGTGCGGCGGCGTTGGCCACCTCATCGGTCAGCCTGAACACCCCGGCGGGGTTCTCGGCGAGGCCAGGCGCCTGGTCCAGAGATCCGATCTCGCCGTCGCGGGTCAACAGATCGGACGCGGCGTTGAGATAGGCCGCACCGATGGGAAAACCCTGCCGGTTGTTGGTTCGGGCCGTCTCGACCAGACCGCTGTACTCGGCGACCAGACGGGTCATCTCCTCGATCTGTCGGTGGGACAGCTCATCGTCGCCGGTCAGACGGGCCACCGCTTCGAGGTCGGCGGCCACGTCGGCCATCGCCGCCAGATAGCGCTCGCGCTGCTCGGACTGGATCTCGGCCCGGCTACCACCGGCCAGGAAACCACTCGCGGCGGCCGCATCGGCGCGGGCGAGATCGGCCTGAATCGACCGCGACGACCGGATCACCTCGACCTCATCGTCGATCCGATCGGTAGACCCGGCGCGATCCGAGGCGACGAAGCTCCCAGCCAGGCCGGCGACCACGGCGATCACCACAATGGTCAAGGCGCGGCGTCGAAGAATCGCCGGCGTCGACCGCGACCCTCGCTTCGCCGACCGCGCACCGCTCGACTGCACAAAAGGCGCGAGAACGCGCGTCGGATGCTGAGGTCTGGGGGGTGGGGGGCTGGTCACGGCACTCATCGCGTCGTCACAAACTAGCTCTGCTCCGGCCCACACTCGTGTTTATCGCGACAAGTTTCCCGGACCGGAATGGCCCATCGGGCGCAAGCCATACCGATGAGCATCGCTGTTCTTAGCCTAGCTGATAGACGCCCTATTGGCGGCTGACCGGCTCAAACGGGTCATATTTCGGGTAGGGGGCCCGATAGGGGCAAACCCCGATCCGAACGGCGACCCCGGGCCGTACGTTCGACCGCGGACGACTCCCGATCACACCAGCGAACATCACGCGAACATCACGCGAACGAACAAGGACGACGCCGTGCCTGTCGAGGATCCCGCATTCGAACCGCCCCTTCCGGGTGTTGCCTACCCGGGAACCAACGGAGCGGCCCATCCACCTACCAGAGCCGACCTGGCCCATGAACCGACCCGGGTAATGCCAAACCCGACCGGTACTGCCTCCCCACCGACGGGCGATACCGCCTCCTGGCCCGCGGGCGACCCTGCCTCCCGACCGACAGGCGGCCCTGGCTCCTCCCCGCCGGCGGGTCGCCCGAACCGGGGGAAGGTCCTGCTCGCCTCGATCGGAATGATCACCCTGATAATGGTCGTCGCGGGTGCCGGCTGGGCGCTCACCCGCAACTCAACTCCCACCGCAGCCACCGACGTCCTAGCCCCGTCCTCCACCCTGGTCCCGGCCACCGAATCGTCGTCGACAGGAACCGGCCGCGGCGAGCCTGCGTTCTCCACCGACGAGCTTCGTCTCGAGGTCGAGGGCCCTCGCCAAGCCATAACCGACGAGGCCGTGACCTTTACCGCCGTGTTCGAGGCCGCCGGCCAGATCGATGCCGAAATCGACTGGACGTTCGGTGACGAACTGCGATCCGGGCCGGTGGTCACCTACGCCTGGTCCATGCCCGGCACAAAGCGGGTGAGAGCGACCATGATCGCCACGACCGAGACCGGCCAGGTCACCTCCAGCCAAGAGTTCACCGTGCAGGTGGATCAGTCGACATCCCTGGACCCAAGCACGCCCGCGGACCCGTCGGGCCCGACGGTGGCCGACGCGGTAGCCGACGGCGGACCGACCAACGGCATCCTCGCCGACTTCCGCTGGGAACCAGCAGCGCCCGCGGCCGGCCAGTCGATTCAGCTGATCGAGGAGGCGAACATCTCGCCGGCCGGCACCACCTGGCGTTGGTTGAAGAGCACTATCTCCACGGGGGGGAACCTCTCGATCAGCCTGAACCAACCGACCGAGGTCACCCTCGAGGTGTGTCGTGACCAGGCCCGCAGCGAGTGCGACTCGGTCACCAAGTTGATCACCGTCGGCTGAACCCGACGGGGGTCACCGCCTCCGGTCGGGTCGCAACGCCGCCACGCGATTCGTATACCGACCACGCGATGGGCCATGCTTCGTACCTGGGGTTCGTGTCGGACACGACACCCTTTGAGGCTTGTTCTGCCTCATCTGAGACCTACGGCCCTGCGGCCCGAAGGGGCCGGAGAGAGGAGAACACCGCAATGAGCGATACGGCAGTGCTGGATCAGGCAGAGGCCGGCGGCACACGCACCCAGCCTCAATATGAGGTCGTGGTGGTAGGCGCCGGCGTGGCGGGTATCTACCAGATCAAGCGGCTCGTCGACCTCGGCATCGAGGCCACCGTGCTCGAGGCCGCTCCGGGTCTGGGCGGCACCTGGTACTGGAACCGGTACCCGGGCGCCCGGTTCGATTCGGAGAGCTACACCTACGGCTACTCGTTCTCCAGGGAGTTGCTCGACGAGTGGCACTGGAAGGAACGGTTCTCGAGCCAGCCCGAGAACCTGAAATACCTCGAGTTCGTTGCCGACAAGTTCGACCTCCGTCGTCACATGCAGTTCGACTCGAAGATCGAGTCCATGACCTGGGACGAGGCGAACAACATCTGGCGCGTGATCATCGAGGGGGACGGCCGGGAGGTGACCTGCCGGTTCATCGTGACCGGGCTCGGCTTGTTGTCGGCCCCTACCCTGCCCCGTCTACCTGGCATGGACCGGTTCCAAGGTGAATCGTTCCACACCCACTTCTGGCCCCATGAGGGGGTCGAACTGGCCGGCAAGAAGGTCGGGATCATCGGTACCGGAGCCACCGCCATCCAAGTGATCGGCGAGATCGCGGACAAGGTCGGCCAGCTCACCGTGTTCCAGCGGCGGGCCAACTGGGCGGCGCCCCTGTCCAACGGGGAGATCTCCGATGAGGAGATGGCCGACATCCGGGCCCGCTACGACGAGATCTTCGAGATCTGCGCGCGTACGCCGGGCGGTTTCGAACACGAGCCCGATCGTCGGGGGTTCTACAACCTGACCCGCGAGGAACGTGTCGAGCTGTGGGACAGCTTGTACGGGTCGCCAGGGTTTGCGATCTGGCTGCGGAACTTCGTGGAGATCTTCATCGACGACGAGGCCAACGCCGAGTTCTCCGAGTACGTCGCCGACAAGATCCGCGAGCGGGTCGACGATCCGGCGGTCGCCGAGAAGCTAATCCCCACCGATCACGGCTTCGGGATCCAGCGGGTACCGATGGAGACCAACTATTACGAGGCCTACAACCGCGACAATGTCGAGCTGGTCGACATCAGTGAGACCCCGCTCGAAGAGGTGACCGAGACCGGTCTGCGGACCTCGGATAAGGAATTCGAGTTCGATGTGATCGTGTACGCGACCGGCTTTGATGCCATCACCGGCGCCTTTGACCGCATCGACATCACCGGCGTGGACGGCGAGAAGCTGGCCGACCGGTGGAAGGAAGGGCCGAGCACCTATCTGGGTATGACGGTCCACGGATTCCCGAACATGCTGATGCTGGCCGGTCCTCAGAGCGGCTCGGCATCGACAAACTTCCCGCGGGGCATCGAGACCGGTGTCGACTGGGCCACCGAGATGCTCGAATACGTCTGGGAGAAGGGCTACACCCGCTTTGACGCCACCGTCGAAGCGGAGGCGGACTGGACCAGGCACGTCGAGAAGATGTACTCCTCGATGCTCATGCGTAAGGCCAAGAGCTGGTTCACCGGCTACAACTCCAACGTCGAGGGTCACGAGGCGGGCAAGATCCGCTACTACGTCTACAACGGCGGCGCCCCCAAGTTCGTGGCCCGTCTCGCCGACGTGGCCCAGGCTGACTACGAGGGCATCGACTTCGCCTGACCGGCCCCGGTCAGAAGCGATCGAGGCCAGAGCGTCCACCGAAAGGCCGTGCCCCTACGGACACGGCCTTTCGGGGGATGGCTCGATTGGTTGACCCTGCTCAGTAGTCGCCGATACGAAGCCATTTGGAGCTGGTGCCGATACGGTCGAATTCGCTCTGGTCGGCCCCACAGTGCGGGCCTTCTCGACCATCTACACCAAGCTCGGGGTCGGAAACCGCAAGGACGCAGTGGCGGTGGCGCTCCGCCGCAGGGATCTCGAGGGTCCCGCACCACCAAGGACGGTGGCGTAACTCACGGGCGCCGGGGATCGGCCATGATGTCCTCTGCGTTGAGGTCGTCGAGATGAAGGAACCGTCCATGGAGCTGCTGAGAGGGCTCGAAGGGGTGCGGGTAGCCGAGCTGGGTCAGGGAGTCGGATCCGCCTATGCCGCCAAGCTGCTGGGCGACCTCGGCGCGGACGTGATGAAGATCGAATTACCGGATGGTGACCCGATCCGGCGTCGGGGCCCGTTCCGCGATGGCACGTTCGACCCCGAGGGCTCGGGCCTCTTCTTGCACCTGAACGCCAACAAGCGGGCACAGGTCGCCGATCTGCACACAGCTGAGGGTCGGGCGGCCATCGATGAGCTGGTCGAGGGCGCAGACGTCCT
>Ga0316190_10004353_pt1 | contig 10303 bp, 8 predicted proteins | sample Eddworburrow2_MG_FD_204929 | JGI IMG/M metagenome (GOLD analysis project Ga0316190, IMG submission 204929) | Coastal sediment microbial communities from Maine, United States - Eddy worm burrow 2 | ecosystem: Environmental > Aquatic > Marine > Coastal > Sediment | place: USA: Maine | collected... | reverse complement strand
CTGGGCGACACACACACACAGTGGCCGGTTCCCTACCAGGCTGGACGTGACCAGGCCTGGCGCCTGGCCGAGCGGGCCGACCAGCAGACAATGAAGGTGTGATCATGCTGACCAGCCTTGACGGACAACATGCACTGGTGACCGGCGGCGGCACCGGCGTTGGTGCCGCGATAGCTGTCGCACTTGCCGAGGCAGGTGCTGCGGTCACTATCACGGGACGGCGCGAAAAACCTCTGCAGGAAACGGCAGCCCGACACGAAGCGATACATTGGGCCATGGCCGATGTAACCGATGCAGCGGCACTGCGCGCGGCGGTTGCCGCAGCAGCGGAAAAAAGCGGGCCGGTGGCCATTGTGATTGCAAATGCCGGTATGGCCGAAAGCCAGCCATTCGGCCGATTGTCAGCCGATCAATGGCAGCGCACGATCGATGTAAACCTGACCGGCGTCTTCAACACGTTTCAGTGCGTTCTCGACCCCATGCTGGCGGCAGGCCGGGGCCGGATGATCGCCATCGCCTCGGTAGCCGGCCTCACAGGTAGTGCCTATGTCAGCGCCTATTGCGCCGCCAAACACGGTGTGGTCGGCCTGACCCGCGCGCTGGCAGAAGAGCTTGGTCCAAAAGGCATTACCGTCAATGCCATATGTCCAGGCTATACCCAAACGCCGATGCTGGACCGCACGCTGGACAATATCGTGGAAAAAACCGGCATGAGCCGCGACCAGGCAGCCGCATCCTTGTTGAAGGGGTCGCCCACCGGCCAGTTCGTGCAACCTGCCGAGATCGCGGACCTTGTATTGCAACTCTGCGCCGATCAGGACGACCCACGCAACGGTGCAGCCATTGCCCTGCCCGAGGGCATCGCATGATGGCCCTGCCCCGGAAACAGACAGACAAGCGTCCTGCCTCAAAACAGCGGCTGCGGTTCTGGTTGCGCCTGTTGAAACTGCAGCGCCGCATGGAAGCGGTATTGCGGGAAAAACTGCGGGCGGAATTTGGCACCACGCTGCCCCGGTTTGACGTGATGGCGGCGCTGTATCACCACGAGCGGGGGCTGCGGATGAGTGCGCTGTCGTCTTTTCTGAAGGTCTCCAACGGCAATGTCACCGGGATTGTTGATCGCCTGGTTCACGACGGCATCATCATCCGGGTGCCGGTGAAAGGCGACCGGCGGGCGATGACAGTCAGGCTGACCACGAAGGGCCGCGACGAGTTCGCTGATATGGCCAGCGTGCACGAGGCGTGGGTGAATGAACTGCTTGCGGACCTCCCGCCTGCCGACGCCGAAGCGATGATAGCCGGCCTGGACCGGCTCGATCAAACCATGGGAGAGCCCGAATGAGTGACATGAGCGGACTTCAGCCGAAACATTTTCACTGGCAGATGCACGGCAGCGTGGCCAGCATCCGCCTGGCCCGGCCGGAACGCAAGAACCCGCTGACCTTCGACAGCTACGCGGAACTGCGCGACACGTTTCGCGCGCTGGTCTATGCCGATGATGTCGACGTTGTGGTGTTTCTGCCCAATGAGGGCAATTTCTGCTCCGGCGGCGATGTGCATGACATCATCGGGCCGCTCACCCGCATGGACATGAAGGGTCTGCTGAATTTCACCCGCATGACCGGCGACCTGGTCAAGGCCATGCTGGGGTGCGGCAAGCCGGTGATCTCGGCAGTGGACGGCGTGGCAGTGGGTGCAGGTGCCATCATCACCATGGCATCAGACATGCGCATTGCGACACCTGATGCCAGGACAGCGTTCCTGTTCACCCGTGTCGGGCTGGCCGGCTGCGATATGGGCGCTTGTGCCATTCTACCGCGCCTTATCGGCCAGGGACGCGCTGCCGAGTTATTGTACACCGGGCGCGCAATGACCGCCGAAGAAGGCGAGCGCTGGGGATATTACAATCGCCTGGTAGAGGCCAGGGAGCTTGAGACCGAGGCGCTTGCGCTGGCCCAAAAAATTGCTGCAGGGCCCAATTTCGCCCACTCCATCACCAAGACGCAACTCAATCATGAATGGTCGATGGGCCTGGAGCAGGCCATTGAGGCGGAAGCGCAGGCACAGGCCATCTGCATGCAGACGCAGGATTTTCACCGCGCCTACAAGGCGTTTGTCGGCAAGCAAAAACCTGTGTTTGAAGGCAACTGATCATGGCTGACAAAAGCTTTCTCCATTGGCCGTTCTTTGAAGACAGGCATCGCGAACTGGCAGACTCGCTGGACCAGTGGTGCGTGTCCAACCTGCCGGTGGACCACTCGGATGTTGATGCCGCCTGCAAGGCACTGGTGGCAAAGCTGGGGCGCGATGGCTGGCTTGAGCACTCGGCTATCGATCCTGACCAGCCCGGCGTGCTGGATGTGCGCAGCCTTTGCCTTATCCGCGAGACGCTGGCGCGTCACGACGGGCTGGCAGACTTCGCTTTCGCCATGCAGGGTCTCGGTACCGGTGCGATCTCTTTGTTTGGCACATCCGACCAGCAGGCATGGCTGCGCAAGACCAGGGCTGGACTTGCCCTGTCGGCCTTCGCACTGAGTGAACCGCGTTCCGGTTCGGATGTGGCGGCAATGGACATGACCGCCACCCGCGACGGCAATCATTTCGTGCTGAACGGAGAAAAGACCTGGATATCCAATGGCGGCATTGCCGACTTTTACTGTGTCTTTGCCCGCACGGGTGAAGCGCCCGGCGCCAGGGGGTTGTCGTGTTTCCTGGTACCGGCAGATACCAAAGGCCTCGTCATCGCCGAGCGCCTGGAGGTCATTGCCCCTCACCCGCTGGCACGGCTGGAGTTTGACAATGTCCGCGTCAGTGCCGATGCGCTGATCGGTGAACCGGGCCAGGGCTTCAAGGTGGCCATGTCGGTGCTCGATGTGTTCCGCTCGACCGTCGGGGCAGCAGCGCTCGGTTTTGCGCGCCGGGCACTGGATGAAACGCTTGTCCGGGTGCGCGAGCGTGAGCTGTTCGGCGCGCCGATGTCCGATCTGCAACTGGTACAGGGCCACGTGGCCGACATGGCACTGGACGTCGATGCCAGCGCGTTGCTGGTGTATCGCGCGGCGTGGACCAAGGACAGCGGTGCGGCCCGGGTGACCCGCGAGGCTGCCATGGCCAAGCTGCATGCAACCGATACGGCACAGGCGGTGATCGACAGGGCCGTGCAGTTGCATGGCGGCGATGGTGTGCGCAGCGGACACATCGTGGAAAGCCTGTACCGAGAAATCCGTGCATTGCGCATTTATGAAGGGGCATCGGACGTGCAGAAAATCGTGATCGCCCGCCAGATGCTGGGAGGAGCTTAACCGATGGACCTGTTGCCAAGCGCCCATGTGGATACGTTCAGCCGGGACAACCTGCCACCAGCAGACCAGTGGCCGGAATTCCTGCTCGATGGTTTCGACTATCCCGACCACCTCAATGCGGCGGTTGAACTGACCGACAAGATGGTCGAACAGGGGTTCGGGGATCACGTCGCCCTGATCGGCAATGGCCGCAGGCGGACCTACAAGGAACTGTCCGACTGGACCAACCGCCTCGCCCATGCCCTGGCTGAAGACTACGGTGTCAAGCCGGGCAACCGTGTGCTGATCCGCTCCGCCAACAATCCGGCCATGGTGGCGTGCTGGCTGGCGGCAACAAAGGCCGGCGCGGTGGTGGTCAACACCATGCCGATGCTGCGTGCCGGTGAACTGTCGAAAATCGTCGACAAGGCCAAGGTGAGCCTTGCCCTGTGTGACACCCGCATGATGGACGAGATCGTGGCCTGTGCGAAGGCCTCGCCATCGCTCGAAAAGGTGATCGGTTTTGACGGCACGGCCAACCATGATGCCGAACTGGACCGGGCGGGGCTGGACAAATCCGTCAATTTCAACGCCGTGCAGACCAGCCAGGACGATGTTGCCCTGCTGGGCTTCACCTCAGGCACCACCGGCGAGCCGAAAGCGACGATGCATTTTCATCGCGACCTGATGATCATTGCAGACGGTTATGCCAGGGAAGTTCTCGGCGTGACACCGGATGACGTGTTTGTCGGTTCGCCGCCGCTGGCCTTCACGTTCGGCCTGGGTGGACTGGCGGTTTTCCCGTTGCGCTTCGGCGCAACGGCCACGCTGCTGGAAACCGCGTCGCCGCCCAACATGATCGAGATCATCGAGACCTACAAGGCCACCGTGTGCTTTACCGCGCCGACCGCCTATCGTGCCATGATGCGGGCAATGGACCAGGGTGCTGACCTGTCATCCCTGCGGGTTGCCGTTTCTGCGGGAGAAACACTTCCGGGGCCGGTGTTCGACGAATGGAAGGCGAAAACCGGCAAGGAAATGCTCGATGGCATCGGTTCTACCGAATTGCTGCATATCTTCATCTCCAACCGATTCGGTTCTGCAGCACCTGCCCAGACCGGCACACCGGTCAGCGGCTACGAGGCCATCGTGGTTGACGAGACCATGGCCGAAGTGCCGCGCGACACAATCGGCAAGCTGGCCGTCAAAGGGCCCACCGGCTGCCGTTACCTGAACGACGACCGGCAGGCAGATTATGTGCGCGATGGCTGGAACCTGACCGGCGACAGCTTCATCCAGGATGAGGCAGGCATTTTCCACTTTGCCGCGCGCAGCGACGACATGATCATCTCGTCCGGCTACAATATTGCCGGACCGGAGGTGGAGGCCGCCCTGCTGTCGCACGCAGATGTGGTTGAATGTGCGGTGATCGGCATGGCGGATGAAGACCGTGGCCAGATCGTGCAGGCCTTTGTGGTGCTGGTCGAAGGTATCTGCCCGGATGATGAGTGCATCAAGCGCCTGCAGGCCCACGTCAAGCAGGCCATTGCACCCTACAAGTACCCGCGCTCGGTGGTGTTCACTGACGCACTGCCCAAGACGCAAACCGGCAAAATCCAGCGCTTCCGGCTCAGAGAGGGATGATATGATGGAGTTCTTGCAACCAAAAGGCTGGAAACAACCGAAAGGCTATGCCAACGGAGTGGCTGCCGAGGGCCGCATGGTGTTTACCGGCGGCATGATCGGCTGGACTGCGCAGGAAGTGTTCGAGGCCAGCGATTTCGCAGGCCAGGCCGAACAGGCGCTGCGCAATGTCGTTGCCGTACTGGCAGAAGCTGGTGCCAGGCCTGACCATATCGTGCGCATGACCTGGTATGTGACGGACAAGAAAAAATATCTTGCCTGCCAGCGTGAACTGGGCGCTGCCTACAAACGGGTCATCGGTGCGCATTTCCCGGCCATGGCCCTGGTACAGGTGGTCGCCCTCGTCGAAGACGATGCACTGGTCGAAATCGAGGCCACGGCCGTGTTGCCGTTGCCCGCTCAGTAATCGGTTCGAAGAGGTCAAGGTCATATGTGGAAACCGCCTGAGAAGATAAAATGGCACTCTGAAGCCGGGCACGTGCCGGACACCGAAGAGTGTGCGTCGTCAACGCTGTTTTCCGCTTTGCAGGCCGGCCGGCTATCGCTGCGCAACCGGACCTGGATTCCCGCAATGGTGCCCTGGCGCGCTACGGACAACGGCTATGTGACACCGGAAGTCCTCGACTGGTACGGCCGCTTCGCGCACGGCCGCCCGGCCGCCATCGTTGTGGAGGCGACCGGCATCCGCGATGTACCGTCAGGGCCCCTGCTTCGCATCGGTCATGACCGGTTTCTGGACGGGCTTGAGCAACTGGTCGATGTTGTGCACAAGCAAAGCGGCGGCACGACGAAGCTGTTCATTCAGCTGATTGACTTCCTGGCGATCAAGCGCCGCCCCGACAGGGCCAAGTTTCTGAATCGTTTTCTCGCCATCACGCCACAACATCGTCAGGCGCTGGCCATGGGTGACGCTGACGAGGCGGAAATTCGCAGCGCCCTGACGGCCATGGACGACAGTGAACTGGAGGAGGTTCTGACTGCGCGCGAATTCGAGGCGCTGACCAAAGGCTATCGCGAACAGGTCAACGACATGCACCTTGATCATATCAGGGAATTGCCGCAAGTCCTGCCGGACCTGTTTGCCCAGGCAGCCGACCGCGCCAGCCGTGCCGGATTTGACGGGGTTGAGCTGCACTATGCGCATGCCTACACCATGGCCTCGTTTCTGTCGGCCAGGAACCAGCGTGATGACGGATATGGCGGGCCAGCAGATGCGCGCGTTCGGTTGCCGCTCGAGGTTTATGACGCGGTGCGCGGGTCGGTGCCGGAAGACTTTGTCGTAGGGTCCAGGTTCCTGGCCTCGGAAGCCATCGAGGGCGGCAGCACGCTTGAAGATGTCTGCCAGTTTGCAACAGCTTTTGCGGCAGCCGGCATGGACTTTCTGTCGCTCTCGCGCGGGGGCAAATTTGACGACGCCAAGCAGCCCAAGGTGGGCGCTGCTGCCTATCCCTATACCGGGCCCAGCGGTTATGAATGCATGCCGCAGTATATATCCGACGAGAAAGGCCCGTTTGGCCGGAACCTGGCCGCGACCAGGGCCATTCGCGAGGCGGTTCGCAAAGCCGGTTTTGAGACACCGGTTGTTGCAGCAGGCGGCATCCACAACTTTGAAAAGGCGGAAGCCATTTTGAATGACGGCACGGCTGACATCGTCGGCGCGGCGCGCCAGACACTGGCTGATCCCGACTGGTTCCTGAAGCTTGAAACCGGCCATGGCGGCGACGTCAGGCTGTGCGAGTACACCAATTACTGTGAAGGGCTCGACCAGAACCACAAGCAGGTGACATGCAAGCTGTGGGACCGGTTGCAACTGGACGAACCCGACGTGCTCAAGTCGTCTGACGGCAAACGCCGCCTGACAGCCCCGGGCTGGGCACCTGAATGACGCCGCCGCCTAGCCCGCAAGAAGACCGGTTTGTCCATGACCGGCTGCCGCCCCCGGATCAGTGGCCACACATAACACCACTGCCTGGCACCTCCGGTCTGGACCCTCTCAATTGCGTGTCGGCGCTGCTGGACCGGCATATTTCAAACGGTCACGGCGACAGGCCCGCCGTGCGAAGCGGCAAGCGGACATGGACATACGCCGCCTTGAACGAGCATGTCTGCCGGGCCGCCTCGGTGATGGTCCAACACCATGACGTGAAGCCGGGCAATCGCGTGTTGATCCGTGGCGGCAATTCGCCGGAAGTCGCCCTGATCTGGCTGGCCGTGCAGAAGATTGGCGCGGTGGCGGTGACAACCATGTCCTTGCTGCGCGACAGTGAGCTGGGTGTCATTATCGACATGTCGCAACCTGCACTGGCGTTCTGTGAAACCACTCTCATGCAGGATCTGTCACTGGCCATCGGGGCATCCGGCAGCAAGTTACCCGTCATCGAATTCGGACCTGGCGAGGGTGAGCTGTTCGACCTGATGTCTGTCGCCTCGCCACAGCAAGAGACCTGCCCCACCGTGGCTGATGACATATCACTGATCGCATTCACCTCGGGCACGACCGGAAAGCCCAAGGCCACGGTTCATTGTCATCGCGACGTGATCGCCATCTGCGAGACCATGTGCCGGCATATTGTTGCGCCCACGGCGGATGATGTATTCATCGGTACAGCACCTCTTGCCTTCACCTTCGGCCTTGGCGGCTTGCTGGTGTTTCCGTTCCATGCAGGTGCGTGCAGCGTGCTCAACGCACGCTATTCGCCGGAGCAACTGCTCGATGCCATCGAGACCTATGGCGCTACGGTGTGTTTTACAGTGCCGACCTTCTTTCAGCAGATGGTAAAATTGAAGACGCGGCAATCTCTGGCTACCTTGCGACTGGCAGTGTCTTCCGGCGAGGCATTGCCTTTGCCGGTCAGGCAGGCATGGGCCGACGCGACCGGCCTGCAACTGGCGGAAGTTCTGGGGTCAACCGAAATGCTGCATGCCTTTGCCGGATCAGCAGGGCAAGACATCCGGCCCGGATACATCGGCCCGGCGATACCCGGCTTCGACGTCACCGTTGTCGATGAAACCGGCAACACATTGCCGGTCAACGAGATCGGGCGGCTCGCCGTCAGGGGCCCAACCGGATGCCGCTACCTGGATGATGAGCGCCAGACTGTATACGTGCAGAATGGCTGGAACATCACCGGTGATGCCTGTTCGATAACCGAAGACGGGTATCTGGCCTATCACAGCCGTCTTGACGACATGATCATTTCCTCGGGCTACAACATTTCAGGTGTCGAGGTTGAAAACGCGTTGCTGCTGCATCCCGATGTCCGCGAATGTGCCGTTGTCGGCGAAGCATCCGAGGAACGCGGGCAGATCGTGGTGGCCTATGTGGTAACACCGGTGCCAGGCCAGCACAGATCCAAGCTGGTGGAGGACCTGCAGGATCATGTCAAAACCAGCATAGCGCCGTACAAGTACCCACGCATTGTCCGGTTTCTGGACCAGTTGCCGCGCAACGAATCCGGCAAGATCCAACGCTTCCGCCTGCGCCAGGCATAGCGCGCACTCATTCAAGGAAGACGTTGACGCTCGCGGACTGCCCCTGAGCGTCTATCACCGACAGACGGGAAAAGCCGACGCCACCAGCTTCCCACGAACCGCTGCGCGAGCGCAGGGGTTGACCCACCGGCACGCCATTGGCCAGCACGCGGAACGGCGCCCGCCCGCCCTGAAGCTTCAGCATCAGGGGCTGTGACGCCTGCCCGGATGCCAGGCCAAGGTCAACATGAACCCCGTCTGGCGGATACACGATGTGCAGGGCGGCCTCCTGGATGCCGACCTGCGGCAGACCGGCGTCCGGTGCCGTGAACCGCCGCAGACCAACCGGAATGTCGACTGCTGCAATGCGCACTGCACCGGCGGGTGCCGGCGGCAAGGGCTCGAGTTTCAATCCGGACCTGGCAAATGCATCGAACAGGATGGGCGCTGCCGCGCTTATCCCGCTTAATCCGGGCACCGGCGCACCATCTGCCCGTCCAACCCAGACACCCAGCACGTGATGACCGTCGAACCCGATCGACCAGGCATCACGATTGCCGTAACTGGTGCCGGTCTTGTAGGCAATCGGCAACCGCGCGGAGCCGCGTGGCGGGGCAATGCCCGACAACATGTCCGCCACATGCCAGGTGGCGACAGGTGAGAACATCGCGCGGCGTCCGGCGGCCAGCGGCACTCCCGTCACCCCGTTTCCAAGCGTCGCCGTGCGGCCGAGGTTTGCGAACACAGTATAGGCCTGAACAAGATCTTTCAGCGTTACACCAACGCCGCCAAGACCAATGGCCAGGCCGGGCGCTTTGTTGCGGGGCAGGATCGGTGCGACCCCTGCCCTGCGCAAACGGCCCAACAGCCGGGACGGCACCGTTGCCTGCAACAATCTGACGGCCGGTACATTGAGCGACAGTTGCAGAGCCTGGCGCACGCTCACATCACCCTGATAGGTCAGATCAAAATTGCGGGGCCTGTACCCATCAAAACTGGCCGGGCGATCTTCGATCAGTGTTTCCGGCAGCACCAGCCCGTCTTCCAGCGCCAGCGCATAAATGAACGGTTTGAGCGCAGAGCCCGGTGAGCGCGGCACACCGGTCATATCTATCCAGCCGGCACGCCGGACATCCAGCAGTCCGGCCGAGCCGACTTCGGCCAGTACCTGACCGGTTTGAGCGTCCGCCAGCATGATGGCGACGGACAGGCCCGGCCCCAGTTGACGCGCAGACTCCGATGCCACCACTTCAAGGGCGCCTTGCCTGGCGCGTGACAAGGTAACCTGATGATATCCGGCATCAGGGCGTAACCGGCGTGCCTGCTGCGCCAGATGAGGTGCCAATGCCGGCAGGGCCAGGCGCTTTGCGCTGACCGGAACGGCTGCGGCACGCGCCACCTCGGCGGTATCAATGAAGCCGCCTTCAGCCATGCGGGCCAGCACCTGGTCGCGGGCAGCTTTCGCCCGCCCACGATAGCGGTCAGGCCGCCTGCGTTCAGGCGATTGCGGCAGCGCTACCAGGAGCGCGCCTTGAGCAAGATCGAGATATTTCGGTTCCTTGCCGAACCAGGCCAGCGAGGCTGCTCTTACCCCCTCCAGGTTGCCGCCGTAAGGTGCATGGGTAAGATAGAGTTCAAGTATCTGGCGCTTGTCCAGCCGGCGCTCGATCTGCACCGCGCGCACCATCTGGCGCAGCTTGGCTGTAACAGAGCGTCTCGAGCGCGGTTCGAGCAACCGCGCCAGTTGCATGGTGATGGTCGATCCACCCGATACGATGCGCCCGTGACGCAGCATCTGCCATGCAGCACGGATCATGGCCAGCGCATCCACGCCACCATGGTCCCAGAAGCGCCGATCCTCGTAGACGATCAACATGCGCACAAATTCCGGATCGACGTTATCGAGG
>Ga0316190_10004352_pt1 | contig 10303 bp, 12 predicted proteins | sample Eddworburrow2_MG_FD_204929 | JGI IMG/M metagenome (GOLD analysis project Ga0316190, IMG submission 204929) | Coastal sediment microbial communities from Maine, United States - Eddy worm burrow 2 | ecosystem: Environmental > Aquatic > Marine > Coastal > Sediment | place: USA: Maine | collected... | reverse complement strand
GGGGTGGCGGAGATTACCGTCATCAATCGGTAGCGCAATGACGAGCCGTCTGCCGGGGGGTTCTCGACCTTGCTCGCCTCGACCACCAGCTCATAGCTGGTGCCCTGTTGATGGCTGAAACCCTCGATCTGGTCATAGAACAGCTCCCACTCGGCGGTCGGCGATCGGCGAACCTGCAAACAAGTTTGGGGCCCGACCCCTACGCAGTCGATCAGCTCCGGCCCAACAAACAGCGTCTGTTGTTCGGATACTGCGGTCTGTTCGGGCGGTGTGCTCTGTTCGGGCGGTGTGCTCTGTTCGGGCGGTGTGCTCTGTTCGGGCACGGTGGCCTCCTTTTGGTCGGTGCTGACCGGGCCGGCCGTGGTGACCGGGCCGGCCGTGGTGATCATGGGCTCGGACTCGTTGGACGACCCGCAGCCGATAGCGGGAGACAACCCAAGCACGACCACCGATACCAGCATCGTCACCAGCGCCGTCCCGCCATGCAAATGACGTTCGGCCGAAATTTGTATCAAAGCCTGCTCCTTCTAGCTCCAATAGGCACGCATTGCCGAGGAGGGGATACAGATGGAAGACGACTGCTACCTGGAAAGTGACGATATCCGCACCGGACTCATCGCCGGTGAGACATTCCAAGCCAAGAGCGTTACCTACGCCGCGGTGGACGAGACGGATCCCGACACCGATGCTCCCGCCAAGCTTGCGGTGTACGAGGGCTGCATCATCCTCGGAACGGTTGATGAGATGGACGGGGAGACAGCCTCGATCCAAGCCGACAGCGACGAACAGGCCACCGTTGACGGGGTCGGGATCACGGGCCGCCGTGCCCGCTGGCCTGGCGGCGTGGTGCCCTTCGAGATAGATCCGGCGCTTCCGAATCAGGCTCGAGTGACCAACGCCATCGCCCATTGGCAGGCCAAGACCAGGATCAGGCTGGTGCGGCGCACCGCAGCACATTCCGATTTCGTTCGATTCCGTCCCGCCACCGGGTGCTTTTCCAATGTGGGACGCCGCGGTGGACGCCAGGACATCGGGTTGGCCAACGGCTGTGGACTCGGTGCGGCCATCCACGAGATCGGCCATGCCGTCGGCCTGTGGCATGAGCAAAGCCGCGAAGATCGCAACAATCACATAACCATCAACGCGGCCAACATCGCGCCTGGCCGTGAGCACAACTTCAATCAGCACATCACCGATGGTGATGACTACGGGCCCTACGACTACGGCTCGATCATGCACTACGGCCGTACCGCCTTTACCCGCAACGGTCAGCCCACCATCGTCCCTCGGCGGACCGGTGCCGTTATTGGGCAGCGTTCGGGGCTGTCCGCCGGCGATATTGCGGCGGTGAGAGCGATGTACCCGAACCTTGAACCGAGCCGGTCGTGGGTCGGGACCCAATTCAGGGGCCGGGTCAGGGCCGGGCGGACCCAGTGCTGGTCCACCCACAGCTGGCCTGCACACTGGCATGTGCAGTGGCATGCCGTTCCGACCGGTCCGGCCCGAGATGGCAGGGCGCAGATCGAGTGGACCGTGCGGGCCACCCGTCAGAGCGACAACACTTCGGGCTATGGGGCGCTGAACAAGTACTTCATCTGCGTCAAGAACCTTGTCGATTACGATGTCGACGTCGAAGGCCGATATCACGTTGCCGGGTGGCGGCGATGACCGGCGCTGGAAGCAGCGACGCGCTCGACGCGGGCGGACCAGCAGCTCACCTGCTCATGGATGTGGAGTCCGACGAGGTGGTCGACGGCCCCGAAGGTGCGGTCGATGCCTACGCCAACGCGGTGGCGGAGGCCAAAGATGCCGGTGGGCCTCCGGCTGATCTCCTGTTCGAACTGGAGCCCGATCACGACATCATCGGAGACGGGAACGAGCGACCTGGCTCCGGTGACCCGTCGCCCGAGTCAACCGCCATAGACGTCGGCGCACCACCGGCGGAACTGTTCCAGCCGCCGCCCGGCGAGGATGACGATGGCTAGCAATGTTCGAGAAGGCGGGTTGCCCGGCGCGACCCCGGGACTATCTCGGTGGATCAGATAGGTGGGGAAGAGCGGTCGATCAGCTCGATGATCTCGTCGGGGTCATCGGTGATGGCCACCAGCTCGCCGTAGGGCTGGCCGGCGGCCAGGTGCTCCAAGAGGGGGTACACCGGCTTGGTTCGGGTCCAGTACTCGACACCGAAGAAGATCATCGGGCTGATCACGCCCTGGCTCACATAGTGGTTCTGGGCGGCGTCCTGGAAAATCTCCTGGATGGTTCCCGCGCTCCCGGGCGAGAAGATCACCCCCCGGTTGGCCATGGCCAACAGTCCTTCTTCGCGGACCGCGTTGGCGAAGTACTTGGCGATCATCGTGGCGAACGGGGTCGGCGGCTCGTGGCCGTACAACCAGGTCGGGATGCCCAGGCTCTCCGGATCACCCGCCTCCAGCGCCCGATCCAGCCAGGGCGAGAGCGGGCTGAACCTGGCGACCTCGCCGAGCCGGCTGAGACCCTGGTCGAGGTCCTCGTCGTTGCGCCCCGCAAACCACGCGCCGACATGGGTCGCTTCCATCGCGCCGGTCCCCCACCGCTGGCCAGGAGATACCCCCGCCTGGCGAGGGCCCGGGAGATGGTGGCCACCGCCGCGAACATCGGCTCGTCACGACCGACCGCATGGCCGCCCATGATGGCCACGATGTCGCGACCGGCGGTGACCTCGTTGAGCGCGTCGGTTCACCCCGACGGTGTCCGGCAACGAGCTCCTCGGGGCGATACAGCCGGGCTCGGTACGGCCGGAAGGGAAAGGACTCCAGGTGGGGAAAGACCAGCCCGCCCCCGTCGATGACGGCGCTGAGCCCGGCCGGATCGAACCGACAGCCAACGAAGAGCGAGCCGCTCAAGGGGTAGTGAGCGAGCAGCTCGGTGTGGTGACGCAGGTCGAGGTCCTGGCAGACAACACGCGACAAGGTTCCGCCACCCGCCAGGTGGGCCTCCATATCGGCCAATGACTCGAGCTCGTGCACGGTTGACTCAGCTCCCGTCCACCGCGCCGGGGCGGTGGGCTTGAAGCTGGTGCAGTTCGCCGGCCGCGGCCTGGTATCCCCCCAAGATCACCAGCGCCTCCTCCCGGTTGAGCGCCGGTTGGCCCGGGGCCAGCATGGCTATCGAACGACGCACGTTCTCCACCTGATGGACCTCCAGACCCGACAACCGGTTCGCGGGGCGAGGCTCTGACCGGCGATGTTTGTCCATACTCCAACCTTATCGAACTGTTGTTCGAACATGGTCTGTTCGATGAGAACTATTCGGTGATACGAACAATTCGGTGCTGATGCTGGGCTGGGCCCGGCGGCTAGCCGCCGGCTTTGGCGTCGCGCTGGGTCTTGTAGTCCGAGATCGCGGAGATCACCGCTTGTTTTGAGCCTTCTAGCAGCTCATCTCGATCCCGGCGGGCCCAACTCTGGGAGGCGTTCATGGCGTCGGTCGACCCTTGAAAGCGGGGGAAGACATCTCGTGCCATCAGCTCATAGCTGTGGAACATGGCCTCCCGGTCGGCCCAGTCGTTGGCCATCACCACATAGGCCCCCGCCCCTCCCGATTGCTCTTGGAGCCGCTCGATCTGGTCCGCCGCCTCGTCGGGCGTGCCGATGACGGCGAAGCCGGACTCGACCAGCGCGTGAGCGAACCGGGTGGGATCGGACTCGTCCGGGGCCACGGGCAACACGACCACGTTCTGGAAGTAGTCCACCCAGCGCGCGATGCCGTATTCGACATCCCGGAAGGCCTGCTCGGTGGTCTCGGCGATGTGCATCGGCCCGACCAGGCGCCACTGGGACCGGTCGATCTGTTGGCCGTGCTCCTCGGCGGCCTCAGCCCAGACCTGCTGATGGCGCCCCAGCACCTTGAAACCGCCTTCGGCGGTGGCGCCGAGCGACAACAGGCCCGCGCCGAACCGACCCGCGGCCAGCGGTCCGGCCGGAGACACCTGGGCGGCGACAGCGATCTCCAGGCTCGGGAAGCTGTAGGGGCGAAGCTGGAGCCGGGCGTCGCGCAGCGTGAACCAGTCGGTCTCTCGCGTCACCGGCTCATCGGAGGTCATCAGGGCGACGATCGCTTCCAACCCCTCCTCCATCATCCGCCGTTGGGCTCCAGGATCGATCCCCATCATGTGGGCATCGGAGGGCAGCGCACCGGGCCCCACCCCGAGCATGACCCGACCGCGGGTGAGGTGATCGAGCTGGACCATACGATCCGCGAGCATGAGTGGGTGGTGGTACGGGATCGAGCTCACCCCGGTGCCCAAACGGATATGCCGGGTGCGCTGGGCCGCGGCGGCGATCATGACCTCGGGCGAGGCGATGATCTCCATGCCGGCGGAGTGATGCTCCCCGATCCATGCCTCGTCGAAACCCAGACGGTCGAGGTGCTCGATCAGCTCCAGATCCCGCTCCAAGGCCAGGGTGGGGTTCTCGTTCACCGCGTGAAAAGGAGCGAGGAAGATGCCAAAACGCAGAGGGCGGTCCATGCTCGTCACCATAGATCTGGGTGGGGGTCCGGAACCCACCGGCGGCGGTCCCGGCGTTGATGTTGATGTCGGTGTTTGGGTCGTGCGCCGTGGATGACGATCGCATCGTCGGCCGGCAACAACCAGAACGTCAGGTCGTGGAACGGGGTCCGAGCGCGCCGGTGCCAACGCTCGCCTGGGGCCACCCGTTCGACAGCCGCGGCGAGACCGGTGAACACCGCCGCGTCCTCGGTCCCCAGGGCCATGGCGCGACCCCAAAAGCTCAGCCGATGCACGAGGGTGGCCCGACATTCGGCGTGGGACGCACCGAGCAGGTCGGCCAGGAAGGGGTCATCGGTGGGCCCGAAACCCGAGCTCCACAGAGACCCCACCACCGGAACCTCGATCTGCGCTATCCATCCGCCAAGCTGCACCCTCGACAGATCGACCCCTCAGAGCGCAGGCTTGACCTGTATCAGCTCGGCTGAGCTGAGCTCGTGGTGCTGATCAGCCGACCGACGCCTTGACCACATCCTGGGCCCAGCGGTAGTCGGCTTTGCCAGTCGGGAGGCGTTGGAGCTCTTCGACGGCCACCCACAACCGCGGGACCTTGTAGCCCGAGAGCTGGGTTCGACAATGGGTGACGATCTCGTCGTCCTGAGGCGGTTCCACGCCGGTCCGATACTGCACCACGGCGGTGACCCGCTGGCCATACAGCTCGTCGGGCACCCCAACCACATAGGCATCGAAGATGGCCTCATGGCTCTTGAGCACGCCCTCGACCTCTTCGGGGAAGACCTTCTCGCCCCCGGTGTTGATCGATGCCGAACCTCGGCCGAGCAGGATGATGCTGCCGTCGTAGTCGACCTGGGCCAGATCGCCGGGTACCGACCATCGGACCCCGTCGACCTCGGGGAACGTCACCGCGGTCTTCTTCTCGTCCTTGTAGTAGCCGAGAGGGATATGGCCGCGTCGGGCCAGCTTGCCGATCTCGCCCGATCCCGGCTCTATCGCCACGAAGTTGTCGTCGACGACCATCGTGGTGCCGTCGGTGGCCAGGCGGGGGCTGCCCTCGGCGTCCGAGCCCTTGATCATCCGACCCTGGCCGCCCGTCTCCGATGCGCCGAAGGTGTTGTTGATCCGCAGGTGGGGCACATGAACCTGGATCCGGTCGCTCACCGCGGAGGTCAGCACCGCACCCCCCGACGAGAACACCTTCAGACCGGACAGATCCCAGCGGGCTGGTTCCGAGTCGAGGGCATCACCTATCGGCCGGGCGACGGCGTCACCGACGACCATGACCAGTGACACGGACTCGTTGGCGATCAGGTCGAGCGCCGCCGCGGCTTCGAATCGCCGGTCGGTCGACAACACGACCGTGCCACCAGCGAGGAACGTTTGCCACACCACCCATTGGGCGCTGCCGTGCATCAGCGGGCACAAGGGCAGACGGCGTGGCAGCGATGACCCTTTCACCGCCTTGGGGGCGATATCGGTGGGGTGTTGCCCCTCGCGTCCGCCCAGTGCGGCGAAATACCAGTCCTCCTGGCGCCACATCACCCCCTTGGGCATACCGGTGGTGCCCCCGGTGTAGAGCAGGTAGCGGTCATCACCCGAGCGGGTACCGACGTCGGGCCGGTCGGGCGATGCCGCGGCCAGCGCGGCCTCGTAGCGATCGCCCACATACAAGACGGTGTCGAGCAAGGGCAGGGCGTCGACGATGTCATCCACCCGGTCGGACAGATCTTCTTCGCTCAGCACCGCTTTGATGTCGGCGTCGGCGAACAGGTAGGCCAGCTCGGAGGCGACATAGCGATAGTTCACGTTGATGGGCACGGCCCTCAACTTGAACGCCGCGATCATGCCCTCGATGTACTCCTGGCCGTTGTAGAGCTGGAGACCGATATGGTCCCCCGGCCCGACGCCCGAGTCGGCCAAGGCGTTGGCGAGACGGTTGGCCCGCTCGTCAAGCTCGGCATAGGTCCGACGTTCGATCGTGCCGTCGGCCCGGTTGAACGCCAGTGCCTCGCGTTCGGGGATCTCCGACGCCACGGACTCGAACAGATCAGCGACATTGAACTCCACAGCCTCAGTCCTCACAGCTCGAATCCACAGATGCTCGGCGGGTCGGACGCCCTCGACGGACCGATCCACTGACCAGAGTCGATCAGACCAGGGACCATGTTGCCAACCGCTCCCGGCTGGTGGTGACCCAAACACCACTTTTGCTCACCCATTTCGGGGCCGGCTCAGCCGATCCGGGCGGTCGCTCCCCCGTCGACGGGCAGGGCCACCCCGGTGATGAAACGGGCTTCGTCCGAGGCGAGGAACAGCGCGGCATAGCCCACGTCCCAGCCGGTGCCCATCTTGCGACCGAGGGGCACCAGAGCATCGCGTTGGGCGATGAGCTCCTCTCGGGTCATGTCCCGGTAGGCGAGGTTGGCATCGATCGCCATCGGGGTGTGCATCAGTCCCGGCATGATGGTGTTCACCCGAATGCCGTGCTTGGCGTTCCCCATCGCCAAACTGTGCGTGTAGGCGTTCACGGCGGCCTTCGTCGTGTTGTAGCCGACCCCCGGGAACGGGGTGACCGCCGCCACCGACGAGATATTGATGATCGAGCCCGAACCTTGAGGGCGCATGACCGGCAGGGCGTACTTGCACGTCCAGATCAGACCCTTCAGGTTGACGTCGATGATGTGATCGAGACCGGCCTCGGTGATCCTCGTCGCGCTGCCGTCATGGCTGCCGATTCCGACATTGTTGTGCAGCACGTCGATCCCGCCGAGCTTGTCGACGGCCTCTTGCACCATCGCCTCGCACTGTTCTTCGCTCGTGATGTCCGCCGCGAAACTGGCGGCCCGCCCGCCCGCCTCGGTGATCTCGCGCTCGGTGTCCTGGGCGGCGGCCAGGTCGCGGTCCACCAACAGCACCTCAGCGCCCTCTCGGGCGAACAGCACCGCCGCCGCCCGCCCGTTACCGATCGTCTCCCCCGGTGTCTGGCCTGCCCCGACCACCACAGCACGCTTGCCTTCGAGCCTCATGGATATCCCCTTTCGTCCGGCCGGATTCTGAACCGACCGTCGTCGTGGGCATCGTAGAACCCGATCTGGCACGCTGACAGTGTGGCCGGCCACCCTCGCACCCTCTATGAGCAACTCGGTGTGGCCCCGGCCGCGACGCTTCAGGAGCTGAAGGCCGCCTACCGGCGCCGGGCGCGGGCGGTACACCCGGATCTCAGGGCTGCGGGCGCCGGCCCCCAAGGCGACCGCGACACGGTGCTGGAGATGGCGGCAGTGAACGCGGCCTGGCACGCCTTGTCGGACCCCGCCCGACGACTGGCCTATGACGCCACGCTCCCCACCGTCGGAGGTCTGAGGCCGGATCGGCCACCGCCGGCCGCGCCACGAGCCGAGCCTTCCCGAAGGCCCCGCGAACCGGTCCCGCGTCGCTCCGCACCGCCGACCCGTAGCCGCAAGGAAGCCTGGATCGCCAGTGTCCGGGCGCAGATTCGACACCTCAGCTCCCAGGCTGCGCGCAGTGCCACCCAAACGATGCTGGTGCGCCATCATGGCCGCAGCCGAGCCGACTTCGAGCGGGTGGCCGCGTCGATTGTCGAGAGCGTCTGTCTTCACACCGGTGACCGGATCCGCGACGCCCGCGGTACCGGGGCCGCACCGCTCGACCTCGCCCTCGTCGCCGCCCTCGTCGGTCTGCGGGTTCTCGCCGACGAGATGGTTCGGTCCATCGCGGCCGGTTCGGGTCAGAGCTGTCTTGCCGATGAGGGCGATCGCGCCGAGATGATCGACCGGATGTGGGAGACGATGGCCTACGAGCTCCCCCATGAGCTGGTGATCGGCATCGGCCAGCAGCCAAAACTCCTCCGAGCGATCCGAGCCCGTCGCTGAGCATCGGCACCCGCCTCGAGCTCCCGAACTATTGTGAGGAACACGCAGATCCAACGTGTTGAGATCACGGGGATCAAAGGGGGTTTCGCAATGGGTGATGTGAATCTGGGGATGCTGATACTGAGGGTGGCGGTGGGTTTGACCTTCGCCGCCCACGGTTACGCCAAGATCTTCACCGGGGGGAAACTGGCGGGAGTCGCCGGCTGGTTCGACAGTATGGGTATGCGGCCGGGCAAGGTCCACGCCCGGCTGGCAGCGTTCACCGAGATCGGCGCCGGGATCGGGCTGGCGCTCGGGCTGCTCACCTCGTTTTCCGCGCTGGCGATGGTCGGCGTCATGGGGGTCGCCGCCTACACCTCACACCGCACCAACGGCTTCTTCATCATCAAGGAGGGCTGGGAGTACACCTTCGTGCTCGCCATCGTGGCCATCGCCGTGGCCACCGTCGGCCCCGGAGAATGGTCGCTCGACAACGCCATCGGCCTCGACCTCGCCGGGGTCGCCGGCCTGATCATCTCCGCCGGTGGCGGACTGCTCGCAGCGACGGGCCAGATCGGCGCGTTCTATCGACCCGAGTCCGTCGCGAAGTCCACGGCTTCATGAGCGTTGCGGCGCGTCGGCCCCATCGCCGGTATCCGAAGGCCGGGTGACTCATACGAGCTGGCCGGCCCCGGGAACACCGCGGTCGGCCAGCCCGCTCGGCCATCGTTCGACCGTGCTCACCGAACTGGGCATCGACCCCGCCCTGTTGACCTCGCTCATCTCGCGCGATGTGCACCGGATGGTCACCGAGTTCGCGGCCGGTCCCCATAATCGTGATGTGTACTGGTTGGCGCTGTACGCCGACCCGGTGGCCGCCGACCTCCTGGTCGCGGTGTTCACCGAGGGCGCCTGGCACGAGCTCAGGCACTCCCCCGCCTACGCCGGGCTCGATGACCGTTCGTTGAACGCGCCGTTCGACGGGCTGCGCTGGAGCAGCGGCGACTGCCCCATTCGGCTGGCCGGCTGGTCCGAAGAGCTGAGCGACACCTGCGCGATCCTCGCCGCGGACCAGGTGCAGTTCCTGGCCGGTCGCCCCCTGACCGAGGGCGAGGAGTCCGAGCTGTGGTCCGAGATCGACGATGTCGTGTTGAACGCGGTCGCGGAGCTGGCCGACTCCGAGGTCCTCGACCGGCTACACCGCACCCCATCGTTCTTTGTGTCCAGCTGTTCTGATGAGGTGCAGGCCGACTCCCTGGCCCGCCGGGTCCGCCAGAGCATCGGCCCCGTCCAGTTCGGGGCCTTGTTTCCCCACGAATGCAGCCTGCCCCCGGGGCTGGAGCCCGCCGCGGTCGAACCGCTCGCCCGGACCCGTGAGCTGCTCGTGCTGGCCCAACGGTTGGCCACCGGCGAGCTGTGGGATCGCTGGTCTCTGCACAGCCCGACGCTCACCGGGCTCGAAGATGAGCTCGTCGCCGCGGCCCGCGGTGCGCCGGGGGCTCTCGAAGAGATTCGCCGGGCCGTGCCCTCCTCGACCATCAATTGGATCGTGGCCGAGGCGCTGATCAGCGCGGTGCACCGGGTCGAGCTGACGGGAACCCCTGAGCTCGGCGGCTGGTGAGCAACGCGACCGAAGACAGCCCAGCTTCTCTGTGAGGACCGGAGATGACACACTCGGAACATGAGCGAACCGAGCAGGCCGCGTACCGGACCGACACCGCTCGACGACGACGAGCTGGTCGACATGTTGCGCACCATGGTGGCGGCGCGTCTCTACTCGACGCGCCTCTTTAATCTTCAACGCCAAGGGCGTATCGGCACCATGGCCCCGACCGACGGCTCCGAAGCCCTCGTGGTCGGCGCGGCCAGCGCCCTCGACCCCACCCAGGACTGGATCTTTCCCCAATACCGTGAGCAGGTGGGGCTG
>Ga0316190_10004351_pt1 | contig 10303 bp, 10 predicted proteins | sample Eddworburrow2_MG_FD_204929 | JGI IMG/M metagenome (GOLD analysis project Ga0316190, IMG submission 204929) | Coastal sediment microbial communities from Maine, United States - Eddy worm burrow 2 | ecosystem: Environmental > Aquatic > Marine > Coastal > Sediment | place: USA: Maine | collected... | reverse complement strand
AATCTGCCATTTTCATAGTTCCTGGTACGATGAGGAAAAAATCAATCAGCTTGGCACCGATAATTCTGCCGTACCAATAAAACTAAAAATCCAGCTCCAGTTCATCCGGTTGATAGAGTGGGCAGGATACGCGGCGTCCCGAACTATTTTATTTTTGAGTGAATATTCGAAAAACCGTTTTCTAAAATACTACACATGCACGAAACCAAAACTATGCGTGATTCCGGGCGGCGTGGACACAGAAGAATTTAAACCGGCAGATTCGGAGATAAACTCCATTCGAGAAAAACTAAGCCTGTCGGCAGAAATTCCTCTGTTGCTGACGGTTCGTCGTTTAGAGCAGAGAATGGGATTGGAAAACCTGATCCGCGCAGCGGGAATTCTTCACCGTCAAAACCCTGATCTCAAGTTTCAAATGGTGCTTACAGGCAAGGGTAGTTTGAAGGACCGACTGGAACAATTAATTCTGGAGCAGGGGGTTTCCCATTGTGTCCAACTCGTGGGACTGGTGCCGCGTGAAACATTGCCGCTTTATTTTCGTTGTGCAGATTTGTTTGTTCTTCCCACGATTGCTATAGAAGGGTTTGGCCTGGTCACCGCCGAGGCCTTTGCCAGCGGGCTACCGGTAATGGGGACTCCCATAGGAGCTACGGTGGAAATATTAAAGCAGGTGGATGAGAGGCTTCTCTTTCACAACACAACCCCGGAAGCGTTGGCCGGGGGGATAGAAACTTTTTTAAACAACCCGGAAATTTTTAAGGCAATGCGACCCAAATGCCGAAATATAGCTGAGACCCAATATTCCTGGGCGATGGTGGTAAAAAAAATCGAGCAGGAATTTATAAAAGCAATTGCCTGAACTTGAATCAAGAATGCGCATACAGGAAATAAAATAACTGCATGAATCCTATTTATCCTAGATTAATTCTGGTAGCCGTGATTGGGCTGGTATACGGCAATACGTTCCTGAACTCTTTTCATTTTGACGATATCCCGTCTATCCTCGAAAAACCGTGGGTCAGGGGGTTAGACAAAATTCCCCATTTCCTGTTCAGTCTCTTTCAGCGGCCGCTGGTTATTCTCAGTTTCAATATTAATTATGCCATCAGCGAGTTCGAGGTGTGGAGCTATCACCTGTTCAACATTATATTTCATGTTGTCGCCACATTGCTGGTTTACCGGCTTGTACAGAAGGCCCTGGATTTTGTGCAGGATTTATCACCTCAAAAAAGTTTTGCCTATCTGCCATTTTTTGCGGCAATGGTTTTTGCGTTGCATCCACTCAACACACAGTCCGTCACCTATATTTCAAGCCGGTCGTCAGTGATGGCCACTATATTTTATCTGGGAGCGTTGATTTTATTTTTTGATGGATTCAAAAAATGGAAACAAACCGGCCAGAAGGGGTGGGGCTATTTCATAGGCTCCGGCATTTGTTTTTTGCTGGGGGGCTTGTCAAAAGAAATCATCGTGACGCTCCCGGCTATGCTTTTCCTTGTTCATTTCTATTTTATTTCCCGCAGGACACCGAAGGCCTGGGTTGCGACGTATGCTAAATGGATTTTTCTTCTGGCAATTCCCTTGCTTGCGATCGTGGGCTATAAACAGTTTGCAGGCGGTGGCCTGTTATCTGCTTCCTCCGCTCATCTGTCGCCCACTACCTGGTTTTTGACGCAAACCTCTGTGGTTCCTTTCGAATATTTCAGGAAGATGTTGTTTCCGTTCAATATGAATATTGATGTGAATTTTCCCGTGCTGAGCGACTGGTTGCAACCAACCAACTGGCTGGGAATGATTGTGTTGGGGCTTTTCATATTCTACTGGATTCGAATCTCTACCCGTGTTTCTGAAACAGATGAAGTTGGCAGACGGTTTGTGGGATTCGGAATGGCTTGGATTTTTCTCACCCTGTTGCCAACTTCAAGTTTCATTCCCTTGCTGGATGTGGCGGTCGAGCATAGAACTTATCTGCCTCTGGTCGGTTTTGTTTTTTGTGTTGCAGGCGGTTTTAGCTGTGTACGGAGCGGGGAGGTTTTTCCCGCAACTAAACTCATTAAATATTGTGCGGTGCTGATCCTGATTTTCTTTTCCCTCGGGGTGATGGTCCGAAATGCAGACTGGAAAGATGAGGTGACTTTGTGGAGCGACGCGAAAAAGAAATCTCCCAATCAGGTTCGCACCTATAACAATATTGGCGAGGCGTATGACCAACTGGGGAAATATGATGAAGCCATCATTGAATTTGAAGGCGCATTAAAAATAGATCCCAACTATTTTTTTGGATTGAATAATCTGGGAAATATTTATGGCAAGCAAAGAAAACTGCCAGAGGCGATTGGTTATTTCGAAAAGGCACTAAAACAAAAACCGGATTACAGTCCGGCGTATTATAACCTTGCCCGGGCATTGCATCTCACCGGAAAGCGTCAGGAGGCGGCAGAGTCTTATCGCCAGGCCATAAAATTCAACCCCTACTTTGAGCAGGCTTTTTATAATCTGGCCTATCTGGCTATGGAACTCAGCTTGTTTGACGAGGCCCTGGAAAATTTTAAGAAATTTTTAGTCATGCAACCTAACCATTCGAAAGCTCATTTTGGGGCGGGCAATGCTTTGATGATGAAAGGCCATTTGGATCTGGCGTTGGGCGAGTACCGAAAGTCGGCGGAGTTGGACCCGACATTCGCTTTTCCATATTTGAACATTGCCAATATTCAAATGCAGACTAAAAACATTCCGGCGGCGATAGAAAATTTTGAAAAAGCTCTCAGCATTAATCCGTCCCAGCCAGCCGTCCATTTAAGTCTGGGGATGGTCTATCACCAGTTCCAGAGAAATACGAAAAAAGCCCTGGAGCACTTGAAAGAGTCTCTTCGCTTGGACCCGAACCAGCAGAGGGCAGAACCGATTCGGGCCCTGATTCAGGAACTGGAGAACAAGCAACCCACTTAGGGAAACAGAATGCGGTTGCGGATCATATGCGGGATGCCAAAACGCATATGCAGCAATTCAACTTTGACATCCTTGCCTCCCGACTGCGGGCAACTGCCATAATTCGTTGAAAAATAGGTGTCTTCGGCGTCCTGGAACTCGCTGAAGGTTTGCGTCTCGGTTGACGGATCGTCAACAGGCAAATAATCTTCCAGCTTGTCATCCCAGTTTCGGACCGCCAGCAGAAAATAGTCCTCGGTAGCTATATTTTTCGCGTTATCCAATGTGGTATTCATACTGCCCTCCTCCCTCGATTGAACACTAAACCCCTCGTTATTATTAATATATAGTCATATGGAATATGAAGTCACGAAATAACTGAAAATAGATTTTCAAATTCTACCCTAAAAACTTATAATAAATGCAAGTATTTGGAGTAGAAACAGGAGTTTTTGCTGATACTAAGGATGCATTATTTATTTCCAAACCGAACCTGAAGTTTGATGAAAGGATTTTTTATGCGAATACTGATAGGCACCACTATTTTTTTGATGACTCTTTCTTTGCCTGTGTGGGCACAAGACTCTTTCAACAATATGTATTGTAGTGATTATCATAGTTCACGTGTAAAAATAGTCTCAGACTCCTCGGCCCGTAAGCTTTCTCAAGCTGGCATAATGGTAAACGGAAAATCTGTGCTCCGCATTAACTCCGCCCAACTTAGTGACCTTTCTGCGAATGCGCGCTCATTCGCGGTCAACCATTCATGTGCCAGCCTTACTCTTGGGCACTTGGTTAAAGGAACGGAAGATGTCTATGAATATTTTGACCAGACTGGTAATGCAGACTGCTGGGCTGCCGTAAAACTATTCTACAGCGGTCGTGCAGATAAAAATGGCATTGCGGCTTTAGAAGAGGAAATCAATGGGTTGACCCGCGAGCAATGGTCGCATTTTCCTGGGCCGGTTCGGGTCGTTTCCCTGAACGATACCTGTAGTTTAAAGCCATTAAATTAGAGTTCACAGCTTAGAGTTATCTTCCAAGTTAAGCCGTCCCCGGATTTTATATTTTCCGGTGGCGGCTTTTTTTATTGTTCCCAGTTCCTCCAGCGAAATTAACTTGTAAGGCTGATTGTATTTATCCGACTTGATAACAGGGGAGTTTTGTAAACTTTCGTTTTACATCAAGGGAGAAATAATGCAGTTAGTCACAAGATTTATGAAATCCATTTTTGCCATGAAATCCCCCTGGCCCTTATGGGTGGCTATGTTGATGGGGCTGAACATGATGGGGCCGCTATTCTTCATCCATACGCTGGAGGCCCAGGCAGTTCTGGCATCCACCATGGCCGGTGCCATGCTGATGATGTTTCTCTTCAGCCGCTATGGATTCGTCCGGCTGCTCGGATTGGGCCATATTTTCTGGATACCGCTGGTGATCTGGCTGGGGCTCCGCATCCCAGAAATGGGCTTCGACACGACTTTTGGAATCTGGCTGAGCTTGGTAGTGGGTTTCAACATCCTTTCGCTGGTCATGGATACGCTGGATGTTTTGCTTTACCTCAGGGGCGACCGAAAACCACTAGCCTACTAGGCGTGGGGCCAACTGCAATAGCGTATTACGGTTAGCAATCGTTTTCTCGGCTTGACGGGCCACTCCCCCGCTATTCTTGCGCTGGGTCCGGCGTCATGCTGGCCCCAAGCCTAGTGAGGGCGGTAGATGGCTTCAAGTTTATGCACCCCCCGTGCTAACAAAAGGGTGAGCAGTAGATAGGTCAAAGCCACATAGGTGTAGGTTTCAAAATAATTGAAGTGTTTGGTGGCATATTCGTTGCCAACGCGGAGAATGTCGGAAATAGCCAGCACCGAAACCAGACTGGTGTCTTTCAACATCCCCAGAGTCTGATTGCCAATAGCGGGAATGATAGTACGCAAAGCCTGCGGCAGGATGACCTGGAACATGGCTTGCTTTTCGTTCATGCCGAGACTGCGCGCCGCCTCACCTTGCTCTTTCGGCACCGCTTCAATACCGGCGCGAAACACATCGGCCATATACGCTCCATAGCTGAAGCCAAAGCCCGCCACGGCCGCGACCAGCGCTGGCATACGAATGAACTCTCCCAAAGCATAATAAATATAAAATAAAAGCACCAGCAGAGGGACGCCACGTAATACCTCGGTATAAAAAGAAACGGGCACCCGGATCAACGGATTGTCCGAGAGTTTCCCCAACCCCACCAACAAGCCAACCACAATGGCACTGACACTGCCCAGCAAGGTGACCAGAAGCGTGTAAAACACGCCAGAAGGTAGGAGTGAAAGTAACTCCACATAACCGCCGGACTGATCTTTGGTCAGGAAGACTTCTTTCGCGGGCAGATAAACCAGAAAAACAAAGCTCATCAAAACCGCGAGGTTCCACGCCCAGTTCTGGGTTTTGACTTGGGATGAGTTAGACATCATTTTAAAAATTTATTCGGGCACCTGGGCGGCCTGACCCAGATCCCATTTTTTGTGGAGCCGTGCAACCGTTCCGTTTTTTAAAACATTTTGCAGAGCGACATTCACCTTCGCCAAAAGCTCGTTATCTTCTTTGCGAAAAACGATGGCGTAATGTTCGTTGGTCATGATTTCGTCGACCATCTTAATTTTTTCAAATACAGGTTTGTGCTGGTTCTTATAAAAAAGTGTTCCGGTGCTTTCTCCCAATACCGCGTCAATTTCTCCGTTGATGAGGTCGGTCACGGCGTGCCCGTACATTTGATAACCCTTCTTGCGAATTGCCGGATCTTTTTCGAGAAAGAAATATGCCGTGGTTCCGACCTGTGCGCCGATTAAAAAATTATTCTTTATTGCGTCGGCAAAGGAGTCGATGCCTTCCTGTTTCTCACGGATCACCAGAGCCAGACCGCTTTTAAGATAAGGGTCGCTGAAGGCCATGCGCTCCTTGCGTTCTTCGAGAACGGTGACAGAACTGATCACCATATCGAATTTTTTGGTGATGAGCCCGCCAAACAAACCGGCCCACTCGACATTGACGAGTTGGATGTTTATACCCGCCTCTTTCGCCACAGCCCGCATGAGGTCGGGCTCGAAACCGATGATAGTGTTGCCGACGCTCATGAAAGACATGGGCACCAGTGTAGCATCGGTCGCGACAAGATAAGTTTTGCCAGCAGGAGAGCTGTCACAACCGGTCATTAATAAAACAAAAACTATTATCAGAAATTTTTTCATTTTTAAATCACGTAAGCTTTCTTAAAGCCGAGACAACCCTTGCTCGCTTATAAAGGTTATTGCTAATTGGGTCCAGCGTCACGCTGGCGTCGAGTGGTGGTGAAGACGTCGGACACTGCGAATAATACCCGCACCGAATCACCAATAGAAAATTGTGGGCTGCCGGATTTACGGTGCTGCGGTAAAAGAGTCAGCATTTGCCCGCCAGGAAGTTCCAATTGGTAGCGGGAATGGCTACCGAAAAATTGTATGCTGTGCAGAGTCCCTTGCAAAATATTGACGGGTTGGGTTTGCGGTCGGCCGGTATCGAAAAATAATTTTTCCGGCCGGACGTAACAAGTGATGTTTTGGTTTTCCAATTCGGGGCTTTCAGAAAGGCATTGGATATTGCCTGCCGGGCCTAATGAGAGGGTGATGGTGTTGCCGGTTCTTTGTTTTACCTTGCCGGTGAGCCGGTTTACATCGCCGAGAAATTCGGCGACGAAATCGGTCTCGGGTCGTTCATACAATGCAGCCGGTGTGCCGACTTGTTGCAGGCGGCCTTTATCCATGATCCCCATGCGGGTGGCGAGTCCCATCGCTTCTTCCTGATCGTGGGTGACGAAGAGGAAGGTGATGTTAAGCGCCTGCTGCATTTCGACGAGTTCTTCGCGCAGGTGCTGGCGCAGGCTGAGGTCGAGTGCCGACAGCGGTTCGTCGAGCAAAAGAATTTTCGGACGGTTGATGACCGCACGGGCCAGAGCCACCCTTTGCGCTTCGCCGCCACTGATTTGTCCGGGGTGAACATCGCGCAAGGCTTTAAGATGAGTGATCTCCAGCAGCTCATCGACTCTTTTGGCGATATCGGATTCGGAATGCTTGCGGATGCGCGGCCCAACCGCGATATTATCGTAAACGCTCATATGGGGAAACAAAGCGTAGTTTTGAAAGATCAGCCCGACGGGCCTTTTTTCAATGGGTAGCGAGCCGACATCCTGCCCTTCAATGGCAATGGTTCCGCTGTCGGGGGTCTCGAACCCGGCAATCATCCTGAGCAGTGTGGTTTTGCCGCAGCCACTTTGCCCGAGCAGGGTGAACCGTTCGCCCTCCGCGATCTCCAGCGATATATTTTCCACCACGGTATTGCCGCCAAAAGATTTGCTGATTGAGTCGAGTTTGACCATTATTATTAAAACCGGCTATGAAAGAGTTGCAACATGGGTGCATTTTATATAAATTCCAGCTTGAATCATACAACGTAATAAGGAGAGAGAATGCGGGTACTGGTAATTGGTGGCGGGGGAAGAGAGCATGCATTGGTCTGGAAAATCGGGCAGAGCCCGAAAGTGACCGATATCTATTGCGCGCCGGGCAATGCCGGGACGGCTGAAATTGCCACAAATGTGCCGATCGCCGCAGACCAGATCGACCAGCTTTTAGAGTTCGCCGAGAAAAATGAGATTGGGCTCACCGTGGTGGGACCCGAACAACCCCTCGTGATGGGAATCGTCGACCGGTTCCAGGAAAAAGGGTTGCGCGTTTTTGGTCCAACCGCCCGCGCCGCCGAACTCGAAGGTAGTAAAGCTTTCTCCAAAGACATCATGAAAAAATACGGCCTGCCTACAGCGGAATATGAAACCTTCACTTCGCATGAACTGGCGCAAAGATATTTCGATAAAGAAACCGGCCCCATTGTGGTGAAAGCCAGCGGACTGGCGGCGGGTAAAGGCGTCATCCTCTGCCGCAATGCAGAAGAGGGACGCAGTGCGGTGGACACGATCATGAAAGACAAGTCGTTCGGCGAGGCTGGCGACCAGGTCGTGATCGAAGAGTTTCTCGAAGGCCCGGAAGTTTCGGTGCTGGCTTTTTCCGATGGCAACACTGTGCTCCTGATGGATTCTGCGCAAGACCATAAAGCGGCGCTGGACGGGGACAAAGGACCCAACACCGGCGGTATGGGGGCCTATTCACCAGCACCGGTTTTCACCGACCTTCTGCGCCAGAAGGTGCACGACAAAATGATGCTCCCTCTGGTTCGCGCCATGAAGAGCGAAGGCCGACCTTATCAGGGTATTCTTTATGCCGGGCTGATGCTCACCAAACACGGCCCGAAAATTCTGGAGTTCAACGCCCGCTTCGGCGACCCGGAAACGCAACCGCTTCTCGTTCGCATGGCAAGCGATATCGTCCCGCTCTTTGAAGCCTGTATTGATGGCACCCTCGACCAATGTGATTTGCAATGGAAACCAGAGTCATCCGTCTGCGTGGTGATGGCGGCAAAGGGCTATCCGGGAGCGTATGAAAAGGGTAAAGAGATATCGGGATTAAAAGAAGCCGGGGCCTTGCCCGATGTCGCGGTCTTCCATGCCGGGACTAAAGAAGCGGACGGTGGAAAAGTTCTCACCAGCGGCGGGCGGGTATTAGGGGTCACCGCGACCGGAGCCGATACCTCCATCGCCATTAAAAAAGCCTACGAAGCCGTAGCAAAAATCCAATGGGATGGAATCCACTACCGCAAAGACATTGGGCACCGAGTCAGCAATTAGGATTATTGTTCAGGGTCGGCGGCACAGCGGAACCCGAAGAAGGCAAACTGAACTGTAGGGTGAGCCCGGGTGCGGTAAGCAACTCCGAGAAGGGGGAGAATTGTATCCCATGACCCTCCACGAACGACCTTATATTCTCCTTTTGAAGGTCCTCCCGGATTGGAACCTGGCATTTTTTGATAATAATTATCATCATACCAATCTGCAATCCATTCCCATACGTTTCCGACCATGTCATGAAGTCCGTAACTGTTAGGAGATTTTAAGCCTACAGGATGAGGCCTTCCGTCAGAGTTTTCAGAAACCCAGGCGAAATGCCCCTCGAACTTGTTTCCCCAATAAAACCGGGTTGATGAACCGGCTCTGGCGGCTTTTTCCCACTCCATCTCACGAGGCAACCTTTTGTTGATTTTCCGGCAATACTGATTGGCTTCTTCCCAGGAGACAGCGTTGACCGGCAAGTTGGGGCTCCGAAATTTGGAAGGATTGCTATTCATCACATCGGAAAACTGATCCTGGGTGACTTCATGCTTATCGATATAGAAACTGTCCAGATAGATATCCTGAGCAGGAGCTATCTTGGCAAAAGTGGTGTCGGAGCCGGCCCTGAACGTCCCCGCTGGAATTAAAACCATATTTTTAAACTTATCAGGTGTTGTCAGGGAGGTAGCATTCGCGCGCCCAATTATTGGGGCAAATGAAAGGAGTAACTCAAAAATTAAAATAGTGGAAATGAGTTTTCGCAACATGATGCTTGATCATTTGGTGGCGGTGTCCATATAAAGATAGGTCATTTTATTTTTTTGCCAATAGCTGGTTGAGATATTTTTAAACATTCTTTTTAGAAGGCCAACACAGAAACGGGAATGATGTATGCAAGCAGGAGCATGATAAACGTGCAGGCGATGGTTATTAGCTGGCCTGCAATTCTGCGAAGTTGTATAAAATCTCTGCCCTTATAATAATATCTTTGCGTTGTCATCTGAGGCCTCTAATTTATATTTTCAGCCAGCAAAGGCTTGAAGTTTTTAATATGACCCGCCAGGAACTTAGCGAACAAGTCCATACCAAAAGGCCAGGCGTATTGAAAGTCGATGCCGGGATATTTTGTGCTCAAGGCTCTTAGCTCTTCAGGAATTTCAATTTCAGAATGAGACCCACCCCGGGTGATCATAGTTGTCACTATAATTATTTTGCATATATTTTCCTTCGCTAACTCGTCCACGGCACCCTCAATCGATGGGTGGCAGAATTCGTTATAGGCGGTTCTCAAAATATAACCATCCAGTAATGGTTTCATATGGGACGCAAGAGTTTCCAGTCCGGTTTTATAGGGGTCCGACTCCGGCGTTCTCTGCCAATTCCTGATAGTGGACTCCAACTCCCTTTCCTGTGCTGTTATCTCGCCACCTGTACGGATTCTTTGCTTGTGAATCTTCATAAAGCCTTCTACCACTTTTTGCGGGATGTCTTTGGGCAAACCGCCGTGCCCTACCAGAATTACAGCCTGATGGTTAGTATCCATTGCTAATCCTTATGTTAAATTGAGGGTGTTTTCAAAGTCCCCCAACCAGTCATTAAAATTAATGAAATCCTGCATCTTCAGGATTCCGG
>Ga0316190_10004349_pt1 | contig 10304 bp, 8 predicted proteins | sample Eddworburrow2_MG_FD_204929 | JGI IMG/M metagenome (GOLD analysis project Ga0316190, IMG submission 204929) | Coastal sediment microbial communities from Maine, United States - Eddy worm burrow 2 | ecosystem: Environmental > Aquatic > Marine > Coastal > Sediment | place: USA: Maine | collected... | reverse complement strand
ATGACCTGCTTCATTTTGTAGAATCAACAGCCGTGTCTGTCTTACGGGAATAGTCTTGCGCGGTTTTGATTGCGGATACGCATTTACTTTTTGCTGAGCCAAGGCCTGGCAATGCGCTGATACAGGACATTGCTCACAGGCGGGGCGTGTACGACTGCACAGGGTGGCGCCCAGATCCATGATTGCCTGCGTGTAATCGCCGACCCGGTGTGCAGGCGTGTAGCGCTCGGCCAATTCCCATAGTCTTTTTTGTACCGATTGCGTGCCTGGCCAGCCTTCTATGATTTCAAAGCGGCACAATACCCGTTTTACATTGCCGTCGAGAATGGCATGGTGCTGCCCGAAGGCCAGTGCCAGGATGGCGCCAGCCGTTGAACGACCAATACCGGGGAGTTGTATTAATGTTTCAATATTATCGGGGAATTCGTCACCATACTGATCATGAATAAGGCGGGCGCTACGGTGCAGATTGCGGCCACGGGCATAATAACCAAGCCCTGACCATAGATGCAGGACATCATCGATATGTGCGCTGGCGAGACTGGATATATCCGGAAACCGGGCCATGAAGCGTTGATAATAATCAATAACAGTGGCGACCTGGGTCTGCTGTAGCATGATTTCTGATACCCAGACCCGATAGGGTGTCGGATTCAGTTGCCAGGGTAAATCCTTGCGGCCATGTAGATCAAACCATGCCAGTAATTGTTGCTGAAACCAGGTGTCGGTCGGCTGTGCTGATACGGCTGGCTGGCTCAAAATAGTTGTTTCAATTTTTGTTTGAGCTTGTCGTTGACCGCATCTTTGGCCTTTTCTTGTACCTGACTCTTGATGGCTTCTGTCTTTTGTTCAACTTGATCAGTGATTTTCTGTTGTGCCTTTTCCTTGATCTGATTTTTGATCACACTGCTATCAAGTTTGATAGCAGGCTGGCTCAGTGGGCCCTGTATCCGAATAGGAATTGTCTTGCCACGCAATGCATCCAGATCTGATCCTCCCTGACCCTTGTCTTCCTTAACGATGGTGGCGCTGAGATGATAATCCATCGTCATGGTGTTCAGATTGGCACTACCCTTGCCGCCGAGTCTGAGGAATGGTGCCATAGCCTTGAGATCGTCATTGCTGGCCACACCATTTGTAAAAATGATGTTTGCACTCAGGGTGGTGAAATCGGTTTGTTGTAGCGCCTGATCGGGTACAGCGCGCTTTTCAAGTTTGGCTTGCGCTTGCCTTACCCTGTCAGCAACGTTAATGCCCTTGATAGCACCATCTGTAAATGTAAACTGGGTATTCCCATTGAGGTTGCTGATCAGATGATCAATCGTATTTCCCTGTGTTCGCAGGGCCAGGTCGAGATTGGCCTGGCCGGAGACCAGCTCGCTGTCGAGCAGGTCATGCATAAAGGGTTTAGCCTGGAATCCAGTGAGTTGTTGTTTGATGCTGAAGTCTGGTTGTGCAGAACGTGCGTCGAGCTGTAATTGTCCCTTCGTCTTTCCCTGATATAACTCGGCCTCGACTGGTGCTAGCTGTATCAATCCCTTAGCTGCGGACAAACGGGTGGTTATATTTTTTGTGTGGAGGCCGGCAACAGTCAGTGCCCCAATATCGAGTTGGCCATTTAAATCGAGTGAGCGCAATGCATCGAGTGGCAGGTCCAGTGTGGTTGTGGCAGTGTTCGTTGCCGAGTTGCTCTGTTTGGTGGGCGATTGATCACTCGCCGGTGCCAGGTAGCGATCCAGGTCGAGTTGATCAATGGCGAGTGTAAATGTGCTAAAACTGTTAGGTTTTAGCTGATGCTTTGCCGTGCCAGTCACGCTGGTGTCGTCTAGCTTGATTGCCAGCTTGTTAATCGAGATTTGACTGGGATCTCCTGTCAGGCTGATATCTGCACTGATCTTGCTTAATGCAGCGGGGTCGGACATTGTCGGCAGTTTGATGGCAAGCTGACCTAGCAGGGGTTTTGGATTAAACGGAGTCAGTGCGATCTGGCCGCTAAATTGGTTTGACGCCAGGTTGGCTTCGACTTCAATCAGTGCGGAAAGCTGCAAGTCACCGCTTTGAATGTGGAGTTGGTCCAGCTTTAATGACTGAATATCATCGCTGATGGTGAGGTGGGTGCTGAGCGTCAAGTTTAGTGATTGTCCCGGTAATGGGCTCCCGGAAACGGTGGTTTCCAGTTTAATGGCAATCGGGTTGTTGGGCTTGATTGCGCTGGTTTTTAACGAAAAACTTTCCAGTTTTATATCATTTTGATTCTGGGCGTCACTCCAAATTAATGTGGCATTGCTTATATCGATTCCGTTAATCGCCAGATTGGCGAGAATTGCCGAAGAAGTTTTGGGTCTTTCTGATAAATTACTGCCTTGTTCAGGTGCCGTAGCGGATTGGGCATCGGTCTGGCTAAAATCCCAGTTATTGTCGCCATTGGCATTCGTAATCAGGTTGGCTACCAGGCCATCCAGAATGATTGTGTCGACTTCAATGCGTTGCTGGAGCAAAGGGAGTAGCCGTGCCTTGATGCTGGCCGAATGGATGGCGATAAACGGCGCGTCACCAAAATTCGGCGGGCCACTCAGTCTTACAGCACCTAATTTGACACCGATCCATGGGAACAGTTGTAACTCCAGATCGTCATCGAGCGAGAGAATGCGTCCGGTTTCGGCCTTAACCTGTGATGAAATCGTCTCGCGGTAATCGTTGGGATCAAATGTGACGGCTACATAGGTGGCTAAAAGGGTCAATATGATCAGGCTCGCGCCTAGGGCGATACTGATAATTTTAATGGTTTTTTTCACTTGGTACCCCTGGTGATGTTGAATCACAGCATGAGTTCTCAATCAATCTGCTCCAGCGCTTGGAAACAGCCTGGCAGGTTATGGTAACCTATCGCCTTTTACAGTGGCAGTACCAATGGCAGAGATTCAGATCAACCCTATAATTTTAAGCCATGATACGGCAGGTCAAGGTTCTGGTGAGTTGCATATACAGGTCTTTGATCAAAATGACCGGATGAAACGGGCGATTAAGGCCTTGTTGATCTGTTGGGGTTTGTCCCTGGCGTCTTTGCCGATCATATTTGCCCATTGGGTGTTGGTGCCCGGGTTTTTCCTGGCCGGGCCATATATGGCCTATCGCTATTACCATATACTGGCTGTGCCAAAAAAAATTACCGGTGTCTGTCCCTCATGTGGGGACAAAACTGAATTAGTACTGGAGACATCTGATCAGTTGCCAATGTGGCGCTATTGCTCGGCATGCAATACGTCACTTCACATAGAGGATGACACGACCGCAGGTTGATCGTGTTGAGTTTGATTCGGGGGAAATGATGCGCGGGATATTTGCAGTGTTTGTATTGGGGATGATGCTGGTGTCCGGTGCGGCAACGATTACGCTTATGCTTTATTTGTTTGGGTTTATTGGCAAGGGATGACTTTAACTGTTTAGTAGTGATGGTGTGATTATTGGAGCGGGTGATGGGAATCGAACCCACGTTTGAAGCTTGGGAAGCTCCAGTTCTACCATTGAACTACACCCGCATAATATTGATGCGCAGTCTACATCGTGTTGGCGGTATGTGTCACTAACTACAGCCAGCTCTCATCGGGGCGTATGACCTCGCTAGTGGATAGTGGCTTTCAACTATATTTAGTTCGATGGCTTAACCTGGTAAGGCTATCCGTTGGTGGTTATTTTCGTATAAATTTTTATATCTATCTTTGAAGTATCGAATAATTATTTGCTTGCGATCGAGCGTTTTAATGAAAAACATATTAATTACGGATAATGTAGCAGTTAGTTAACAAGTGGCTTGAAGTTAATCTTATGTGGTTTTAAGTAAACAATGTCAGGCAAGTCAATCTCTGTAGATAAGACGCTCAGGCGTGCGCAGAAACATCTGAAAAAGAGGGAGTATGCCGCTGCGCGACAGCTTTTTCAGGCGGTATTAGACAAATTTCCAGGCAATTCAACGGCTATTGCAGGCATGTCTAGTCTTCCCCGGATGGTACAGCTATCACCTCGAGATAATCAAGGTCAGCAACAAATCGATAGCATTGTTGAGCTTTTTTCCCGTGGTTATGTATCTGAGGCTCTGGAGCAAGCTCTGTCTCTGGTTCAACAGTTTCCGGATATGCCCGGGCCAATGGTTTTGTTGGCTTCTATTTATGAGGGCATGGAACAAAACCAGAGTGCGATACAATATTTCAAAAACGCTTTGGAGCTTAATCCCGCTGATGACAGTACGCTGCGACGTCTTGGCAATTTGTATTTTAAGCTGGGTATGTATGAGGCCGCGATTGATGAGTATAAGAGCGCGCTGAAAATAAATCCCAACAACTATAGCAATTATAATAATCTTGGCGTTGCATATAGCAATCTAGGGAATGATCTGGAGGCAGTGGCAAGTTATAAGCGTGCCATAGAGGTTAATCCAAACAGTGCGCAAGTATATAATAATTTAGGCGCTACGCTGAATAATTTGGCGCGTGACGAGGAGTCTATTGCTTATTATCGCCAGGCTTTGGCATTGATGCCGGATTATGTCGATGCACATTGTAATCTTGGGAATGTGCTCCTTGGTCTCGGTGATGTGGATGGGTCGATTATTCATTTCCAGGAGGCAGTCAAGCTCGATAAGGATCATCTTTTCGCGCGAAGTAGTTTGTATTATCAATTGGGTGCTGTGTGTGACTGGGGCCAATTGAGCGGAATCAGTGATAGTCTTAAAATGTTTGAGTTTGGGTCGGTGGTATCAAAAATTGTTCAACCATTTACTATGCTGGCCTTGATTGACGATGGCTTATTCCATCTCAGGGTGTCGGAATCCTATAGCGCGGTTAAGTACAGGGCCAGTGATAAGCTTGGGCCGCTGCCCGATCGTCAGGATGTAAAGCGAATCCGTATTGCTTATTTTTCAGCAGATTTTCACAATCATGCGACGATGTATTTGATGGCAGAGTTATTTGAGTTGCATGATCGTGACAGATTTGAGGTTCATGCCTTTTCCTATGGTTTAGATGTTAAGGATCAGATGCGAGAAAGATTGCTGGATTCTGTTGAATATTTTCATGATGTGCGCCTGATGGATAATATTCAAGTAGCCGAGCTGTCTCGATCGTTGGGTATCGATATAGCGATTGATCTTAAAGGGCATACAACTTACGGCAGGGTAGGAATTTTCTCAAATCGTGCTGCGCCAATACAGGTTAATTATCTGGGCTATCCTGGAACAATGGGAGCACCCTATTACGATTACATACTCGCTGATTCCGTAGTAATACCGCCTGAGTTTTATCGGTTTTATTCCGAGAAAGTGGTGGCATTGCCCAATAGTTATCAAGTGAACGATAGTACTCGCAAGATTTCAGATAAATTTATTTCGCGTGCTGATTGTAAGTTGCCCGAAAATGCTTTTGTGTTTTGTTGTTTTAATGACAATAGAAAAATAACACCAGAGGTATTTGATGTGTGGATGCGTTTGCTGAGGAATGTCGACAATAGTGTGTTGTGGTTATTTAAATCCAATAATCTGGCTGAGGATAATCTACGTAAAGAGGCATTGAGTAGAAGTGTAGACCCGGGACGATTGATCTTTGCTGAGCGTATGCCGCATGCAGAGCATTTGGCGCGACATCGCTGTGCGGATTTGTTTCTTGATACCTTCAATTTTAATGCGCACACAACGGCGAGTGATGCGCTATGGGCGGGTTTGCCAATTATTACCAGGCTGGGTGAGAGTTTTGCCAGTCGCGTGTGCGCGAGTTTGCTTAATGCCGTTGGGTTATCTGATTTGATAGCTCAGTCAGTAGAGGAATACGAGCGCTTGGCTTTGGGTTTAGCCATGCGACCTGATGACTGTGCTGCATTGAGAGGACGCTTGCAGGCCAATGTTAAATTGACAGCCTTGTATGATGCGGTAACGTTTGCCCGCGATATTGAGACATCCTATGAGAAAATGCTTGAATTATATAAAAAAGGATTGCCGCCAGAGTCATTTAATATCACTTGAAAATATATATAAGGTCGCAGAATAGGGCGTGCAGTTGATTACATCAGGATGATAACAGTTGCCCTGGAACCACTTTACTTGTTGCGTGCTTTTTGCAGGAAGTGGTTGATGCCTGCAATTTGTCGTTGTTTTTTGATGAGCCAGGTATCTTGGGTTTGTATAATAAGCTGTTTTCTTTTTTGATAACGGATAAGATTTCAATTGTGGGTGGTGGTGACGAGAATCTAATAAAACTCTGCGCAGGTAGTTCGGTTTGGCGCTGATAGTTGGAATATCAGTCATACTTCAGACTACTTGGAATGGGTAGTAGTGTTTGTCCAGTAATCATCGTTATCAATAGATGTCGTGCACTGGTATTTATGTTTGCGTGAGCAATGTCATTGTGTCGAGCCAGTGTGACGGGCCTTATGGGTAGCGCTACAGTCATAATTATGTAAATGTGTGAGGAATTAAGATGCAAGCTTATGTGAATGGTGAAACGTGTCAGCTAAAGGATGGTTTGACGGTGGCAGCATTAATTGATGACCTGGGTTTAACCGGCCGCAGAATAGCAATCGAAGTTAACAGTGAGATTGTACCGCGTAGTGAGCATCCACAGTATACACTGCAAGAAGGTGACGCTATCGAAGTGGTGCAGGCCATAGGTGGCGGTGATGGCAGCTCCAGCAACAAACATAGTATGCCGAATATCGGAGTAAGATTATGAGTATTGAGAATGCAGTTGCCGCTGGTGATGGGCTGAATGTTGCGGGCGTTGAATATTATTCGCGCTTGCTTGTAGGTACCGGGAAATATCGTGACCTTGAACAGACGCGCCTGGCCTTGGAGGCAAGTGAAGCACAAATCATCACCGTTGCCATTCGCCGGACAAATATAGGCCAAAACCCTGATGAACCCAATCTGCTCGATGTTGTGTCGCTGGATAAATATACCTTGTTGCCTAATACGGCTGGCTGTTATTCCGCGGATGAAGCTGTGCGTACCTGTCGCTTGGCGCGTGAGTTGCTGGATGGGCATGATCTGGTCAAGCTGGAAGTGCTGGCTGATGAAAAGACATTGTTTCCAGATCTAGTGCAGACCTACAAGGCGGCGGAGCAATTGATCAAGGATGGTTTTAAGGTCATGGTCTATACCAATGATGACCCGGTCGCCGCGAAACGACTGGAAGATATGGGCTGCGTTGCAGTGATGCCATTGGCAGCACCGATTGGTTCGGGGCTGGGTATCCGCAATCCCTATAATATCAGGACAATTGTTGAAAATGCGTCTGTCCCCATCATTGTTGATGCCGGAGTCGGTACAGCATCCGATGCGGCAGTGGCAATGGAGCTAGGTTGTGCGGGTGTTTTGATGAACACGGCTATTGCTGGAGCCCAGGATCCTGTATTGATGGCTTCTGCGATGAAAAAGGCCGTGCAGGCCGGACGAGAGGCCTTTCTGGCCGGACGTATTCCTCGTAAGCGTTATGCCAGCGCATCATCACCCGTAGATGGTCTGTTTTTCTAGCTGCGTTTATACGATAAAGGTTATCGTGTATCGATAAAGATAATAATCGTTAGTATGCCTGATATGAACGCTTCTAAAACAGATGAGATAAAGTTGCGACGGGTACGTAGCTTTGTCCGTCGTCAAGGCCGCATGACCGCTGCGCAACGCGATATACTTAAACTACACTGGCAAAAGTATGGTATCGATAATGCACCGTCGGTGATTGATCTGGATAGCTGTTTTGGCCGGTCTGCAGCAAAGATTGTAGAGATCGGTTTTGGCATGGGTGACTCGCTCATTGGGATGGCTCAAGCCCATCCCGAGTTAGATTACCTCGGAATCGAAGTGCATCGCCCGGGTGTAGCGCGTTTGTTGCGTATGCTCGACGAACGGGAGATTAAAAATGTTCGGGTGATATCTAATGATGCGGTTGATGTTATGGCGCATAATTTAGTGGCCGATAGTTTTATTGCCGTACATTTATTTTTTCCAGATCCCTGGCATAAGACGCGCCATCACAAGCGTCGAATTGTTGATCCAGCTTTTGTTGAGCTGATTACTAGCCGCCTACAATCAGGTGGAATATTTCATATGGCCACTGATTGGGAAAATTATGCCCGCTCGGCGATGGCAATATTATCTGATTGCTCAAGTTTGAAAAATTGTTGTGGTCCACACAATTTTTCACCGCGACCTGATGCGCGGCCATTAACAAAATTCGAGCAACGTGGCCATCGGCTTGGTCACGGAGTATGGGATTTGATATTTGAACGACATGAACAACGCGGTGGTTAATCACAAATGTCAACGAAACGAATATAGGAGCACATAAATTTTATGGCTAAGCGATTTATATTTACGATCACCGCGGGAAGAACAGGTACTGCATGGTTGGCAAGTTTTTTACATGAGAATTTGCAGTTTCCGGTAATACACGAGTATTTAGGTGTCGATGACTTTGGGGTAAAGATGCCCGATATTCGAGTGATGAGGGTCTTTAATGAGCGCGGGTTGGATAAAATTGTACAGGCATTTTGGCAGACAAAATTTTCCAGTATATGTGACCTGGACAATTATGGTGAAACCAATCATACGCTGGCCAAGTGCGGGCTCATAGAGACTTTGGCTGCAATTGATCTCGACAGGGATATTTATATATTTAATATCAAACGTAATTGGGTAGATCAATGTATCAGTTACCTGGTTAGGGCCGATTTTCGAAACATGACATCGGTATGGCAATGGTATCTGGCCTCTTCTTACGCGCGTAAAATTTTGGATCCCGCTCCGTACCACAAGGCATCCCCGCGTTTCGGGGAGATTTTTTGGTATATCGCTGAAATGGAGGCCAGGCAGGCCTACTACAAGGCCTTGTATGGTGATCGATTTAATTTTATTGATTGTGATCTTGAGTCGCTTGTGACCTTAGACGGAGCGGCAGATGTGCTGGGCCGGCTCGGGGTCAGTAATATGCCACCCAGGCTACCGCCAAAGGAAAATGATAACAAGATGACAGCGAATGCTCAATTACGACAGGAGCTACAGGACGCCGTCGATGGTATTGCCTTCGATGCGACACATATGGCCAATGAGTATATTCATGCCGGCCATAGACTGGCCTCGTGGAAATCTTAGGTGAGTGTTTCCAGTATGATTATTAATACTCTGGTTAAGCCGGGCGCGCATTTGGTACGAAATTGCGGAGTGAAAATAACAGTTACAGATGCTGGGAGTATTTTTTCAGCAGTTGTTGAGCGATGGTTTCATTAGATTGGCAGGTTTGTTGCTGTCTGGCTAATAAGATTTTTCTTGCTCGACGAGCTGGTTTTTGAATGTCACTCCAGTGCTGGCATGTCACGCTGTCAATCAGTCTACGCCGAGTAATCCCAGCACACCATCCAGCCCACAGTAATTTAACGCAGTCATCGCCTGTTGTTGGACAGCGGGCTTGGCGTGATAGGCGACAGATAGTCCTGCTTGTTCCATCATCAACAAGTCATTGGCACCGTCACCCATTGCAATAACCTGGTGGGGCTGAATATTGAGTTCGGTGCATAGCTCTTTTAGATAGTCGGCCTTACGCTGCGCGCCGACGATAACTTTATTGTCTAGTCCTAAAAGCTTACCGTTCGTATCGAAGGCGAGCTCATTAGCCAGTGTGAAATCCAGGTTGAGACGTCGTTTCAATCTGTCAGTAAAAAAAGTAAAGCCGCCTGATACCAGAGCTGTTTTTATAGCGCAATTATTAAGGCCATTTAGTAATATTTCTGCGCCCGGATTGAGTTGCAATCGTTCGTCATAAACATGTTGCAGGGCGCCGGCATCGAGGCCTTTCAATAATGCGATACGTCTGTTGAGTGAAGTCTCAAAATCTATTTCACCGCGCATAGCTGATTCTGTTATTTCTGCGACCTGTGGTTTTATCGCGAGAAAATCGGCGATTTCATCTATACACTCGATACTAATCAGGGTCGAGTCCATGTCGGTTAGTAATAGACGTATTTCCTTGGGGTCGAAATCGGCGGGTAATTGATTGATGTCAAATTCGAACTGCTGCCGAAGTGTGTGTATTGCATCAGGCGATAGCGGTGCAGGTAATGAAAAACGATGTGTATTGCTGTTTGCTATTGCTTGATCGAGTTGGAGATGTTGCCTGATTTGTTCCAGCGCGGAATAATCAAGATTGGCTCCCTGGAGAATTAATTGTGTACTCATAAACAGTCCCGATACTGTGGTAAAAGGCTTGGTATGTAATCATACACTATCAGCTGATGGATCGATGATTACATGAACAGTGTCAGCAACT
>Ga0316190_10004347_pt1 | contig 10306 bp, 10 predicted proteins | sample Eddworburrow2_MG_FD_204929 | JGI IMG/M metagenome (GOLD analysis project Ga0316190, IMG submission 204929) | Coastal sediment microbial communities from Maine, United States - Eddy worm burrow 2 | ecosystem: Environmental > Aquatic > Marine > Coastal > Sediment | place: USA: Maine | collected... | reverse complement strand
CTTTCCGATATCTTTGCAGATGGCATCCACTTCAGCAGCATCCAAAGGCGCCAGAAGGGCAATGATCTGTTTTTCGACCAGAAGTGCGCGGATTTTTAAATCTGCTTCGGTTTGGTCCAGAAAAAAATGATGCAGGGAATTGGATGCATACCAGCTGACGGCTAAAAGAGAGAACAGGGTAATCAGCAAAAAAGGGGGGAACAGTTGCCAGATCAGTCGTTTTCTTCTATTCATGGGCTCTCTTTCATTCGATAACCGACTCCGCGGACGGTTTCGATGTATTTTCCGCAATCGCCCAATTTTTTTCGCAATCCGACGATTTGCACATCGACGCTGCGGTCGGTGACCGGATAATCATCTCCGTGAACTGCGTCCACGATCATGCTGCGGGTAAACACCCAGCCGGGACGTCGGGCAAGGAGATGAAGGACCTGAAATTCGGTAAACGTCAAATCAACCGGATGGCCATTGACCAGGACACTGCGTCTTCCGGGATGAATTTCGAGATTGTGAATGTGAACCACGTCGGTATGGTCATCCGGCGTGATGGCCTTGCGGCGCAGGGCAGTCCGCACCCGCGCGATCAGCACCCTGGGGCTGAAAGGCTTGGTGATGTAATCATCGGCACCCAGCTCAAGTCCTGTGACAATATCGGCTTCTTCGCCTTTTGCCGACAGCATCATAATGGGAACCTGCTCTGTCGCCCGGTTGCTTTTCAATTTTTTTGTCACTTCCAAACCGTCAATTCCCGGTAACATGAGATCCAACACAATTAAATCGAATGCTTCGACCCCTGCTTTTTTAAGGGCATCTTCGCCGGTTATCGCGCCGCTAACATGATATCCCTCCTTTGCCAGATTGTATCTGACCAGCTCTAAAATATCTTCTTCGTCATCGACGACTAAAATTCGTTCTCTTGACATGGTTTTTGGCTCACACGATTAACATTGCGGTGGGTTTTTGGTAATAAACAACATATATGGCCTTTTTAAGTATTTAAATCAACCGACACTATGAGACCTGTAAGTTAATAATGCGTTAGGGAATCCCCGACAACATGCATTGTTAGCATTTTAATTATGTTTCCGGTGTGAGGAAACTATTTCTTTGTTGTTATCATGAAGTTAGAAAAATGTTAAATAAATGTTAGCAAGGGTTAAAATCACCAAAATGCGTCAAATGATCCCCGGCAGTCTTATTCAGTTGCCGAGCATTTTCATTTTAGTACGTCTGTCGACTGAATGTTTACTGTAGTATTTCCTTATTTTATTCTTCAGGATTGACTCAATCGAATTTTATGATAGGTTTGGGCCGAAGGATCGTTGGTGTAGGAGATTCACCCTGGGATTCTGGAAATTACCTTTAACATGTCCTCTAAATTTTATCCCAGTTTTATTCGAATCTACGGGTATATGGTTTCAGGTGTCAGGGCGGAGGCACCCGGGAGTTTAATCCTGACACCTGACACCTGAATCCTTTTGGACGTCGGGATAAAAATGAAATCAAAATTTAAGTCCAGATGAGTCTATTTGAAAGTAACTTTTAACCCCCCCCAGATTTACCCTGAAAGCCGGAAAGGAGCGACCATGGCAGGCAAGCGTTTTATTGACTTAAGCATCAGCATCGAACCCGAGCTTCCCAGCGATCCACCCATGATGATTCCCAAAGTCGACTATATCAATCACGAAATGGGTGCCGAACAAATGAAAGAATTTTATCCGGGGGTCAGAAAAGAGCAACTTCCCGGAGGATTGGGATGGGCGGTGGAATTTCTAACACTGACCACCCACTCCGGCACCCACCTGGATGCTCCGTATCATTATCATCCCACCATGGACAAAGGGCAGAGGGCTTTGACCATTGATGAAATTCCCCTTGATTGGTGTTTTAACGATGGGGTCATGCTGGATTTCCGGCATAAGGCGGATGGCGAAAGAATCACAGTGCAGGATGTCCAAAGAGAATTGGAACGGATCAAGTACGAGATTAAGCCCATGGATATCGTCTTGATCCAAACCGGCGCGGATGCAGCCTGGGGAACCCAACAATACCTGGTGAAAGGCGCCGGGATGGACCGCGAGAGCACCCTGTTTCTGACCGCAAAAGGCGTAAAAGTCGTCGGCATCGATGCCTGGAGCTGGGACCGTCCCCTGCCTTTTCAAGCTGAAGAATTCAAGGCAAACGGGGATCCCAAAGTTATCTGGGAGGCGCACTTCGCCGGCATTGAGATCGGCTACTGCCATATGGAAAAAATGGCGAACCTGGCGGCCATCGGAAGACCATACGGGTTTACCGTATGCTGTTTTCCGATCAAGATCAAAGGCGCCAGCGCAGGCTGGACGCGGCCGGTGGCAATCATCGAAGAGTAGAAAAGAGCAGACTATCGCAGACAGCAGTTCGATTGTGTTTCAATATCGTCTGCGTCTATCCGCGTGCGTCTGCGGTTCATTTAATCTTTTTGTTTGAGAAAAAGGAGGCATAAAATGAAAATCCGGAAAAAAGTGTTGTTGATTGTCATGATGGCTGCCCTGGTTTTCAGCTTACCGATCGGTTCCGCCTGGGCTAAAACGTATAAGCTTACCGTGGTTGCCGGGCATCCTCCCATCTTTTTATGGGTCACCCTCTGTCGTGATTTATTTATTCCGGAGGTTGACAAGCGGTTGCAGGAAGCCGGCGGCAAAGACAAGATCATATGGAATCAGGCCTATGGCGGCACCATTGCCAAAATCGGCGGGGCCTTGGAAGCCATTGAGGAAGGTATCGCCGATATGGGTTTTGTAGGGACGATATTTGAAGCGCCCAAAATGCCGCTGCACAATGTGACCTATATGACACCTTTCGGTACCGGCAATATTTTTTATGTCGTGGATATCATGGCCGAGCTTCAGGCCAAGATCCCGGCCCTGGCCCAGGAGTGGACCAAACACAACCAGATCAACCTCGGCGGAGCGGCCCTGGACACTTACGGCAGCCTGACAAATTTTGCAGTCCAAACGGTTGATGATGTCAGCGGCCATAAAATTGCCGCTCCCGGCCCTTCGGCCAACTGGTTGAAAGGTACCGGCGGCGTGCCGGTGGCCTCAAACCTGAACGAATATTACAACGGCATTAAAACCGGCGTGTTTGAAGGCACCCTGACCTTTATGACCGCCGCATCCGCCATCAAGGTTTACGAGGTGGCGCCGCATATCTGCATGGTGAATTTCGGTGCCCAATTTGCCGGCGGTCTCAGCATCAACAAAGACGTTTTTGAATCCTTTCCGCCGGAAATGCAACAGATTTTCATCGACGTCGGCAAGCTGTACAATAAAAAACTGGCCGAGGCCCAGGCCGCCAGGGCGGACAAGGCGATGGCCGCAATGAAAGCCGGCGGTGCCACGGTCGTTTACCTGTCTGAGGACGAGCGCAAGCGCTGGGCCAATAAACTGCCCAACGTTCCCATGCAATGGGCTGATAATATGGAGAAAAAAGGTTTGCCCGGTAAAGCCATGCTCAAAGGCTATCTGGACGGGTTGCGCGCTCGTGGTGTCAAACTGGCCAGAGATTGGGATAAGTAAATCCTGACCCGGCCGTGCCGGGATTGACTATTGAATAATGAAGATTGAAGATTTGTGGTAGTCGCTCTCCGAGGCGTAGGCGTTACAACCCCTGCGAGCCGGAGGCTTCCCTCCGTCATTTGCTGGCCAGGTATTTACAAAATTGATCTGTCTGCCAATTCAATATAAACAGTCGAATCCGAGATTCGAAACTCGAAACAAATTCGAATGGCCGAAATATTAATGACCAAAACTCAAAAATGAAGTCCGTCATTTCGTAGTCGGAACATAAAAAAACGGTCTGGGCCAGGGATTTCGGTTTTCGAAATTCGGATTTCATTGTTTACAGAAACAGGAAAGAAGCATTTTGCCTGATTTAGCTCCAAAGGCCTCAAAGCAACGAACCCGCCCGCGCTGTCGGTTTTCATATGGATCGATCCTAATGGTCATGAACAGTATCGGCACCGCCTGGGTTTTTGTACTTTTGGTGATCATCAACCTGGATATCGGTGGGCGCGCCTTGTTCAACCATCCGGTTCGCGGGGTGCCTGAAATTGTGGCCCTGTCCATTGTGGCCTGCGTTTTTCTTCAGATTGCCCACACCCTCAAAGTCGGCCGGCTGACGCGCTCTGATATTGTGCTCAACTGGCTGCACACCCATCATCCCGATTTAAAGCACTTTTTGGAGGGCGTATATCATTTGGTCGGCGCCGGCCTGATGGCTATTTTACTCTACAGTAGCATACCGTTGTTTACCCAGGCCTGGCGCATCGATGAATATGTAGGTGCCCAGGGCGATTTTATGGCACCGGTCTGGCCGGTCAAATTGGTTATCCTGATCGGATGCGCGGCCGGAGCCATTCAATTTTTCCTGATGGCGGCCGGCAGCTTTAAGAAAATGGCGGTTTCCGAAACCGTTAAAGCGGCATCCGGCGGAGAAGATCCGTGACGGACATTCAAATAGGGCTTTTATCCATCGTCGGCATTCTGTTCTTAATTTATGCCGGCATGCATGTTTCCATCGCCTTGATGCTGCTGTCGCTTTTGGGGGTCTGGCTGATCAAAGGAAATTGGACGATTGCCAGCAAGTTGCTGGCTTTGGCGGCATCGGACAGCATTTCCGGCTATATTTTCGGTGTGGTGCCGCTGTTCGTCTTGATGGGGCTGCTGATTTCTATTTCAGGCATCGGCAAGGACACCTTTGATGTGGCCAACCGTTTGTTTAGAGGTATCCGCGGTGGGCTGGGCATTTCAACCGTTGCTGCCAATGCCATTTTTGCAGCCGTCACCGGCATATCCATCGCATCGGCTGCTGTTTTTACCAAGGTTGCGGTACCCGAGATGATCCGCCTGGGTCACAAACCGCGATTTGCCGTCGGGGTCGTAACGGGATCTTCGGTCCTGGGAATGCTGATCCCGCCAAGCCTGTTGCTGATTCTATTCGGCGTTTTGACCGAAACATCCATCGGAGATCTATTCAAAGCCGGTATCATGCCGGGCATATTGCTTTCGGCGGCCTACTGCGGCCTAATTCTTTTAATGGCCTGGCGGTTTCCCGATTATGTGGGCCAAGTTACCGGCGATTCCGGTAGAATTGCGGCTATGCAAATGACCTTGGCCCAGGCGGTTTGGAAGCTGACGCCGATTGGTCTGCTCGTGGCCCTGGTGCTGGGAGGGATTTATGCCGGGTGGTTTACGCCGACCGAATCCGGCGCCGTGGGCGCTTTAGGCGCCCTGATTCTGGCGCTGGGCAAGCGGCAATTGAGTTGGGTCAAGCTCTGGCAGGTGCTGACTGAAACCGGACACGTCACGGTCGCCATTCTTTTTTTACTTGTCGCGGCAAATATCTATGGACGAATGCTGGCACTTTCGGGTATTACCGGGTTTATCGCCACCTGGATCAGCGAATCCGGCCTGGGACTGTATGCCATCCTGGCAATTTACCTGGTGATCGTTTTGCTGATGGGGACGATTCTCGACTCCACATCCATCATGATGATACTTGTCCCGCTGATGTATCCCATCATGCACGGTATGGGGGTTAACTTTGTGTGGTTCGGTTTGGTGACGGTAATTGCCATCGAAGTGGGGCTGATTACGCCCCCGCTGGGGATTGCAGCGTATGTCGTAAAATCCACCCTCGATGACCAAAGCATCACCCTCAATGACGTTTTTGCCGGTGCCTTTCCATACGTTCTGATTATGATCATGGTGCTGTTGCTGGTTGTGATTTTTCCGCAGATCAGTCTGGTATTGGTGAGATGATATTTTTGCCTCCGTATTAGACTATGAATTGCTTGTGAGAGACGTCATCTAATTTATCATTACTGTGGTGATGTATTTAGTGGCAAAAATATATGTAAAGACATAGAAAAGCTTTGTTGTATTCACCTCAAAAGGGAGACGCGCGCATAGGGACCCTCTCCAAAGCTTTCAGTTTTTGAAAGGAGGCCTGAAAATGGCTGACAATCCAATCATCGGTTTTAAGGTCGATCCTGCCGATATTGAATACATCGGGAATGATCTGCAACGCCCCGAGTGCATTCTAGCGGAGCCTGACGGCACCCTTTGGTCGGCCGACGCCCGGGGAGGGGTTGTCAAAATATCTCCGGACGGCAGCCAGGAGATTATTACCCAGACCTTCGATGGGTCGTTCCTACACGCTTCCGATGAAACCAGCCGTTTCACTGAAGGAACTCTGCCCAATGGGCTTGCCTTTGCGGAAAACGGTGACATTTTGATATCCAATTTCGGCACTGATGTTTTAGAAGTGATGACACGGGAGGGCCGAACCAAACTTCTCTATGATACCATTGACGGCCAACCCATCGGTAAAGTTAATTTTGTGCTGCGGGACAGTCAAAACCGCATCTGGTTGACGGTTTCGACTCGCATAAAAAACTGGATGAAGGCGATCAGTCCTAATATTTCAGATGGTTACATTGCGATAGCAGATGAAAAAGGACTCAGGATTGTCGCGGACGGATTTAAATTTACCAATGAAATTCGTCTGGATGCTAAAGAAGAATTCTTGTATATTGTTGAAACCTGCGGCCAGCGTATTTCGCGAATGCGCGTGCAACCGGATGGTTCCCTGACGGACCGGGAGGTATATGGCCCGTCTAAACTCGGCAAATACGGATTCCCCGACGGGATTGCCTTTGATTCATTCGGTAACCTGTGGGGGACCCTGGTGATGGTGGATCAGATTTTTACCATTACCCTGCAGGGGGATTTTCACGTCATCCTTGATGACACCAACGAGCAAACCGCCCTGGCCCTGGAAAAAGCCTTTGTCGAAGACCGTGCTACCCCGGATGACATGCTGGCTGCCGGCGGCACCATCGCCCCCTGGTTTGCCAGTGTCACCTTCGGCGGAGCGGACTTGAAGACCGTCTATATCGGAAGCCTCAGGGGAACGCGAATCCCCTATTTTCGATCGCCCGTGGCGGGATTGCCCATGGTGCACTGGAAATGGTAAATGAAAATTGACGATTGAATATTGAACATTTAAGGAATACTGCCATTATAATTTTGACAGTCTCGCAAAAGGTTGCATTTTCCATTTTCTGGATTTCCGCCTGCGCGGGAATGACGATAAGGCAATTCCTATCATATAGATAGTTCCCTTTTTCCCGAGTCAACGAATCACCGAGTCAACCAATTTACCTAAGTTTGCAGCAAAGGAGCATGAGAATGTCTGAAAAATTTATCGTCACAGCGGCACTGACCGGTGCAATTCACACCCCGACAATGTCGCCCCATTTACCGATTACACCCGATGAGATTGTGGAGGAGGCACGGCGTGCCGGAGAGGCCGGGGCGGCGGTTCTCCACATCCATGCCCGTGATCCCGAGACCGGGCAGCCTACAGCCGACATTGACCTTTTCGGCGGAATTTTGTCAAAGGTCAAAAGCAAATCTAACGTCATCATTTGCACCACCACCGGCGGCGGACTCGGCATGACCGCAGAACAACGGGTTTCCGTCGTTAAAGCATACAGCCCGGAGCTGGCTTCTTTGAATGCCGGTTCCTTAAACTTCGGCCTTTTTCAGGTGTTGGATAAAATTAAGGAATTTAAATTCGATTGGGAGTCACAATACCTTGAAATGACTGAAAATTTCATCTTTCCAAACACATTTCAAACATTACGTGAATTCAGCCGGTTTTTCAGTGAAGAAGGAACCAAACCGGAATTCGAAATCTATGATGCCGGCATGCTCAACAACCTGGCGCACCTGATTGACAGGGGTCATGTTAAAAAGCCGGTTTACCTGCAGTTTGTATTGGGAATCCTGGGCGGCATGCAGGCAACGGTCAACAACCTCGTATTTCTGCTCAACTCGACCAGGGAAATTATTGGAGATGGATTTGTCTGGTCTGTTTGTGCGGCCGGCCGGCACCAGTTTAAAATGTGTAATTTAGCCCTGCTGATGGGCGGCAATACCAGGGTCGGTCTGGAGGATAATCTTTATCTGGAAAAGGGCAAGATGGCCAAAAGCAATGCGGAGCAGGTCGAAAAAATCGTTCGGATCGGCAAAGAGCACGGCCTGGAACCGGCGACTCCGGATGAAGCCCGGAAGATTTTGAATTTGAAAGGAATTGACAGGGTTAATTATTAGAGAGTGCCGGGTTTTTTATCTCTCCACCATGAAAGCCGCAATGAGATCTATTTGTTTGCGGGATAATTCCTTGAATTGTAGACCAATGCCCAAATTGCCGTTCCACAGAATTTCACCGGCCATAGTCAACTGTCCAAGATTATTCGGCAATGAGAAGGCCAACTGAATCTGCTGACCGGCACTAAACACTTCGCCGGTTTCAATAAATGCGCCGGTGGGACTGATATCGAGCATAAAACCTACAAAGTTACGGCCATCAACCATATAGTCTGTGCTGATCATGCAAGACTTGCGGGCATGGCTCCGCAATGCGATCTCGGTTTCCTCCGCGCTATCCGAGTTGATCGGCTGATCCTGCAACCGATCTAAAAGTGTCAACTGTTCATCGTCGGACATCTTGCTGATTAGCCCGAGCAAGGTCGTAAAGAGGTTCCCTTTGAGCAGCTGCTGGAGCAGATTCCATTGGCGTTCTTCGGTCAAAGCCTTAATCTTCTCCGCCAGCCTCGGGGTGATGCCATTGCCGGCCGACGATATATGGTTGACAGTCATTGAAATACTCCTTCATCAACTTTTATTTGCAAAACCCACAATTGAAAAGGATTGCTGGCTTTTTTATCAACACTCCAATACTCTCTCCGATCCGTAAGCTCTACGAGCCGGAGGCCATCACGCCAGTGCTCCAAGGCCGAGACTTTCAAAAACATTTGGTAACCTTATAATTCCCTTTTTATGGGTCATATTTCCGCTCATTAATGAAAGGTTAACAGAATTTAGGGCATAATGTCAATGATCACCGATAACACCGCGACGGCGAGGGGCATGCGAAATTCAACCGTCCTCAAGCTCGAAAATATAACCCTGAGAGTGCGGAATACCTTTTTATTGGCAAATTCCAATTGGCAAATTGATAAAGGCCAGCACTGGGCGATATTGGGGCCCAATGGCGCCGGCAAAACCTCTCTGGTCAAAGCTTTGACCGGCGAAGTGGCTGTTGTGCAGGGAACTATCACATCTCCCCATGAGTTGACTCAGGCGAGTTGCGCAGCTTATGTCTCCTTTGAACAGCATCAGCGCCTGATTGAACGTGAGGAACGACGTGCTGAGTCCCGTTATTTCAGCGGCGATTTAAACCGTATCACCACGGTCTATGAAATACTGCTTGAAAGTTGTGCAGCGCCCGGTTGCAGCAGCGTTGATGTTGAGCAGATAGCTGCCGAACTGAAGATACAATCCTTGCTCGAGAGAGATTTCAGGGTTTTGTCTACGGGCGAAATGAGAAAAGTCCAGATCGCCCGGATATTGCTCAACTCCCCGGAAATATTGATTCTGGATGAGCCTTTCGACGGCCTCGATCTATCCTCCCGCATCGATCTGGCGCAAATCATTGATAACCTGATGGATGATAGCCGCACGGTGATACTCGTCACCCACCGCCAGAGGGAAATCCTGCCGAATATTTCCCATGTGCTGGCGCTGCGAGATGGAGAAATAATTTTTAAGGGCAAACGAAAGGACGTACTGACGCCACCCCGGATGAAACTTTTGTACCCATCATCTTTTAAAACTTCTTTTACCATGCCGGCCAAAGAAGAGGGCCGCATAGAGCTTAGCACCGCCGCATTTTCCGAGATTCTGGTTTCCATGAAAAATGTTACGATTAAATATGAAGATACGATGGTCCTGGACGATGTCAGCTGGACGATGAGAACCGGTGAAAACTGGGTTATTCTGGGACCGAACGGATGCGGTAAAACAACGCTGTTGAATCTGATCACCGGGGACAATCTCCAGGCATATGCCAACGAAATATACTTATTTGGCAAACGCCGGGGTTCCGGCGAGAGCATCTGGGATATCAAAAGACGGACCGGAATAATTTCATCAGAATTGCAAATACGATACCGCAAACCAATAACGGCATTTGAAGTGGTTCTTTCCGGTTTTTTTGACAGTGTCGGTCTCTATCGGGACTATACCCGCGAACAAAAAGAGACTGCAGAACAGTGGATGGACGTTTTGGGAATTGCCGACAAGTCGGATCGTGTCTTTAATCAGCTTTCTTACGGAGAACAGCGCATGCAGCTGCTGGCGCGCGCAATGGTCAAGACACCGCCGATCTTGATTATGGATGAGCCCTGCCAGGGACT
>Ga0316190_10004345_pt1 | contig 10307 bp, 8 predicted proteins | sample Eddworburrow2_MG_FD_204929 | JGI IMG/M metagenome (GOLD analysis project Ga0316190, IMG submission 204929) | Coastal sediment microbial communities from Maine, United States - Eddy worm burrow 2 | ecosystem: Environmental > Aquatic > Marine > Coastal > Sediment | place: USA: Maine | collected... | reverse complement strand
GTCTGCCGTCACGTTACGTGGTGTATATGCCGGCAATGGACAATATTGGTGTCTCGCAGAAGATTGAGGACGAGCAGGAGCGGCAACGTTTACGCGATGTTGTTGCCGATGAGGTTGATGGCGATGGTGGGGGCTACATTTTGCGGACAGCGGCCGAAGGGGCGAGTGAATATGACTTACGTGAGGATGTGTCCTTCTTGCATAAGCTCTGGTTACAAATTCAGGGACGTATTGCCGAGACACCTGCGGGTCAGAGGGTTTATGAGGCGATGCCGTTGGAGCTGCGTATTTTGAGGGATTTACCCCTGGTATCAATTGACAGGGTAAGGGTGGATTCGCGCGAGACTTATCAGCGTTTGTGTGAATTTTCTGAGAAATTTATTGCGGGGTTACTTGAGCGTATTGAGCATTATCCAGGCGAACGCCCTATTTTTGACCTCTATTCTATTGATGATGAAATTCAGAAGGCACTGGATAGTAAGGTACAGCTCAAGTCGGGAGGTCATTTATATATTGATCAGACCGAGTCGATGACGACGATTGATGTTAACACCGGCGCCTTTATCGGCCATCGAAATATGGAAGAAACACTTTTCAAGACAAACCTGGAGGCATCTCAGGCTATTGCCCGGCAACTGCGGCTGCGTAACCTGGGCGGTATTATTATTATCGATTTTATCGACATGCAGGAAGACGAGCATAAGCGGCAGGTATTAAGATCCCTGGAAAAGGGTATGGAGGGAGATCGTGCCCGGCATCACATTTGCGAGGTGTCGCCGCTGGGGCTGGTGGAGATGACGCGCGAGCGTACCCGTGAAAGTCTGGAGCATATTCTTTGTGAGTCCTGCCCGGTGTGTGCCGGACGCGGTTCGATTCGAACCCGGCAGACCACCTGTTATGAAATATTCCGTGAGATTATCAGGGAGTCCCGTCAATTTGAGGCCAAACAATTTCTGGTGATGGCGGCACAGGATGTGGTGGCGGCGTTGTTGGATGATGAGTCGGACAGTCTGGTTGAGCTGGAATCGTTTATTGGCAAGTCCATTAAATTACAGGTTGAGGTGGCGTATACGCAGGAGCAGTATGATGTTGTTATGCTCTAACTGCCCCTTGGGAAAAAACCAGTTATGCCAGCCTGGCATTAAGCTTCAATTCAACCTATGTATTCATGAAGTAAAAAATTTATGTGCAAACCTTGTTTCATTATTTTATGTCCCCCTGAGGCGTGATGTTCTGTTTACCAATCTGTTATTAGGCCGGTTAGGGTAGGCCTGAATTCGTGACCCGCCGACTATTAGGAAGGTGCTGGACCCTGTTTGCAGTGGTGACGATTGTTGCTGCGGTACTGTTGACCTTTGTCCGTTTGATGCTGCCTTATGCCTCCCTGTATCAACAGGATATAGAGCAATGGTTGGGGCAGGCCCTGGGACAGCCGGTGAAGATTGGTGGGCTTGAGGCAGATTGGCATGGCCTTGGTCCGCAATTAAAATTATACGAGATTGATTTTCTTGATCGTCATAGCGGTGGTATTCGCGCCTCATTGAAGCAGGCGGGTATCGCCGTGGATGTCCCTGCCACTATATTCAATGCTGAGTTACGCTTTGGTAGTCTGACGGTGAGCGGTGTTAGTTTGTCGGTGATGCGGCATCATGATGGCAGTATTGCTGTGGCTGGATTGGGCGGTACGGCCATGGGTGATGCGGTGGCTGTCTCGGATAGTAGTACGGTGATGCTTGGCTGGCTGTTTTCTCAGGAGCGTCTGGCGCTTGTTGATAGCACGATTCACTGGTATGACGAGAGTTTGTCACAAAAGGATCTGCAGTTTGTTAACGTTAATCTTGAGTTGCGTAACGAGGGTGATCGCCATCAATTTGATGGCTCGGCCTCTTTGCCGGATGATCTGGGGCGGCGTTTTTCATTTGCGGCAGACTTGCAGGGTGATGTTTTTGTTGCCGGTGGCTGGGATGGGCGTGCCTATCTAAATGGTGCCGGTCTGCAAACGGCCCCCTTATTAAACTGGTTGCCGTTGTCTGGTGTTCATGTCGACAAGGGTGTCGCTGAATTGCGTCTGTGGAGTGAATGGCAACAGTCGCGTTTGCAGCGTCTTGATGGTGAGCTATCGGTGTTTGGGCTGAATCTTTCACCGCGTCCTAATCGGGGGCAGTCGGCGGGTTCGTCTGAGTTTCTTGATGCTTTGTCCGGTCGTTTTAGTTGGCAACGACAGTCTCATGGGTGGCGTCTTGATGTTGATCGTTTCACGCTGGGGCGTTGGGGAGAATTTTGGCCTCAGGGGGATTACCATGTGGAGTGGTCTGAGCCGGGGTCGCCTAGTGGCTCTTCCGATGATGCCGGTGTGCTTGTTGAATCGGCGGGTAATGCCAAGCTGCAGTTGTGGGCCGATTATGTTCGGCTTGATGATGTCGCCGCCGTGTTAATGTTGACGGATTTGCTGCCGAATGTCGCGCGGGAATATGTTATGGCTGTCCAGCCTGCCGGGGAGTTGCGGCAGTTGTTGTTGCAGTGGCAGCCAGGTGCCGGGTCGTTATCTGGTGACGCCCCTGATCCAGGGCTTTTGGCCGTTGATAGCGAGTTTGTTGATTTATCCATTCAGCCCTGGGAAAAATTTCCGGGCATCAGCGGTCTTTCCGGGCGTTTAATTGCCAATGAATGGCAGGGACAGATGACGCTCAAGACGCGTGCCCTGCATTTTGAGGCGCAGCCATTATTTCGTCAGTCCCTGGCCCTTGATGTTCTGGAGGGTGATATCCAATGGCGTATTGATCATGATGGTTGGCACTGGTCAGGGCGGGATATAACGCTGAGTAATGCCGATATTCAACTGGGTGTTAATGTTAATGTGAGCTTGCCGGGCAAAGGGGGCTCTCCTTATCTGGATCTGGTCGTTGGTTGTGTCAGCAAACCCAATGCCCTGATTAATTTAGGCCGCTATTTACCCGTTGGAATTATGCCGAAGGCTACTGTGCAATGGTTGGAGCAGTCCTTGATTAATGGCTCTATTTCCAATGGTGGGCTGATTTTTCACGGACCCTTGAAGCATTTTCCTTTTGACCGGACCGATGGCCAGTTTGAGGTTCGTCTGGTAGTAGAGGATGGGATTCTGGATTATGTGCCAGGCTGGCCTAGACTTGAGGAGCTGGAGGCGGAAGTGATGTTTTCCGGGCGGAAAATGGCCGTTAATGCCGTGCGGGGTAAGGTGCTGGGGGCTGACCTGGAGTCGATTCACGCCAGTATTGCCAATATGACGGCCAGACCGGCAATACTAATGATTGATGGTGAGGCGCGTGGCGATACGGCAGAGGTATTGCAGTTTTTACGCTTGAGTCCGTTACAGCAACGCTTTGGCCAGTTTGTTGAAGGGGTCGAGGCCAGGGGGCGGAGCCAGGTGCAGCTGGATCTGCAGGTGCCGCTTGCTAAAGGGCAGGATGTTGCCGTCAATGGTTCGGTATTGTTGCAGGATAGTGAGTTGTTGTTGGCCGGTGGGGCGGTTGATTTTACGCGCCTGAATGGTCGGCTAGGGTTTACTGCGGAAGGTCTGTCGGCGGAGGATATTCAGGGGCGGGTGATGGGGCTTGACGCCTATTTTTCTGTGATGACAGAGGCCGCAGACAAGAGGCGTGAGGCAGTGACGACGGTGTCTGCCTACGGCAATGCGACAATAGAGGCGATGCGAACCATCGTTGATCCGCCGTTGTTTAATCATTTCAGTGGCCGTTCTGACTGGCAGGCGCGGGTTAATGTGCCGGGTAAAGACGGGGCCGCGGCCTCTTTGTTGGTAAGCTCGGATTTACGTGGTCTGGCGACTAACCTGCCTGCCCCGGTTGATAAGCCGGCTGACCAGACAATGCCCTTAACGATAGAGATGCATTTGCCCGTGGAACTTGATCGACCGTTAATCATTCAGGCGGGTGATGATCTTAATGTAATCCTGGACCTTGATGAGCAGTTACAGATGCAGCGTGGTGAGATTCGTTTTTCTGATGGAGCGGCCCAATTACCTGGGCAGGCGGGTATGCGTGTGGCGGGTATCGTGCCGGCCTTTTCGTTTGACGAGTGGTTGCCCTTGTTTGAGTCCCTGGATGAAGAAGGTGATGACGCCGGTTCCGAGGGTGTTAATCGGGTTTCAGTAAGCGTTGATGATGTGGCGTTGTATCGTCGTCACTTTGATCATGCCCAGATTACGGCGACCTTAACGAGTAATGCCTGGCAGGCAGAGGTCGATAGCAAACAGGCCAGGGGGTCAGTTCAGGTTCCGTTAGACGATGTGATACCGCTGGTTATGGATATGGAATATCTGCATCTCCAAAGCGTAGATGATGCGGGTACGGAAGAGGCGGATGATCCGCGGGATTTACCCCCGATGCGGATACAGAGTGATTCCTTTCGTCTCGATGATATTGATTTTGGTCGTTTGGCGTTAACGGCGGCGCGAAGCCCGGCGGGTTTGCATTTGACGGAGTTACACTTGCAGTCGTCATTAATGGATATTAAGGCGCATGGTGACTGGCTGGTAGCCAATGATGAGCATTTTTCTTCGTTTACGATTGCCTCGACCAGCTCGAATGTGGGTAAGGCCTTGTCGCGTTTTGGTTATGCCGATACGATTAAGGGCGGTAAGGGCAGTTTTGATATTAATGCCCGCTGGCCCGGTGAGCCATTATCTTTCGCCCTGGCGCGGCTTGATGGTAATATGCGTATGACTATTTATAATGGGCATTTGTTGGAGGTTGATCCTGGGGTTGGGCGTGTTTTTGGCTTACTAAGTCTGCAGACCCTGCCGCGACGGCTGTTGCTGGATTTTCGTGATGTATTTAGCAAGGGGTTTGCTTTTGATCGTATTGTCGGTGATTTCGATGTTAAGAATGGTCAGGCGACGACCTCAAACCTGATGATGAAGGGTCCTTCAGCGCGAATTTCGGTTGAGGGTCGGGTTGGCCTTGCGGAACGTGATTATGACCAGCGTGTAACCGTGGTCCCCGATGTGGCAGCGACAGTGCCGATTGTGACGGCATTAACGCAGGGTCCGGGTGTTGGTGCGGTGGTATTGTTGCTGAAAAAGCTGCTGAAGCCTAAGATTGATAAGGCGGCGATGATTCATTATACGGTGACTGGTTCATGGGATAATCCGCTAATTGAACAGCTACCGGATGATGGCTCGTAGTCGCAACCAAAAAAATAATAATAAAAAGGAAATATCCTCATGACATATTGTCCCCGAGGGCATGAAAGTAATTCCCAGATAGTTGTGTTGGAGTTAGTGTGATGCGTGTTGCTGCAATACAGATGGCATCAGGCCCTAATGTCGCTGCCAATTTGAGCGAGGCTGAAAAGTTGATCGCCATCGCGGCGGATAGCGGCGCTAAATTGATTGTCTTGCCGGAAAACTTTGCCCTGATGGGAATGACTGAGCAGGATAAGGTTGATATTGCCGAGCAGCCGGGTAAGGGGCCGATACAGGACTTTCTGTCGCGCCAGGCATCGGGGCGACGGGTTTGGCTGGTTGGTGGTACTGTGCCATTGGTCGGTGATGAGCCGGGACGGGTGCGTGCGGCCTGCCAGCTTTATAACGACCAGGGTGATGTCATTTCCCGTTATGACAAGATTCACTTGTTTGATGTGGATATTGAAGAGACGGGTGAGAGTTATAATGAATCGAAAACGATAGATCCCGGTGATGACATGGTTGTCAGCAAGACCCCTATGGGTCGTTTGGGTCTGGCCGTTTGTTATGATCTGCGCTTTCCCGAATTATTTCGTACCCTGCTGGAATCTGATATGCAGATTCTGGCGGTTCCCTCCTCTTTTACGGCGATCACTGGCAGGGCCCACTGGGATATTCTGGTCAGGGCGCGGGCGATAGAGAACCAGTGTTATGTTATTGCCGCCGCTCAGGGTGGTTATCACCTTAATGGTCGTGAGACCTATGGTCACAGCATGATCGTTGACCCGTGGGGCAATGTGCTGGATGTGTTGCCGAGTGGTTCCGGCGTGGTCAGTGCCGATATTGACCTGAATTATGTGAGTCGTATTAGACAGAGCTTTCCGGCCGTTGACCATCGTCGTTTATCCTGCCGCACCGATGGTTGATTATTTCCCCAGGCAATTATTATGACCGCATATAGCGATAATCTGGTAGAGGTTCGTGATTTAACCTTTCGCTTCGGGTCGCGCATCATCTTTGATGGGGTTGATATCGATATACGGCGCGGCAAGGTGTCAACCATCATGGGGCCGAGCGGTACTGGTAAAACGACGTTGTTGCGCATGATTGGCGGCCAGCTTAAGCCGAACAGCGGTGAGGTGCGGGTTGATGGTCGGGATGTGCCGACGATGTCGCATGGCGAGCTTTATGACATGCGTATGCGTATGGGTATGATGTTTCAGAGCGGCGCGCTGTTTACCGGTATCAGTGTCTTTGACAATGTGGCCTTTCCCCTGCGCGAACATACCCGCCTGTCGGCGGCGATGATCCAGGATCTGGTGTTGATGAAGTTGCAGGCCGTGGGTTTACGCGGTGCCCGTGATCTGATGCCGACCGAGTTGTCCGGTGGTATGGCGCGACGGGTGGCTTTGGCGCGGGCCATTGCCCTGGATCCGACAATGATTATGTATGACGAACCCTTTACCGGCCAGGACCCGATCACCGTGGGTGTGATTATGAAGCTGATCCGGATGATTAACGACACGCTGGGTTTGACCAGTATTATTGTTTCTCATGATGTGCAGGAGGTGTCGTCGATTTCTGATTACATCTATATGCTGTCCAATGGCAAGGTGGTGGGGCAGGGTGAGCCGGAACAGATGTGGCAATCGGACTCACCCTGGGTGACGCAGTTTATGAAGGCGCAGCCCGATGGGCCCGTACCGTTTCATTATCCGGCCGTTGATATGGCTGAGGATCTGTTTACATGAAGGGTATTCAACAGTCGCTCGGGGGCTTGAGATGTTAGGCGGATTGCAGATGTTGGGCCGCCTGGCCCTGAATTTTTTTGAACGTCTCGGGCGTGGAAACCTGTTTGTTGTCCGGGTGCTGACCGGTGTGCCAGCGGTGTTTCTACAGCCGAGCCTGATCATCGCCCAGCTCTATTCGGTTGGTGTATTGTCGCTATTGATCATCGTTGTTGCCGGGCTTAATGTTGGCATGGTGTTGGGTTTGCAAATGTATTATACGCTGGTTGATTACGGCGCAGAGGCGACGCTGGGGCCGGTAGTGGCGCTGTCGTTGGTGCGCGAGCTGGGCCCAGTGGTGGCGGCGCTGTTATTTGCCGGTCGAGCCGGTTCGGCGTTGACCGCAGAGATTGGTTTGATGAAGGCAACGGAGCAGCTATCAGGAATGGAGATGATGGCCGTTGATCCAATAAAACGGATTGTTGCCCCCCGTTTTATTGCCGGGGTTTTGTCTATGCCCTTGTTGGCGGCGATGTTCAGTGCGGTAGGTATTTTGGGTGGTTATTTTGTTGGTGTTGGCATGCTGGGTATTGATGATGGTTCTTTTTGGTCGCAGATGCAGGCCAAGGTTGACTGGTATGATGACGTTGTGAACGGTGTAATCAAAAGCGTTGCCTTTGGTGTGGTTATAACCTGGGTGGCGGTGTTCGAGGGTTATGATGCCGTACCTACCACCGAGGGCGTGAGCCGGGCGACTACCAATACAGTAGTTTATGCCTCGTTGGCAGTATTAGGTTTGGATTTTGTTTTGACAGCGCTGATGTTCGGGAGCTAGGAATGGGAAATAATAGGGTTTTAGAGATTGTGGTTGGGTTGTTTGTAGCCCTGGGTATTGCGGCCTTGTTTATGTTGGCAATGAAGGTCAGTAATCTGGGTGGTTTGGGTACCGATGAGGCTTATGAATTACAGGCGCGATTCGATAATATTGGTGGCCTGAAGGTAATGTCCCCGGTGAGTGTGGGTGGCGTGAAAATTGGGCGGGTAACGGCGATAGATTTTGATCAGCAAAGCTATGAGGCCGTGGTTCGAATGGATATTGGTTCGAACTTTAACCGTCTGCCTACGGATACCTCTGCCAGTATTTTTACGGCCGGTCTGCTGGGTGAACAGTATGTCAGTCTGGAGCCAGGTGGTGAAGAGGACTATTTGCAATCGGGTGATAAGCTGATGTTGACGCAATCGGCCCTGGTGATGGAGCAGTTAATTGGCCAGTTCCTGTTTGATAAGGCGGAGGGTTCCGGCGAGTGATACGTGCCCGGCAGGTGACTATTCGTGTTGTTGCTGGCCTGATGCTAACTGGCTTGAGCGTGGCCGGTGGCTCGGCACTGGCGGAGGTGTTGACGCTGGAGCAGGCCATTGAACGCGCCATGCACCATGATGCCCGTATCAGCGAACGGGAAAAGCTGGTGCAGGTGGCGCGGGGATTGTTGCAGGAGGCCCTGGGTAGTGATGACCTGATCTATGACGTCAATGCCTTTACCGGTCTGACCACGCAGGTGGATGGTGGTTTTTTTGATTCAGCCAGCACCACGGAATCACGCTCGGATCGTTATAAATGGAACGGGGTGTCGACTTGGTCGGCAGTGCAGTTCAGCATCATCAAGCCTTTATACACCTTTGGCAAGATTGAGAACTATGCCGATGCCGCCCGGGAAAATATTCGTATCAAGGGACAGGATGTTAACCTGCAGCGGGCCAATACGATTATCGATGTCAGTCGCGCCTATTATGGTTATCTGACGGCGCGCGATACGCGACGCCTGTTGGAGGATGTTATCAAGCGTCTGGATAAGGCCATTGTAGTGGTGCGTCAATGGTTGGATAGTGATAGCGGTGATGTGCGGCAATCGGATCTTTTTGGCTTGCAGTCTGGACGTGGTTTGATCGCGAATTATCTGGATCAGGCTGGGGGTATAGAATCTGTAGCCATGGCCGGCTTGCGTTTGCTGACTGGAGTAAAGCCGGGTGAGGTGCTTGAGGTTGCGGATAAACGTCTGACGCCATTGGCTACACCGGATCAGACCCTTGAAGAGTTGCAGGCCCGGGCATTAAAACAACGCCCGGAGATCAAGCAACTGAATGCCGGGTTAAAGGCGCGACGAGCATTGGTGGCGGCGAAACAGTCAGAGAAGAAGCCTAATATTTATGCCGGTGTGGCGGGTATGGCGGCTTATTCACCGGGGCGTGATCGCTTGGATAACCCCTATGTTTATGACCCATTTAATGATTATGGTGCCACGCCGTTAATTGGTATTCAGTGGCAATGGGCCAGTGGCGTGCAGACGGCTCGAGTGGTTCAGGCCCAGGCTGAACTGGATGCCTTGATAGAAAAGTCGAGTTTTGCCCATGATGGTATTGCCTTTGAGGTGGCGGAACAATATCACCAGGTACAGGCCTTTTCTCGCGGGGTAAAAAAATTGAAGCAGGCCAGTCGATCGGCGCGACGCTGGATGGTCAGTAGCTATGCCGATTTTGAGGCCGGTATCGAGGATGCCGAGTATGCATTGACGGCATTTCAGGGGTATGTGCTGATTTACAGTGATTATTTGAAAACGGTTAATGATTACAATATGCACGTGGTACGCCTGCGTCATGTTAGTGGAGAAAATAGATAATGCAGACTGTTTCGAGGAAAAGAAATTTGGGGAGGAGCCGGTATTGGTTTGTCTTGCTTTTGACGATGATATCGGTGCCTGTGTTTATATCGACATTAGTATATGGGGCCGTGACGGAGCCATTGGCATTGGTGCAGCAGTCTTCGGAAAAGATGTTGACGGCGATCAAGGCCGAGCGTGCGGAAATTGACAAGGATACCAATCGGCTTTTTGTCCTGGTTGAAGAGATCGTGTTGCCACATTTTGATTTTCGCCGTATGTCCAAGTTGGTGCTGGGTAAGTACTGGAATCGGGCCAGTGATGATCAGCGTCGCCGTTTTACCGATGAGTTCCGTTTTCTCCTGGTACGTACCTATGCCACGGCGATGCTGGAGTATACCGATCAGGAAATAATCTATTTGCCTTTTCGCGCAAAACCGGACGATACTGATGTGGTTGTTCAGTCTGAGGTAGAGCAGGATGGTGGGTTCCCTATCCCTATTGATTACAAAATGACGCTGAGCGATGGTGCCTGGAAGGTCTTTGAGGTTGCGATTGACGGGGTTGGTCTGGTAATCAATTATCGTTCATCATTTTCCACAGAGATTCGAGGGCGAGGTGGTTTGGATGGTCTTATCAATAAGTTGAAAGGACGTAACGACGAAGCGCGGAAGAACCAGTGATGGGTGAAGTGATGAGTGACGAATGTGCCCTTGAGGCGACGGCGGCCGAATGTTTTTCCTTGCG
>Ga0316190_10004344_pt1 | contig 10310 bp, 29 predicted proteins | sample Eddworburrow2_MG_FD_204929 | JGI IMG/M metagenome (GOLD analysis project Ga0316190, IMG submission 204929) | Coastal sediment microbial communities from Maine, United States - Eddy worm burrow 2 | ecosystem: Environmental > Aquatic > Marine > Coastal > Sediment | place: USA: Maine | collected... | reverse complement strand
TATTTTGTAAAAATCTTTTTTTGATACTTTTATCATTTTGAATCAACTCCATCATTTTTTTAATACCCCCCCCTATCATATTGACTATCATACAACAATGCTAATGCAAAATACAACCCTTTCTCTTTGTATACATCGTCAAATAGCTCCATTGTTCGTACATACTCTGCCAACTTTGACCCCCCGAAGGGGGGATGGGGATCTCCGAATCATACCGCAATACTCTTACATATTCTACAGCAATAATTTGCTGTTACTCTTTCACGCAACTCTATTTTTTTACCTTCAACTTCTTCCTTGCTGTAAACTAGGATACTTACTCTTCTTACATACTTACATCCACAAATCTCACAGTAAACATCAGCTTTTGTTTTAAGTTTCCCAATAGGTAAATTAGTCATGCGTTGCTCCGTCAATTTGATATGTAATAATTATACCTTATTTTGTTAGGTTTGTCAACAAAAAAACATTAATGTTCGTAATTTTTTAACGACAACACTCTTCCCAGGTGTATCTTAAACCACTCCCCCTGCAGTTCTTCATCATTTTGAGGAGGTTCATTTGCTCCTTTCAGGTCAATAAACATTAATTCGACCTTCATAGATGGGGAGTCTGGGGAGTATCCATTAGTGAAATGAACCTCCTTATAATCATTCCTGAACCCCCCTTCACCATCAGTTAATCGATTAACCCAATGTCGCTTCACCTCACGATATTCGATGGTTTTGACACCACTAGCTATCAAATCAAACCATTTCTTCTTCAATGTTAATTTAAGAATTTTCACTACTTAGCTCCTGTATTTTTACAACATGTCCGGATCAGTAATTACTACCCACCGACCTCCCCGGTAGGTATCTATACGGATTGGACGATCTAAATAAAAATTACAATCATCGTTTACCTCAGTATCTCTCTCATAATAATAAATGGCCCCGGACCCCAACTCACCGATCACATAACGCCTAGCATCTATTATCGCTTTACGTAAGGTTTTTGCACTCCTTGTGCCCCGTAAATAACTACTATTATTTTTAGCTGTCCATTCGTAAATTTTCATTATTTTATCCTTTAATTTTGTAGGTCAGAAATGTTTTGCCATTTATCCCACCCAAAGGAGTTGAGAGATTGACGAAAATTGCGGACACAAATGGCATTACCTTTGTCGTCTAAAATCGTTACACTATTACCGTGAGTTAGGTTTTTTGTAGCCATCATTTTAGCAGCTCTTAATGATTTGCATTTAAACGTTCCTCTCACCCCCGACGAATAAATGATAATGTAATTTTGTGTTTCCATTTTGACATCCTTTCTTAACGATTTGATAATATAATTATACCTTATTTTGTTAAGTTTGTCAACAATAAAACATAAAAAAGACGAAAAAAGATGGATTTTTTTTAAAATCTTTGTATTTCTACGTGATTTTAATGTAAATGCCGCGAAAGCACGTCATTTATCTTTGAGAAACAACTAATCTGCCTTATATGGCATGTTCTTACCGACACCTTCTTCCCAAATCTTAGCCACAAGGTCTTGAGTTTCTTGACTCACGCCGACCTCAACCTTCTGAGCCTCTTCCTTGAATAAACCAATGTGTTTACCCAAAACCTCCATTGCCTTATTCCTGTCCGCCAAATCAATACTAGTCACTTGATAATCACCATCCCGACCGTAGCGTTTTGTTTCCACTTTTTTAACACAACACCTCTTCTCCCTGGGTAGGTCTTCTAGCCTTTCAAATTTCGGAGATCCATCGGCATTGATAAAGTCACTGGGGTCGTAGAATGCCTGCTCATAGAGCTGACTTATGACCTTACTTTTAATAACTTCCGTCTTCACCCCCAAGTCCTGCTCTGCGAGGAGTTTTATGGCCTTCTCGACAGGGGTGCGCTTCGTTATTTTATATGACTGGAATTTACCCCACTCCTTATCTGCCCCCGCATACCCTGCTCTCCTATAAGCGTCCGGGGCATTGAATCCATTTGCATAGTATGCTATCGCAAATTTAGCCTCTTTTATCGTAAGCCCAAGCCCCTTAAAATCATCAAAATACTTCGCTACTTTAATTTTTTCTTCATTCATCTTTTGTCCTCAATCTATTATTTTTTATTTTTACCTTAAAGAATACTACAAACCAGACCAAAAATAAAGCAAAAGCAAAGAAAATGGACCAGTTTTCGTAATATTCCGATCCAATTAACTCCATTCCTGCAGCAATAATGAACTGAGCTATCCAATGAGGAGCCATTATAAGATGAGTATAGCCATCAAACCTCTTTACTATTTTCATCGCATTAATTCATCCAATTTTTTATTGATTCTAGAGTTACTCCACCCATCTCTTTGTAAAATACTCACTCTAGCTATTGTCTCTAGTACTTGAAGAGAGTCTATGGGGCACTTCACGACACAATTGGCAAGTGCTATAACAACCTCTTCCCCCAGTACTTTAGTAGCATCATTTATATTATCTACCACACATCGCCCCTTATTCTAACTTTTACTTTCATGATTTTGAACCTCATCCATTGCCTCAAATAATTCCCAGTGGTCATCTCCTGATGAAAAATCATAAGGGACATATTCTTCGGTCTCTTCATCCCATTCCGACCACGGATCATCAGTTATAGAAGTTAAATACCAACAACACCCATCTATCTTATCGATATTTACCTTCAGGTCTTTTGCATAACTGCCACAGTGAGTGTTTGGGAATGTCTCGTCGAACTTAACAAATGCATCTATCAACTTTCCTAAATTTTCCCTTTTCACATAAACTTTATCATACGTGGATAAAAGGACAATCTTTGCCCATTCTGGCATGTGGTCTGCTGTCTTCCAGCAATCCCAAAATTCCCGAAGATCTTTTTCATTATAACTAATAGGCATTCTTTCAAACCTAGTATAGTTTTTAGCTATATAATCCCATATCACCGATCCCGCTAAGTGGGAATTTCTGTATTCACCCAATACGTCTGAAGCTTTTCCATCTTTAATTCCAATTAATTCTGTACTGCTCATTTGTTTTTCCTTAAATTATTATTTTACCACTTTACACAATTTATAAATCAATAACAATTCAGACGTCTGACAATCTTCTAAATCTTTCCAATCCCATCTACCATATTGATCATAATAAGTTCCATGACTTTTAACAAGTGGATGATCCATTGCACTATAATTTGGTGTACAACCACGAACAGCATCTAATATTATTTCATGCTGAGTTACACCCATTTTCTTGGAAAGATCTTCTAATAGCTGCACTTCAAAAACTTCCATACCTTACCCACCTACCCTTCTCACGATCCCACTCAGCAAACACAGCGAGCCTGTTTAGATCTTCTGAGGCTCCTGGGTCTGTCTTTTCACAGCGAACCCAGCCATCGCTTGTCATTCTCGCATACCAGCCAAATTCACGACATTCTTTCACTCCCGGCCATTCCCCTGTCCATGGTAATCTTTTCGTTGAGGAATCCTCACAGCCACAACTAATGTATTGCCCACCGCAATCGGGACATCTTTCGACATCACAACCCTTTACATGCAGTTCACCGGGCTTTACTCCACAATCATGACATAAATTCATATCTCCACCTCATCCACGACCGAAGTGATAACCCTCTCAAAATAATAATCAAGAAACAGCACAGCGCTCTCGTAAGAATCGAATGAAGCATATTTTACGTATTGCCCAAGATTATAATCATAAACCTTTTTGACAAAATGACTCCACCAAGTCCACCAGAAAAATCTATTCCGCTTTTCAATAATGTACTTTTCTTCACGTCTAGACATCTTTATAACTGTTTTTACCTGAACAATACGATATTTTGCCATACTTCCCTCACCTTTTCTTTGAATTGTAAATATTAAGCTTCTTTCTCTGCTCATACTTCTCTACGGCCTTCAGGTCCCCATTCTTAGCCATCTCAAATAATTTGGCATCAATTAAAAAATCACTCTTGTCTACGCCCTTTTGGTATTGTTTGTAGATCACAGTGTCAGGACATTCGAAATCTCTTTGGAATTGATCTACTAACCCCTCCTCCAGATCCAGTACATTCAGTGCCTTCGACAGGGGATATCCCAATGTTCCAAGCTGCATCACTTTATCTAAAACTTTCTTATCGTACATGTAAATTCCTATTTTTTATATTCCCAGCTATAAGTAGCTCTATTAGCACTCTTGACTAATCTTTTTATGGCTGTTTTCTTCCCAACACCCACTCTCCCAACTCTAATTAATTTCCAATTAGGATGTTTTTTTCTTGGGTAGATAAGGGCTGGGGTACTTGTTACGCATATATACCTAAATCCTTTATCAATATATCTCTCAGCTACAATGCTGCTCAGTTTATTTCCTATCCCAATCCCTTGGTAGTCCGGTAAAACAACTAACCTATGCTCATGCTTTATGTTTTTAGCCTTTGGATGGGGAAAATGAATAACACTATCAAATGCTACAGGCTTGCCTCCAATAGTAGCTATATAACAATGAGCTCCTTTATTTAATTCATGATTTAGATAGTGATACTTCCTAAACATTCCCCAGTATTCCGTTCCAACTTTGTGAACCTCGATCTCAACTTTCGGCCTTTTGTGCTTGCCTGGGCAAAAAAAAACCCATTTCGTCCGTATTAAAAACCCAATCAGGCTCTAGCCAATCAAGAATATCATAGTGACAAGCTACAGCGATGAATCTTTTTCCCTGCTTTCTTACTGTTTTTTGAAGAGCATGACTTCCAATTTGGGCCACATTTCTATCTACAACAGAAGTAAATTCATCAAAAATTATTGTCTCTTCACTCTTTAAAATAGAATAAGCCAGGTCAACCCTCATCTTTTCACCGTTACTCAACACATCATAAGGCTTCAGCCAACTAGGAGGACTTGAAAAGCCAACAGAATTAAAAGCTTTGGTTATTTCTTTTACCGTTTTCCCCTCAGGCATGTCGTCAATAACAGAAGTTGATTTGTATTGATGATTTATAAATTTATCACCAAATAACTCCTTGGCTATAGTAGTTTTTCCGGTACCGGAGGCTCCAACTATAACCCCAATATTCCAATCTTTATTCTCAATATCAATAGAGCCATTAAATTCTTCTTTGACTTTATTGGTTTGTAAGTCAAACATCCCCATGACAGAAGAAACTCTAAAAGTCTCCTCTACCGTATTCTCTTTTACAATGTTAAAATTCGGCATTGAACCCCCTCATTACTAAGTCTCAAAAACAATCCTTCCTGTTCTGTTTCATTCTTGCATTCACAAACGACCTCATGCTTTTCAGAAACATCTTCAGATAAGTCAACGCCCGCATCATTACCAGGCTCTAACTCTTCTACCTGCCCCTCTTTCCATTCATCAAGACCCTCTATGTCGAATCCAATATCCTCCAAGTCAACATCACCAAAATGAAAATCCAGCACCTCAAAATCAAATTCACCAGCATGTGTATTACTGATTAGAGAATATTCCTTCACTTCTAGGTCAGTGAGCTCTCTATTAGGCATCCTGACATCAATCTCCTCCTCACCTCTACCAGCCAATAACAACGCAACAACGCGCTGATTGCCGCCAATAACCGTCATATCAGTATTTACGGCAGGGATTTCGACCAAATTAAATTTCCCCAAACTTTTAGCCAGACTCTCTTTCTTCTCTTCACTTATCTTTCTAGGATTGATCTCAAATTTAACCAAATCCTTTACTTTTACCTTTACAGTTTCCCATTCTAAGTTCATAAAAATATCCTTTTAAATTATATCTATTTTTTACCGAATATATTCTTCTTCTCGATAACTACCACCCTGAGACTTTATCCATGGGAGGAGCTTCCCTTTGAAGCATTTAGGACACATGTCTATTTTAGTTTTGGTACCACTCGCTCCATCCGGATAACGATCGCCTAAATCGTATTCAATTTCAACTTTATCATGTATATACACCCTTTCCACCAATTTCTCACCACACATATCGCAAGTAGTTCCTGTTATAAATCGCTCTTTCCTTGAGGGGATAATCCTTTCTTCATAATGTTCCATACCTTACTCCTTTAAACCTTCTTTAATCGCGTCAATTTTCACTTCCTCCCCCTGTAAATTTTATCTATTGGAATTTTACCCTCTCTCCAATCATTTATTTCTACAAAATCGGGATATCCAGATCTTAGTATCATTTGTGCAATTAGTTTCACTTTTGTTTTGTCCACAAATAAACTATATGGAGAAGACTGTCGAGCCGCTTCAAGATCCTCATAGCACCCAAATGAAACAACAACATAAATATAATCTCCTCGCTTCTCCTGATAGATAGTGTTTGATACATAACGACCAATTGGAGTTTCATTCATGCATCGCATTTCTCTATCATAAAATAATGTTACCTCTGTTATCGGCATTGTAAATGTTTCATATCGAAGTCCACCACCTACTAAAAAACAACAAATATACTCTTTCACACTAAGTAAATCAATCACTTGGCACCTTCCTTTAATCTCTCCATAGCTTTATCTATTGCCCTTGCTGTGTTATCAAAGACTTTTTTATCAATGGGTTTTATCTTATTTTCGGCTCTGAGCTTGTCAAATAGCTTCTCGATATAGGGCTTTTTTACTTCACCAAGCAGATCCAATGATTTTCTATAGTTTTTAGAAACTACATTGTAAATTTTTTTTATATCAGCTTCTTCCTTACCCTCAATATAAGTAACAAATTCTTTCAATTGAGAGAGATCAATGCTTATATTGTTATTAAGGCCACAATCATCAAAGTCAATCTCCAATGTCCACTTGCCGCTACCCCAATCCTGCGGATAAATATCAAACCCACCCGCGGTTATCCTTGGTACTTTCAACTATTTCTCCATTCGGAGTGACGATTATCGTTTATAATCATTTCTACTTTTGTTTTCATAACTTTACAACACCTCTATTCGAATAAGTTGGAACCTCTTCCTTACTCAATAAACAAGCCTCGACCACTTCATTGTCGTAATACTCCAACTGCTCTAAATCAGCCACGTAATGCCAACTACCCTCTTCACAATTAGGATTTGTGCATTTATTCTTGTAATCAGCAAATTCAGCTTCCTTGCCATTATCCTCCGCACCCAACACCGTTTCAAAGACAGGAGACCCACACTTTTTACAAACACCATCAACCCAACCCTCACTCATAATGGAACAACTCCTCAATAGTAGAGCTAATTGATTCGTAATTAGGTAAAATATCGCATCTTTCCACGATTCCTTCATCATTTTTAATCAAAAACGTCCCATTACGTTCTCTAAGAGATAAATCGGTTGTCCAATTTTTACCAATATCATGTAACATTTCATGCATGTCAGGTTGTTTTTTCCCCTGCAACTGTTTATGACTGAATAATGATTGACAATACATTTGAAGACTGTTTCGCTGCCAATCCCTAGCTCTCCACAAAAATGCATTAACGACATCCGAATGTGGAATATTAAACGCCCTACTATCAAATATAGGAGTTGTGTCGGTTGGAAAATATTTATTAAATCTAACCGACATGAGAGAAGCAGTGATTGATATAATCTTTGATAAGTCATAATCAAACCAACCTTGAGTTTCCAATTTATCATAATCAGTAAGGCAAAATGTAGCTTCGTCTGATTGAATATACCCTGCCTTAAATCCATGCATCTCCTCGGCAACATCTTTGGCAGCGCTGACCATTGCTGAAATAAATTCCTTATCAAACGGCTTTTCACATTTTTTAGTAAATGTATGAAATGCCCGACCATCTACCCTAATCATCACCGGCGTCCTCGATGTTGCTGTGTAATGGGAAACCTTCTCATATCTCTTTATCCTATCACCTAATGTCATAACCTTCCCCCCTTCTAATAACTAACATCAATATAATAATTAGGATCTTCCATCACGTCAGCCATTTCAAGGTAAAATTCTTTGCATTCCATATCTGATTCACGAACAGCATTACGAAACTCTTCCAAATCTGCTGGGCGAAATAATGGATCTTCATGATCTGAATCATGACTATCCCATTGAAACGGTAAATGTAAAAGCTTTCGCCGTTCTCCAAATTTACCTAACCTATAATCAGGATGTTCTTTCCCCGTCTTAACATTTAGTAATCCAATATACATTCCCATTTCTTATACTCCTTTTTCATCGCACAAAATAACTCTAAAAGTATCATCCATATCACGAACTACTTCCTCATGCGATCTTGGTTCCCATATTGCCTCATCTGAAGCCTTAATTGACTCAGGATAACAACCAGGATCAATTTTTAAAGCTAAAGAGCTACGAGTACGGTGTCGACTCGCTATTCTACCAATTGACAGGTGTATATCGCACAAGTAGTACCCGTTATTGGTACCAGTCACATGATGCTTACCGGGACGGTTACAGACTAGACATATCTTCTTCTTTTTCTTTAATCGTTTCTTCATGGCCTACCCCCTTTCACACCAATGTCCTAAAAAATTCAAACAACTCAACTCTCTTTTCCTTAGATTGAACAATCCCATTTCCATAAATTCCTCTCGTGAAATCTTTCATCAATTCGGTAACAATCTTCCATTTAATAAAATCTTCTTTATTTAAAGATATTATATTGAATAAATATCCTTCAAAATTTACATAAACACTCTTGCCATAATAATCATCCACAGATTTAGAACCCCCAGCTTCATACACACACCTTTTAGAAATCAATAGATCAAGAACCTGTTTCCTGAAATCAAGACTAATGCAAAAATCATAATCAGAAGAAGAAGTTGCCCCTCCATACACTTGAGACCCTGTAGGGAAACATTCTACACCAACACTTTTTAATAACGAAATAAAATTATTTACAACTTTCATAAATTTTTCCTCACCTAAAACGGCATTTCCTTTTTTAAAACACTAACCTTCCGGTAAATGACAACTGGGACAATCACTAAACACAATACGCAGAGGGAGAAATAAACAACCGGGAAAGGATTATCACCCCCAAGGATCTTCAACACTTTGAGTAAAAGCCCAATGCCAATACCAACCACAACTTTTCTACCAAAAGTCATGACTTTAATTATCAATCTTGCATTAACCGGATCTTTTATTATCATTTTGCAGCCCTCATCCCACCATCCTCATCGTACTCGATAACTGTACCATCTGCATACTCAATTTTACGTGGATAATCAATTTTTGGCTTCGACTTTTGATGCTCTGGGTATATGCTGCAAATATGCCCTTTTGATTCCAAAACTTCTATCCTCGCAATTAAATCATTAACTATTTTTTCTAATTTATCAAAAGACACTACTTTACTTCCTCTTTGATTTTGCACGTTGACTCTTTTCTTAATTCTTCAAATTTAGAAACGGCTTTTGACATTATCTGATTGTAACATTTTAAACATAAATCTCTGGACTCGTGACGACCGGAAACTGGCTGCCCATCGGAATCAGTATAACCATTCCACTTTCCAGAAGGGTCTAAATGACAAAGATACTCAAACCTAATAGAGCTATCAATTTCCTTCCCACAACAATCACAAAATATCTTTCTCATATTACTTCCTCCACTTTACAATTATCACTATACCCACACCCAGACACGTACCCACAAGTACCAGCCGCGCACTGTTTTGCACGCTCTCTCCGGCCATCACGCCAGCAGTACAGGGCCATTGTGTAGTAGAGGGCGCAGAAGGTGACAACAATGCCGATCGCGATTGATATAATGTACATCATTTCTCCCCTTTTTCAACAATAAATAATACAAATATTATAAACAAAAATATCCCACTTAGAATAGGTATCGCCCAGATAGGATTGTCTTCAATTGCAATAGAATTTACACAAAGATGCCAACTGAAATTTATCAATAATTGAAGCGCAATAACTATTGCCATTATCTTTCCCATCATTCCTCCGGCATATTTGGCAATAACGCCCAGTGCGTCACTTTGTTTTTCCCAGGAGACCTACCATGTAAAAGCCTATGACTCAGCACTCTATTCGTGTAATCATATACGGAAAAATCACCATCTACTGTTTTTACAAATCGTCCAGATGTAATAAATCGGCCATTATTTCCGAAGGTAGTTTTGTTTCCTTTGTAGTACAATATCAGTATCATTTTATCTACCGGAATATATTCAGAGATACTAGTCCATTTCATCATTCCTCCGTCTTATGTTGACCAATGAAATCCATAAGTAATTTCACATCATCACATATGTCGCTACCACAATCTGCGGTACAGTTGTCAAAAAGACAAAGCGATTCAGCATCACTAAGAGCATTGGCCAATTCCTC
>Ga0316190_10004341_pt1 | contig 10313 bp, 8 predicted proteins | sample Eddworburrow2_MG_FD_204929 | JGI IMG/M metagenome (GOLD analysis project Ga0316190, IMG submission 204929) | Coastal sediment microbial communities from Maine, United States - Eddy worm burrow 2 | ecosystem: Environmental > Aquatic > Marine > Coastal > Sediment | place: USA: Maine | collected... | reverse complement strand
ATACACAACAAAAAATTGACGTAGCAGCGGTGGTAGAAGCCAAGAGCTTGACGAAGATCATTGCTGTGACCAGTGGCAAGGGCGGGGTTGGTAAGACCAATGTCTCCAGTAATCTGGCCATTGCCCTGGCTCAGCAGGGGGCGAGGGTATGTATCTTTGATGCGGACACCAGTCTGGCCAATATCAATATTGTGATGGGGCTATCGGCACAATACACCATTGCCCATCTGTTGAATGGCGAAAAATCAATGGATGATATTCTTATTGAAGGTCCGCAGGGGATTAGTATCGTTCCATCGGCATCCGGTATTTCGGAATGTGCCAATCTGAATAATAAGCAGCGTCAGCGTTTGATTACAGCCCTGGCTGAGCTTGAAGATCGATTTGATTACCTGTTGATAGACACGGCCGCAGGCCTTGGTCGTGAGGTGGTAGATTTTGTCCGTTCGGCTCAATATGTGTTGTTGGTCATAACGCCGGAGCCGACGTCGTTGACCGATACCTTTGCGCTTATCCGTATATTACAGCGTCAGGGTTGCAAGCGCCCATTGTATGCCGTGGTCAGTCAGGCGAATGATTATAGTGATAGCTGGAAGGTCTTTTCCCGTTTCCAGGGGGCGGTAAAAAAATATCTGAAAACCAATGTTAATTATCTGGGCTATATTGGCGATGATCGAAACCTTAAGGCCGCTGTCTGTGAGCAACGCCCGGTGTTGTTATATAAACCGAATACCCATGCCAGCCGCTGTTTTAAGGTATTGGCCAACGTAGTGAAAAAACAGTTTAGCCAGGGGGGGCAGCATCATAGCTTCAGTGAATACTGGCGAATGTTGTCGGCGATCAGGCCCGTGCCGGCTAATATAAAAAAAATAAATAATACGGAAAAACCACAATCGCAACTACCGGTCAGGCCGGTCATTAAGGCGGAAGCAACGGCGTCACCAGTGGCATTGATGACAGAAGAACTGGTGACATGGCTGGCTGATGATGGCACCAGCCAGGAGGAGGCCGCACGTAATCTCAAGGCGGTGACCGATGTCTATATCAAGCGCTTTCAGCGTCTGCCCTATAAGCCGGATAAATATTTAGCCTGGCTGGTGGAAAATAAACATTACAGTGAGGCCGAAACCCGGAAGTTATTGCAGCAGCTTGAGGTGCTTTTTATTAAACGTTATAGGCATCCGGTCTATGACCTTGAAACGATGCTGGCACCGTTTCTGAATAGCCTGGGCCTGCCTGTTGAACTGACGAATACCCTGAAGGAAAGCTTGCGTCAGAAGTCTCAGGTCTAATGTTGTTTGTCCGTCCACTGCCGCAGGGCCTTGTGTAATTCCATAACCACCAGAACGGTCAAGGCCAATCCCAATAATTCCAGCCATTGTGGTAGTGACACGGGCTGAATCTGCAATACATTACTGAGCCAGGGAATATACATGGCAGTGATATGGATGAGTTGTGCCGTGAGGGTGCCGAATAACAGTAATGGATTACGAAAGGGATTGTGCCTGAATACCGAGCGTGTCTCAGAGCGACTATTGAAGACATGAATATTTTCAAATAGAACCATAAGCAGTAGCGTACTGTTGCGGGCGGTCTCGATGCTATATCCCTGGGCCAGCAGGCTCTGGAACAGGATGAAGGCCGTGATTCCGACGACCAGCGCCGCAACAATAACCCGCTCGATCATCAGTCGATTAAAGATAGGCTCACCGGGTGATCGGGGTGCTTGTAGCAGTTCATGACCCTCGCCCGGTTCAAAGGCCAGGGCGATATCCTGAATGCCGTTGGTGACCAGATTCAGCCATAATAACTGCACGGCGAGCAATGGCAGTGGCAGTCCGGTTAGCAGACTCAGCATGAACAAGACAAGTTCGGCGGCACCCGTGGATATTAATAAAAAGATAACCTTGCGGACATTGGCGTAGGCGACTCGTCCCTCCTCGATCCCGGCGACAATGGAGGCAAAATTGTCATCGGTAATAATGAGATCGGCTGTTTCCCGGGCGATGTCCGTGCCACTTTTCCCCATTGCTATCCCGACATGGGCGGCCCGCAGGGCCGGGGCATCATTGGCGCCATCGCCACTGACGGCGACATAATGGCCATTGCGTTGCAGTGACTCGACGATATCGAGTTTTTGTCTTGGTTCAATGCGGGCAAAGATCCGGGTCTTGAGGGTTAGTTGATCCAGTTGTTCCTGACTGAGTGCATGGCGCAGTTCTGAGCCGGTAATAACCGGCGCATGCTGATCGGATGCCAGCTTGAGTTCGGCCGCTATTGCCCGCGCAGTACCGGGATGATCGCCGGTAATCATGGCGACATGAATGCCGGCCTGGCGACAATCATTCAGTGCCGCAGTGGCCTCAGGTCGCAGCGGGTCGGTAATGCCAAGCAGGCCGAGAAATGTCAGCCCATGCAGATGCTCTTCATTGAATGATGTGGCCGCATCCAGCATCGTGGCACCGCTGGCCAGTGCCAATACCCGATAGCCCTGTGTGGCCAGATGTCGAGCCTGGTCATTGATGAACGTCGGGTCAAGAGGCCGGTCATCAGCACCGGGACAGGCCATCGTGGAACACATGGGTAATAGTTTTTCCAGTGCACCTTTAACGTGTATGGTCTGTTCATTGTTATGGGCGTTAATATCATTATTGCTATTCAGACTGGCGGCAAACAGGTGTTCGGATTCAAAGGGGATGCTGGCCTGTTCCGGATAGCGGCTATCCATGTCGGCCTTGAAGACCCCGGCCTTATGCGCCATGACCAATAGTGCGACATCAACGGCATCACCATGGTGACTCCAGCCCTGTTGGCGGTGCCCGAGAAAACCCTCATTGGCCAGAACGGCCGTTCGGCATAAACGTCCCAGATATTCCTGTTCTGATGTACTTGTCGGTTTATTGGCCGTATGGATGTGTCCCCTGGGTTGCATCCCCTCGCCGCTGACATGCCAGTTGTGGCGTTGCTCCGGGGCGGCAATACGTTTGACGGTTAACTGATTCACGGTCAGGGTGCCGGTCTTGTCGCTGGCGATAAAGGTGCAGGAACCCAATGCCTCGACGGCAACCAGACGGCGGACGATGACCTGACGTTTGGCCATGCGATGCATGCCAACGGCCAGGGCCACGGTCAGGGCGACCGGCAGGCCCTCGGGAATGATGGAGACGACCAGGGCAACGGTCAGCAGGAATATTTCATCGCCGGGTATGTCGCGTAGTAGTGCAATCATGGCAACAAGCAGGGCGGCGAAGATGGCGATAAGTGCAATGCGATGGGTGAAGGTTTCCATGCGAATTAGCAGGGGTGGTTTGGCCGGTTTGTGGGTCAGCACCACGGATGCGATCTGTCCCAGTTCGGTGTTGATGCCGGTGGCAACCACAATGCCCTGGCCGCGACCCTGTTGAACCAGAGAGCCGGTAAAGGCCATGTTGCTGCGTTCGGATAGCACGGCGTCCTCTGCGGCGATGTGTTGGGCATCCTTGGCGATAGCCGTTGATTCACCGGTTAGCAATGATTCATCAATGACCAGCTTATGCTCGGATATCAGACGCATGTCGGCTGGAATACGATCGCCGGATTCGAGCAGAACAATGTCGCCGGGCACTAGGTCCTTGGTATTGATTTCACAGCTATCATTGTCACGCAATACGCGACACTGACGCGTCACCAGTTGTTGCAAGGCGGCGGAGGCATGTTGGGCGGAATATTCCTGAATGGCACCGATAATGGCATTGATGAGCAATACAATGCTAATGAAGATGGCGTCAGACCATGCCTCTATAAGCATAGAAAAAAAGGCGGCGGCGATCAGTACATAGATTAGAGGTGTGGTGAATTGACGGATAAAGATAATGGCCGGCCCGGGCAGCCGGGCATGTGGCAGGGTGTTAGGGCCATGGCTGGCCGCACGCCTGTCGGCCTCGGCCTGACTAAGGCCGTGGCTTGAGCTTTTCAGTGCCGTTATTAGTTCGTGGCTGTCACGGGCATGTGGCATGGACACCGTGCTTACGGTTGGACGATTGTCATGTGCAGTCGTTTCCATTCATACAGAATAACGTAATTTTTCAGGGATCATAAGTGCGCTAGTGACACTTTTTTGTCTGATCGGGGTCGCAATAGAGGTCATTCCGGTTGTCGCCGCTCTTTGTTACTATAGCGGGCATGATTGAGACAGAACGTATGATTTCGCCCGAGCAGGGGCGTGAAGAGACCATTGTGGATCGGGCAATTCGGCCGGGCTCACTGGCGGACTATATTGGCCAGAAGGTCATGCGCGAGCAGATGTCGATCTTTATTCAGGCGGCACGTCAGCGTAGTGAGGCCCTGGACCACACCTTGATTTTTGGCCCGCCAGGGCTGGGGAAAACCACGCTGGCCCATATCATTGCCAATGAGCTGGGCGTTAACCTGCGTCATACCTCCGGTCCGGTGTTGGAACGGGCCGGTGATCTGGCCGCTCTGCTGACGAACCTGGAACCCCATGATGTGTTGTTTATTGATGAGATTCATCGTCTCAGTGCCGTGGTTGAGGAGGTCTTGTATCCGGCCATGGAGGATTATCAGCTCGACATCATGATTGGTGAGGGCCCGGCTGCTCGATCAATTAAACTCGATCTTCCCCCGTTTACACTGGTAGGAGCCACGACCCGTGCCGGTCTGCTGACATCGCCGTTACGGGATCGTTTCGGAATCGTCCAGCGTCTGGAATTTTATAGTGATGAGGAGTTGACGCGCATTGTTGTCAGGGCGGCATCCATCATGGATGTCGATCTTGATGTTAATGGTGCGCAGGAGATTGCCCGCCGTTCCCGGGGCACGCCACGTATCGCCAATCGTTTGTTGCGCCGTGTGCGTGATGTCGCCGATGTTAGGGCCAATGGTCGTGTGAATGGTGCGCTGGCCGATGAGGCCCTGCTGATGCTGGATATCGATGCCAATGGCTTTGATGCCCAGGATCGACGCCTGCTTAAAACCATTATTGAGAAATTCGATGGTGGCCCGGTCGGCGTTGATTCACTGGCGGCGGCGATTGGTGAGGAGCGCGATACGATTGAAGATGTGCTGGAGCCGTACCTGATTCAGCAGGGCTTTATCATGCGTACCCCGCGTGGCAGAATGGCTACCCGGAACGCCTATCAGTATTTAGGCCTGGCGGCGCCGGAGCTACACCAGGCGCCCCATGAACTGGGTGTGGCTAGTTCTGAATAAATAAACCGAGGTTACCCCGAGCTTATGACATTTTTGTGGCCGGTGCGTGTCTACTACGAAGATACCGACAGCGGCGGCGTTGTTTATTACGCCAATTATTTGAAATTTATGGAGCGGGCGCGAAGCGAATGGCTGCGTAGCCTGGGGCTGGAGCAGGATCAGTTGATCGATGAATTCGGGGTGATGTTTGCTGTGCGTTCCGTGACACTGGATTATCGGGCGCCGGCACGTTTTAATGATGCCTTAGAGGTCAGCGTCATGCCACTTAAGAAGGGGCGGGCCAGTCTGATATTTGAGCAACAGGTTGTGCGTCACGGGGTAGATACCCGGCAACCCCAGTTGTTGTGCGAGGGACAGATCAAGATCGCCTGTCTGGATAGCCGGACCCTGCGACCGCGACCGATCCCGGATTCTGTTTATGCGGAGATAACTTGTGAACACTGATTTATCGATTGTGCATCTGGTGATGAATGCCAGTTTTCTGGTCCAGCTGGTTATGCTGGCCTTGTTGCTGGCATCCATGGGTGCCTGGACCATTATCTTTCGTAAACGGCGAGAATTGATTGATGCCCGCCGCGGCATGAAGGCGTTTGATGAACGTTTCTGGTCAGGCGACAGCCTGGCCGATCTCTATCAGCAGTTGAGCAAGCGCCCGGAAGGTAACGGCGGCTCGGCGACGATTTTTATTGCCGGTTTTAAGGAATATATGAAGCTGCGTCAAAAGGAGGGCATCTCCTCCGGTGAGTTGCTTGAGGGGGCGCGGCGGGCCATGCGGGTCGCCTTGAACCGGGAAATTGATACCCTGGAGATGCAACTGCCGTTTCTGGCCACGGTCGGTTCGACCAGCCCCTATGTAGGCCTGTTCGGTACCGTGTGGGGCATCATGAATTCATTTCGAGCCCTGGGTAATGTTAATCAGGCCACGCTGGCCATGGTTGCCCCCGGTATCGCCGAGGCCTTGATCGCGACCGCCATGGGCCTGTTTGCGGCGATCCCCGCGGTGATTGGTTATAACCGTTATATCAGTGACGTTGAGCGCTTGAGTAATCAGTATGATAATTTTCTGGAGGAATTTTCGGCCATCCTTCAACGTCAGTCCAATACCCATTGATGTTTGCAGCTAGCCGAACAGAGAAATAATGAGACGTCGTTCCCACAAGCGCCCCATGGCCGAGATCAATGTCGTGCCCTATATTGATGTGATGTTGGTATTGCTGGTGATCTTTATGATTACGGCACCGCTGCTGACCCAGGGGGTTAAGGTTGAATTACCGCAGGTTGCGTCAGAGCCCGTTGATCAGGAGCAACAGGAGCCCTTGATTACCACCGTTGATATCAACGGGATCTATTACCTGAATATTGGTGATGATCAGGATCAGGGCATCGATCATGATTTATTGGTGCAACGTGTTGCGGCCGTGTTACGACATCGCCCGGGGACACCGATGCTGGTGCGGGGTGACGCCGCGGTTAATTACGGTGCCGTGGTGACGGCCATGGGATTGTTGCAAAAGGCTGGTGCTGAAAGTGTCGGCCTGTTAACCGACGTCCCCGATATGCAGGATAAGCGATAGTCATGATGACGTGTGACGCGCTGAGGATCGTCGTTAGGCGAACGATATGATAAGTATAGGCAATATATTGACCCGTATGGAAGATTCAGCCCTGATTCGGCGTTTGTTTGGCCTGTTGCCGGGGCCTTTACGGCGTCTGCTTAATTCCCAGCGTAATTTTCTCTATGCCTTGTTGGTGCATGCCTTGTTCCTGAGTATTTTTGTGGTCAGTTTTGACTGGACGGCTAAGCCTGTGCCGAGTGCGACCCCCAAGGTTAATGTGATTGCCGCCGTGGCGGTTGATGAGGCACGGGTTCAGGTTGAACTGGATAAATTGAAAAAGGCCGAGCAACAGCGGCAAAAACAGGACGATGCCCGGCAGCGCAAGCTGAAGAAGGAAGAGAAGCACTTGGCCGAGTTAAAGAAAAAGAAGGCCATCGAGCAGCGCCGTTTGCAGGAACAACAGAAAAAGCGTCAGGTTGAGGAGAAAAAGGCGAAGGAGTTGGCGCTAAAGAAAAAGACCGAGACCGAAAAACTGAATAAGCTGAAAAAAGAGCAGGCGGTCTTGAAAAAGGAACAGACGACGCTGGAAAATAAGCGTAAGGCCGAGCAAAAACGACTGGCGGAGTTAGAGAATAAGCGTAAGGTGGAGGCCGCGCGCGTACAGAAAAAAAAGGAAGAACAGCAGCGCCGCGAGGCCGAGCAGGCCCTGCAAAAGCAGCTGGCAGAGGAGCAGCAGGCATTAGAGGCCGAGCATCAACGTCAGTCCAACCGGGTGCTGAATCAGTATGTTGAGATCATTAAACAAAAGGTGACGCGTAACTGGTTGCGGCCTTCAGGTGCCCCTAAGGGTTTATCCTGTATTGTAGCGGTGAGTCTGATTCCCGGTGGCGAGGTATTGAATGCCCGCGTGACCCGAGGGAGTGGTGATCCGGTATTTGATCGCTCGGTGGAGTCTGCGGTACTAAAGGCTTCACCGTTACCATTGCCGCCTGATGCGTCAATGTTTGAACGCTTTCGTGAACTTGAGTTTATATTTGATCCGGAAGGTTAAGGATAGTGCTGAGTGCTGAGTGCTGAGTGCTGAGGAGTGAGGGATATCATTTCTTGTCATCTCGAACCGAAGGCCCGTCTTTATGGGCCGTAGTGTGAGAGATCTCTCCTCGCGATGCTCGTTCGAGATGACAAAGAATAGGCAGTAAATCACTTTATACGTTCGAGATTAGATGTTAAGAAAGGTTGAAGAATATTGATGTTGATGAGGTTTGTAGATTGAAGATATTGTTGTTGCGGTTGATCGGTGCGGCCATGCTATGGCTGGGTGGGGCGACGCTGGCGCAGGCGGCGCTGACGATTGAGATTACCCAGGGTGTTGAGGGTGCACTACCGGTGGCCGTTGTGCCGTTTGGCTGGCAGGGTCCTGAGGGCAGTCAGCCGCCGGGGGATGTGGCGGCGGTGATCACTGCTGATTTGCAACGTAGTGGTCGTTTTTCACCCTTGCCGGTGACCGATATGCTTTCCCGTCCCCATGAGGGTGGACAGGTTAACTTTCGTGACTGGCGTTTATTGAATGTTGAGAATCTGGTGGTTGGCCGTGTGGTCGCCTCTGGTGATAGTTATATCGTGCAATTTCAGTTGTTTGACGTCTTTCGGGCGACGCCGTTGATTGGTTACAGTATTCGTTCTACGGCCGCCGGCCTGCGTTTGACCGCGCACCAGATCAGCGACCTGATCTATGAGACCCTGATGGGGGGGCCGGGCGCCTTTGCCACGCGTATTGCTTATGTCACGGAGGTGCGCAGCGATGATGGCGGGCGTCATTATTCCCTACAGGTGGCCGATGCCGATGGTCATAATCCGCAACCGGTGCTCAATTCCAGTGAGCCGCTGATGTCACCGTCATGGTCACCGGACGGCAAGCGTCTGGCCTATGTGTCATTTGAGAGTAAGCGACCGGCCATCTATATACAGGAGATTGATACGGGTCGACGTGAGTTGATAACCTCCTATCCGGGTTTGAATGGTGCCCCGAGGTGGTCGCCGGATGGAAAAAGCCTGGCGCTGGTGTTGTCGCGTAGTGGTAGTGCCGATGTCTATGTGCTGGATCTGGAACGGCGCAATCTGCGCCAGATTACCCATAGTTATAGCATCGACACCGAACCTGTTTGGTATCCGGACGGCTCTGCGTTAATATTCACCTCAGACCGCGGCGGTACACCCCAGTTATATCGGGTGTTGCTGGCCGATGGTATAGCCAAACGTTTGACGTTTGAGGGCCGCTATAATTCTCGGGCCAGTTTTTCGCCGGATGGTAAGCGCATTGCCATGGTGCATGAGGATCAAGGTGCCTTCCGGATTGCCGTTATGGAGCTGGATAGCGGTGCGATTCAGATATTGACCGACTCGAAGCTGGATGAGTCGCCAAGCTTTGCGCCTAATGGTAGCATGGTTATCTATGCTACCGAGGACAAGGGAAGAGGTGTGTTATCTGCCGTCTCTGTTGATGGCAGGGTTAAGCAGCGTTTGGCCCTGCAAAAGGGTCATGCGCGGGAACCGGCATGGTCGCCATAGTCAGGAATACAGTGATTTCAAAATGAATGGTCAAAATATAATAAAAGGGAGTCGATCTATGAATATGGTTAAAAAATTGTTTGTGGCTACAGTACCGCTGTTGGTATTAGCCGGTTGTGCAAGTACGCCTGAGTCTGTTACTCAGGCCCCGGTAGAGGAAACCGTACCAGCGCAAGCGGCCGTGGATCAACCGGTAGCGGCGGTAGCAACAGCGGCACCCGCCAACACAGGTTTTAGCGGTCACGTACTGGATGATCCGTCCAGCCTGCTGGCCAAGCGTGTGGTTTACTTTGATTTCGACAAGAGTGATATCAGTCGTGAGGCACGCGATATCATCGCCTCCCATGCCAAATATCTTGCCGATCATTCTTCAGCCCGTATTACGCTGGAAGGCCATGCCGATGAGCGTGGTAGTCGTGAATACAATATGGGGCTGGGTGAGCGTCGCGGCAATGCCGTCAGTAAGTTTCTGATGTTGCAGGGCGTGGCTGCACGTCAGGTTGAGGTGATCAGCTACGGTGAAGAACGTCCGGCGGCCTTTGGTCATGATGAGTCATCGTGGCAGCTCAATCGTCGTGCGGAGATCTTGTACAAGAGTCGCTAATGGCTGTTTTCGAAAAATCCAGGCGGCACCATCGGGTGCCGCTGTTGCTTTTGTTCGGGCTGACGGTGCTGACATTGGCCTTACCCTTGTCGGCGATGGCCCGCGATTTACCACCTATTCGTGAGTCACAGCCGGTTAATGGTGAATTACGTGCCGAGGGTGATACCTTGTCACTGGCCGATCGTGTCGCACGCCTGGAAGGTTTGCTGGAAGGGCAGGCGCTGGTCGATATGCTGGTGCGTATCGAAGAGCTGCAGCAGAATGTGCAGGAGCTGCGGGGCCAAAATGAGGTCTATGCCCATCAGATCGATGGCATGAAAAAGCGTCAGCGTGATCTGTATATGGACATTGATCGTCGTTTGCGACAACTATTGGCA